>Ga0181525_10003775_pt1 | contig 11843 bp, 7 predicted proteins | sample PEATcosm2014_Bin_48_FD_121100 | JGI IMG/M metagenome (GOLD analysis project Ga0181525, IMG submission 121100) | Peatland microbial communities from MTU Mesocosm Facility, Houghton, MI, USA - PEATcosm2014_Bin06_10_metaG | ecosystem: Environmental > Terrestrial > Soil > Wetlands > Peat | place... | reverse complement strand
CGCTACGGTGGCGGCGGCCTGGGAGCAGCGAGCCGAGGCGGGGCGCGACGGTGAACAGGTGTGGCTCGCCACCCCGGTGCATTACTTTGCCGGCCTCGACAGTGTCCATCTGCACCCGGCCGGCGTGCTGCGGCTCGAGCGCGCCGAGCAGCATGCGCTGGCCGTGGATTTTGCCCGCGTGTTCGCCGACTCGCCCTGGACGCTGCGCGCGCTCGACCGGCGCGAGCTGCTGCTGTGGGGCCCGGCGATCGCGGCCAGCGGCGCCGATCCGGCGCTGCACGCCGGCAGCGATCCGTCACCAGGTCTGCCGCTCGGCGCGGGCGCCGGGGCGCTGCGAGGGCTGAGCGCGGAGATCGAGATGTGGCTATATGAGCATCCGCTCAATCTCGAGCGCCGCGGCCGCGGTGAACTGCCGGTGACTACGCTCTGGCTGTGGGGTGCGAACGCACTTTTTCGTGCGACATCGGCGCAGCCCGCTGCGCCGCCCGCGCGCCCGGTGCGCCCGCCACGCCCGGCGCAGCTGTACGGGCGCGATACTTTTGCCGAGGCGCTCTGGCGCCTGCAGGGCGCCACCATACAGCCGCTGCCCGAGTCCATGGAGGGTGTGCCGATCGACACCGACGCCGATCACATCGTGCTGTTATCGCTGGCGCGGCCGGAAGGCCTGATCAGCGCGCTGCAGCAGTTCGAGCAGCACTGGTTGTCCGGGGCATGGCGGGCGCTGCGCCGGCGGCGGGTGACGCGACTCACGCTGCTGATCGGGACTCGCAGCTACCAGCTGCGCTGGCCGCAGCTGGCGCGCATCTGGCGCGCACCGCTGCCGTGGTGGGAGACTCTGGCGTAAACCACGTTTTGACCACGTTTCAACCGCACTCCAACCAAAGTGAACCACAGGTGAACTTCACGATCGTGCGCCGCGCGGCGCCGCTGCACCCTCCGCTGCTCGACCCGCAGATGCACCCGGTGCTGCAGCGCGTGTATGCGGCACGTGGCGTGAGGAGTGCGCTCGATCTGGCGCTGTCAATGCAGCAGCTGCTGCCGGTCGGCACGTTGGACGGCGTTGCGGCGGCCGCGCTGCTGCTGGCGCAGCACCGCGAGCGCGGCGGGCTGGTGTTGATCATCGGCGATTTCGATGCCGACGGTGCTACCAGCACCGCGCTGTTCGTGCGCGCGCTGCGCAGCTGGGGCTTTGCGGCGGTGGATTTCCTGGTGCCGAACCGGTTCGAGTTCGGCTACGGGCTGACGCCGGAGATTGTCGCGCTGGCGGCATTGCAGCGTCCGGCGCTGATCGTGACCGTGGATAACGGCATCTCCAGCAACGCCGGCGTGGCCGCAGCGCGTGCCGCCGGCATCGACGTGCTGGTGACCGATCACCACCTGCCGGCCGGCGAGCTGCCGCGGGCCAACGTGATCGTCAATCCGAACCTGAGCGGCAGCGCATTCGGCAGCCGCGCCCTGGCCGGTGTCGGCGTGGCGTTCTATGTGATCGCGGCGCTGCGGCGGTTGCTGGATGCGCGCGGCCTGCTGGCCGTCGGTGCGCTGCGCGCAGCCGAGCTGCTGGATCTGGTGGCGCTGGGCACCGTGGCCGACGTAGTGCCGTTTGACGCCAACAATCGCATCCTGGTGGCGCACGGCCTGGCGCGCATCCGCGCCGGACGCTGCGTGCCCGGCATCACGGCGCTGCTCGAGGTCGCGCGCCGCAGTCCCGCCAGCCTGGTGGCGTCGGACCTGGGATTCGCGGTGGCGCCGCGACTGAACGCCGCCGGCCGGCTCACGGACATGTCGATCGGCATCCGCTGCCTGCTGAGCGAGGAGCCTCGCGAGGCCCGTGCCGCCGCCCAGGAACTCGATGCGCTCAATACGCAGCGCCGCCAGATCGAAGCCCGGATGCAGTCCGAGGCGCTGTGCGCCATTCGCGTGCTGAGCGATCCCGACAGCGGCGTCACGCGCGCCGGGGTGTGCCTGTTCGATGCCGCCTGGCACCAGGGTGTGGTCGGCCTGGTCGCCAGTCGGGTCAAGGAGCGCTTGCGCCGGCCGGTGATCGCGTTCGCCAGCGCCGATGGCGCAACGCTGCGCGGCTCGGCGCGCTCGATTCCCGGCATCCACCTGCGCGATCTGCTGGACACGATCGCGGCGCGCGAGCCACGGCTGATCCAGAAATTTGGCGGCCATGCGATGGCTGCCGGCGTTCAGCTTGCAGCGGCGCGGCTCGATCAGTTCGCGGCCGCCTTCGACGCTGAGTGCAACGCTGCGCTGGCGCGGCTGGGATCCCCGGATGTGATCGAGACCGATGGCGAGCTGGCCGTGGAGGAGCTGGCGCTGCCGCTGGCGACGGCATTGCGCGCCGGTGGACCGTGGGGACCGGGATTTCCCGAGCCGCTGTTCGACGGCGTGTTTCGCATCCAATCCGCCCGACTGCTGGGCGAGCGCCACCTCAAGCTCGGATTGTGCGCGCCGGAAGCGCGCGGCCAGTTCGATGCGATTGCGTTCAATTTCAGCAACGGCGATCCCCCGGCGCTGCCGCGGGCTGGCGACGCGGCGCGCCTGGTGTACCGCCTGGACAGCAACGAATACCAGGGCGAGCGACGGCTGCAGTTCGTGATCGAACACCTGCTGCCCGCGTGATCGGCGCGCCTGTTAGAATACGCGCCATGGAAGTCAGCCAGCTCAAACGTACGCTCAAAGATCTCGAGGAACGCGCCGTCTCCTTGAGGGGGTTTCTTTGAGTACGACCGCAAGAAAGAGCGCCTAGAAGAAGTCAGCCGCGAGCTGGAGGATCCCGCCGTCTGGAGTGCGCCCGAACGTGCGCAGGAGCTGGGGCGCGAGCGCGCGCGGCTGGTCAGCGACCTGGGCGAACTCGACCGCACCAGCAGCGCGGTGAGCGATGCGGCGCAGTTGCTGGAGCTGGCCGAGAGCGAAAACGATGAGTCCACGGCGCGCGACATCGAGCGCGACGCCGGGCAACTCGAGGCCGGCGTGCGCAAGCTCGAGTTCAAGCGCATGTTCCGCGGCGAGATGGATGCCCATAGCGCCTTCCTGGACATCCAGGCCGGGGCCGGCGGCACCGAGGCACAGGACTGGGCGCAGATGCTGTTGCGCATGTACCTGCGCTGGGGCGCCGCGCGCGGTTATGCCTGCGAGGTCATCGATTCCAGCCCCGGCGAAGTCGCCGGCGTGAAGAGCGCCACGGTGTCGGTGCAGGGAGAATACGCCTACGGCTGGCTGCGCACCGAGACCGGCGTGCACCGGCTGGTGCGCAAGTCGCCGTTTGATTCCGGCAACCGGCGCCATACCTCCTTCGCCTCGGTATTCGTGTCACCGGAAGTGGACGAGGACATCGACATCGAGATCAATCCGGCGGACCTGAGGATGGATGTCTATCGCTCCAGCGGCGCCGGTGGCCAGCACGTCAACAAGACCGAGTCGGCGGTACGCATCACACACGCACCCTCCGGCATCGTGGTGGCCTGCCAGAACGAGCGCAGTCAGCACAAGAATCGCGCCACTGCGATGAAGATGCTCAAGGCCAAGCTGTACGAGCTGGAAGTCAACAAGCGCAACGCGGCCGCCAAGGTGCTCGAGGACTCCAAGTCCGACGTCAGCTGGGGCAACCAGATCCGCTCTTACGTGCTGGATCAATCGCGTATCAAGGATCTTCGCACCGGGGTCGAAGTCGGCAATACCGCCGCGGTGCTCGACGGCGGTCTGGATCAGTTCCTGGAAGCGAGCCTGAAGGCAGGTCTATGACGACGCATGGGGGTAACGGCCACGCGGTCCTGCGGGGGTGCACCGGTGGCCGATGATCCGCGGGCCGAAGATCAAGCCGGCGACGATGAGAATCGCCTGATTGCCGAGCGGCGCGCCAAGCTTGCCGCCTGGCGCGAGCGCGCCACGGCATTTCCGAACGATTTTCGCCGCGATGCGCTGGCGGCGCAGCTGCTGACGACCTACACCGATCGCGACAGCGCCTGGCTCGAGGCCAACACGGTGCAGGTGCGCGTGGGCGGTCGCATGATGTTCAAGCGCGTGATGGGCAAGGCGAGCTTCGCCAAGATCGCCGATCGCAGCGGCCAGATCCAGCTGTTCCTGCAGGAGAGCACGCTCGGGGACAGCTACGAGGCGTTCAAGGGCTACGACGTCGGGGATTTCCTCGGCGCCGAAGGCGCGCTGTTTCGAACCCGCACCGGCGAACTGTCGGTGCGGGTTGAACGGCTGGTGCTGCTGACCAAGTCGCTGCGGCCGCTGCCGGACAAGTGGCATGGACTGGCCGATACCGAGCTGCGCTATCGGCGGCGCTACGTCGACCTGGTGATGAACCAGGCCAGCCGCGAGGTATTTCGCACCCGCACGCGCGTGCTGCGCTACCTGCGCGACTATCTCGATGCGCTTGACTTCATGGAGGTCGAGACGCCGATGATGCAGCCAATTCCGGGCGGCGCTGCCGCCCGGCCGTTCAAGACCCATCACAACGCGCTCGACCTGGATATGTACCTGCGCATCGCGCCCGAGCTGTACCTGAAGCGGCTGATCGTCGGCGGCCTGGAGCGGGTATACGAGATCAACCGCAATTTTCGCAATGAAGGCCTGTCCACCCAGCACAACCCCGAGTTCACGATGCTCGAGCTGTATTGGGCCTACACCGACTACCATGAGCTGATGGAACTGATAGAACGGCTGCTGCACGGGCTGGCCGATTCGCTGCTGGGATCACGGCGCGTGAGCTACCAGGGGCGCGAATATGACCTGGCCAAGCCGTTCACGCGCATCACCGTGGAACAGGCGATCCTCGACCACAATCCGGTGCTCGAGCGCGTGCACCTGCGCGAGCTGCCGTATCTGCGCGCCGCCTGTGAGCGCCTCGGCATACCGTACAAGGAGCACGACGGCGCCGGCAAGCTGCAGATCGAGATCTTCGAGAAAACCGCCGAGCACACGCTGTTCGATCCGACTTTCGTCTACGCGTATCCGGCCGAGGTGTCGCCGCTGTCGCGCGCCAACGATGCCGACCCGTTCCTGACCGACCGCTTCGAGTTTTTTCTGGCCGGCCGTGAACTGGCGAACGGATTCTCCGAGCTCAACGATCCGGAGGACCAGGCGGCGCGCTTTCGTGCCCAGGTGGCGCGCAAGGATTCGGGTGACGATGAGGCGATGCACTATGACGCTGACTACATCCGCGCGCTTGAGTACGGCATGCCGCCGACCGCCGGACTGGGACTGGGGGTTGACCGGCTGGTGATGTTCCTGACCGACTCGGCGTCGATCCGCGACGTGCTGCTGTTCCCGCAGCTGCGGCCGGAAGGATAGCGGGCGACCCGGCGCTACCCGCAGGGGGCCGCATTGCCACCGCCCGCGAGGCCTATCGTTGACCACCCTCCGACGGTACTTTTTGCAAACCAGCTAACGGGACGTTCGGGCGCGCAATAATTGGAATGTTCTAATGCGAGCTTAACGTCATGAATCACCGATCCCTCGCCTTCCGGCTCGCGCTCTGGTACACGCTGTTGCTCGGTGCCACCTTCGCGCTGGTTGGCGTGGGCATGTTCTATGGTCTGCAACAGTACCTGCGCTCCGGCCTGAGCGATTCGCTGCGACGCCGGTCACTGCAAGTCGAGCAGATCCTCGAGCAGTCCCAACCGGAGATCACGAATGCGCAGATCGCCGAGGCTATCAACACCCGGGTATCGCCGGAATTCAACAACCGATTTGTGCGCGTGACGCGAGAACCGGCAACAACGAGTTACCGCTCCGGGCCGCCGGCGGATCGAAGTTTCGATCCTATGGCGGTGCCGCCCGTCTCAGGCGCCTGGTTCGATGGCAGTACGCTCCGGCGCACGGTGACCGTACCCGAGCAACATTTGATGGTGAGCACCACGAGAATCGTGGCGCCGTCGGGGCGCTACCTGATAGAGCTAGGAAGCTCGCTGCAACCGATCGACGCGTTGCACGATCGGCTTCTGGCGATGCTCGGATTGTTGCTTCCGGTACTGATCGTATGTGCCGCCGGTGGCGGCTATGTGCTGGTCACCTGGGCACTGCGCCCGGTGGATCGGATATCGCAAACCGCCGAGCGGATCAGCCTGCAGGATCTCGACGCGCGACTGCCAGTAGTCCCGACCGGTGATGCGCTGCAACGTCTGTCCGAGTCGTTGAATCACATGCTCACCAGGCTGCGCGATGCGGTGCAAGTTTCGCGCCGGTTTCTGGCCGATGCCTCGCACGAGCTGCGCACGCCGCTCACGATCATAAAAGGGGAACTGCAGGAATTCGCCGCTAGCGATGGGCTGCAGGGCGATATGCGCGAGCGCATCGGCAGCGTGCTGGAGGAGGTCGCGCGACTGGAGCATCTGGTCGCAGGGTTACTGGCGCTGTCACGTTTCGATGCAGGTGAGGCGCCACTGGATTGGTCCAGCGTGGACCTGGCAACGCTCGGCGAAGGCACGCTGGAGCAAATGCGACTGATTGCGGACGATCGTGGCGTTCGGCTCGCCTGTTCGACGCTGCAATCGGCCGTGGTTCGCGGCGATCGGGGCCGGCTCAAGCAAGTCATCGTCAACCTGCTGGATAACGCGATTCGGTTTACGCCCCGCGGCGGTAGCGTGACAGTGAGCACCGCCAGCGACGACGTCTACAGCGTCCTTGAGGTGCGCGACACCGGCATCGGCATACCCACTGCAGCGTTACACCAGGTCTTCGAGCGCTTCTTCCGCGTCGATGAGGCGCGTTCGCGGGAACACGGCGGAGCCGGTCTTGGGCTGTCCATCGCGAAGTCCATTTGCTCGGCCCACGGCGCACAGATCGAGGTCGAAAGCTCGCTCGGCTCGGGCAGCTGCTTTCGGCTGGTGTTCCCGCGGCCAGGAACAGCAACCGGTCCGCGGGCTCGACGGTCCTTTCGGGGCCAACAGCGCTCGCCGGCCGCGCCGGTGGCCTGAGGAACCAGCTGCATGACGGGGGGGGACTTTACAGCGCGCCGCGCTCGTCATGGCGGCGCTGCTGCTGTGCGTGTTTCTGATCATGCATTTCACCAAGACGAACAGGAGCGCAAATGGCTGACGGTGGTGCCATACAAGGGATCGCTGCCAACCAGCGTGCCGACCGATCCGCTGATCTATCGTTTCTATGAGCTGGTCAGTGTCTACGGCACCACGTTCAAGGAACTGATTCACGAGGAGTTCGGAGATGGCATCATGAGCGCGATCGACTTCACGATGGAGTTGAAGCGCGAGCCCGATCCAAAGGGCGATCGGGTGCGCATCGCGATGTCGGGCAAATTCCTGCCGTACAAGACCTACTGAAGGCGACCGAGTCGTAGTAGAGCAATCTCGTGCGCCGACTGATGCCGGGACTATTGATAGTCGCGCTGATCAGTGCGTTAGCGTTCCTGCTCGCTCGCATACCGGCCCTGGCCGCGCTAGGCCTGAGCGCCTTGACGATTGCGATATTCATCGGTGCACTGTTGGGAAACCTCGGCCAGCGGGTATTCGCGAGCCCTGTCGCTCAACCCGGCCTGCAACTCGCGCAGAAATGGCTATTACGCGCCGGAGTGGCTCTCTACGGGCTCAATCTGAGTCCGGCGCAGATCCTGCAGGTGGGGCCGGCGGCGATCGTTGCCGATCTGTTCGTCGTCAGTAGCACGCTACTCGTGGGCTGGTGGGTGGGTCATCGGTGGCTGAAGATGGATCGAGACACCGTACTGCTGTCGTCCGCGGGTAGCGGGATCTGTGGCGCGGCAGCGGTGGTCGCGACCGAGTCGGTTCTGGGCGCCGCACGGGTGTCGTTCGGCATCTATGTCGGTTCAACCGTGCATGAGGTCGCTCAGGTGGTGGCGATTGGCAAAACGATCGGCGGCGCCACCGCGGAAACTGCTGTCATCGTGAAGATGATCCGCGTGATGATGCTGGCGCCATTCCTGATCGTACTCGCTTGCTTCGAGTCCCGTTCGTCTGCGGTCACGACAACAGCACCTGCAGTGCGGCTTCCGGGGTTCGCCATAGCCTTTATAGTCATTGCGATCGTCAATCCGTATCTGAGGTTGCCAACGTGGCTCATCACTCTTCTGCGCACGTTGGACTTAGGGATGCTTGCCGCCGCCATGGCTGCGCTCGGGCTTGATACGACCATCCGGAAGCTGCGGCTCGCGGGCCGTGACTCGTTGGTGCTCGGCGGCATGCTGTTCGCTTACCTGGTGATTGTCGGCGGCATGGCGAATTGGTTCATCCAGCGTATGTTCACGACCAACGGGTCGCCGCTACAGTGAAATAAGCGGACCCCCGACCACGCTTCCAGTCACCGGGCGTTGGAAACGACGATCGAATTGACGACTCGCGCCACGCCTGGGGCCTGGAGTGCGATCGACTCAGCCGTGCCGATCTCCAGACCCGAACTCACTACACCGTAGAGATATACGACATGATCCAGCGTCTGCACATTGATTACATTCGGCTCCAAAGAGGAACATTCACTGAGCTGCAACACGACGCCTGCAGTGATGTTCGCGTCAGCGGGGCATCCGCGAAGGCCGCATTTCTCATATGTGCTGTACAGCGCACATCCAGAAAGCGAGATAGCCAGGACGAGCATGCACACGCAGGCACCGATTGTGCATTGGGTTCTATCGATCGATGCGGCCGATGTCGAACGATTAGCCGGCGCTCTTGACCGTGATATCGCTATGAACACTCGTGACATGCTCAGTGTCGCGCGCGATCGAGACCGCTTTATCTGCCGCTTCGCGTGTAGTGGCGCTGCCGGACAGCCATACGACGCCGTTCTTGTCGGTGTCGACATGAATACGCTCCAAGCTTGTTATGTGCTCCGCAGCCAGCTTGCTCTTGACCTCGGTGGTGATTGCAGAGTCCTTTACGAATGTCATTGCATGCGCACTGTCAGACGTCGCGTTCTGGTCCGCAACGGCAGCAGTGGATCCGAGTAACATGGCGCAAACGACGCCGCTTATTGCAAAGTTCATAGCGATGATCCTTCGATGTGGATAACAGGTCAAGATGCTGCAGCAACAGAGTGGTCTGGTCTGTTCGTTGACGCACATGTGCAGCAGCCCTGCATGTGCCCTTGCATGGAGCCTGCCACCGCGACGACGAATGCGGGGCATTACCCCGCCTCAGTTGGCAGCCCAGGACCCATGTCCCCCGGCCCGCATGGGACCCGATTCCACATAGGATCCGCGTACATCTGGCAGTCGCACACCGATGGGCCCCTGGGTAGGTCCTCTCCGAGCGCACTGGCCGTTAACTCGTTGACGGCTATCGCTTTGTAAAATCTGTCTGAAGCCATCTGTCGATGTCGCAGGCGCGGCCATAGTGCGGCAGCGTACAGAGCCGGAGCCCTCGGACGTATAGGTTGAACAACCGACCTTCAGACTCGACGCCATGGACCGCGTATGGGCGAGCGAATCCAGACTGCTATCTATTGAGGCCAGGCATCACTTTCGATGAACGCGATCGTCATTATGGCCTTGAAGCGGCCGTACACCTTCGTTGTCCTCGCCATACTGATCGTCATATTCGGCGTGCTCGCCGCACTTCGTACGCCAACCGACATCTTTCCCAATATCCGGATCCCGGTCGTCGCCGTTGTCTGGACCTACAATGGGTTGACCCCCGAGGACATGTCAGGTCGCGTCATCTACTACTACGAGCGTCAGCTGACCGGAACGGTCGGCAACATCGAACATATAGAAAGCCAATCGCTCTATGGCAGGGGAATCGTGAAGATCTTCTTCCAGCCGGGAACCGATGTGGCTGCGGCGCAGGCGCAGGTGGTCGCGGTATCGCAGACAGTTCTTAAACAGATGCCAGCAGGTATCACGCCGCCGCAGGTGCTCTCATACAACGCTTCGTCCGTCCCGGTTCTGGCGTTGCAGGTATCCGCGCAGCACCTCACCGGATCGCAGTTGTACGACCTGGCGTCGAACCTGATCCGACCTGGCCTGGTGTCGGTGCCCGGCGTGGCGATTCCCGCCCCCTACGGTGGTACACAGAGTTTCGTCGAAGTGGACCTTGATCAGCACAAGCTTCTGGCTCATGGCCTGTCGGCGCAGGATGTCTCGCGCGCGCTGGCGATGCAGAACATCGTTTTGCCCGCGGGCGACCAGAAGATAGGGGCGATCGATTACCTGGTTGAAACGAATTCGTCCCCCGCACGCGTTGCGAGTTTCAATGACCTGCCAATCAAGCAGGCGGATGGCGTGGTTGTCAGCATGCGTGACGTGGCAAACGTGTACCTCGGCGGCCCACCTCAGACCAATGCGGTGCTGGTGGGTGGCCATCAAGCGGTACTTCTGGAAATACTCAAGGCTGGCGATGCATCGACCCTCGACGTTGTCGCCGGTGTGAAGGCGAAAATACCTGAGATTGAAAAAACCCTGCCTGACGGCGTAAAGATCACGTTGCTGGGCGATGCGTCCATTTTTGTCCGACAATCGGTTCAGGATGTGGTGCAGGAAATCGCGATCGCCGCAGTGCTGACTGGCCTGGTGGTTCTGCTATTCCTGGGCTCAGGCAGATCAACGCTTATCGTAGCGACCTCGATCCCGCTGGCGATTCTGTGCTCGATCCTGGCGCTGTCGTGGGTGGGACAGACCATCAATGTCATGACGCTGGGCGGCCTTGCGCTTGCGGTCGGCATCCTGGTCGACAATGCCACAGTGATGATCGAAAACATCGACGCGCACCTGAAAGGTGGGCTCGAACTACAGCCAGCCATCATTGGTGCCGCGAACCAGATCATGGTCCCGACCTTCGTGTCCACGCTGTGCATCTGCATCGTATGGCTTCCGCTGTTTCAGCTGTCTGGTATCGCGGGGTATCTGTTCCTGCCACTGGCGGAGGCGATCATCTTCGCCATCATCGCCTCGTTCATCTTGTCGCTCACGCTGGTGCCCACGATGGCAGCCTATATGCTGCGTGCGCAGGTGGAAGGGCGAAAGGCGGGAAGGCAGCCGATCGGCGTCTTCGGCCGTTTCCAGCGGGGCTTCGAGCAACGCTTCGAAAAGTTTCGGGAAGACTATCGTGGGTGGGTCACCAGAGCCGTCGAGCACCGTCGTGTGTTCATCCCGTGCTTTCTTGCCGTTCCGGTGCTCTCCATCCTGATGGTGCCTGCGCTCGGCCGCGACTTTTTTCCGGGGATCAAATCCGGAGAAATCGACATGCATTTGCGCGCGCCTCTCGGGCTGCGACTCGAGGAGGCGAGCAAGGTCGCGGCGCTGGTTGATGGTGCCGTGCGCAAGACCCTGGCGGGTCATGTGAGCAATATCATCGTTAACTGTGGCTTGCCCAGCAGCGGAATTAACGAAGCCTATAGCGCGAGCGGCACCATCGGACCGCAAGACTGCGATATGACCATCAGCCTGCGCGATCAAGCGTCGCCTGTTGATGCATATCGCGCACAACTGCGAGATGTGCTCCCGAAGCTGTTCCCAGGTACAAGCTTTACGTTTCTCCCGGGCGATATCACGGCAAAAATACTCAATTTCGGCCTGCCGGCGCCGATCGACGTGCAGATCGTCGGCCGCAACATAGACGACAACATGGCGTATGCGAAGAGGGTAATAGCCGAGTTACGCGCCATTCCTGGCATCGCCGATGCGAGCATTCAGCAGACGCTCAATCAGCCGACATTGCTGATCTCTGCGCACCGCGCCTATGCCCTGGGCGCCGGTTTGACGGAGGCCGATATCGCAAACGACACCCTGGCGACGTTGTCGGGCTCCGGGCAGACGGCCCCCACGTACTGGCTCGACCAGGCGACCGGAGTGTCACATCTGGTGAATCTGCAGACACCGCAGACACGACTGACGTCAATGAACGATCTTGAAACGATCCCGATCG
>Ga0181525_10003774_pt1 | contig 11844 bp, 12 predicted proteins | sample PEATcosm2014_Bin_48_FD_121100 | JGI IMG/M metagenome (GOLD analysis project Ga0181525, IMG submission 121100) | Peatland microbial communities from MTU Mesocosm Facility, Houghton, MI, USA - PEATcosm2014_Bin06_10_metaG | ecosystem: Environmental > Terrestrial > Soil > Wetlands > Peat | place... | reverse complement strand
GCTTGCCCTGCCCGAGCTCAACACAAAGGGAACATTTCCCGGAGCGAATTCCACATTGGTGTTGACCGACTGCAAACGAAGATTGCCGATCTCGCCGTTCCCCTGAAATTGAGGACCGCGCGGGGACGGCCCATCTTCTTTCACCGTGAAGCTGCCTTGCACGCTTCCCGACGAAACAAGGTCGCCCGGCAGATCCTTCTTGGCGCGTCGCGCGAGTTGAGCCACCGCGCTCACCGGAACGCTTTCCAGGTTCAACGACAAATCCACTTTATGCACTCCGGGCAGTCCGGCCTCGCCGCGCAACGTGATGAGGCCCTCGCCCACCGGCGCCACGCAAAAAATCTCGTGCGCCACTGCTTCCGCCGAGCTATACCGTCCCTCGCAATGCGCCGATAGACGCAATCCCTCGCTGCTTGGAATATCGTAGCGGTGAAAATCCCGGATCGAAGTATCGGCGGTTATCTTCATCGCCGCTGGAACGCCACTCAGCGTCGCCTCCAGCCGCACTTCTCCGCGCCAGCCCTTGTCGTTGCCAGAGACCAGCTTGGTGAGTTGCCCCAGTTGCGCGCGGTCCCACTCCACGCTGAACTGCAGTGGCGTTTCACGCAGGCTCCCGGCGCGCTGCCATATTCCACTCATGCGCAGCAGGCCGGTGTCGCTCAAGCTCGTGTCGGTGCGTAGCGGTTCCGCTTTCAGCCGCACTCCCCATGTATTTTCCGATTCCTGCCACAACGCGAAGTCGGCATTCAGCAGCGCGTATGGTTTCTTTTCCTGCCCGGCCTTGAAGTTGATGCGCCCGGAACTCGCTTCAATGTAGGGAAAGCCCGGACGCGCCTCCGATTTCGATTTCGCCGTAGGCGCCAGCGGAGTGCGCTCGTTGCGCTCCAACAAATCTTCCAGGTTCCAGCGTCCATCAGCTCTTCGGACCAGGTTCAAGCTGGGCTCGGTTAATTCCAGGCGGGCAATGTCCAATCGTCCGCGCGCCAGCGATCGCAGCCGCACCACGGCTGTGACTTCGCGCGAGCGCAACATAGGCTCCGCGCCAAAGGCGGCATCTTCATAGATGACTAGATTTTCCAGATCAAAGCCGGGCTGCGGCAGGAATCGCAGATGCACCGATCCGATGTCGACCGGACGCCCCACCGCGCGGCTGATCGAGTAAGCGATCCGAGCCTTTAACCGCTCACCGCCCGGACGCACAAGAAACAATCCCAGCAGAATCACAACTGCTGCCGCGATCGCCACTCGCCGCTTGGAAGAGAAGAGCTTCACCGCACCACTTTCAGCGTCCGCCCCCACCGCGTCTCATCAAAGAAGTGCACCACCACGTGCGCCAGAAACCCCAACCGGTCGCCGATGTCGGTCTTCATATATTGATCGGGAGGCGTATCGAATGACCAGTAAATAAACATGGGCCGCCCAATCACATTCTCCTGCGGGATGAAGCCCCAGTAGCGGCTGTCAAGGCTTACGCCCCGGTGGTCGCCCATGGCGAAGAAGTGTCCGGGAGGAACAACCAGATCGCCACCCTCAATGTGCGAAGGCAACTCCTGTTCCCATCGTGGAGAAATGTTCGGATCATTCGGAGGCACGGCGGGAAAATCGTTGCGATAAGACTCGGAAGGATCGTCTCTGTCGTGCAATATGTAAGGCTCGTTCAGCTTCTCGCCGTTGCGGTAAACCTCGCCATTGCGCAGGTGGATGCGGTCGCCTGGCACGCCAATGATCCGCTTCACCACGTAGGTTCCGAGATAAGCCGCATCTGGATGCAAAAACACCACGATATCGCCGCGCCGCACGTCGCGGTAGGGAAGCAGCGGTCCCACCCATGAAGTCTTGGGGGCGAACTGAATCCGGTTCACAAACACGTGATCGCCGATCAGCAGCGTGTTCTCCATCGAACTTGAAGGAATCTCGAAGGCTTGGACGACGAACGTGATGATGAACAATCCCGTCACCAGCACGGCCGCCAGCGAGGCCAGGAACTCCACCGTGGTCTCCCGCGGTTTCTCGTCCGCTTCGTTTTTCGCGTTGTCTTTCGCTTTGTTATCTTTTTTCGCCAATGTGATCAGTCCATCCAGTCTTGATTCATTGAGTCATTGAGCGATTGAGTTATTAAGCCGGACACCCAATTCAGCGGCCGTTTTTCATTGACTCAATGACTCAATCGCTCAATGACTCAATTCCCCTCACCGCACCAGCCTTAACGTCCGGTTCCACCGCGTGATCTGGAAGATATGCGTGATGACGTAGGCAAAGTGAACTAGTCTATCACCCACCGAAGACGGCGGCGCTATCTCGCCTTCCGCTCCCTTCACCGACCAGTAGATCAATAGCGGTCGTCCAATAATATTGGCCTGCGGCACAAATCCCCAGTAGCGGCTGTCATAACTATCGTCGCGATTATCCCCCATCACAAAATAATGTCCCTGCGGGACAATAAGCTGACCGTCCTCCACCAGCTTTCGCAATTGCAACCACCACTCCGGAGTCTCACCCGGCGCGACGTCAAGCCGGGGAAAACTGTCGCGGAACGAATCGTTTGCCGGACGTGTGAAGCGCGCGTACGGTTCTTTCAGCGCCACGCCATTCACAAACACCTGCTTGTTGATGAGCCGCACTCGGTCCCCCGGCACGCCGATCACGCGCTTCACAAAATGCTGCGCCGGATTCACCGGATAATGAAACACCACGATGTCGCCGCGCCGCACTTGCCGGTAAGGCATGAAAAAATCTCCGACCCCGCCCGCTCCATAGCAAAGCTTGTTGACCAGCAAATAGTCGCCGACCAGCAGCGTATTCTCCATGGATGGAGAAGGAATCTGAAACGCCTGCACGATAAACGTGATCACGAAAACCGCGATCACCACCGTTCCCAGCAGAGACTGCAGCGATCCACTTAAGTCGGCTCCGCCTGCCCACGGATTTCTCCTCTCCGCTGGCGCGTGACTGTCCCGCGCCAGACTGACGGGAGAATTCTCCTCCGGAGAACGGCCCTCCGGAGAAGGATTTTCTGGAGAAGGATCTCCTGGAGAAAGATCCTCGGGCAAAGCCTGCGGCACTTGCTCTCCAGGCAAATGTTCTTGAGGCAAATGCTCGACTGCGAAATGTTCTTCTGGGGAACTCATTCACTTCACGTCCCGTTACTTCTCAGCCAACCGCGATCCACGCGCCAGCTTCGTACCCGCCGATTGCGGCCGCGATGCCAGATACGAAAGCAACTGCCGCGCCGCATCCTGTTCCGCCGTCTTCTTCGTGGAACCTTGAGCGCGTCCTACAAATTCCGCCCGGCCTTCCCCGTTTTTCGTGTGCAGGCGGACTTCCACGGTAAACGTCTTGCTGTGCTCCGGTCCCGCTTCCTGCACCAGCACATAGGAGGGCTGCGCCAGTCCAAGCCCTTGCAAAGTTTCCTGCAGCGCCGATTTGAAATCGTTCATCGGCAGCGTTCCACCCTCGCGCTCCATCCGCTCCAGTTCGGGCGCCAGAATCTCTCCTAAGATAAATTCGCGGGCCGGTTCCATTCCGCCATCCAGATAGATTGCCGCCAGAATCGCCTCCAGCGCATCCACCAGCAGCGCCGTCTTGCTGCGCCCGCCACTTTTTTCTTCACCACGCCCCAACCGAAGATACTGCCCCAGCTCAAGCCGTTGCGCCACCCGGATTAGATGCCGCTCGCTCACCACATGCGCGCGCAATTTCGAAAGCTCGCCTTCGCGAAACTGCGGAAAGCGCTGGAACAATTCCTCGCTCGTCACCAGCGCCAGAATCGCGTCCCCTAGAAATTCCAGCTGCTCGTTGTCGTGGACCCGATACTTGGTCTCCCCGGCCTGCTGTGACTCCAACTCCCGCGCCTGCGAGCTGTGGGTAAGCGCCTGCTCAATCACCGCCCGGCGGTGGAAGTGGTAGCCCAGCGCGGTTTCCAGCGTGGCGATATCGCGTTCCTTCATGGTTGAATCAGCATGATCGAACCAGCATGATGAAACTACTTGGCGGGCGGCGCGCCGCCGCTGGTCAACTGCGTCAGCCGATCCTTCTCCGTGCGCGCGGCGTCGCCCACACTGGTGCCTGGCTTGGTCAAATCCACCGCCTGGTTGACGTACTTCAGGGCCTCCGGATATTTGTTCTCCTGATCCAGCGCCAGCGACAGCCGCAGAACCGCAACCGGATCCGGCTGTTGCGGATATGCTTCAATCGACTTCCTCAAATTCGTCTCCGCATCCGCCCAGATTTTCGCGTTGTAATCCAGCGTTCCGAGTATTTCGTAAGCCGAGGATCGCAGGAACCCTTTGTAAGCGTCGATCCTGTCCTGTGGCTGGCCGGCTGTCGGAATATCCGTGTCCACCGTCACCAGCGCCCGCTGCGCATCTTTTCTGGCTTCCCCCAGCCGCTGATCTTTATCCAGATCCGTTTCCCGCGTGCGCTCGGCCAGAACCTGCGCCACGCCCAGTAGAGCCTCCGGATCGTCCGCATCGTAGCTCAGCACTTTCTGCGACATTTCCATCATTTTGTCGGCGTTATCCGCCTGCTGGTATTCGTGCATTACCGATTTGTAGAGCAGCACCCGCAGCTCGCTGTCCGGAAACTTCGTAGCAAATTCGTTCGCCGCTTTCTCCTGCGCCGCTGGATCGGTCAACGCCGCCGCCGCTTTATATGCCGCAAACTCCTCTTGCGTCTTAGCCTGCGGTGGCCGTTTGCCCGCGGGCGCTGCCGCCTGTCCCGCCGGCGCACTCTGCGCCGCGGGCTTGTCCGTGTTCTGCGCCATACCCCATGCCGATATCCCCAGCATCGCGATAATGATCGCCGCTCGCTTCATGCTTTCTCCTTGGAAACAATTTGGTAATTGAGAAATTTAGTAATTGGGAAATTGAAAAACCACCGACAGCAGGATCAATTAGTCAATTACTAAATTACCCAATTACTAAATTTCCTCTACTGCGGTTGCGGCTTCGCCGGAGGCTCGTATGCCTGCGCTAAGCCTTTCTCCGCTGCCGCCCGAACGTCCGGCAACTTCTCGCCTACCGTGATCGCAGCCCGATACTCCGTCAACGCCGCCTGGCGATCTTCCTTCATATCCAGAATCCTTCCCAGATACACGTGCGACCATCCCACCACCGTAGGATCCTGCGACGCCGCAATCGCCTTCTGGAACTGGTCCTGCGCTCCGTCCCGATTCTTGTTAGCCACGGCCACTTCCGCCAGAATAAACAGCGCCCGCCCCTGGTCTCCAATCTTCTTATCCAGTGCCGCCTGCGCCAGTTCCTGCGCGCCCTTGGGATCGCCCGCCGCCAGCCGCTTCTCCGCCGTCACCAGCATCCGCCGCTCCTCCGGACGCGACAACTGCACCAGCTCCGGCGACGCCGCACTCGCAAACTGCACCTCGGACGCGGCCCGCTCTTCCTTCTTCAGGTCCACATTCTCCAGCAAGTCGCCGTAGGCTGCTTTAATTCCCACCTGATCTTTCTCAAATGCGACCATCGCATTGTAGAAGTACCGCGTCAGAATGTAGCCCTGTTTCACCGCGTCATCAACCGCCTGCGACCGCATCGCCTCCTCGGTCTGCTTGTTCCCGGCGGTGCGAATCTCGATTGCCCGCACCAGGCATTCCGTCACCAGCAGCGAAATATCGTTCTTGAATGCCTCTTCCAGCGGCGCGCGCTTCACCGATTGCAGCAGCGGCTCCAGCCGCTTGATCGAACTGTAATGCTTCTCCGCCAGAGGATCCATTTCATAGTGCAAAAACGTGTGCCGGATCTGCTCCATCTTCAGCGCCGACCTCGGCATCTCGCCCGAAGGCATGCTCGGTGCGGGGAAAACCACCACGTCATAATCCGACCCATAGTTCCGCGCATCCGTCTCATTCGGAGAGCCCATGAAGTCAAGATAAACCGTGAACCGCCGCCCTAAATACTGCGACCCCGAAGGCTGCTTCAAATAAATCTCGGTATCGAACACCATGTTGGCCAGCGGTTCGTGATACCGGCTCATCGCCGCCGCGTAATCCCTGCGATGCCGTTCCCAGATCGAATGCAACCCAGCCTTCTCGTAAAAATGTTCCAGCAGCTGTCCCATCCCTGTAATCAATACCGCATCCGGAGGCAGATCATCTTCTTTCACGCGCGGCGCAAAGTGCGGCGGCCCATCCATATACAGCGCCAGCGAAATATACTGCGACAAGTTGCGATTCTCATCCTTCGACGACACATGGTTCTGCACAAACTCGCACAGCGCCGTCCGCGCCGCTTCCGCGTCCTCCGACTCCCGCAGATTCCTCTGCACCTCGGCCCGCACATTGCTCCGCGTCGCATCTGAAATCGTCAGGTCCTGATCGTAGCCGCAAGCGTTCAGCGCCGTCAGCACCGAAAAAAGCGTCTCACTGCTGTCCATCGTAATCAGAGACTGAGCAATCGAAGACTGGCCCGCCGGACCCTGATTCTGCCCGGCCTGCACCCTCGGAGCCTTGCTCGGCGGAACCGGATCCTTATTCCCCTGGCTCTGCGCCCCCTTTTTCTTTTTCGAGTTCTGATCCGGAGAAGTCTGATCCGGCGGCTGATCCTGCGGAGTCTTGGAAGACGATTCGTTCTCGCCCGGAGTCTGGGCCTGCGGGGTTGGGTTTTGCGGAGTCTGATCCTGTGGAGTGTGGTTTTGCGGAGTCGGGTTCTGCGGGGCCTGATCCTGCGGAGTTTGGCTCTGCGGAGCCGGCGTGGGTGGAACCGGGTCCTGCCCGGCGCAAACCCCCACCAGCAGCCCCAGCAAGGCCGCAAACAGACTGATTCGAACTCGTAGACTCAGGGAACCCTCCCAGGATCGGTGTCGCGCCAAGCGGAGAACACCCTCAAGTGTAAGGAATGCGAAGCGGAGGGTCAAACCGGGAATTTCGAGCGTGCCCGAGGTAGCCAGAACAGAAACCAGAAGCCGGAAACCAGAAACCAGAAACTAGAAACCAGAGACTAGGAACTAGAGACTAGGAACTAGCGCCCCTACCCCTGCACGCTGATCCGCGAGAACGACAGCACCGCCCGCGATGAGATCGGTCGTCCCATCGACATGGCCGGACGGAAGGTCGTGAAGATCAGCATCCTCTTCACCTGTGGCAACAGTTCCTGCGATTCGCTGGGATCGGAGAGAATCTTATAATCCTGCACTCGCCCGTTCTTGTCGACGTAAGCTTCGATCACCAGCGAGTCGGTATTCATCGAACTCAAAGTCGTCCCGAAGACGCTCTGCTGCAACTCCGGCCCAGTATTCAGCACCAGCGGAACATCCTGATTATTAGCCTGCACCTCGCCCGGCATCGCTAGAATTGCCGTCACTAAACCGAAGATCAGCAGAGCGCACGCCAAGCCCGCAGTCGCAGGAACCATAAACGCGTGCAGGGCATTCTCGACCCGCATGCGCAAACCCTCAAACCGAGGACGCCGCGTCTCCGCCGCTTCCCGCGAAATGGCCAGCCGCAGCTTCAGCCCAAGATCTGCCGGCGTTTGCACGCGCCCCATGCTCACCAAGAGCTGCTGCGTCTGCCGCAGCGCACGGTATTCCTGCATGCACGCCGCACATCCCTCCAGGTGCTCCTGCACCGCCAGCATCTCGGTCCCGGTGACTGCTCCGTCCAGATACGGAGACAACAATGCCTTCGCCGCCGCGCACTTCAGCGATCTCTTGGAAACGAACCCCTCGGCCACATACTTCATGGCATCACCTCGACCCTTCTACCCCCGCCAGCAACCCGTGACCGCAAACCTGTTTCCTTCTTTTCCTCTTCTTCTTGTTCTTGCGGCGCGGTCAGCCCCAATTCGTCACCTACTTCGCGCACATAGGGCGCGAGCCGCTGCTTCAGCGCCTGCCGTCCGCGCGTCAATCTCGATTTCACCGTTCCCAGCGAGATCTGTAGCACTTCCGCGATCTCCTCATAGGACATGTCTTCCAGATCACGCAGAATCAGCGTGGTCCGGTAGGGTTCCGGCATCTGCCGCAACTCGGCGTCCACGCGCTTTTGCACTTCGCGGTGCGCCACATTGTCGAACGGAGAATCGCTGCGATCCGTCAGCGCGTTCTGCATCGCGGAGTTCTGCATGAAGCCATCGCCACACGCCATTCCATCCGATTCCACTGGCTCAATCGAGGTCTCCTGCGCCTTATGCCGGAACCACCATCGCTTGCGGTTCGCCGCCTCATGCAGCGCGATGCGGTAAATCCAGGTCTTCAGGCTCGATTCGCCATGAAAGCTCTTCATCCCGCGAAACACTTTCAGGAACACATCCTGCGTCGTATCCGCCGCGTCTGCCGGATCGCTCACCATGCGATACACCAGCCCGTACACTGGACGCTGAAATTCCCCGATTAGCCACGCGTAGGCCTCCTCCGAGCCGGCCTTCAGGTCAGCGACAATCGTCGCTTCCTCCGCCCGTGCTCCAATCGCGCTGGCTAAATCCGCCAAGATGTCCACTCCGGCCGTTGCTGCGAATCTTTAGTTCTTTCAAAGATGTTCTTACAGAGACGATTATAGGAGCTTCCAACTCATCCCGAACCGAAAAATATCCGGTCCGCCAGTGTTCGAGCGAAGATAGGTTACCTCAACGTGTTACCGGGGATTCGCCCGGCCGACACTCTTACCGGAATAGACTCCGGTCAGCCCTGCCAGGTTCCCATTCCTAAGTGGTTTATTTGCAAGGGACAGGAGAAAGTCGTTATGCCGATTCAGCGCGGGCGCCTGGTTTCCTGAAAAGCCCGCTGCAAGCTCTTCGATTAACGAGCGAAAGAAAATGTCTTGACAGTCGATTCTTCCCATTGTACATTACCGATAAGTTATGAAACTATTGGGTTATGTACAGCAGCCCAGCCTCGACGCCACCTTCGCAGCCCTTGCCGACCCCACGCGGCGCGCCATTCTCGCCCGCCTTGCTTCCGGCGAGGCCTCGGTCACGGATATTGCCCAGCCGTTCGCCATGACCCAGCCCGCCATCTCCAAGCATCTGAAAGTGCTGGAGCGTGCCGGCTTGATTTCGCGCGGCCGCGACGCTCAGCGCCGTCCCCGCCGCCTCGAGGCCGCCCCGCTCAAGGACGTCGCCGATTGGGTGGAAAACTATCGCCAGTTCTGGACGGAAAGCCTTGATCGCCTCGACGACTATCTGCATCAACTGCAAATGAAGGAGAAAAAACGTGCCCACACCCAACGCCGCAAGTGACGCTTCCACCAAACCAGTGGAGCGCGAAGTAGTCATCACCCGCATATTCGACGCGCCTCGTCCGCTGGTCTTCAAAATGTGGACCGAACCCAAACATCTGACGCAATGGTGGGGGCCGAAATCTTTCACCAACTCAGCGTGCGAAGTGGACGCGCGTGTCGGCGGCAAATGGCGCATCGTGATGCGTGCGCCCAACGGCGAGGAATATCCCGGGGGCGGCGTCTATCGTGAAATCGTCGAGCCCGAGCGCCTGGTCTTCACCAACAACGCAATCGACAAAGATGGCAACACCATTCTCGAGGGTCTCACTACCGTAACGTTTGTCGAGGCGGGGCGCCAGACCAAGCTCACGCTGCAGACCCGCGCCGTCGCGGTCGTCCCCTACGCCGCCGCATATCTTGCGGGTATGCAAGCGGGCTGGACGCAAAGCCTGGAACGCCTCGCCGAGCACTTGGCCAGAGGCTGAGCCAATCAAAGGAAGGGATGAATTTAGACTAAGGTGTGCTGAAAGGGCCGGGGTGCTCGCATCCCCCGGAAAGCCTGCGAGCCGAAGGATGAGGTTTTCGACCGCGGAGATTAAAACTCCATCCCTACGCCGTGGTCGCCCGCGCGTGCCGGGTAAACTTCTCCACCATCTCGCGCACTGCCGTCAACAACTTCTCCGATCCCTTATCCAACTCCAGCGCAGATTTTTCCAGGAACCCCGCCGCCCCATCTTGCTGCAGCCGCTCCGCATTCTTCTGTGACATCCCGGTGACCACCACCACCGGAATCGCTTTGGTCAAAGGCTCTTTTTTCAGCGCCGCCAGCACGTCCAGTCCGCTCATTTTCGGCAACAACATGTCCAGCAGGATCAGGTCCGGCAATTTCTCCCGCGCCACCAGCAGGGCTTCCTCGCCGTCAGCCGCGCTGCTCATCTCATACCCAGCCCGCGCTAGCGCCCGTTCCGTCGACAGCCGCAGAAACTTGCTGTCTTCCACCAGCAGAATCTTGGTCATGAACGAATGACTCTTTTCTAGGGTTACGAAGTCCAAGGTCACGAAGCTTGATGTAACCGCAAGCCCAGCAGCACAGGCTGGGCGGATTTCATACCCTCGCATACCCTATCGGCAGAGTTTGAGATTAAGAACAGCGAGACGGAACCGGCGCGCTCAATTTAAGGGATTTCTAAGCACTCGAAGGGAGATTCCAGGCGGGTTACTCCGTTTGACTCGTCCAAACCTCGACCTGCCGCCGCATCAGCCCGTAGCATTCGCAGGCTGTTTGCTCCAGCTTGGCGCGCTGCACAATTCTAACGTCTCCCCGCGTATAAGCGATCAATCCTGCCTTTTGCAGGACCCCGGCAGCCACGGTCACGCTCGACCGCCGTGTACCCAGCATTTGACCCAGCACTTCTTGCGTGAGCGAGAGGGAACTGCTGCCCACGCGGTCGGCCGACATCAACAACCACCTAGCCAGCCGTTCTTCCACTTCGTGCAACCGGTTGCAGGCCGCAATCTGTGTAGTCTGCATGGCCATGATTTGCGAAAAGCGCTGCAGCTTGAGTTCCAACCGCGGGCATTGCCGCAGGATCGCCGTAAACACATCCGCATCTACGCGCAGCGCCGTTCCTTCAATTTGCACCACCGCCCGCGTAGCCGAAGTCCGGAAGCCTGCGATCAGCGGCAATCCAATAAGGCCTTCTTTGCCGACAAGTCCCACTTCCACGGTCTTGCCATCCGACAGCACGCTCAGGATCGAGATCAGGCCCGTATTGCAGAAGTACGCCGACTTCAAACTGTCGCCCGCTTCGTGCAGCACTTGCCGCGGTTTCATCCGCACCAGTTCCAGCTTCGGAAACACGATCCCATACTCAGTGCGCGGCAGCTCGCGCAGAATCTCATTGTAGATTTGGTTTCCGCCGCCATCGGATAGTGGCGACGATTGCGACCGCTTTGCAGAAGTTCTGGGATTCACTTGCTCGTACCAGTTCAGTGGATGGTCTCCCGGCAAGGCAGATTTTCAAGAATCCCCCTGTCGCAAACCGGGCAGAAAGGCAAAGGCACGTTCCATCTTGTCGCGGTGCTATGCACTAGAAAATGAGTGTTGATAAAATGCATCGCAGACCCGCACCTTCCGCAGGACTGTGATCTCGCCGAGGAAGGCACTTTCTCCAGTAGATTCTTGATCGATTGCAGAATCTGCTCTTTGGTGGGAGGAATTTCCACGGCACTATCCTGCCTGAAGACGGAAGGCCCGTCTGCACGTCGTAAAACTTATGAATGTGCGCTTGGCGACAGACGCTCAGGCGTCCTGACTCTGCCATTCCTCGACCTGCCGTCGCAGCAACCCATAGCAGTCACAGGCGGCTTCTTCCAGATGGCGTCGGTTGAGGATGGTGACGTTTCCCCGCGTATAGCCGATCAATCCCGCTTTCTGCAGCGTCCCGGCCGAAACCGTTACGCTGGAGCGTCGCGTCCCCAGCATCTGCGCCAGAAATTCCTGGGTCAGGGGAAGGTGCTCGGAGCCGACGCGGTCTTGCGTCATCAACAGCCAGCGGGCCAGTCTTTCATTCACTTCATGGAGGCGGTTGCAGGCTGCGATTTGCGTGACCTGCACTGCGAGAAGCTGAGCGTAGCGGTTCATTTGCCTCTCGAGCGTGGTGCATTTTGGCAGAAGAGTG
>Ga0181525_10003771_pt1 | contig 11853 bp, 6 predicted proteins | sample PEATcosm2014_Bin_48_FD_121100 | JGI IMG/M metagenome (GOLD analysis project Ga0181525, IMG submission 121100) | Peatland microbial communities from MTU Mesocosm Facility, Houghton, MI, USA - PEATcosm2014_Bin06_10_metaG | ecosystem: Environmental > Terrestrial > Soil > Wetlands > Peat | place... | reverse complement strand
CCGGAAAAGCCCGAGATCATGGCGCAGCTTTCCGCCGCCATCGATGGCATTGCCGAAGCCTGCACCGCGCTGGGCACGCCGATTACCGGCGGCAACGTGTCCTTATATAACGAGACACGCGGCGAAGGCATTTATCCCACTCCGGTCCTCGGCATCGTCGGCATTCTGGAAGACGCGACGAAGGCAGTGCCCGCGAGCTTCCAACGCGAGAAAGACGCCATTGTGCTGCTCTGGCCGATTCCGCGTGGCCAGGAGCCTGATCCGAAGCTCAAGGTTCCCCTCAATCCTCCGCCCATCAGCCAATACCCGCTTCCTGCGCTGGAGCGCGAACCCAGAGCGCAAGCAGAGACGGACGCGAGCGACGCCGAAGCGGAGAAGAATCTCACCGCATTTGGTTCCTCCGAATTCGCCAAAGTGGTTTTGGGAGCTACTTGGGGCACTCCGCCCGCGCTTGATCTCGACGCCGAAGCCAGCCTGCACAATTTGCTGGCCGTGCTCGCGTGGCGCAAGCTCATTCGTTCCGCACGCGATATCTCCGACGGCGGCATCGCCGTTGCGCTGGCGCAAGCCACATTTACCAAAGGCGTCGGCGCTACTGTCGAGCAGGACCCGTCGCTTCTCGCGCATCCTCTCTTCGGTCTTTTTGCCGAGCCCGCTTCCACCGTCCTTGTCACGGCGCATCACGGCGATCTCGCCGAGATCGATGCCATGGCCAGTCAGAACAATTTCTTCTCCGCACGCATCGGAACCACGGGCGGAAATCGGTTCGAAATCCTGGTTGACGGTCAGACCTTCATCTCCGCGCCGCTCACCGAGCTTCGCACGCTCTGGGCGTCCGCGCTTGAAGCCAATCTCCATGATGAGGTCCCCGCATGAGCAGGCTGCTGTTTCAGGGGGTCCCCGGCGTTGCAGACGAGTCTGAGTTGATCAAAACTTCTGCGGGCAGTCAGCCTGGCCGCGAAGCGGCGATTCGCCGTGCGCGCAGTACAGACAAGCTCCACGAAGAATGCGGCGTCGTCGCCATCTACGGCCATCCCCACGCCGCGCGCGAAGCCTACCTCAGCCTCTATGCACTGCAACATCGCGGCCAGGAGTCAGCCGGCATCGCCACCGCCGACGGACAGCGACTTGCCAACATTAAAGGCATGGGCCTGGTTTCGGAGATCTTCACGGACGATGTGCTGGCCAAGCTTCCCGGCCACATGGCCATCGGCCACACACGTTATTCCACCACCGGCGATTCGGCGCTGCTCAATGCGCAGCCCATTCGCGTCGATTCCACCAAGGGCCTTATCGCCATCGCGCACAACGGCAACCTTGTGAACCTTGGCAACGTGCGCTCCCGCCTGGAACGCGATGGCGCATATTTCCAAACCACCTCGGACTCCGAAATCATCGTGCAACTCATCGCGCACTCCAGCGCCGGTTCGCTGGTCGACGCCATCGCCGATTCGCTCTCGCAGGTTGAAGGTGCGTTTTCGATTGTCATGATGACGCGCGACCGCATCTTTGCCGCGCGCGATCCGCGTGGCTTCCGGCCGCTTTCCATGGGCCGCATGAAAAATCCCGGCGGGCCCGACACGGTCGTCTTCGCGTCGGAATCCTGCGCATTCGATCTGCTTCGCGCCGAATTCATCCGCGACATTCTTCCCGGCGAACTGGTGATGGTCTCAGAAGATGGCGTCACCAGCCGCCAGTACGCGAGCGGCATGCCGCAATCGAGTTGCGTCTTCGAGCATGTCTACTTCGCGCGTCCCGACTCGCGCATTTATGGCCGTTGGGTACAGGAGTCGCGCGACCAGATGGGCCGCCAGCTCGCGCGCGAATCCGGCGTGCCCGCCGATGTGGTCGTGCCCGTGCCCGACTCCGGCGTGACCGCCGCGCTCGGCTACGCTGAAGAGGCCGGCATCCCTTTCCGCTTTGGCCTTATCCGCAACCACTACGTCGGCCGCACCTTCATTGAACCTGAGCAGCGCGTGCGCGACTTCGGCGTCCGCCTCAAGCTCAACCCCGTGCACAATTTGCTTGAAGGCAAGCGCGTCATCCTCATTGACGACTCCATCATCCGCGGAACGACGAGCCGTAAAATTGTTCGCATGGTGCGCGGCGCAGGCGCCACTGAAGTGCATCTGCGCATCAGTTGCCCGCCCACCATTTCGCCATGTTTCTACGGGGTCGACACGCCCAGCAAGAAAGAACTCATCGCGGCCAATCATTCCGTCGAAGAGATTCGCCACTACATCGAGGCGGACTCGCTGGCATATCTGTCGCTCGATGGGCTGTTGCAGTCAGTCCAGGACGAGAAAAAAGTAGGTTATTGCACGGCCTGCTACACCGGCAACTATCCCACGCAATGGGTCGACGTGGAAGACATCTTGCCGGCAGCGGTTGCGCCATAGCGTTATCCCTCACCAACCAGCTACTGGGCGGCGCTCCGTCACACTGCCTCTTCCGCTAGTTCCGCCCCGGCCGCAACGGGCCGTCGCGCCAGGCTGCGCGTCAGCGCGTACATCGTTCCCGCTGCAAACAGGCAAGGCAGCACCAGCCCTCTCAATCCCGCGTCATAGCTCCCCGTATGGTCCTTCATCACGCCCATCCAGTACGGCCCCACGAATCCGGCGAACATGGTGATCGTGTTCATGGCCGCAATGCCTGCCGCTGCCGCCCGTCCGGCAAGAAACTCCGTGGGAACCGCCACCGCCGGACCCAGCATCGATGTGAACGCGATGAAACTCGCGGCCAGTGCGGCAACCACCAGCCACGGCTGTTTGGCATAACTCGCCGTCAAATAGCCGGCAGCCATCACGAGGCAGGGAACAATGCAATGCAGCGCCCGTTCACCGCGGCGATCGGAGTGCGCGCCGTTCAGCAGCATTCCCACCGCGCCCGCCAATCCAAAACACGCTACCAGGTACCCGACAGTTTTTATGCTCCAGCCCGTCGCTCCCTGCAAAATCGCGGGTTGGGAAAAACCGTATGCGTAGCTGGCGGTGAGCGCGAAGAAAAAGTACGCGCCGATCATCCACACCTTCGGCTCAAGCAGCGCCTTCGCCACTCCGGCACTGTGCCCCAGGTGCGCCTTTTCTCCGTCGGCCTTGAGCTGGCTCTCGAGCCACGTCATTTCTTCCGCAGTCAGCCATGTCGCCTTAGCCGGTCCGTCCGGCAGCATCTTCAAAATCACCAGGCTGAACATCGCTGTTGGCAAACCCTCCACCAAAAACAACCATTGCCAGCCCGAAAGCCCCAATTTCCCGCCAAGTCCCAGCAGCCATCCGGCCAGCGAGCCCATCGCCACCGAACTCAGGGGCAACGCAATATAGAACCGGCTCACCGCTCGTGCTCTCATGCGCGCCGGAAACCACAGTGTCAGGTAATAGACGACGCCGGGAAAGAACCCGGCCTCGGCCATGCCTAGCAGGAACCGCAGCACGTTAAACTCGAGCGGCGTGCGCACAAACAACATCGCCGCTGCCAGCAACCCCCAGGTAAACATGATCCGCGCCAGCCACCGCTTCGCCCCGAAGCGCAGCAGCATCAAATTCGACGGCACCTCGCACAGCGCGTACCCGATGAAGAAAAGTCCCGCGCCAAATCCGTAAACCGATGCGCTGAAGTGCAGATCGCGATTCATCTGCAGCGAGGCAAAGCTGATGTTGATGCGGTCCATGTAGGAGAGGCCGTAGCCAATGGCGAGCAGCGGCAGAAGGCGTACTGCAGCCTTGTGCTGCGCACTCCGCCCGATCGCATCAGTGCGCGCCCGCGCGTCGCTCGACAGGTACACACTACTAGCATCGCCGGTGTCGAGCATGGACGACCTCCAGAACTACACCGTGGGGAATCCGCTGGCTAGAGATTAACAGTACGCGGCCCAACGTCCCATGATTTCTGAGGTTTGATCCAGGTTTTCTACGTTTACATCGCCTTCGTCGCCGTCATTTGCGCGCCCCAGCTTCCATCATCGGTCCCGAAGCTGAACGCGATCTGACCGGTAGTGACCTTGCCCTTGTAGATCAGCTTGTACATCTGTCCCTGGTAATCGGTGTTCAACCAGAAGCTCACCGTGTCGCCGTCGAGCTTGCCCTCGTGAATCTCCGCGGGCGTCGTCGGCAATCCTTCCACCGTTCCCGTCACCACGCCGGCCGCGCTCGTCAAATGGATCGTCAGCGGCATGTTCGTGCCCTGAAAATCGAAGCTCCCCTTCCATGTTCCGGTGACATCAAGCCCGGCCAACGCGGGCGCCGTCTCCGCGCTTCTTGCAGCGGTCATCTGCGTGCCCCAGGTTCCATCCTCCGTCCCGAAGCTAAGTGCAATCTGATCCCCGGCCGCGGAAATTGTTCCCTTGAACACCAGCTTGTAGGTCTGTCCCTGGAAATCGGTGTTCACCCAAAACGTGACCGTGCTGCCATCCAATTTGCCGTCGTGCAGTTCCGCGGGCGTGGTCGGTAATCCTTCCACAGTTCCCGTCACGGCGCCGTTTGCAACCGTGAAATGGAACGCCAACGGTATGTTCGAACCCTGAAAATCAAAGGCTCCCTTCCAGGTTCCACTTGCATCCGCCGCGTTCGCCGCCGGCAGCACAGCCAGGAAAGCAACCAGCCCCGCAATGCGCAACAAATTTCTCATGCACACTCCTCTAAACCCAACGAGTCTACCACGCTAGTGTCAAATTCTAGTGTTGCCTCGCGCACGTGCCAGCCGCGGACTTCCACGATCTTGTGATTGCCGGATGCCGCTGCGGATTTTGAGTCAGCGCAGCGCCAGCGAAGGGTCGGCGCTCAGTTCTGGCGGAGCGAAATCTTCGGCCAGCAATCGCGGCCATGCGGCGGCTGCAATCATGGCCGCGTTGTCGGTGGAGAGCGCCAGAGTAGGGAAGGCAATCCGCACGCCACGCGCCGCGGCTTCTCGCGTGAAGCGCTCGCGCAGCTCGCGATTTGCGGCCACGCCCCCAGTGACCAGAATGCGCCGTGCGCTCAGGGATTCCGCCGCGGCGAAAGTCTTTTTCATCAAATCCCCGATTACCGCATGCTGAAAGCTGGCGATCAAATCCAATGTCGGCTGCGGGCAGAGAGCGAGTGCTTCTTCGCGCGTCTGCGGCTGGCGAAAATCCGTGAGCACACGGCTCACCCGGGCTCTTGCCTCGGCGCGCAATCCGTGCAGCTCCACGTAGCGCAGCACTGCGGTCTTGATTCCTGAAAACGAAAACAGGAAATGCGGGTCGAGGCGCGCAATGGGCGCGATCTTGGCCGCCTTAGTGCGCGCAGGCTTACCTTCCAGATGTGCCTTGGTTTTGATTTGCGCGAACGAAAAAGGCACAGCGTTGGGATTGCCAAATTTTGCCAGCGCGTCGATCCACGGACCGCCGGGATAGCCGAGGCCGAGCAATTTCGCAACTTTGTCGAAGGCCTCGCCCGCGGCGTCGTCCACGGTGCGGCCCACGAGCGTGTAGTTCCACGCTCCCTGCGCAGGGCGTGCCAGATAAAGGTGCGTGTGCCCGCCGGAGACGACGAGCGCCAAAGCCGCATCGTCATGCAGGGCTGCGCGATTCGCGCCCTTTGCGTCAGCTCCGGCCGCATTCTCCGTCTCTCTGTCGTTCAACAACACCGCGTGAATGTGCCCTTCGAGGTGATTCACGGCGATCAACGGAAGATGGTTCGCAAAGGCGAGGGCCTTGGCGTAGGTAATGCCTACCAGGAGCGCTCCAGCGAGGCCCGGGCCGGAGGTCACAGCGATGGCATCGAGATCGGCGAGCGTAAGGTGCGCCTCGGCCAGCGCGGCGCGAACCACGGGAACAATGGCGCGGAGATGCTCGCGGCTGGCCAGCTCCGGCACCACGCCACCGTAGCGGGCGTGCGTCGCGATCTGTGATGCGACCACGGAAGAAACGGTGCGCGCGCCACGCTCCACGACTGCCGCGGCAGTTTCGTCGCAGGAGCTTTCAATGCCGAGAATCAGGCCGGAGCGGGGCATATTCTCAGTGTATTCTGTGGCGCGGGCTGAGTTTGGCCCTTCGCTTGCGCCGCCTAGCGGGGTGAGAATAGGAACAGCGACGATGGACAGCACACTCCAGTTCGAAGCAGCTTTGCGAATCATCGAGATTCTTCGCGCCCACAGGTACGAGGCGTATCTTGCCGGCGGGTGCGTGCGCGATCTGCTGCTGGGGCGCGAGCCGGAAGACTACGACGTGGCTACCAACGCGACGCCCGACGTTGTGCTGGACATGTTTCCGCGGACCTTTGCCGTGGGCGCGCATTTCGGGGTGGTTCTGGTTGCGCCGGAGATGGAAGATGCCGGCTTTGTGACCGAAGTCGCGACGTTCCGCTCGGACCTTGCCTATTCCGACGGTCGCCATCCCGACGCGGTGCGTTACACGATGAGTGCCCAGGAGGACGTGCAGCGCCGCGATTTCACCATCAACGGGCTCCTGTTGGACCCGCTGCGCCCACTGCGCGGAGGCAGCCCTTTGGATGAGAGTATGTCTGATCTGAGACTTCTTCGCGATGCGGTGCTGGATTTTGTCGGCGGCCTCGCCGACCTGGATGCTGGAGTAGTGCGCGCCATCGGGCGTCCGGAACTGCGCTTTGAAGAAGACCATCTGCGCATGTTGCGCGGGGTTCGCTTCGCGGCGCGCTTCGGTTTCGAGCTTGAGCCTGAAACCCAGCGCGACATTCGCACGCTTGCCCCGCGGATTCACGCCGTGAGTCACGAGCGCGTACGCGATGAGCTCACAAAAATGCTTACCGAGGGCCATGCGCGTCGCGCCTTTGAGCTGCTCGACAAAACCGAACTGCTCGCCGAAGTGCTACCGGAGATTGCGCACATGAAGGGCGTGGAGCAGCCGCCGCAATACCATCCCGAGGGCGACGTGTGGATTCACACGTTAATGCTGCTCGAACAATTGCCGCCGGCATGCTCAATTACGCTCGCATGGGGCGCGTTGCTGCACGATGTGGGCAAGCCGCCGACTTTCCGCCGCGCGCCCGATCGCATCCGCTTCGACGGGCACGTGGAGATCGGCATCGCCATGGTTGCGGAAATCTGCCGGCGCTTCCGCTTTTCCAATGAAGAGACGCGGCAGGTGCTGGCGCTCGTCGAGAACCACATGCGATTCATGGATGCCCATCGCATGAAGACTTCCACGCTCAAGCGCTTCTTCCGCCTGGATCGGTTCGACGAGCACCTGGCGCTGCACCGCATGGATTGCCTGGCCGCGAGCGGCAACCTGGAAAACTGGGAGTTTGTACGCGAGCGTTTCTCCTCGATGCCTGAGGAAGCAATGCGGCCACAGCCGCTGATCACGGGCAGGGAACTGATTGCCGCGGGATACCCGCCGGGCGCGCGATTCCGCGAAATGTTGCGCGCGGCGGAAGATGCGCAGCTGGAGGGAACCATCGCGACGGCGGAAGAAGCATTGCAACTGGTGCGTGAACGATTCCCTTCGGATGCCAAGCCCTGACCACCGATGATTCCTCGGCAGTCGAGCGCTACAAGGGCAGGATGGTCTTGAGCGTCTCCGCGAAGGTTGCCGCGTAAGGATCGAAGAGCATGAACATGTGCTTGGTCGGCACGTCGACAATCTCGACGCCCCCCTGCGCGAGATCGCCCCAGCCGAGCGTGAGATCCTCGCTGCGGCCGAGCACCTCTGGACCGCGATCCGTGGCGCGCACCAGCGTGATTTTCCCAGGAAAGGGTTTGAAGGTGTAATGCGAAAGCGCATACCAATGGCCCTACGAGACTCAGAGCAAGCGTAATGCCGGCGAAAGCGGCCGCCCCATTATCCGGTAGACTTTTACTCCCGCGGGAAGCACCACGTGTTCCATGAACTTGGACCAGTAATATTCGCTCTTCTCCCAAAATTTCTTGCCGAGGTAACGCGCTCCGCCGTCGCGAATGTTGCGCCAGAACTTGGCCAGCTTGACGTCCGTGCCAAAATGCTGGCCGCTGCCGGGAACCCACACGTCGAACATGATGACTGCGGCGGGAGTCACGCCCTGCTCCTGAAGTTGCCGCGCCATCTCGTACAACACGAATCCGCCATACGAAGCCGCGCCGAGCAGATAGGGGCCCTGCGGAAAGAAGGCGCGCATCTCCTTGACGTAGAGCGCGGCCATCTCTTCGACAGTCAAATCGCGCCGATCGGGATCGGCAACCAGCGGAGACTGAAATGCATAGAACGGCTGGCTCGGCCCGAGCGCCTTAGCCAGTTGCTCGTAGAAGAGAACATCACCGCCGATGGCGTGGATGCAAAAAAGCGGAACGCGCGTGCCGTTGGGCTGGATGGGCACAAGCGCGGACCATGTCTTCTGCTCGGTGCCGGCGGGCACGCCCGCCATGCGAATCACCTCAGCGAGTTGGCCCAGCGTGCGGGCTTCGAAAAGCACGGCCAGTTCGAGATCCACGTGAAAGGTTTTCTTGATCTTGGTTAACAGGCGCACGCCGATCAGTGAGTGGCCGCCAAGCGCAAAAAAGTCATCGTCGGAGTTGACATGATCGATGCCGAGCAGATCCTGCCACCAGCCTGCGAGTGTCGACTCAATACTTTCCGCGGCCCCCTCTGAAGCAGGCGCGGCGGTCTGCCGACGCGCTTGCGGTGTTGCTGCGCGGCTCTCGGCTGCTTCGGGCGGCTGTGGAAGGGCAACCACTGAGGTGGGTGCATCTGCAAGCAGGATGCGCGTGAGCGCGCGCGCGCCTTCAAGCGGCGCAATACCTGGCCGGATGGCAATTTCAATTGGTTTCTCGCCGCCGGAACGGACAGCTTCATGCGCCGGCCCTGATCCCTCCATGGCGTGCGCCGGATCGGCGATGCGGCGAACGGAGAAACCTTCGATTTCGGACAGAATCTGTCCCTGCTCATCGAAAATGGTGACATCGAATGTCTCCACTTCGCTGCGGCGTTGATTTTCCTGCCGGGCGCGGACGTGACTATACAGACGTGCGGGAAAAGTGCGATATACGCTCATCCTGCGGTAGGAGATAGGCAGGAAGAGATCGTCGCAATGATCGTAGTCGTCCGTCAGATAAAGCGCGGCGCCGGTCGCCATGTCGAGCAATGCCGGATGCTGCCGCAGCGTGGCGACATCGGCAGAGAATTTTTCATCGAGCTCGATTTCCGCCAGGCACTCTCGCTTGCCGAGATGCAGCCGGCGCAGTGAGCGCCAGCGCGGCCCGAATGCGAATTGGCGTTCCTGCCGGGTGCGATTCTGCTCGTCAAAGAGAATCTCGCGTTCGCTGCAGCGGGCGGCGATGGCCGCGCGATTCACCCGGGCCGCGGGATGTGAGCGGCTGGGCGCGATGACTCCTGTTGCATGCTCGGCCCATTGGCCGTTGCGCGCAAAAACCGAAAAATGGAACGCGCCTTTTGTGGTATCGCCGCCCTGCTCGCGGCGCAGTTGCACGCGCACCTCTTTTGACTCGTCGAGAGAGAACATCAGCGGCGCGAGGAAAAATACATTGCGAAACTCGACAGCCCCTTGCAGAGATCCGTGGCTGAAAGCGCCGGCGACCATCTCCAGGTGGCCGGTCCCGGGAATGAGTGCGATGCCGTTCTTGAACTGATGCTCGGAGAGAACCCAGCGGCGCTGCTGTGAAAACCAATCCGCATAGACGATGTCATTGAGTGAATCAAGCAGGCGTTCTCCGAGCCAGGGATGCGGCGAGATGGCGCGCGCGGCCATGCCGATTTCACGCCACGCGCCCCAGTTAATAACGGTGACGGGCCCTTTGCGGCTGAGCGCGTAGGCATCGAGAAATGCGTTGGCGGCCGCGTAGTCCACTTGCCCTGGAGGCGGCAGGATGGAGCTGACCGAGGAAAAAAGCACGAAGCAAGCGAGCGGCTCGTCGGACAGAGCTTCTTCAAGCACCAATGTTCCGCGCACCTTGGGATCGAGGACCCGCGTGGCGCTGTCCGCGGTCTTGAGCATCAGGGGGCCATCGTCGAGCACGCCGGCGGCGTGGAAAACGCCGTTGATCTTGCCAAATTTGCGTCGCGCCTGTGCGACCGCGGCTTTCATTTCGCCGGGGTTCGTCACGTCTGCCTGCACGACGAGCAACCCTCCCGCCAGGGAGCGAATCGCCACGAGCTTACGCAGGCATTCCTTTTCGGGCTCGGAACGCGCGCTTTCCTGCAGCGCAGATTCCCATTGCGCTTCGGGTGTGAGCGTGGAGCGGCCCACCAGCACAAGGCGCGCCTGAAATTCGCGCGCGAGATGCTCGGCCACCGCGAGGCCTAAGCCGCCAAGTCCGCCGGTGATCAGGTAAACGCCGCCACGCTCCAGACGCGGGAGTTGACGCGCTCCGGAAAGCTGCAACGGTTCGAGCTCCTCCACAAAGCGCTCGACGCCGCGCCAGGCAACGGTGGAGTTTTCGTAGGCACCGTTCATCTCGGCGACGAGTTGCGCTGCGCTCTCCGCGGTTTTGCCCGCGTCGAACGCGAGATCGATTGCCTTCGCGTAGAACTCTGGAAGCTCCTTGTGAATGACGCGCGCGGGACCGAGAAGGACGGCCCGTGCAGGATTGCGCACGGGCTCCGCATCCACCTGCTGCATGTGGTTCGAGACGAGCGCCAGCTGCATGCCCTGCAGATCCTGTGCCGCGAGCGCCTGCGCCAGATAAAGAGGGCTGAAGAAGCTGCGGTCGAGAGTTTCCTGGAGCGGCGTCTCGCTCGCCTCCGCCGCGAGAGACCAGAGATGCACAATCTTGCGCGATGCCCCGCCGGACTGGAGCAGAGCCGCTACGAGCGCATCGTAATCCGCGCGCACCGCGGGGCGCAACGCATAGCGATCCTGCCGCAGCTGCTTGAAGCTGTTACCGGGTTCGACCACGACGAATTCCCGTTTTGCTGTCTTGAGATAGCAGGCAATCTCATCGGCCACGCCGAACGCGTCACGGAAAAGCAACCACGGTCCCGGCTCGGTTGCATGGGCTGTAGGCAATGGCGTGGGCTTCCAAGTGCGGCGATAGAGCGAAACGGGCTCGTCGGCATCGACGGTACTTTCGGAGGGCGATTCCTGTGCCTGCGTGGGTTGCGCATCTTGCGTGATCTTGTCCGGCTCAATCCAGAACTTCTGCCTCTCGAACGGATAGGTGGGCAACGAAACGCGTTGTGCGGAGCCGGCCGTGTGGAGCTTCGACCAATCTACATTGATGCCGAGCACCCAAATCCTGCTGAGTGTTTCCAGGGCGAAGCGCAACGCGGAGACATTCTCGCGGGGATGCGGAAGCGAGGAGAACGCCTTGGCGGAGGGGCCGCCCTGCTGGCGCGCGAGCGTGGTGAGTACATTGCCCGGCCCGGCTTCGATGAGCACGCGATCCGGCGCGCTGAATAGCTCGGCCAGGTTGTCGCTGAAGCGAACTGTCGAACGAATGTGACGCGCCCAGTACGCCGGGTCCGTGGCCTCTTCCGGTTTGATCCACGTGCCGGTGACATTCGAGAGGTAAGGAATGCGCGGAGCATGAAGCGTGATGCCGCGCAACCGTTGTTCGAATGCGCCGAGAATCGGCCCCATCATCGCCGAGTGGAAGGCGTGTGAAGTGAACAGGCGGCGGCAGACGATGGATTGCTTCGCGAGCGACTCCTCGTAGGCGGCAATTGCATCCGTCGGGCCGGAGACGACGCACATCGCAGGACTGTTGATGGCGGCGAGAGAGAAGTCTTTGGGCAGCTTGATCTCAGCGGCGGGAAGCGGCACGGCCAGCATCGCGCCGGCGGGCAGATCGTAGATGAGCCGTCCGCGGGCAGCGACAATTGCAAGCGCATCCTCGAGCGAGAAGACCCCGGCCACACACGCGGCCACGTATTCACCGATGCTGTGACCGGCCATGGCGATGGGCTCAACGCCAAGCGACTTCCACCATTGG
>Ga0181525_10003769_pt1 | contig 11853 bp, 10 predicted proteins | sample PEATcosm2014_Bin_48_FD_121100 | JGI IMG/M metagenome (GOLD analysis project Ga0181525, IMG submission 121100) | Peatland microbial communities from MTU Mesocosm Facility, Houghton, MI, USA - PEATcosm2014_Bin06_10_metaG | ecosystem: Environmental > Terrestrial > Soil > Wetlands > Peat | place... | reverse complement strand
GAGCTCGTCGATGGCTTCGCGCAGGGCGGGGTGCTCAGCCAGGGCGGGGTCGGCGGAGACTACCGCGGTGGCCTCCTGCCTGGCCTGGCCGATCAGGTCCTCGTCGGTGAGCAGGCGGAGCAGCTTGAGGCTGGACTGGCGGCCGGCCTGGGTGGCGCCAAGGACGTCGCCTTCGCGGCGCTGCTCGAGGTCGAGCCTGGACAGCGTGAAGCCGTCCAGGGTGGCGGCCACCGCGTCGAGGCGCTCCCGCGACGGGGTGCCTGGCTGCGCCTCGGTCACCAGCAGGCAGAGGCCCGGGATCTTCCCGCGGCCGACCCGGCCGCGGAGCTGGTGCAGCTGGGAGACGCCGAAACGCTCGGCGTCCATGACGACCATGACGGTCGCGTTCGGCACGTCCACGCCGACCTCGATCACGCTGGTCGCCACCAGGACGTCGATGTCGCCCGCGGAGAACTCGCGCATCACCCGGTCCTTGTCCTCCGGGTGCAGGCGGCCGTGCAGGATGGCGAGCCGGAGCCCGGATAGCGGGCCCGCGTCCAGCGTCGCGGCCACGTCGAGGACGGACAGCGCCTGCCGCCGGCCAAGCACCACGCCGCGCGGGATGCCCCCGGTGAGGTCGAGGTCGCCGAGGTCGGAATCGTCGGAATCGTCGACGGCGTCCGAATCGGAATCAGGGCCGTCGCCGATGCGCGGGCACACCACGTACGCCTGGCGGCCCTTGGCGACCTCCTCCCTGACCCGTTCCCAGGCGCGCTCCAGGTACCTCGGCTTGTCCGCCGCGGGCACCACGTGCGTCGCGATGGCCGAACGCCCCATCGGCAACTCGGTCAGGGTCGAGGTCTCCAGGTCGCCGTAGACGGTCATGGCGACCGTCCTCGGGATCGGGGTCGCGGTCATCACCAGCACGTGCGGCCGGTTGTCGGCGGCCTTGGCGCGCAGCGCGTCCCGCTGCTCGACGCCGAACCGGTGCTGCTCGTCGATCACCACCAGGCCCAGGTCGGCGAACTGGACCTGCTCGGTGAGCAGCGCATGGGTGCCGATCACGATCCCGGCGTCGCCGGTGAAGGCGTCGGACAGCGCGGAGCGCCTGGCCGCGGCGCCCATCGACCCGGTGAGCAGGGCGACGCTGGTGGCGTTCTCGGCGCCGTCGAGCTGGCCGCCGCGGCCTAGCGGGCCGAGCATGGCGGTGACCGAGCGGTAGTGCTGCTGCGCGAGCACCTCGGTCGGGGCGAGCAGGGCGGCCTGCCCGCCCGCGTCCACCACCTGGAGCATCGCCCTGATCGCGATCACCGTCTTGCCCGAGCCGACCTCGCCCTGCAGCAGCCGGTGCATCGGGTAGGCGCAGGCCAGGTCGTTCGCGATGGTCTCGCCCACCGCCACCTGCCCGGCGGTCAGGGTGAACGGCAGCGCGGCGTCGAACTCGGCGGCGATCCCGTCGCCCGCCGGCGGCCGCGGCATCGCGGGCAGGGCGGCGGCCGCCAGCCGCCGCTGCGCCAGCGCCGCCTGCATGGCGAACGCCTCGTCCCACTTCAGCCGGTGCCTGGCACGCTGCATGTCCGCCCGGTCCAGCGGCCGGTGGATGGCGCGGATCGCCTCGGCCTGCCCCATCAGCTTGTACCGCTCCCGCACCGGCGCGGGCAGCGGGTCCTCGCCCGCCTCCAGCGTGTCGAGCACGGTACGGACCGACCGGGAGACGGCCCACGAGCTGAACTTGGCGCTGGCCGGATAGACCGCGATCATCTCGGCCGCGAATTCGGCCGCGAGCTCGGGGGTAAGGTCCGCGTTCGGCGGCGCGCCGGGCAGCAACTCGAACTCAGGGTGGATCAGCTGGAGCCGGCCGCGGAAGCTGGAAACCGTGCCCGCGAACATGCCGACCATGCCGACCGCGAGCTTGCGGAAGCCGAACTGGGCACCGGCCGACCTGAAGAAGAACGTCAGCATCAGCTTCGCGCGGTCGTCGGTGACGATCACCTCGCCACGACTGCGGCGGACATGGCCGGCCTGGCCGTACGCCGGATGCAGGCCGATGCTGGCGACCCTGGCCAGCACGGTGACGTGGTCGCCCTCGCGCAGCGAGGACAGGTCGGTGAGCTCGCCGCGGGTGTAGTAGCGGCGCGGGTAGTGGCGCAGCAGGTCACCGACCGTGCGCATGCCGAAGACGCTCTCCAGCGCCTTGGCCGTCTTGGCGCCGAAGGCCTTATTCAGCGGCTCGCCGAGCGTGCTCACACCTGGCAGCATAGAAGCGCGCGACGACAATCCGCTCGGAACTGTCAGGCGCGGGGTGGTTGCGCCGGGCCGACCGGTTCGCGCCTGGGGGCGGTATCAGGTAGGCTCTGACGGCTGCCAGGTCTTGAGTCTGTGGGCCGGACCCGGCGGATTCCGTTACCGGTCACCCTTAGCAATGGAGATTACCGTGGCTTCCGTCTGCGACGTATGCGGCAAGGGGCCGGGCTTCGGCAACAACGTCTCGCACTCGCACCGCCGTACCCGCCGTCGCTGGAACCCCAACGTCCAGACCGTGCACGCCGTGGTCAACGGTTCGCCCAAGCGGCTCAACGTCTGCACGTCCTGCATCAAGGCGGGCAAGGTCACCCGCTAGGCGAAGTGATTCCAGCCGGTATCACCGGCCCACGGCGTCTGGTCGACTGCGACGCCGCCGCCCTCGCGCACCGCGCCGATGACCCGCCACCGCGGCGGCAGCGTGACGCTGGGCGGGAACGTCGCCACGAGGCTGTGATCCTCGCCGCCGGTCAGCACCCAGCGCAGTGCCAATCTCTGGGCCAATCCCTGGGCCAATCTCTGGGCCAATCCCTGGGCCAACCCGTCCGCGTCGGCGTGCTCGGGGGGGATACCACGGCTCGTTCGGCTAAAAGAAGAATTAGGGCCGGCCATTTGTACGGCGCGGGCGGCTTCGGGCAGGGGTGCGGCGGGCCACGCCGCGGCGGAGTCCACGTCGACCTGGACGCCGCTGGCGTCGGCGATGTGGCCGAGGTCGGCGAGCAGGCCGTCGCTGACGTCGATCATCGCGTGCGCCCCGAGGGCGGCCGCCTCGGGTCCGGCGTCGTACGGCGGCGCGGGCCTTAGCTGAGCCGTCACCAGCGAGGCCCAGGACGGGTCGCCGCCGCCAAGGCCAGCAGAGAGCAGGGCCAGGCCGGCGGCGGCGTGGCCGAGCGGGCCGGCCACCGCCACCACGTCGCCCGGGACCGCGCCGCCGCGAAGGACCGGGGGGCGGCCGGCCAGGTCGCCGAGCGCGGTCACGGCGAGCAGAACGGCGTCGGCGCGGGCGGTGTCGCCGCCGACGACGCTGGCCGGGGGGTGCACCCGGGCGCACTCGGCGGCCAGCCCGGCGGCCAGCTCGCGCGCCCAGCGGACCGGCAGGTCCGGCGGGGCGGCCAGCGCGACCAGCAGGGCCGTGGGCACCCCGCCCATGGCGGCGACGTCGGCCAGGCTCCTGGCGGCCGCCTTGTGCCCGACGTCCCGCGCGCTCGACCAGTCCCGGCGAAAGTGCCTGCCCTCGAGCAGGAAGTCCGTGGTGGCCACCACGCGGCCATCGGGCACCGCGAGCACCGCCGCGTCGTCGCCGATGCCGACCAGCGCCCGCGGATCCGGCGGCAGCCACCGCGACAATTCGGCGATCAGGCCGAACTCACCGAGTTCAGCCACCGTGCCCTGGTCATCGGCGTCGATGGCGTCACCTCGCGATCGTTCGGCGGGCTACCGTGTGACCGGTCTGGACCTCTACGGTAGCGTGATGGATCAAGGGCACACGTGTCCCGCCACGCCCCCAGGAGGTCGCCATGGTAGAGGCCTACATCCTCGTCCAGACGGAAGTCGGCAAGGCCGCCGACGTGGCCCGGCACATCGCCAAGATCACCGGAGTCACCCAGGCCGAAGATGTCACCGGACCGTACGACGTCATCGTGCGCGCCCAGGCCGAGAACGTCGATGACCTGGGCAGGCTGGTCGCGGCGAACATCCAGTCGGTGCCGGGAATCACCAGGACGCTTACCTGCCCCGTGGTGCACATCTGAGAAGTTCGGCCGCCAGCGGGGCGGTGCGCGGGCCGGTGCCGAGCGCCACCGCGTCACGCAGGTCGTCTTCGGTGTCCACGTCCCTGCGCAGGCCGGGCACGCCATCGAGGTTAAGCTCGGCGGCCCCGCCCGCCGCGTGCCTGGCGCGCGACGCCAGGCCGAACGCGGGCTCGAATGGCACCCCGGGCGCCGCGGCGTACAGCGTCGTGCCGTCTCCGGCCGCGTCGGCGACGAAGGCGGTTGGCCAGGCCGCGGCCGCGCGCAGCGCCCTCGCGAGCTGGTCGGGGCGCAGCGCGGGCAGGTCGGCGGACAGCGCCGCGGTGCCGGAGTCCGGCCAGCGCGCGACGGCGTGCGCGGCCCCGTGACGCAGCGCCGCGTTCAGCCCGTCGCGCGGCTCGTCTGGCACCACGATGGCGCCTAGCCCGGCCAGCGCGCTCTGCGCGACCGGATCATCGGTGATCACGATCGTGCGGGCGGCTTGGTCGCAGTCGAGCACGGCGGCCACCGTGTCGCCCGCGATGGCCAGCGCGAGCTCGCCGCGGCGGGTCCCGGCGAAGGCGGCGAGCCTCGATTTGGCCTGCGCGAGCAGCTTGACGGGAATAAGCACTGACCAGGTGATCGGCGCATTATCGGTCATGTAGTTGATCCCGCCTCGACATCGGGCCACCTCAACCAGGAGACTGACGGCATGAGCACCCCACACCGTGCTGGCCAGGGGGGACGACCCCCCCAGACCCCCCCGCAGGGCACTGGCCCGGGCCAGACCTCCCCGCCAGACGCTGGCCGGGGGGTACGACCCCCGCAGACCCCCGCGCGCGGGCATGACCAGCCTACGTCCAGCCGCGCATGGGGGTACTCACGGGGCTGGCGGCTGTTCACGGTGCTCATCCTGCGGGTGCTGCTGCGGCTGGCGATGCGGCACAAGTGGGCGGGCAAGGAGAACTTCCCGCGGACCGGGGGGGTCATCCTGGCGCCCAACCACCTGTCCTACGCCGACTGGCCCACGGTCGCGCTGTTCAGCGACGCCTACGGGCACCGGTTCCCGGTGTTCATGATCAAGTCGGCGATCTTCGACGTGCCGTTCATCGGGAAGCTCCTGTCCAAGGTCGGCGAGCTGCCGGTGTACCGGGAGCGCGGCGACGCCGGGCTGGTGCTCAAGCAGGCCGAGGAGGCGCTGCGCGCCGGGGCGTGCGTGATCGTCTACCCGGAGGGCACCGCCACCCGCGACCCCGACCTGTGGCCGATGGTGGGCAAGACCGGCGCGGCCCGGCTGGCGCTGACCACCGGCGCCCCGGTGATCCCGATCGCGCACTGGGGGGCGCAGGACATCCTCCCCTACGGCAGCAAGAAGCCGCACCTGTTCCCGCGCAAGACCGTGCGGATGGTCGCCGGGCCGCCGGTCGACCTGTCCAAGTACCAGGGCCAGCGGCTCAGTGCCAGCACGCTGCGCGCCGCCACCGCCGATATCATGGCCGACATCACCGCGCTGCTGGCCAAGATCAGGCAGCAGACGCCGCCCGCCGTACCCTACGATCCCGCCGCATCCGGTTCTAATGAAATTGGCCGAACGGGCGGTGGTGCCCCGGCCGAGTCCGATGTCACGTCCCCGGGGCGGGACCCGGAGGCATGAGGGCGGCGGTACTTGGCGCCGGGTCGTGGGGAACTACGTTCGCCCAGGTGCTCTGCGACGCGGGGACGCCGACCGTGCTGTTCGCCCGCAGGCCGCAGCTGGCCAAGGCGATCGCCGAGCAGCACGAGAACCCGGACTACCTGCCCGGTGTCGGGCTGACCCCGTCGCTTGCCGCTGTTGCGGATGCTGGCGACGCGCTGGCCGACGCGGATCTGGTGGTCTTCGCGGTGCCGGCCCAGACGCTGCGGGCCAACCTGGCCGACTGGGCGCCGCTGATCCCGCCGGGCGCGCTGCTTGTCAGCCTGCTGAAGGGGATCGAGCTGGGCACCGGCAAGCGGATGAGCGAGGTCATCACCGAGGTGCTCGGCGCCGATTTGGGCCGGGTGGCGGTCATCACCGGGCCGAACCTGGCCGGCGAGATCGTCGAGCGCCAGTTCACCGCCACCGTGGCGGCGTGCACCGATCCTGGTGGCGCCCTTGCGCTGCAGGGCGCGTGCCATACGCCGTACTTCCGGGTTTATACCAACACCGACGTGATCGGCTGCGAGCTCGGCGGGGCGGTGAAGAACATCATCGCGATCGCGGTCGGCATCGCGGTCGCCCTCGGGCTCGGCGACAACACCCGGGCGACGCTGATCACCCGCGGTCTCGCCGAGATCGCCCGGCTCGGCACCGCGCTCGGCGCGCAGCCGCAGACGTTCGCCGGCCTGGCCGGGATGGGCGATCTCGTCGCGACGTGCAGTTCGCCGCTGTCGCGCAACCGGACGTTCGGTGAGAACCTGGGGCGCGGGCTTTCCGTGGCGTCGGCCGCTTCGGCCACCGGGCAGACCGCCGAGGGGCTGGCATCCTGCGGGCCGGTGCTCGAGCTGGCCCGCGCGCACGGCGTCGAGATGCCCATCACCGAGGTGGTGGCGGCGGTCACTCGGGACGGACTGCCGATCACGGCGGCCGCTTCGATGCTAGCGTCACGTGCAGCCAAGCCCGAGTGGTACCAGTGAGACTCTTCCGTTAGACCCGGATCGCAGGATGGACCCCGTGGACATAGTGCGTAAGCAGGCCGGAGAGAACACCCGCGCGGTGCACCTCCCCGGGCCGCCCACGCCCGCCCAGCAGCCGCTCGGCACGCCGGTGTACCGGACCGCCGCGTTCAGCTTCGGCAGCGCGGAGGAATACCGCGCGGTGCTGAACGACGAGATGCCCGGCTACACCTACAGCCGGATCGACAACCCCACCGTGGACGCGTTCGCCCGCGCGGTCGCCGCCCTTGAGGGGGTGAACCTGCAGCGCTGGCCCGCGGCGCAGGCGTTCGCCTCCGGGATGGCCGCGATCAGCGGCGTGTTCTGGACCTTCGCGCGGGCCGGGGCGCACGTGGTCGCGTCCTCGGCGGTGTACGGAGGCACCTACTCGTTCCTGCGCAACGTGGCGTCCAGGTTCGGCGTCGAGACCGACTTCGTCGACATCACCGACCTGGACCAGGTGAAGGAGGCGATGCGGCCGACCACCCGGATCGTGTACGCGGAGACGATCGCGAACCCGACCACGGCCGTGGCCGACCTGCGCAAGCTGGCCGACATCGCGCACGACGGCGGGGCGCTGCTGGTGGTTGACTCCACGCTGGCCCCGCCGGTGATCTGCCGCCCGCTCGAGCACGGCGCGGACCTGGTGCTGCACTCGGCGACCAAGTACATCGGCGGCCACTCCGACGCCACCGGCGGCGTGGTCACCGGCCGGATCGAGCTGATCAGCAACATCCGCGCCGTCCGGGTCGACACCGGCGGCTGCCTGGCCCCGGACGAGGCGTTCCTGCTGCGCCGCGGCCTGGAGACGCTGCCGCTGCGGGTGCGGCGGGCCTGCTCGACCGCCTCGGTGTTCGCCGCCGCGCTGTCCAGGCATCCTGCCGTGCTACGGATTGATTATCCCGGGCTGCCCGAGCACCCCGGGCACGCCGCCGCCCGGCGGATGTTCGACGCCGGCCCGGAGGGGGTGCGGTTCGGCGCGATCGTGACCGTGACCCCGCACGGCGGGCGGGACGCGGGGATGGCGTTCGCCGACAAGCTGCGGCTGGCACAGCTCGCGACGTCGCTGGGCGGGACGCACACCAAGGTGAGCCACGTGGCCTCGACCACGCACCGCCAGCTGGACGACCGGGCGCTGGCCGCCGGGGGAATCGACCCAGGGGCGGTACGCTTCTCCATCGGCCTGGAAGACGCCGAAGACCTCATTTCGGACGCGTATGTGGCCCTGGAGTCGCTGAGCAGGCCGTAGGCTGGCTTGTTCGTGGCCTCGCTCGTTCGTGGCTTGGTTGGCCGGCTTCGGGAGGATGCGTGCAGGGGCAGCGCAAGATCCGGGTGGCCGTCGTGTTCGGCGGCCGCAGCACTGAGCACGCCGTGTCCTGCGCGAGCGCGGGCCTGGTGCTTTCGGCCATCGACCCGGAACGCTACGAGGTGCTGCCCATCGGCATCGCGACCGACGGGCGGTGGGTGCTGACCTCGGCGGACCCTGCCCGGCTGGCGATATCGGCTGGGTCGTTGCCCTCGGTCGAGTCGGTCGCGGTGAGCGGCGGCTCCGAGATCGTCCCCTTGGGTGGATCGTTGCAGGTCAGCACGCCTGGCGAGGTGCCGCGTTCGCTGGGCGAGGTGGACGTGGTGCTGCCGCTGCTGCACGGCACCTACGGCGAGGACGGCACGCTGCAGGGCCTGCTTGAGATGACCGGGACGAGGTACGCGGGCGCCGGGGTGTTCGCCAGCGCGGCGGGCATGGACAAGGAGTACATGAAGCTGATCATGTCCGCGCGCGGCCTGCCGGTCGGCCGGTACGTGGTCGTCCGCGACCGTGATTGGCGCAGCGGCCTCGGCGAACGCAAGCGGGTCCTGGACGAGATCGCCGAGCTCGGCTGGCCGGTGTTCGTCAAGCCTGCCCGAGGCGGGTCAAGCATCGGGATCTCGCGGGTCGCCGTCCGCTCTGAGCTTGAGGATGCTGTCGAGGCCGCCCGGGAGCACGACCTCAAGGTGCTCGTGGAGGCCGCGGTGGACGGGATGGAGGTCGAGTGCGCGGTGCTCGAGGGCCTGGACGGCGGGCCGCCCGAGGCGAGCGTGCCCGGCCAGGTGGTGGTGGACGAGCGGTCGCTGTTCTACGACTTCCAGGCCAAGTACCTCGCGTCGGGGACCACGATGCGGATCCCGGCGCCTATCCCCGACGACGCCGCGGCCGAGATCAGGCGGCTCGCCTGCGCCGCGTTCGACGCCATCTCCTGCGAGGGCCTGGCCCGGGTGGACTTCTTCTACACCACGGCGGGGACGGTCCTGGTCAACGAGATCAACACGATGCCGGGGATGACCCCGGCGTCGGGATTCCCGATGATGTGGGCGGCCTCGGGCCTGCCGCTGCCCCAGCTGGTCGACCGGATCATCCAGACCGCGCTGCGCAGGCAGCGTTAAGCGCGGCTGCGCTGCGCCTAGCGTGCCGCCGCGGGCGGCCTGGCGGGGTTGTTCCGCAAGGCCGCCCGCGGCCGTACAGCTGTTACCTCTTGGCTTTACTTCTTGTCACCAGGCTTGTCGCCGTTGACGAGAGCCTTGAAGTCGGCGCCCGCACGGAACTTGGGCACCGAGGAACTCGGCACCTGGATCGTCGCACCGGTGGCCGGGTTGCGGGCCGTGCGAGCCGGGCGCTCGCTTTTCTCGAAGACGCCGAATCCGGTGATGGCGACCTTGTCGCCACTCGCCACGGCGGACTGGATGGCCTCGAGGACAGCGTTCACGGCTTCGGTCGCGGATTTCTTATCCCCCAACCGACCCGAGATCGCGTCGATCAGATCACGCTTGTTCATTCTTCACTCCTGCGCTTCCCCCACGGGAGGTCGCGTGGGCTCCGTACCAGGGATCGCGACCTCTGACCTGCCCGAAAGTAGGCGATCAAGAGCCGTTGCACAATAACCACGGCCACATTGGCCGGCGTGTCGGCGAAGATCACACTCCCGGGGATGCGCTCGGTACACGCCGAATAGCCAAATGTCGAGCATCAGCTACTTTCTGCTTCATTCAGGTAACCAAACGCCAATTGGCCTGCGATGGCGCCCCGTGCGGACTGACCGCCTACCCACGGCGATGGTCCATCGTCGTGGGTATCGCAATGACGATGGACCATCATCGTGGTTCAACGCGGGTGGCCGACACGCACGCGGGCCGGCCCGCGTCGTTACGGTCGGCCGGCCGGCGGATGGGCGGGGTGCCGCGCGGGTCAGGTGGTGACGGGGAGGAAGGTGGGGCGGGACTGTTCGAAGGCGGTGATCTCGTCGACGTGGCGGAGGGTCAGGCCGATGTCGTCGAGGCCCTCCATCAGGCGCCAGCGGGTGTAATCGTCGATCTCGAACGGGGCGGCGACGCCTGACGCCTCGGCGAGGACGCGGCGGCCGTCGAGGTCGACGGTGATCTCGGTGGCCGGGTCGGCCTCCACGGCGTCCTGCAGCGCGGTCACGGTGGCCTCGGGCAGGATCACCGGGAGCAGCCCGGCCTTGGTCGCGTTGGTGCGGAAGATGTCGCCGAACCTGGGCGCGATCACCGCGCGGAAGCCGTAGTCGGTCAGCGCCCACACCGCGTGCTCGCGGGAGGAGCCGATGCCGAAGTCCGTGCCCGCAAGCAGGATCGTCGCACCGGAGTAAACGGGCTGGTTGAGCACGAACGAGGGATCCTCGCGCCAGGCGGCGAACAGGCCCTCGGCGAACCCGGCGCGGCTGACCCGCTTGAGGTACTCGGCCGGGATGATCTGGTCGGTGTCCACGTTGCTGCGCCGCAGCGGCACCGCGCGGCCGGTGTGGGTGGTGAACGGTTCCATCGGGGCTGTCTCCCTGTTACAGATCGGCTGGCGCGGACAGGTATCCGGTCACGGCGGTGGCGGCGGCGACCTCGGGCGAGACCAGGTGGGTGCGGCCGCCCTTGCCCTGGCGGCCCTCGAAGTTGCGGTTGGAGGTGGACGCGCTGCGCTCGCCCGGGCCGAGCTTGTCGGGGTTCATGCCCAGGCACATCGAGCAGCCCGCCGACCGCCACTGCGCGCCCGCCGCGATGAACACCTTGTCCAGGCCCTCGGCCTCGGCCTGCGCGCGTACCTGCATCGAGCCGGGCACGACGAGCATCCGCAGCGACGGGGCGACCCGCCGGCCGCGCAGCACCGCGGCGGCGGCCCGCAGGTCCTCGATCCTGCCGTTGGTGCAGGAGCCGACGAAGACCGTGTCCACGGCGACCTCGCGCAGCGGGGTGCCGGGGACCAGGTCCATGTAAGTCAGCGCGCGCTCCGCGGCGGAGCGCTGGGCGGGATCGGCGAACGAGGCCGGGTCGGGCACGGACGCGTCCAGCGGCAGCGCCTGCGCCGGGTTGGTGCCCCAGGTCACGTACGGCGTCAGCGAGCCGGCGTCCAGCCTCACCTCATGATCGAAGGCCGCGTCGTCGTCGCCGGGCAGGGAGCGCCAGTAATCGAGCGCGGCCTCCCACGCGGCCCCCGACGGCGCGTGCGGCCTGCCCTCCAGGTACTCGAACGTCACGTCGTCCGGGGCGACCAGGCCCGCGCGGGCGCCGGCCTCGATGGACATGTTGCAGACGGTCAGGCGGCCCGACATGGACAGCGCCCGGATCGCGGCGCCCCGGTACTCGAGCACGTAGCCCTGGCCGCCGCCGGTGCCGATCTTGGCGATGATGGCCAGGATCAGGTCCTTGGCGCTCACCCCTTCAGGCAGCGCGCCGTCCACCGTGATCGACATCATCTTCGGCCGCTGCTGCGGCAGCGTCTGGGTCGCGAGCACGTGCTCGACCTCGCTGGTCCCGATGCCGAAGGCCAGCGCGCCGAGCGCGCCGTGGGTCGAGGTGTGCGAGTCGCCGCAGACGATCGTCAGACCCGGCTGGGTCAGCCCGAGCTGCGGCCCGATGACGTGCACGATGCCCTGGCCCGCGTCGCCCATCGGGTACAGCCGGACGCCGAACTCGGCGCAGTTCTTCCGCAGCGCCTCTACCTGGGTGCGGGATACCGGGTCGGTCACCGGGCTGCCGGGGCCTGACAGCGGCACGCCGGGGCCGGTGATCCCGGTGGTGGGCACGTTGTGGTCCTCGGTGGCGATCGTCAGGTCGGGGCGGCGCACCTTGCGGCCCGCCGCGCGCAGCCCGTCGAAGGCCTGCGGGCTGGTCACCTCGTGAATCAGGTGAAGGT
>Ga0181525_10003768_pt1 | contig 11854 bp, 13 predicted proteins | sample PEATcosm2014_Bin_48_FD_121100 | JGI IMG/M metagenome (GOLD analysis project Ga0181525, IMG submission 121100) | Peatland microbial communities from MTU Mesocosm Facility, Houghton, MI, USA - PEATcosm2014_Bin06_10_metaG | ecosystem: Environmental > Terrestrial > Soil > Wetlands > Peat | place... | reverse complement strand
TTTAATATCTCAGGCTGTGATTGCGTATGTGAAATCACAGGTCTCTCACATATGAGGGTGACTTAGTCGCTCATCTAGGTATTCCTAATTGCCCCTAATTTCCCCGGATTAGGAATTGTGTAACTGCACGCAGGCCGGCTGAATAGGAGAAGAAGATCCACGCCCGGACACTTCTTCACTTACGGCATTTCCGCCACAGACTACCGCAGCAAGGAACCTCGATGCAGGGGGCTTCAGTCGGAGGAAAAATTGTCCGATTTTTGGAAGTAGAGACCTTACTTCGTACGGTTTATAACTCTTTAACCACAAGCCATCAAAGAAAAGGTGTAGTATAAAATTGATAGAACTTTACATGCGCTACAAATCGTAATTCTTGGAAAGCTTTCAACTCGTGATAGCGTTATTTTGTTTGATCTTGAACTTTAATATTTGAACTTGCGTACATGCCAGAAAATAGGACGTTTTTTCCCCCGACTGAGAGGGGGGTTTCAAAAACCTCCGCCGAATTTTGCCGAGAAAGAAGTTGCCCGAAGGGCCGAAGGTTTTAACCTCCAGGGTCTACATTCAAAGCCCAGATACTACCAACCTGGTTGACTCTTGCGCTAAAGCACATGCCGCCCATGTGAAAGTACTGCATGTTTCTTTAGATCGAGCCAATAGGCCAAGGAAAAAGCTCAGTTCCCACGAACCCGGTTGACACTTGCGCCAGAGCTGATCCCACTCAATGTGGACTCTTGGAGTTAATACTTTTTGGATCAAACCAACAAGCCCGGGAAATCCCCATGTGCAAGTGGCACCTCAACCCGGCCATGACCACTGAGAAGGTGTTGAAGGCTCTTGCACCCGCCTTTCGATTGAGAAACCTGCAACTTTACGAGAGACTGACATTCCAAGACTGTCGTAAGTAGGGAAATACTCCAAGCTTAGTTTGGCTTAGTTACCGCAAGCAAAGCATTCTCGAAGAAATAAGCGTTATTTGGGCGCAACTCGGGGAAGTTCTTGTGGCTTGCAGTGACGGTCTGAGAACTGTTACAAGCGTATGAAGATTGGTGGGCGATGCAATGGAGGTTCTTGTGACACCCCAACTGGGTCACAACGGCCCAGCAACCGGGTAAGATGGTTGTTGCGTTACGCCAATCAAAAAGGAGGTAGGACGAGGGCGAGAAAAAGAAACCCGGCACGGAAATCGCCGGTGTTGGTCCGATCGTGAGGGGCTTGGAGCAAAGACAACAAGGGGCTCTACATCGAAGACAGCTGTACCGCAAAGTATGGAGAGTGCAAAAAGAGGGTGACAGTAGGGCTGAGAGATCGAGATCTGACTAAGGGGCTGGATACTACAGCTACAGTAGCGGTTGCGCTAAACCTTTGGTGAAAGTTCGCTCGCTTAGCAAATTTCTGCAACTAAGAATGAGCTATCCAGAGCAAAATATTAAACCAATCAAAAAATAACGGATGATGAGCCTAAAAAGCTCCTGAAACACAATTTCAGTGCCCGAATAAAGTGTCAAAAGAACAATCAATTCACTCTGAGTGGGACTCGAACCCACAGCCTCGAGATGACTTTTCAGTTAAGAGTAGAAGCTGGAAAGGATGTTAGTTATAGGTTCTATCGTAGAACGAGAGGATTACTCACTCTCGCGCGCTACCATTGCGCCATCAGAGCCACTTGGAATGCTTGGTTGGATGACAAAGAAGATCTTATTCTAACTTATACGAGTCATATGAAAAAAAAGTTCTAGCCGAATGAGAGTCACGTTAAAAGTGGGTCTAGCACACCCCATCTTACAACAAACTACCTTCATGTATTGAGTGGCCGCTATGGTCCACGACGAAGAGCCTGATGCAATCCGCACAGCTCCATAGAACGTGAAGTCTATATCCATCTTGGAAACAATTGAAAGCGTTAATTTGCGAAAAGACATTTTCCCTCATTGATTGAGCTCACCTCCTTTTACCTCAGCCAAGGTACACTCCCGATACATACAAATCACATGAAGAGTAGCAGGATTGTGCACTATGAAAATGTATCTAGCGGGATGGTACGAGCCTATTGGTAACATTAAGTCATGAACTGCCTACTAAGTGAACAAACTCTTTGTGAGCTCGTTACCTCTGACGATATACCGCGCTCAAAACGCACTAAGAACACACTCCAAATTCCAGAACCCACATTTGCACTTAACACCTCGCTCAAACGCACAATAAATAACTTAGAAGTCCACCTCCCCCTCCGTGCCCTGGTATACTGCAGCGAATAGATACCTGGCAATCTTGACCTCATGTAATCCACTGTTTAACACAGTCTCCAATTCCCTTCCCCCATCATCCAAATTCAAATCCATCATCGTGACTTCCCGCTCCACATCAAGCCAATTACCAATCAACCCTCTCCGATCCAGAATCCGCAAACCTTTCTTCCTCGCCTCCTCCAATTTCTTGCTTTCACACGCCCTCTGCCCTCTCGTCGGCACAGTCTTCAAATCCTCCTCATCCCAATAACAACATTTATGGTTTGGGAAGCGGGACCTAGAGTTCTGGAGGTGGCATTCGCCTGCTGAGTCAGGAAGGGGGCCAAGGCGGGAGACGCAATGGGTGTGGTTCGTGTCGTATTCGTCTTGGAGCGCGCGTTCTAGTTGAGAGGGAATTAAGCAGGGTCTGGAGAGCTTGCACTTTTCTGGAGGGCAATGGTAGTGTAATCTTGTTGAGAGTGTCGTGTAAGGACACTGTGGGTTTCTTAGGCTGCAGAGCGCCGTGAACATTGGGTTCTCGGTCATTTTGTGGGCCTCCCAGGCTTCTCTTGGAGACGGGGCGTCGAGGTAAACGTTTCTGGACATTCCCACGAGGATTTCGGCGGCGTCGCACATTTCGGAGCCTTCGGAACTTGGGGTGTCGTGATTATAGAGTTCTTCATCGCTAGCTTCGACCCATGAGGGCAGTGAATCTCTTGTGTGATGAGCAGATGACTCTCGCGTGTTACAAACAGAAGGCTCTTTTGTGCTGTAAACAATAACGTTATTGCTCATGCTACGGTCGATATCTTTTGAAGCAATTTCCACGGAGGGGAGCAAAGATTGCCGTAGCTGAGTTCGAGTTAGAGCCAATTTTTGAGGATGTATCAAGCTGTTCCTCAGAATATAACGCCCATTCATACGTCCGCTCAGCTCAAAAATTCCCCGCCAGGGACTGGGAAGAGGGAAGCATTGCTGCGCTTGAATTGGGAGTTTTCTCGGCAGCTGTTGAAGCTGTTGGAGTTGTAAAAGTTGATTGCCCGGCGGTGTGGGTGTAGTAGGCAAAACAATGACTTGAGAGCGCGGTGAATAATCCCCCGGAGACCAGGACTGACTTTCGCTCTGGTTTGTCTGGTATGCCTCATCAAACGAGCCTCTGGCCATAAATTGCAGTATTTTATTGAATAGAGACCTCGATTCCGAAGTTGAAAGCCTTCGCCTGTCCTCCAATTTGACCTCTTTTGTCGGTATTTCGACTGTTTCAGTTGCCGTTGGGGTGCCATCAAGCCGTTGACAGATTGCCCAGGAATGGTAAGAGATTTTTTTTGCAGCCAGCCGAAGTCGTCTGGTTCCCCCTCCCAGGGTCCACAATTGTTTCTTGAATTTAATCAGCAGATGCTCTAACTCAGATAGAGAGAACTAACATCTGATCCCTGAATCTTCGGAAACCAGCACACCTGATCAATTTCGATGTCGCCTTTCTCATATGTGTCTAGATTTATGACGGGGACACTTTTATCATAGCCACTCCAGTTGGTTCCAATGCAGATCCAGAATCGGTGACCTCTACAGTACATAAAGTCGTCCGAAGGAGTACTATCGAACAAGGCAACGCCATGTGCATCAACCCATGAAGTCAATTTGCTAACTTGTGCCTTCTCATAGATGCTGCTCGTATCCTTCTCGATGTCTTGTTTTGGAAGGAAACAAACTGAGTTGTCTTCTTCACCATTGAATCGTCTGACGGGAACTTCCAGAATTGCCTTGGTAATGTTTAACATGGGCGATTGAACAACTACTCGCTGACTTTTATGCTTCCATCGGGACGGCTGGGAGATCAAAACATATTTCCGAATTGCAACTTTGCAATCTATGGTATTAGCTTCGGTGGAGCTCATCTCTGATCCAGCCGGGTAGTTGCATCGAGAGTCTGGTCAGATGCCCAAGGAAATTCGGGTAGCTGTGGCCAAAGCAGTGAGAGCTATCGGAGGACTGGCCGATTTCGCATCGATCAGAAAATGCCAGAGAACAGGGCAATCTGAGCACAACCCTCGAATCGCCTGTTACTTCAGGGTCCGACAGTTCGGTTGAACCCTGCAATGACTCTTAAGAATTCGGTTCCCCCAATAGGATTAAAGTCAAACCCTTGCGTAGAAGTACCAACACTGATACTGAACCAGTCAGAGAAGATGGCGCAGGCCACCGTCAGGGAAAGGAAACATTCTTTTAGCATACGGCCTGAGACTTCTCAAAAGAAACTTTTTGTGATTATCAATTGTTGGGGTGAAACGGAAGACTATCAGGATCTACCTCCGGACTGGCCCGTCGCTCATGCGTGGCAGTCCTCTTCTGGACATCCCACATTGGCGTTCACGATTACCAAGATTGTGATCTCAGATTTCCAAATGATCGGCCAAATCTTGTAGTTTCGAGGATGCTTAAAGCAATTATCTTGTATGCGATTTTGCAACATCCACGCTGACAGGAGAGCCGCCTTTATAATCCCAGAGGACTTAAAGCCCTTCACTGGCAGATGTAGATGGATCGAATTCCCATGTATGAGCAGAGATGTGGCTTTCCTAGCTGTCCAAGTTTCCCATTCCCCAACCCGTATCATCTTGCACATCCGTCGCCGTTTACTAGATGCTGTAACGAGGCACCGGAGGCTTCCTCCATAAGTCATAGATGTTGACCTGCACTGAGCACCTGCATCCAGGAATGTCTCACTGGGGCAAAATTCTGCAGCAGTTGGTCCAGAGCTTAAGATTTCTTCTTGTCATCATCCTCCTTAGTCTTGATCCCCTTCTCTCCTCGAAGAGCTTTGAACTCCTTCCTAGCCAGTACAGTCGCAAACCATTCCTCTATTTCAGCCTCTGCGTCCTGGTCTGTTCGTATCGGATCCACTCCCAGATTCGTCCGAACCTTTGATCTCATATCATCAAGCGATGCAATGTCGAAAGCCCATAATAATCCCCCTGTTACCATCATGCCAACACTAAAAACATTTACTGTGGCAATGTTCAAAGCTTCGAATGCCTCCATCGCGCCATTGACTTGAGTGCTCGGCCGATTGCTTGGTTGATAGAATTTGGGGACTATTGCTTTGTATCGCCGTACAATCGAGCGTCGTGTGATGACTGAGGATATTGCAAAGAATCCGATTCCTGCCGCCAAGAGACTCAATTGACGCCGTGACCGTGGTGAGAAGAAGGCAGACTCTGATTCGGAGGTTGTGGAAGCTTGCGGAGCTCGTGTGGATTGAGGTTCGGCCATGGTGGACTGGAGGAAGGCCATCTAGAAAGGGTGTTTGGGAAATCAACAGAAACTACTCCACATGAGAGTCTTAAATACTGCGCTCCGAGTATATATGCAGAAATGCCGGCGTTAGGAAGGTGGTTCGAGATGGATGTTCAGGCCAAGTCCCGACAATATTTTGGAAGCTCTCTCAATTCGTTTAGCGCCGACCAGCGATTTAATTGCACGTGACACAAAGGTCATTTTGTCTACCGGTATTCAACCAATGCATGGCTGTCTGCTTTTAAATGAAATATTGGAGAAATTAGCTGTGGGCTCTTCCTTTTTGTGCTTGGAAAGCAGTTATAAGCTTTCGTAGCTGCCGACAAAATACGGAGCATGAGTAGATACTCCAGCTTACGAATCTGGTAACCAAACACAACTCTCAATTTTCGACTTGTATGATTTCATCAAATTACATAGTGTACTGTTCTCTTCAATCATTCTAAGTCTCGCATTTGAACAACTTTTTAAATTTAGGTCTGTTCTGCACAACGTTCACCAACTGAACTAATCTCGTATGTGCCTGCAATCCCTTTCCACCATCACGGATGAGATTCTCATTGTGACTTAATTGAAGGAAAACCATATATGGATAGGTTATTTCGTTTTCAATAATATGATGTCATCTCTTTGAAAGATTTGAGCCCTGCAGGTGTGTTTCAATGACTTTCAAAAATCGAATCCTATCACCATGGTATGCTGCGCTGGTATCCTAGAGAGATCAATCTCATCCTCCATTTCATTGAATCTTGACTCAAATTAGGAGATAATGAAAACCTATCCTGATCCATGACACAGAAATTCAGATATTGATGTTAGGAACACCACCACTGGTTTGTTGCCCGCGCTCTTGGTGCCGTAGTTGCTGTCGTATGGAATGTTTGAAATAATCAGGTTTGGAAGTTGAAAAACATGAGGTTATTTGAATGAACACTTATTGAGACGAGGGTATCTCATTTGGATCATAATTTGAACAAATGCTGCAACAGAAATTTCACGACAGAATGATTTTCTAAAACCGTTTCATGTCAAGAAGCTCTCGCTTGCGAACCCAGACCACAGAAACGTCTCTTGGTATTACTGAGTGCAAAAGGAAACGGACAACGCCTGAACTCATTCGTTTCTGAGTTCTGAGCGAGTACCTGAGACTTCTTCCGGTATTCCTGAAGAAGATGAAACATGGAAAGAAAACAAAAGTATAGAGACGAGTTGAAGAGATGCATGAGCAGCCGGCGGACGTACCCGATCATCTTGACAAAGTAATATTGAGCCTTAGAGAAGGCCGTACTAGAGAGTCTCGAATGCCAGGATTGTCTGACTAGCGAAGTGAGAGCATTTGGAGGCAGAAGGGACTGGTTATCCGAAGCCGGATATCATTGAACCATCAAATGTTGGAAATCGCTCAAGATGAAAAGAGTTTGAGCGCTCTTCCAATAATGGCAGACGCTGAGCAGCAGAAGAAGCGGAAGCGTAAGGCACAAAGAGAAACTCTTTAGGTAAGAGTGATTGCCGATAAGGATTTGGAGAGAGATAAATGGGAGAGTCAACTCAATTTTCAAAACTTGATAACTTTTATGCTCTATCCCAAGCATCTTGATGCAAATCCTTCACATCTATCAAGATTTCATTCATTCATGCCATCCATTCAAAAGCATCACGCTCTTCAACGCCATCTCATGCAACCCCTCCTCTTTTCGTCTTCAATCACCGTCATACTCTTTATTCCAATCCATCCCCAGCGCCCCGCTCTCTTCAAAACTCCCCCGACGTCCCCAATTCCTCGGCTGCCTCTTCAAAAACGCGCCCACAGCGCCCAGATACCCTTCATGTCTTAGAAAGTACGCCTTCTTCTCGCCATTACTCCAGAACTTAATAGCGTAACTTAGCGTGTTCATAGTCTGGCGATGACCGCGGATGAAAGAGCCGCCGAAATAGATGGTTGATAAGGAGTGCTTCTCGGATTGCAGATAGGCAATTTGGCCGATGTTGTTAGATATTGCGTACAAGAGGGAGCGAGAGATGTCGGGGGCGGAGAAAGGTGCGGATTTTGTTTTTTGTGATGAGTTCAGTACGGGATGGGATGATGTAGGGGAGTCAAAGTCCCCGTTTGTAAGACCTCCGCTGTCTTCAGCTTCTCTCTCTGCTTCTCTTTTCATCCGGAAGACTTTCCCGAATGAGCTGGCAATGGTGCTACTTTTCAGCCCAATCTTCCCATAGTCCGTACCATATATATCTCCGACCAACATATCGACCTTCGCGTTATCCCCGCGCTCAGCCATGCCAAGCATTTCATCGAAGGTCCTGGAGCCTGTGAGCAGGGAAAGGAGACCCCATAGTGTACCCCCTCCCAGAGAGGTACCGCCTACTCGTTTGTAATCGCGGGGTCCCGAGACTTTTATCATTGACACTCCCGAGCCGATATTGACGAGCAGATAGGGATAAATGTCTGAGCGGGGCTCTTCAAAATGCATTGGGTCTGTTTCGCTGTAGGTGAACACTTCGCGGGGAATCTCTGTGATGAAGAAATCGAGGCCTGCGCACACATGTCAATAGAGGATCATTTGGCGACATTGAAGAATCGGATTAAAGGGCTCACCATACCAATTATTAAACATTCCATCTCATCTTCCCGTATTACATCCACGCCCAATGCCTCGTGTATCTTGTCATAGAACTTGTATGCCCCGCCTCCAGTCGCCATGACACATAACTCCCCAGGTCTCGAGCCGTTGAGCTTCTGCTGCTTGATCTTCAACTGTTTCATGAATTCCACGCAGTCATCTATTCGGTCTGTCTCGAAGTTCATAAAGTTCAGACGGCCGCCTGGCTCGCGGGACTTGGGTTCTCGGGAGAAGTACACGAGCTTGGCTAGGGAGCCTCCAATCTGGCCTTGTTGTTAACAAGCCTGAGAGTGAAACATAGAAGTTGGAAAAGCATACATCGACAGCAATATGACTGACCACTGCCGTGTGGTTCGGCAGCCGGATATCCTTGGTATCATGGCTTCCCCCATTTGTGTTTCCATGTCCATTTGTCGGTGAGCTCGAGTCTTGGTCCACAATGAAAGCCCCTGTAACATTTATCTTCACCGACCCAGGATGGGTGATCGTACTATCTATCTCCGCAGTATTCGTCCGCATGCGGAGGGGTTTCGAGCTAGAGGAGGGGCTACTTGGCGCATCGTTGCTCTGCACGCGCGACAGCTTGTCAGTCTGCGACGTATCCGCAGACATGACGATGGTTGCTGGCGCTGGTGCCCAGAGGTAGAGGAGGTCTAGAGAGACATCAATGGAGTTGGAAAAGTGAGTTGTGAGTAATCTTTGGGGCGGCGGTCAGATTATTCTGGAGCTGTTTGGCTGTTGCCGAAACGAGGAACTTTTCTTATCGATACGCCCCTTCTGACCGAGGCCAACCCCGGACTTTGGTAACCAAGCATCGAGGTTCGCTCCTATGTCGTACTGTGTCGGCTTGGAGCCCATTTTCGCGAGGAAAGTGGCAAAAAACTACGATTCGTTGGTCGGGTGGCTTGTTGTGAAGAGTGAGGAGTGAGGAGTAAAGAATGAAGATGGAGGAGATGTTGGGCAATGTGGCTGGTAGAAGACAGGGCTTGGTGAGGTGAGATCCCAACGAGAAAGATTTGCATATTGTACACACACTTTTCCATCCTTGTCATCAATTGCATTAACTTGTGTTACCTGTGCAATGTTCAAGAAGTCTTGAGCATAGAGCTTGTGTGGACAGAGTGGTGACAATCCGCCGCAAATATCAAACAGTGGCTTTCCTCCTTTGCTTCATGCCGGTATGCTTTGCTTCCTCTGCCAAAATTAGATTTCTCAGATGCCAAGAATCAACCGTCCCAGAGAATGTCACTGCCAAACACATGGGCGTGGCGGTCGCTGAAGTCTGAGCGGAAGACATGCTGGAAAAGCCCCTGCGCATCCAGGACAAACAGCTTCACACCCTAATACCCCACACTTCTTCGACATCCGCTCCACCACAGTGACCACATCTCTCATACTCTCGCGCCGATGTCATCGAGTGAACAATGCTCCTATAAAGAGATCCTAAGATGATCATAAACCTCCGCCTGAGGTGTTTCAGGTCGTGGTCGCGCCATGTTCCGCCAATCCACTACGACGCGAGTTTCAAAGTCACTCGGATGCCGGCCCTCCTATCTCGATTCACGTTACAACAAGGAAGACTCTGAGGGGCGCAAAAAGATCGTCGATGCGTTCCCCTAGAATGCGGGATCTATTCAAGTACCCGTTGAGCCTCTCCCTCAAGATGGGTCTCCAGCTCTTCTGGAAAGTCGGCTCCAACTACTTGTTTCTTACACTTCACGGTCCTTTCTCTTTGGGCGGGTCCTGAAATCAGACGAATTATTTTCCATGATATATAATACACATACCCAGGAGGAGACTGCATTTCTCCCTGCCTCAGCATCAAAATATCTCCTTCCACTGAACTCGGTATGCGTCTGCAACAATATGAGCAAACGACCTTCCCCTGGCCTACGAGGCGAGCACAACGTTGTCTCAGCTTTGCAATTATATTCGCGTAAGTAATGACTAACTCTACCAATCGATATCTTACTCATAACTCAATAGAATACTCTTAATATTCGGCATCTATGAACACCAGGCGTATCCGAGGAAGGCAGATCTCCACAGCAGTGCCCTGTACGCTGCATATCACTATACCTCCACGCCCGAAGACGGAATGCCACGTCTTCCTTTCAAAAACACCAGCAAGCGAAAAGCTAATGGAGAGCCATGGTTTTGGTTCCAGGATTAAGCCATACCCCAAGAAGCAAAAGCGAAGCTAGATCGCAAGAACGAACATCAACAAAAGAATAAACACACTCGTTGGACTTTCATACGACACACTCATGGAGCCGTCTGAGTTACGGTACGGCGTATTTGGCATTGATCTAACACGGAGTTTGGACTCGATGATATCCCCAGGCTTGGCTCAAGCCATTGACTTTTGTGCTGGTGCACGTTATAAAAAAACAATTTGTACATACCTGAAGCTTTAGGGTAGCTGAATGTACGCTTGCTTGGAGAAAGAGTTCCTAAAGAATGGAGGTCGAGTGCAAAAATACGGGCTCGGATTCGGGAACGACTTCCATTCTTTTAGAGCCACCAGAGATATTTTGCCTTCCAAGTGGAACATATGAAGAACTTCCAGAAGGGCTGTCGTCTCAAAATAGCTCTGGCAAAAGTTGCCTGCAAATTCAATCGCTTCTTACCCAATCCATGCTGGGAACTTTTCATCCGACTGTTTATCCTTCACCTTCACCTTCACCGTCTTAAATTGTAGTTCATGCTGTCTGGTCATCGCCATTTCTGGCTGTATGAATAAAATGAGCCAATAGTGGGGAAGTTTCCGCTTGGGATTTGAGCCCAAAAAGCATATAGGCAATTCAGCATCAGTCAAGCGTGAGGCTCGGAGTCCGGCAACGCACATTTGGATTTGAATGACATTCATGAAGCACATGCAGTGATCCCCTCAGTTCTATTCTTCTCTTCATCTCTGCCACAACCTTCCAATGACTCAAGACCTGTTTACTGGTGGTTTGGCCGCGCTTCTCGGCAGGCGAACTATAGCCGCTCTGTTACTGTTTCCATTAACCTCTATATTTTATAAACTAAACAAGATGACGCGAACCGAATTTTTATGTTACCACCAGGAAATGTACCATACAGTTATCCCTTTACTCGAACATTCGCTGCCTGGGAAAACGGCAACAACATCATGCTCTCCTCTCGATACGCTTCGTAAGTTTCAGACAAGCATCCAAACTTACCTGTCTTTTCAGATATAAACGAGCTGACAACGTACTCAGCACCCACGCCCAGCCATTCCTTTACCCGGCCGCTCAGCACGCCCTTTTCAAGAGCGGAAACCACATCGACAACACCCATTGGCAGTTCACCGCCAATGTAGCGGCAGCAGTTACTTCATTGGAGGTGCCAGCGCCAGCCACAAGACACAGCTAACGCCTACCGGCACCAACCAACCACCTCGCCCTGGGCGGCGGGCACGAGCAAACCGCCGAATCCGTTGAGCAATATGAGTAGTATTAACGTGCACGTTGTTTATAACTATTGGCAGCATGATTTCTCGGCCGTGGCCCGTGGCACTGACGATTACGGCCTTCTGTTACAAGAAGAAATAAACATAATCAAAATCAACAAAATGCCGGCTCTTTGACTGCTGATTCTTGAACATGCAGAGTTAATACTCGAGGCTCCCCTGACTATTTAGACTTGAGCCCAGCACACCGACTTCGGCACACTGCCAAGCAAAACATCAAAGCAGATAGA
>Ga0181525_10003767_pt1 | contig 11854 bp, 7 predicted proteins | sample PEATcosm2014_Bin_48_FD_121100 | JGI IMG/M metagenome (GOLD analysis project Ga0181525, IMG submission 121100) | Peatland microbial communities from MTU Mesocosm Facility, Houghton, MI, USA - PEATcosm2014_Bin06_10_metaG | ecosystem: Environmental > Terrestrial > Soil > Wetlands > Peat | place... | reverse complement strand
AAGTCGTCGGCGGTATGCCCGAACGCGATCACATTGGCGCCCAAGCCGCGGGCAATTTGATACACCGCGCGCCGCCGGAAACGGCTGCAAAGATCGCACCCGTGATCGGGCTGTTCTTCGAGCAGGCGGAGCGATGGATTGTCCCGAGTGTAGGTCCAGTCCACGCCGCGCGCCTTTAAATAATCTCCTAACGGCTCGATGGGACGCAGGAATTTACCCTGCTCCACGGTGAACGCGCAAACCGAAAACTGGATGGGCGCCCGTTTGGCGAGCAGCAACATCGCCTCCAGCAGCGTGACGGAATCCTTGCCGCCCGACAGCGCCACAGCCACGCGGTCGCCGTCGCGAATCATTTTGAAGCGGCCCACCGCCTCGCCCACTTTGCGCAGCAGAACTTTTTCGAGATCCATTTGCGGTTATCGGCCCGCGAACCTAATTGTTCGTGCCGTACTTCCAGCGGCCGGCTTCGAATTCGATGTTGAAGTTTTCGCCCAGATACACGCGGCGCACTTCCGCATCGCGGCCCAAGGCTTCGGGCGTGCCGGCGCGAAAGATTTTTCCGTTGTTGATAATGTAGGCGCGATCCGTCACAGCCAGCGTCTCACGCACGTTGTGATCCGTCACCAGCACGCCGATCCCGGAGTTTTTTAAATCGAAGATGATGCGCTGCAGCTCCAGCACCTGAATGGGATCGATGCCGGAGAAGGGCTCGTCCAGCAGCAGAAAGCTGGGCTCGATCACCAGTGAGCGGGCAATCTCCACGCGCCGCCGTTCGCCGCCCGAAAGCGCGTAGCCCTTGTTGTGGCGCACGGTCTCCAGCCCCAACTGCTCGATCAGCCGGTTCATGCGTTCGCGCCTCTCGCGCCCGCTCATGCGCAGCGTTTGCAGAATCGCCATCAAGTTGTCTTCCACCGTCAGCTTGCGGAACACCGAAGCTTCCTGCGGGAGATAACTGATACCGCGCCGCGCCCGCTGATACATGGGCATGTTGGTGATGTCTTCGGAACCTTCCCCGTTGCTTACCTCCACGCTGCCGGAATCCGCGCTGATCAGCCCGACGATGATGTAAAACGACGTCGTTTTGCCGGCGCCATTCGGACCCAACAGGCCCACTACTTCGCCCTGCTTCACCCACAGCGACACGTTGTCCACCACTTTACGGCCGCGGTAGCTCTTGGAGATTTCCTTGGTTTGGAGGGTCCGCATGGGAACTTATTTGGCTATGGTCTTTTTGTGCAGCACGCTTTTCACCGGCTGTTGCGGCATGCCATTCACGATCAGCCGGTTATCGCTCGAATACCAGGTCAATTTCTGGCCCCGGGTAGTTCCCTTTGTGCTGTCAAGAAAGTGCGGATCTCCTCCCTCTAGAATAACTTTGTCTTCGTCCACATAGTATTCCGCGTGGTCGGACCAGGCGTCGCGGGTGCGGTCCGTGGCCACTTCATGCACCGTGACGTGGCCGTCGGCTACGGCATGATCGAGCGACGAATCGTTGCTGTCGCTTCGTAGGAACGCGTGAATCTCCTGGCCTTTCACCACCATGTTGTCCCGCTCCAGAGTCACTCCGCCGCTATAGTGCGCCAGCCGCGTATCGTCGTTGTAATCCAGATCTGGCGCTCTCACGGTAGTAAACACGCGCGAGGAGGCTTTGGTTTCGGAATTCGTGGCAGCTTTTGGCGGATCGTTCTTCACGCTCCCGGCCTTTGCGCTATCCTTTTTGTCATCTTTCGGGCCGCTATCGTCCTTCTTCTTGTCCAGCAACTGGCTTAAAACGTGGCCGTGCGCTTTCAGCAGATTATTGTCGCGATCGATTTCAACCGTTTCAGCTTCTAGCCGGTCGGCGCCTTGCCAGAGCACGGCGTCGCCTTCATAACGGATGTCCAAATGATTATCTTTCGAGATCATCTTCTTGGCTCGGGCGTGCAGCGGCTCGTCTTCGTCCAGCATTCCACCGCCGCTGGAATCGTCCTTCTTCTTATCGGGCATGCGCGTGGAAGTGACGTGCCCTTCAGCGGTAAAATCGCCCGAAACCTGATTCAATACGATCTTGTCGGCGTCGGCCGATCCTGTGGAATCCGACATGCGAGCGCCGCCCAGCAAAGTGATAATGTTGTTGGGCTGATCCAGCAGCGCGCGTTCCGCCTTGGCGCGCCTATCGCCTTCCTGATAACGGAAATCGCCCGATTGATCCAGACTGGCCAGTTGCGACGAATTCGGTACGAAGGTCGCAAGCATATTCTTGCTCCAGGTTAAGGACGGCGCGGGCGCCTCTTTGGCATCCTTAGCCTTGGGTTTCTCGGTGCGCGTGGTGGCGGCAACGGAGCGGAACGATTGAATGGTGTTCTTCGGTCCGTAGGTCATCCAAATGCGATCGCCGTTCATCCAGCGGTGCGGCTGTTCCGCCCGATTCGGAATAAACTCCAGCGCGCCTGCCCCTTCGGTTTCAATGGCCTCAATCTCCTGACCGCCCGGCCGCATCTTGGTGTGAATGGTGTCGCTGGTGAGCACGCGCGTTTCGGCGGGATCCACGCCCGGCTTGATAAGGGGCTTCGATTCCATCCGGCTGTGGCCCTGCGCCACGGCGGTTTGCAAAATGCTGTCCGTTTCCGTGGTCTCGAAGTCCATTACCACGCGATCGGCCGTAATGGTGGTCTGCGACGTTTCGCCATGATCCACTACGCGCGCCTGATCCACTCCGGTGATCTTTTGAATCTGATTGTTGTCGTTAAACTCCACCAGAAGCTGGTTGGCGCCATACTCGATGTTGCGGCCCTGCCGCTGATCGACGCCCTTGGCCTGCGTAGTCTCCACCTGCTTCAGGTCGCCGTCTTGGAGCGTCACCGTGGCCGGACCGGCATTCATGGTCATCGTGTCGCGGGTTAACTTGGACCAAGGCGTCAGATACACCTTCGCGTCGCGCTCGTTGTAGTTCACCTGCGCGGTCTCAATCTTCATCGGCGTTGTGCCCGGATCGGTCCCACGCCACGTCATCGAGACGTCATTGTGAAGATTGAGTATGCGGGTGTTGGGATCGTAGTCGGCCCCCATGGCCTGGCCGTCGCCCCGGTCGAAGACGAAGGTCGCCAGACGATCGGTATACGCCTTGCCGGTCTTGCTCTCCACGCTCACGCCGGTGGACTTGATGGTCATCAGACGGCCGGTTGGCTGCTCATGCTCCGGCACTTTCATGGTGATTTCCACTTCGCCTTCGGAATAGAGAATCCCGTGGCCGACGTCGTACTCGGCCTTCTCGCATTTCACGTGATTGTAGGTGTCGCCGTCTTTGTTGAAGATATCCAGCGTTACACCGGCCAGTTCGTCCTTGCCGTCCAACTCCTGGAAGTCGTCGGCATGCATGGTGATGACGGTTTTTTCGCTGGAGGTGTGACTGTAAGTCCAGCCATGAAAGCTGGCCGACGTTCCCGGCGCGAACTTCCTGGGTCTGACGGGAGCGGTGGTGGCCTGCTGCTTAAGCCGCAGGTAGTAAATGCGTCCGACACCCGCCACAATTGCGACGAAACCCAAAAGAATCAGTGGCGCAGCACGTCGCATGAATACTTCTCCAGCATATCCGGAACCGGAGAGTACTGTCTATCGGGTCTTCTTTACAATTTTATTTACTGTTTTCTCAAACACTTACACAGAACTCTTGGCACTCGCCGATTGAGTCTGCTAATATGACCTGGGGACGGGAGGCCTTTGCCGCCCGTCGCAAATTTCAAAATCCCCATGTTAGAGGAGGTTCCAAAAGTATGAATATTCGACCGCTCTATGACCGCATCGTGGTGAAACGGATCGAGGAGCAAGAAACCAAAGTTGGTGGTTTGTTTATTCCCGATTCCGCCAAAGAGAAGCCGCAAGAGGGAGAAGTGGTAGCCGTTGGAAAGGGCAAGCGCCTGGAGGACGGCAAGGTGGTTCCACTGGACGTGGAAAAGGGCAACCGCATCCTGTTCGGCAAATACTCCGGCAGTGAGATCCGCATCGATGGAGAAGAATTCCTGATCATGCGCGAGGACGAGGTCCTCGGAGTTCTGGAAGGCGCCGCCAAGAAAGCGACCAAAGTAGCCTAAGCGCGTTGGCGCTAGCTTTCGGGCAGGCAGAGTTTTTGAAAGGAGAAATTTCAAATGGCAGCAAAACAGATTGTTTATAGCGAAAATTCCCGCCAGGCCATTCTGCGCGGCGTCAACCAGTTGGCTGATGCCGTAAAGGTGACGCTTGGCCCCCGCGGCCGCAACGTGGTGTTGGAGAAAAAGTTCGGCGGCCCCACCATTACCAAAGACGGCGTCACGGTAGCCAAGGAAGTGGAGTTGAAGGATCCGCTGGAGAACATGGGCGCGCAGATGGTTCGTGAGGTTGCTTCGAAGACCTCCGACACCGCCGGCGACGGCACCACCACCGCGACCATCCTGGCCCAATCCATTTTCCGTGAAGGCGTGAAGGCTGTTGCAGCCGGCGCCAATCCGATGGCCCTGAAGCGCGGTATCGAAAAGGCCGTCGAGCTGGTGGTCAACGAAGTTAAGAAGCTGTCCAAGGACGTGAAGGACAACGAGACCATCGCGCAGGTGGGCACCATCTCCGCTAACGGCGACTCCGACATCGGCAATACCATCGCCGAAGCGATGAAGAAGGTGGGCAAGGACGGCGTCATCACGGTGGAAGAGAGCCGGACCATGAACACCGAGCTGCAGACCGTGGATGGCATGCAGTTCGACCGCGGTTATCTCTCGCCCTATTTCATCAGCGATCCGGACCGCATGGAGTGCGTGCTGGAAGATCCCTACATCCTGATTCACGAAAAGAAGATCAGCAACATGAAGGATCTGCTTCCGTTGCTGGAACAGATTGCCCGCTCCGGCAAGCCGTTGCTGGTGATCGCCGAGGAAGTGGAAGGCGAAGCGCTTGCAACTTTGGTAGTGAACAAGCTGCGCGGCACGTTGAACGCCTGCGCGGTGAAGGCCCCGGGCTTCGGCGATCGCCGCAAGGCCATGCTGGAAGATATCGGCGTCCTCACCGGCGGCAAGGCTCTCATGGAAGAGACCGGTATTAAGTTAGAGGGTGTGCGCCTGGAAGACCTGGGCCGCGCCAAGCGCGTTACGGTGGACAAGGACAACACCACCATCATCGACGGCGCCGGCAATCAAAAAGCGATCGAAGGCCGCATCAAGCAGTTGCGCGCTCAGATCGACGAAACCACCAGCGATTACGATCGTGAAAAGCTGCAAGAGCGTCTGGCCAAGCTGGCGGGCGGCGTTGCAGTGATCAAGGTGGGCGCGGCCACCGAGACCGAAATGAAAGAGAAGAAGGCCCGTGTAGAGGATGCCCTGCATGCCACTCGCGCGGCTGTAGAGGAAGGCATTGTTCCCGGCGGCGGCGTGGCGTTACTGCGCGCGGCCAAAGCTTTGGAAGGCCTGAAAGTGGCTGGCGACGAGCAGATCGGCGTGAACATCATCCATCGCGCTTGCGAAGAGCCGGTGCGGCAGATCGTCGGCAATGCTGGCTATGAAGGCGCCATCGTGATCGAGAAGATCCACAACGCCAACGACGCCAACTATGGCTTCAACGCTGCCACCGCGCAGTATGAGGACCTGGTGAAGGCGGGCGTCATCGATCCTACCAAGGTGACGCGCTCGGCGCTCCAGAACGCTTCTTCCATCGCGGCTCTCATGCTGACCACCGAAGCCATGATCGCCGAGATTCCGGAGAAGAAACCGGCCCCGGCCCCCGGCGGGCACGGCGGACCCGAGATGGATTACTAAGAGGAATCAGAAGTCTGAATGTGAATTTGGCCCGCCTCGAAAGGGGCGGGCTTTTTCTTTGCCAATCCCCAATAGCCAATCCCCATTCCCCAATCGCCAATCCCCAACCGCCAGTCCCCCCTTTCGTGGTTTGATTAGAATATGCGACCGTTGCTGCTTACCTTTGCCCTCGCCTTATCCCTACGTGCCGGGACACTGTTTCGCGCCTCCTTCGACAGCCCTTCTCCCGCCTGGACGGTTCTGCGCGGAACAGGCGTCACGGACCCCGCGATTACGCATGATCGTCAAATGTCGATGCGCCTGGAATCGGACGGCAACCGCGACGCCCGCATTCAATCCGCTCCCATCGCTCTGACCATCGGCGCCAATTACGAGCTCACCGGATGGATCCGCACCGACAAGCTTAGCGTGCGCGATCTGGACCGCTCGCCCATCGCCACTGGCGCGGCGCTGACCATGGCATCACTGCCGTTCGATGTGCAATCGGAGTCGCTGGCCGGCACGCGCGACTGGACCCGCGTGCATCTCCGCTTCACCGCCACGCGCGCTCAGGACAGCATCGTTCTTGCGGTAGCCTATGGGGGCGCCTTCACCGGCAAGGCTTGGTTTTCGGGAGTTGCGATTGAGGAAGCGCCCGGCGCCGATTCCTGGCCCGCTCCGGCCGCCGTCACCACTTACGGCCCCGCCTATCGATATCCCGTGGGCGGATGGATCTACGTTCACATCGAAGGCCAGCCCTACGAACGCGGTTACCAGCACGGGCATCTGATGGCCAAAGAGATCCCCCAGTATATGGAGCGCTGCGCAGCCGAGCTGGATCCCAAAGGCAAGAACAAAAGTTGGAATCAGGCGCGCACCACCGCCACAGCTCTGTTTATGCGCGGCTTCGATCGCGAAATTCTCGAAGAAATGAAAGGCATCGCCGACGGCGCTTCGGATGCCGGAGCGCGCTGGGAAGGCCGCTCTATCGACCTTACCGACATCGTGGTGGTGAATACTACCGTAGAACTGGGCGAGCTCGGCCCGGCTCTGGCCGTCACTCCCAACGGTCTGGAAGGCCTGCGCCTGAGCGCTCCCAGCTACTTCACTCGCAGACGAGGCGATGCGCTGGATCATTGCAGCGCTTTTGCCGCCACCGGATCCGCCACCCGCGACGGCCGCATGGTCATTGGCCATACCACCTGGTGGCCGCTCACCCTGGCCGAGCAAACCAACGTCATGCTGGATATCAAACCGGCCACCGGCCATCGCGTCCTGATGCAGAGCTATCCGGGCGGCATCGAGAGCGGAACCGATTGGTATCAGAACGACGCCGGCGTGGTGCTCACCGAGACCACCATCGAACAAAGCCCATTCAACATGAATGGCACGCCCATTGCGTTTCGTGCGCGCAAAGCCATTCAGTATGGCGACAACATCGACAAAGTTGTCGAGTACCTCAGCACCAAAAACAATGGCCTTTACACCAACGAGTGGCTGCTGGGCGACGCCAAAACGAACGAGATCGCGCTCTTTGAAATGGGAACCTACAAAACGCGGCTGTATCGCAGCTCCAAGAACGATTGGTTCGGCGGTACCGAGGGCTTCTATTGGGGCGACAACAACGCCAAGGATCTGGGCGTGCGCCTGGAAGAGAGCCCCGATCCGAACGGCGCTCCCACTTACGTCCCTTACGTCCCCACCAACCGCGATCTGAAATGGCAGGCGCTTTATCGCGAGTACCGGGGCCAGATCGACGAGCAGTTCGGATTCATGGCGTTTCACACCGCGCCGCTAGTGAGCGCCACCGCTATGGACGCCAAAGTGATCACCGCCGACATGGCCTCCCGCATGATGGTATGGGCTGATTTTGGAAAGCCCAACCAGCGCGAGCGTGTGCCCTCGAAAAGGGACCAGGAAGAATACCCGCAGAACGACGGCCTTTATACTTCCGGATATCGCTTGATCTCTACCGCGCCGCTGCCCGCCGCGTCGGCCCAGACCACGCAAACAGCGCCGTCTTCCGAACAGGGTCCTGCTCCGCATCGGAATTACGCGGATCGCCTCTGGAGCGGTTGGGTTTTGCCCGCCTCCGGCGCCGACATCTGGTTTGCATCCGGCTCCGCGGCTTATTTCAAAGATCTGGATTCCAAAGATATTGCAAACGCGGTGGCCGCCCATTGGGCCGAGTATCGCGCCTTGAGCCTGATTCCCGATCCAACGCCCAAGCAGCGTTTCGAGCTGGAAACGCAGAAGGGCGCATTGTTCCTGGATCAGTTGCGCCAAAACATGGGGGATGATCGCTTCTTCAAGCTAATGTCCGATTTCTTCGCCGCTCACAAGACGCAGCCCGTGGCCGCGAAATCGTTTCTCGATGTCGCAGGCGTTCCGTTTGCGTTGCCCGCTCCGGCAGGCAACGACCCCGGGGGCGCAATGTACATTGCGTCCGACATCGCCAAACGCGCCGGCTCCGCGATCCTGGTGTACGGCACCATGACGGACTCGGGCGCCAACCGCTATGCGGCCGAAGAACTGCAGAAGCATTTCTACCGCTCGCTGGAACACCAAATTCCCATCCGCAAGGATTTCGAAGTGAGCGATGAAGAGCTGCGCACCCGCGATGTCATTTTCGTCGGCCGCGCGGAGAGCAACTCCGCCCTGGCCGAATGGCAGGACAAGCTCGGCTTCCAGTCGTCAGACGGCCTATTTCGCATTGGAGGCCGGGATCATGCTGCCGAAACGGACGGTCTGGTATTCGCCGCCGCCAACCCACTCGACCAACGCCACATGGTTTTAATTGTCGCGGGAAATAGCGCGCTCGAAACCGTGCTGCTGACCAAAACGCCCGATTGGAGCGACACGCAGTACTCGATCTTCGATTCCGGCAAAGAGGTTACTTCCGGTTTTCTGGAACCCGCGGGTTCGATTGCTGCAGCGCGTCGATAACGACAACCGCAGTGCTTAAATCCACGCTGGCGGCAGCCTGATATTTGTGGATGGCATCCATCGTTCGCCCTTGCCGCAGAAGATCCCTTAATTCACCGCGCAGCGGATCCTTCAACGCCGCGATAAGCGGTGCGGTCCTTTTTTGCCGCTCAGCGCGTTCCTGGAGTAGCGCGCGGAAGTACGCCACCCCTTTTTCAGTGGGACACGGATAAACCTCGTACCACGATCCATCCACGGGGGCGAGAAACCGCGTGAAACCCAGATTGGCCTGTTCGAACTCGACCTGTAATTCATAGGTGGGCCGCACCGGATAGCTCACATCTTCCTCCGGGAAGAAGGTTGGAGGGGGCTGCTGCATGGGCGCAATTTTGGTGACGCGGTACGGCCCCACTGTCGCCTCGCGCGCTTCCTGATCGAGCGCAGCATCAAAATAACCCTTCGTGCCGGCATTGATACACGCTCGAACCGCCGGATGAAAGAACTGCGCCAGCCTGAACTTGTCTTTCGATCGCAGCGCCTCCACCCACGGCTTTACGAATGTGCTCTGAATCGCGGTCTCGTCCGAAGCGGCCATCGCGCTGCCAGCCAACAGCACCAGAGAAGCGGCCAGTCTTGTGTTTGCAAACACTACCGATTCTCCTTCTCGAGAGCGTTCATCACCATCACCGCGGTGGTCAACTCTGCGCCCGTCGCCGCCTGATACTTCTTTATGGCATCGAACTTTAGATGCTGCCGCAGCAGATCCTTCAACTCTCCCCGCAGTGGATCTTTCAGCGCGGCCAGAAGCTGTGCCGCCTTTTTTTGTTGCACTGCGTCCGCGGCCAGCTTATTGCGGAAATAGGCCATCCCGCTTTCATCGGGACACTCCATAACCTTGAACCACGATCCGTTCCACGGTGCCAGGTACTCGCCCACCAGCTTGCCCTCAAACTGAATCTGGATCTCGTACGTCGGCTGCACGGGCAGGTGGAACCCGGCGGGCATCGGAATGGCAGGCACGCTCGTGAGCGGCGCGAGCTTGGTGATATGATCCGGGCCACGCGTTTCGGAGTCCGCCTCATTATCGAGCATGTAGTCGAAATAGGGCTTCGTGCCCGGATTCATGCACGCGCGAACCGCCGGATGGAGCAACTGTTCCAGCCGCGCTCGGTCGTTGGCGCGCAGCGCCTCCACAAATGGCTTTGCGAAAGTGCTTTGGATCGCGGCTTCATCGGAAGCGGCGAACGCACTTGCGGCCCAAAGAGCGAGCAAGATGGCAGGTTTTCCCATGTTCGGAAAATCGACTTTCGCGCTGAAATCTTTAACCAGCATGCTATACTCGCCTGAGATCTTTGAAGCTCACAGGCCGCCAGGTCGGCGGCTTTTCACAAGAGCGCAAAGCGTGCGGCGCGCACTACCAACAACCTTAGGAACTGCTTCGCGCCGCTCTCCGTTTTGCGCGAGTCCTGTAAGCGAGGAATGTTCGGGAAGGCGGTGTAAATCCGCCACTGCCCCGCAACTGTAAGCGGCAACCATCTGGCCGAGGCGATCACTGCGCAAGCGGGAAGATCGCGTATCACGTGGCCGGCCGCAAGTCAGGAGACCGGTTCCTCGCTTGAAAACTCAATCGCGTTTTCGAGGGAGAAACGTACGATGCGGACCATCCTGATTCTATTTCTATCGCTCGGACTGTGCGCGGGCGAAAACTCCAATATCCACGGCACTGTTCTCGACTTCTCCGGCCGATCGGTGGAAGCTGCGCGAGTCACCTGCCAAGACCAATCGGTCTACACCAACGCCGAAGGCAGATTCAGCATCCCTGGTGTGGACAAATGCTCAGCGAAAATTGAAAAAGCGGGTTTCATAACGCAGACCGTCCTCCTCACCGCCGCCACGGAAGCCCGGATTACCCTGGAAGTCGCCGGGCACACCGAATCCGTCATTGTCACCGCGAACCGCACCGAGACAACCCCCGAGCAGGCCGCCGTTGCAGCCGACGTGATCACCGAACAACAGCTCGAGGCTCGCCAATTTCCGATGATCTTCGATCTGCTGCGCGAGATTCCCGGTCTTCAAATCTCGGAATACGGCCCGCCCGGAGCGCTGGCCGGCGTGTTCACACGCGGCGCCGACAGCACCGGAACGCTCGTCCTGCTGGATGGCGTGCCGCTGAACGATCCTGGCGGGGAGCTGCACCTGGAGAATCTAAGCTCCGATGGTCTGGATCGCATCGAGATCGTTCGCGGACCCGAAAGCGCCCTCTTTGGCGCCGAAGCCGCCGCGGGTGTGATTCAGCTTTTCACCAAGCACGGCGATCCAGAGAACGCGGTTCCACACGGTTCGGTCTCCTACCAGCGTGGTAGTTTTCAAACCGGCCGCTGGATCGCCAATGTCAATGGCGGCCTGCTATCGCGCCTGGATTATTCGCTGAGTGCGTCCGAGTTCCACACCGTCGGCGAGTGGATGAACACATTCAACCGCAACAATACCGGCACCGCGGACCTGGGTTACAGGCTCTCAAACTCCACCCAATTGCGCGGCGTCTTCCGGGTCTACGATGCCATCGCGGGTGTGCCCGGCCAGATCGCTTATGGCATCGACGATCCGGTACCGAATGAACACGAGCGCGATGACACCGTTTCGCTGCGCCTGGACGACAGCCGGGGCGCGCATTACCAGCAGCAGTTCACGTTCGGCTTCCACCGCCTCACCGATCGCTACAACGACGACGAGCCTTACGGGGAGCAGCCGCTCGCGGCATTAGTGCAAAACGTTCCCGGCCCTCCGCCAGGCGTTTCCTTTGTCACGTTGGTGAATCCCTACAATCCTCCCTCAGTAATTCCTCCCGGCCTCACGCTGGTCCAGACCACCAACTACTTTGGCGGCGACAACGATTCCCTCAATCTCACCGAAAGGAAAACCGCCGGCTATCAAGGCACGCTCTCCTATCGCGGCGGCGCGCTGGTCTTCGGCTACGATTTTCAGGATCAGAGCGGCAATCTTTCAGGCCTACCGGCCTCCCGCACCAACAACGGCTTCTTCGCCAACGTGCAACAGAACTTCGGCCGGCGAATTTTCCTAAGCGGCGGTGCGCGCGTGGAGCATTCGAGTGCGTGCGGAACCATCGGAGCGGGCCGCGGCGGCGCCAGCATTCTGCTTGTGGGCGAGCACGGGCCGCTGTCCTCCACCTATTT
>Ga0181525_10003766_pt1 | contig 11856 bp, 8 predicted proteins | sample PEATcosm2014_Bin_48_FD_121100 | JGI IMG/M metagenome (GOLD analysis project Ga0181525, IMG submission 121100) | Peatland microbial communities from MTU Mesocosm Facility, Houghton, MI, USA - PEATcosm2014_Bin06_10_metaG | ecosystem: Environmental > Terrestrial > Soil > Wetlands > Peat | place... | reverse complement strand
GGCCGCGTACGCCGCGGTGACCTCCCGCATCCGCCTGGGTACCAGCGTGCTGCTGCTGCCGCTCTACCATCCTGTCCTGCTGGCGAAGACCGTGACGACCGTCGACATCGTCTCGGGCGGTCGCGTAGTCCTCGGCGTCGGCGTCGGCGGGGAGAACCCCGCCGAGTTCGAGGCGATGGGCATCGGTGTCGGCGAGCGCGGCCGTCGCGTCGACGAGGCAATCCCGCTGCTGCGGGCGCTGTGGTCGGGCGAGCCGGTTTCCCGCGACGGCCGTTTCTTCCCCGTGCGGGAAGCGGCCATGGCACCGCGGCCGATACAGCGCGGTGGCCCGCCGGTGTGGATCGCCGGCCGGTCCCCGGCCGCCCTGGCCCGGACGGCGCGGTGCGGCGACGGCTGGATCGGCATCTTCTGCTCACCCGCCCGTTACGCCGCGGCGGTGCGCGAGGTGACCGGGCAGTGCGCCGAGAACGGCCGGAACCCGGCCGATCTGACGTTCGCGCACTACCTGTGGATGCGGACCGGCCGGACGCGCGAGCAGGCGACGGCGGGCGCCCGCGCCTATCTCGAGCGCAGCTACGCGCGGCCGTTCACCGCCGAGCAGGTACCGCGCTTCTGCGCCGCCGGAACCGCGGATGACCTGCGCGAGCAGGTCGCGCAGTACGCCGAGGCCGGATGCCGGTATCTCATCGCCAAGCCGGCCTGCGAGCCCGACGAGCTCGCCGGCCAGTGCGCCGCGATCGCCGAGGCGTTCCGGCTCGCCTCGTCAGGTGCCCGTGCCACCGCCGGCGGACCCCCGTGACCAGGCGGCGGACCCCCGTGACCAGGCGGCGGACCCCCATGACCAGGGGGCGACCCGTTAGTATACTGTACATACAGAATTCAAGGAGGTGGGTGACGTGGGCGAAGACCCGACCGCAGGCATGCCGGTGGGTCGGCGTTCAACCAGCCCGGGCCGCACGATCGGCGAGGGCGAGTTCGGCCTGCTGACCAGCCTGACGTGGACCAATGACGAGCTGCATTCCAACAAGGAGTACATGCGCTCGTCGGAGTTCGGCGAGCGGCTCCTTGGCGGGTCGGTGCTGCTCGCGCTGGTGTCGGGCCTGTACTGCCAGAACCCGCTGTTCCGCGACCTGCTGCGGGTGCACGGCATGAAGCCGATCGCCGCCCTGGGATCCGAGGCGAGCTACCGCGGCGTCTTCCGGCCCGGAGACACCTTGTGGGAAGAGACCGAGGTGGTGGCGGTGCGGGCGTCCCGCAGTCAGCCGGGGCGCGGCATCATCACCTTGCGTGACCGCGGTTTCAACCAGAACGGCAACCTCATCACCGACGGCACCCGCTCGATCCTGTACGAGCGCTAGGCCTAGAGAGGATCACCACGATGCGTACGGCGCTGTGCGACCTGCTGGGTATCGAATACCCGATCGTCGCGTTCAGCCACTGCCGCGATGTCGTCGCGGCGGTCTCGCGCTCCGGCGGGTTCGGTGTCCTTGGTGGCGCGGCGTACAACCCGGCCGACCTTGATCGCGAGCTGACCGCGCTCGACGCGCAGTGCCAGGGCCGCCCCTACGGGATCGACCTGGTCTTCCCGGTGAAGTACCGCGGTGACGACGAGGCCGAGCTGCGGGCAATGATCCCGCCGGAGTACGTCGATTTCGTGCACGAGCTGGAGCGGCGTTTCGGCATCCCGCCCCGGACGAGCACGGACGAAGGCTCGACGGTGCGCGGTCACGTCCGGTCCCGTGAGCAGTGGGACGTCGCGCGTGCGCACCGGGTCAGGCTGCTGGCCAGCGCGCTCGGTCCGGCGCCGGCCGACGTTCAGCAGGCGGCGCACGCGGCCGGGATCCTCACCGCCGGCCTGGTGGGCGCGGTCCGGCACGCCACCGCGCACATCGCAGCCGGGACAGACCTGGTCATCGCGCAGGGCACCGAGGGAGGCGGGCATTCGGGCGAGGTGAGCACCCTCGTTCTGGTCCCGCAGGTGGTTGACGCGGTGGCCCCGCACCCGGTGCTCGCGGCGGGCGGCATCGGCGATGGACGGCAGATCGCCGCGGCGCTCGCGCTCGGCGCCGTCGGCGTCTGGACCGGGTCGATCTGGCTCACCACAACCGAGAGCGACACCCATCCGATCCTGAAGGAAAAGCTGGTCGCGGCCACCTCGAACGACACCATCCGGTCGAAGTGCCGGACCGGCAAGATGGTGCGGCAGCTGCACACCGCGTGGGTCGACGCCTGGGAGGCGCCGTCCGCGCCTTCCCCGCTGCCGGCGCCGCTGCAGCAGATGCTGGTCCGCGACGCCACCTTGAGCGCGATCGAGCACGACGTGGCCGACGCCCTGGGGACTCCCGTCGGGCAGGTCGTCGGGATGATGGACAGGCAGCGGTCGGTGCGGGCGGTGATCGACGAGTTGGTCACCGAGTACTCCCGCGCGGTCGACCGGATCGTGGCCGGGGCGGGCGCGCAGTGAGCGGGAAGGCGGACCTGATGCCAGCCCACCACCGGGGCACCCCGGATTTCGTGGCCGCGCTGCGGGAGTTCCTGGTCAAGGAGTCGCCCCCGGAGCGGGTGCGCGAGGCCGACGAGCGACACCAGCCTCCGCTCGATCTGCTCCTGCGCCTGGGTGAGCTCGGCTACCTGTCGATCGGCCTCCCGGAGGCTTACGGCGGTCATGGCGACGCCTGCGACATCGTCGGCATGATGGAGGAGTTGGGCTACCACAGCCTGCCGCTCGGGCACCTTGTCGGGCGCACCATCTACGCGCTGCAGTTGCTGCTGGAATTCGGCACCGACGCGCAGCGGGAACGCTGGATCCCGCGGCTGCGCGCGGGCGAAATCGTATTTACCGTCGGCATGACGGAGCCAGACGCCGGGTCGGACGCGGCGGCGGTGAAGACCCGCGCGATCGCCGACGGCGCGCACTATGTCATTAACGGTGAAAAGATCTTCTCGTCCAGCATGGGCTACGCGGGCCTGGCGATGGTCTCTACCCGCACGAAGGCCGGTTCGGCAGGGCGAGAAGGGCTGACGTTGTTCCTCGTCGACCCCCGCAGCCCGGGTATCGAGTGCCGCCGCCTGGAAACTCTCGGCGACTGGAGCGTCGGCACCTACCAGGTCTCATACACCGATGTCCAGGCGGGATCCGGCGACATTCTCGGTGAACTGGACCAGGCCTGGACGGTCTTGGGCAGCCACCTCGCCCGAGAACGCGCGTTCATGGCCGCGCGCGCGGTCGGCGCCACTCGCCGGCTTCTCGACATCACCGCCAAGTATGTATGCGAGCGCGAACAATTCGGCCATCCCCTCGCGGATTTCCAGGTCCTGCAGCATAAGCTCGCCGACGTAGCGATCGAGCTTCAGATGGCCAGGGCCGGGCTGTACGCCCTGGCGGAAGGCGTGGTGCAGGGCACGGCGACGCCGACCGATGCCGCGGCCGTCAAGGTCTTCGCCACCGAGATGTACGTCCGGGCCGCCAACCACAGCATGCAGATGTCCGGCGGATTCGGGTACACAAGGGATTTCGAGGCGCAACGTCATCTGCGCGACTCGCGTATCTACGTTGTCGGCGGCGGCTCGTCGGAAGTCATGCGCAACATCATCGCCCGCGAACTGCTGCGGGAACCCCGCAGGCGAGCCAGCCACCGCTGACCGAGACGACGGACAGCGGCATGCGGGCCAGCGACGGTGGTCGCCCGTGAGCTTGACGCCAGGCTGCCAGCCGCAGGGCCAGGCGTCTGCGATCGGCCCAGGTGAGCGGCCTCCTGACCAGCAGACTGAGCCATCTGCGGCCGCACCTGACTGGCTACTGCACACGCCGGCAGGCGGGCCGCCGATCATTGACAAACACGGAACATACGGTTTAGATTTCCCGTAGCGATACTGTCTAGTAAGTATACCATTCTCGCGTAACCGTCAGAGATACAGCGCCGCCCGCGGTGCATAGTCATCGGGGCTTGGCCTGAAAGTGTGGTGCGTATGCGCAAATCTATAGTCGGCGTGGGTGTCATCGCCGGAGCAAGCCTGCTCGCAGCGTGCAGTAGCAGCGGCTCGACATCGGGCCCGTCGGCCGGTGCTACTGGCAGTGCTACTACGTCCTCGTCCGCCCCCGTAACCGTCTATGTGATCTCCCAGGACACTGGGATCGACTTTTCCTCCCCGGACGTGCCGCCAGTCGTCACCAACACGGTGGCTCAGATTAACTCCAGCGGCGGCCTGGCCGGTCATCAGATCCATCTCGTCGTCTGCAATGACAATGCGACCCCCACCACCGCCGCCAACTGTGCCCGCGGTGCGGTCTCGGCCCATGCGGTCGCGGTGGTGGAGGGAATCAGCCTGGAGGGCGGTACGATCGACCCGATCCTTCAGGCTGCGGGCATTCCGGTGATCGCCAGCCCGGTGGCTCCCGCCGATTACGCCGATCCTGACGCCTTCCTCAAGGACGGCGGAACGATCACGCTGTGGGGCGCGGAGGGCGAACTGCTGGCGAAGACCGGGTGTCGCAAGATCGGCATCCTGTATGACAATTCCAACGCGTCGGGTGCGACCGGCCCCGGCATCGTCAAGGCCGGGGTGGAGGCGTCGGGGGTCGCGACCGTGGTGGCCAGCGAGGGCGTGCCCGAGGAATCGCCGGACCTGGCGCCCCTGGTGACCACCCTGGAGCAGGCGGGTGCCGACTGCATCGCCTCCACCCTCACGCCCGACCAGCAAGTGGACGCGATTAGGGCGGTCAACCAGAGCGCGAAGCCGAACATCAGGCTCGGCGCCATCGGCCCGTCGCTGCCGGAAGCCCTCGCCAGCCAACTCGGCCAGGCGGCGAAAGGCACGCTGATCACCAACGTGATGTACCTGCCGGGCGACCCCAAGGCGGCCGGGTTCAACGCCGTCTCGAAGGGGGTAGCGAACGTATCCGGCTTCTCGGAAAATGCCTACGAGGGCCTCGAGATCCTCAAGGCAGCCACGCAAGGCATGAGTGGTTCGCTCACCGCGGCGAGCATGCTGCACGCCCTCGAGACTGCCTCTAACCTAATCGTGCCGACCGCGCCACATGCGCTCGACTTCACCGACCCGTCGACCGTAAAGGGTTACAGCCGCGAAATGAACCTCTACGCAATCGGGTACGAGTGGAACGGCACGAGCTTCGTCTCGCTACCCGCCAGCGAGGCCATCGTCAACACAGCGGCCGCCTTCGACCGCTATGCCGCTAACTCGTCCTGACATCGGAACGGTCCCGGCCGCTGTGATCCACAGCGGCCGGGACCAGTCCAAGCCAGTTCGGAGAGCTGTCCGCCCAGGAGAAGAGCGGTGTCAACAGTCCTCGACTACGCGATCCTCGGGATCGCCGTGGGTGCCCTCTACGTCCCCCTCGCGCTCGGCCTCGTTCTTATCCGTAAGGGCTCCGGCGTCATCAACTTCGCGCAGGGCGCGATAGGGATGGCGATGGCATACCTCTACTGGGTTCTGCATGACACGCACGGCCTGAGCTTCGCGGTTAGCTTCTGCATCACCATGGTCGCGGCCATAGTGCTCGGCGTCATCATTCAGCTGGGGGTTATGCGCCCGCTGCGGCTCCAGTCGCCATTGACCCGCATGCTCGCCACCATAGGCATTATCATCACGCTCACCTCGGCCGTGAGCCTGCTCTACCCTGAGTCGTCCGAGTCGGTCACCCCGTCACTTCCTTCTGGCACCTTCACCGTCGCCGGGATAACGGTCGCATACGCGAACCTCTGGATTCTGGTCGGCAGCATCGTGCTGACCATCCTGCTCCAGGTCATCTACCGCGGCACGCGCTTCGGGATAGCGACGAGGGCGGTGACCGAGAATAGGCTGCTGGCCTCGAGCGTCGCGATTAATCCGGACGCGGTCGCGGCGGCGAACTGGGCACTTGGCTGCATGCTTGCCAGCGCGACGGGTATCTTCCTCGCACCCATCACCGGGCTGACCGTCGAGGGGATTACGCTGCTGGTGATCCCGGCCCTGGCCGCCGCCGTGGCGGCAAAGTTCCAGTCGTTCCCTGTGACGTTGCTCGCCGCGCTCGCGCTGGGTGTCATACAAACCGAAGTCCAGCGATTCGTGAACGCGGGAACCGCCTGGTCCGATGCCATCCCGTTCTTCGTACTCCTGATCCTCTTGATGGTCCGCGGCAGCTATCTCCCGGTCAAGGGCGAGCTTGTCATGCGCTTGCCCCGCACCGGGACCGGACGTATTCGTATCTGGGCCGTGGTGATTGTCACCGTCGTGGCGATTGTGGCAATTGAGCTTCTCCCTTACAACTGGGTCGCGGGTATCATCACGACCTTGGTGGCAGGCCTGGTCGTACTGTCGGTTGTCGTGGTCACCGGCTATGCCGGGCAGCTCTCGCTCGCTCAGTTCGCGCTCGCCGGCATCGGTGCGTGGGTGGCCAGTCGCCTGGTCGCGACCGCTGGCCTGCCTTTCCCCGTCGCCTTGCTGGCGGGCCTGGCTGCTGCGCTTCCTATCGGGATAGCAGTCGGCCTTCCGGCGCTACGCACGCGAGGCGAGAATCTCGCGATCGCCACGCTCGGGCTTGCCGTAGCGGCCGCCAGCCTGATATTCAACAACATCAGCCTGACTGGCGGGGGGATAGGCACTAACGTCGGCACGCCAAGTTTCTTCGGCATTAACCTGTCGACGGTAACGCAGCCACAGACGTATGCGCTCTTCGTACTTGTCTGTTTCGTGCTTGCCTGCCTGGTCGTCGCCAACCTGCGGCGCAGTGCCACCGGCAGGCGGATGCTCGCCATCCGGGCGGATGAACGGGCCGCCGCCAGTCTCGGCATCAGCGGGGTGCGAACAAAGCTTTATGCATTTGCCGTCTCCTCTGTGATCGCCGCTCTTGGCGGCATACTGCTGGTCTTCGAGAACCCCTCGGTCAACTACGGTGTTTTCGATCCGCTCTCGTCGGTGGACTATGCCGGCTGGGCCGTCATCGGCGGCGTCGGCTTTAACGCGGCCGGCCCGATCTCCGGTGCCACCCTGTCCCCTGGAGCGCTCGGCTCTAACGTGGCGGACTTGTTCAACGCAACAGTGCAGAACTATCTCCTGCTGGCCAGCGGCATAATACTGATCTTGACCCTGATAGCAAATAGCAACGGCATTGCCTCGGTAATGACACAGCAATGGCGGGCTATCTTCCGCTACGCACGGCGGATTCTGGGGCCGCGCGCTAACGAGTACCTGGACAAGTTCGAACGGTATTCGATTACCGGGATGCCGCGCCTGGGGGAGATACCCGAGCTCCGCCGGCTGGAGCATCCCAAGCGGCTGCATATCAAGAACCTGAGCGTCGAATTCGGTGCCAGCACGATACTTTCTGATGTATCTCTGGAGGTCGCGCCGGGCGAGATCGTCGGCCTAATCGGCCCGAACGGAGCAGGCAAGACCACGCTGATCGACTCGGTGACCGGCTTTAATCGCCCGTCCGGCGGCTCGATCGGGCTGGACGATGTGTCGCTGCTGCCGCTCCCCGCCTGGCAACGGGCGGTTCTCGGCGTGGGACGTTCCTTCCAGGGACTCCAGCTGTTCAACGACATGACCGTCGCGGAAAACCTGATGGCGGCGTCCGGGGGGGCATCGGTCCTGGCCGGCGTCCGCGACCTGGTGCACCCGGGCCGCCCCAACCTCGGCAGCGGCGCCCTGGCCGGGATCGCCCACTTCAGGCTGGAAAAAGTCCTGACGCGCCTGCCCGGAGAGCTCCCTTACGGCCAGCGGAGCCTGGTCGCGATAGCCCGGGCACTGGCCAGGGAGCCGACCGTGCTGCTGCTCGACGAGCCTGCCGCCGGACTTTCGGAGTCAGAACGCGGCCAGCTGTCAGGGCTGCTCAGAGACCTGGCGGCCAGCCGTAACGTCGGGATCCTGCTTGTGGAGCATGACATCGACCTCGTCCTGCGTACCTGCGACCGGATAATCGTGCTGAATTTCGGCCGGATCATCGCATCCGGTACGCCGGATGACATACGGACGAGCGACGCCGTCGCCAAGGCATATCTCGGCGGCGCAGGCTCCACCGAGCCCGACGCGCTGGCGAGCCCCTGATGCGGAGTCCGGTCATGAAGCAGCCCGATGAAGGCAACGGTCGGCGGCCGGCCCTCGCGGCGGTCGGAGTATCGGCCGGTTACGGCGAGGTCTCGATCCTGCGGGACCTCGACCTGCACGTCGGAGCAGGTGAGATCGTGGCGCTGCTCGGCGCCAACGGGGCAGGCAAGACGACGACGATGCACGTCCTTGCCGGTCACCTCCCGGCCAGGAAGGGCGCCGTTCATATCAACGGGGCGGTGGCGCCGACCAGCGCTCACGCCCGGGCACGACTCGGCCTGGCGTTCCTCACCGAGGAAAGCGCGGTATTCAAGACCCTCAGCGTCGAGGAGAACCTGCGAGTTGGCCGTGGAAATCTAGAAAAGGCCTTGCAGCTCGTTCCCGAGCTCCGGCCACTGGTGAAGCAAAGGGTGGGTCTCCTGTCCGGCGGCGAGCAGCAGTTGGTCGCCCTGGCCCGGGCGCTGTCCGGCGAGCCCCGGGTGCTGATGATCGATGAACTGTCGATGGGGCTGGCGCCCAAAATCGTTGACCGGCTGCTCGATGCCGTCTGCGCGGCCGCCGAGAACGGTGTGGGCGTGCTGGTCGTCGAACAATATGCCGAGCGCATACTCGCGGTAGCTCACCGGGCATATGTAATGCGGTCAGGCCAGATAGAAATGACCGGCACGTCCGCCACGATCCGGGAGAATCTGAAGGCCGTCCGGGACATTTACCTGTCCAGCCGGGACTAGCCGAGCTCCAGAGCGGCGGCGCCCGCCCCCGCCAGCCTGGCAGGATCGGCGAAAACGCAGGTCACAGGTAGGTTACGCAGGTGCCACGGCGGCCCCCGACCTTGACACGCCCAACCCTCAAAACTATACTCGCTGTCAGGTGTACTTCCGTTCTCGCCTGAGGCGAAACAAATTAGCTAGCCCGGACCTGCCGGGACGATTGCTGTCGCCGTAAACAAAGCAACTGGGCCGCGAGGAGAAGACAGTGCCGCATTCTCAGATAGATCGTCGCCAAATTCTTAAACTTTCAGGTATCGGAATCGGCCTTGCCGCGTCTTCCCCGATTCTGGCGGCGTGCACAAGCGCCGTCAGCTCCGGCTCGAGCACCACTGCCAGCTCCGGTCCGTCGACTGGAGCGAGCGGGAGCGCCGACACGGCGCTGAGCATCGGAATCATTAAGCCGGCCACCGGTGCCTTGGCGGCTGGCTACGGACCGCTCTTCGCCCCGGCCAACCTCGCGGTCCAGGAGATTAATGCCGCCGGGGGAATCATGGGCAAGCAGATCACGACTACCGTCTACAACGATCAGGGCGCGGTCGCCGACGAGGGGAGCGCCGCTCATCAGCTCATCTCCGCCGGTCTGCACTACGCTCTCGGTCCAGTGGGGACGTCGCAGGTGCTGGCCTCGTACGCGGCCACCCAGGCAGGCGGCAACCAGGTCATTCAGTGCTGCGAGACGATGTCCCCCACGGTCAATGACCCAAGTCGCTACCCGGGCGGGTACTCGCCGATCATCCAGTCCGAGCGTGCCGCGCAGCTGTTTGCCGACCGGCTCGTCAGCACCCTGGGCGCCCGCCGGATCGGCCTGCTGTACGAGAACTCGGGTTACGGCGACGAAGGAGCAAATTTCTTCACTTCTGCGGTGAAGGCCACCCCCGCGAAGATCGTGGCCACCGGGACCTACGACGTGGGATCGACGACGATTCCGTCGAACCTGCTCAAGCTCAAATCCGCGGGCATCGACTCGCTGATGATATGGTGCACCACACCGGGTGACGTATCCAATATATTCACCGCCATCCAGCAGCTGCAGCTAACCATACCCATAGGTTCAAGCTCAACCTTTTCCACGTATCTCGGAAAGCTGATGCCGAAGCTCAACCCGAAGATCCTGGACAACACGTTCTTCGTCGTGAACAGCACCTTCACCTTCACTCCGCAGCAGCCCGCGTCGGCGGACGTGATCAATTACGCAACTAAGCTCGAGCAGTTCGGGAACATTCCGGGCATCGTCCTCTTCTCGGCCATCCAAGGGCCGTACTACGACTTCATCTACATGCTGAAGCGAGCCATCGAGTCAGCCAAGACAACCGATTACGCCGCCGTGACGAATGCCCTCCAGACATTGGGCCCGTACTCGGGCAAGGTAGGCACGATCAACTTCACCAGCAGCGACCACGTCGGACTGACCGACAATTCGTACGCGCTGGCGAAGGCCAGTGGCCTGCTGAATGAGCCGCTCAGCCACGGCTGGATGGTAGAGCGTATCTCGTAATCGCCTTGAACCCGGGACTGCCATGGAGAGCCGCGTGCCCGTTGAGGAAGTGCACCCGCCTCCGCAAGCCATCGCGGAGACTCGAAACACGGTACTGCTCGAGGCCACCGGCCTAAGGCTCGCCTACGGTTCAGCCGTCGTCATAGACGGCCTCGACCTCGCGATCAGGCAGGGTGAAATCAGCGGCATCGTCGGCGCGAACGGAGCCGGCAAGACGACCCTCTTGAAGGGGATCTCGGGCCTGCTGAGGAAGAGGGCAGGCAAGATACTGTTCCGGGGCCAGGATATTACCCCGCTGAGTCCCCGGAAAATCGTCCGGGCCGGCGTCGCGCAGGTCGCCGAGGGCCACCGGGTATTTCACAAGATGACCGTGCTGGAGAATCTGCGCCTGGGGGCGTACCCCAGGCGCATCAGCGCGCAGGAACTGAAGGAAGCGCTCGACCAGGTCTACACGCTCTTTCCGATCCTGAAAGAACGGGCACCGGTCAAGACCGGCCTGCTGAGCGGCGGGCAGCAGCAAATGGTTGCCATCGGCCAGGCCATCATGGCCGCGCCCAGCCTGCTGCTGATGGACGAGCCATCGGCGGGACTGGCTCCGTCGGTGATCGATGATCTGGCCGGCCATCTGGCCGACCTGCGCGAAACCGGGCTGACGCTGCTCGTAGTCGAGCAGCGTACGGCGTTTACCCGCGAGATATCTGACCGGATATGGGTGATGCAGCGCGGCTCGATGATAATCAGCGACATGCCGGCCCAGGAGTGCACGGATGAAAAGCTGGCGTCGATATTCCTGGGTGGCAGCGGTGACTGACGCGGGCACCGTGGTGGCTGGGAGGCGCCCGTCGTGACCTGGTCTCTTTTCCTTCAGACTCTCGTCGGCGGCATATCGATCGGCTGCATTTACGCCCTGGCCGGGATCTCCATAAATGTCATGTACAGGCCAGGTGGATACTTTAATTTTGCCCAGGGCTATGTCGTCCTGCTCGGCAGCATCCTGATGGTCGTGCTGTTCACCGAATGGGGCTGGAACTGGTACGTCGCCGCCCTGGCGATCATGGTGCTCGGCGGTATCCTCGGCGGCGCGACCGAGTTGGTCGCGATACGCCCTATCATGCGCCGCCGAAGCAGTTCTGTGGCGTGGGTTATCACCACGCTGGCAGTTTCCCTGCTGCTGAGCAATGAAATCGGCGCTCGTTATCAAGGTACCTCTGCGACGGTATCCGCGCCGCCCGGCCTGTCCACGTCTACCTTCACGCTCGGTTCGGCCTTGATCTCGTCTTACGATATCGGCCTGCTGGTCTTCGTGTGCCTGGTCCCTGCCGCCTTGTGGTTTCTGTACCGTACCCGGCACGGCCTGGCGATCAGAGCCCTGGCCGAGGACCGCGAGGCCGCCCTGCTGCGGGGGGTGCCGGCTAACGCATTGACGTCCATCTCGTGGATGCTCGGCGGCGCACTCGGGATGCTCGCCGGCGTCCTGGATACGCCGCTGTCTTCTCCCGACGTCACCCTCGGCTTCACGATCTTGATTTCCGGCTTCCTGGCGGT
>Ga0181525_10003765_pt1 | contig 11861 bp, 7 predicted proteins | sample PEATcosm2014_Bin_48_FD_121100 | JGI IMG/M metagenome (GOLD analysis project Ga0181525, IMG submission 121100) | Peatland microbial communities from MTU Mesocosm Facility, Houghton, MI, USA - PEATcosm2014_Bin06_10_metaG | ecosystem: Environmental > Terrestrial > Soil > Wetlands > Peat | place... | reverse complement strand
TGAGCGGCGACGACGCCGACCTGCGGGCCGCGCTGACCGTCAGCAGCATCCTCGGGCTCATCATCGCCCGGCACTTCCTGCAACTCGACGCGTTCGCCCGCGCCTCCGACGCCGAAATCGCCCGCGTCGCCCGCCCGTGGGTTACTGCCGCGGCCGGCCCCGCCACCGGGCCGCACTCCCGGGCATCCACCCCCGCCACGCCGGGATGACGAGCCGCAGCGGCGATCGAGCAAGCTTCCGGCGGTCAGCCCTTGCGGACGACGAGCAGGAATTCCAGCAGTCCGTGGTCCTGCGTGGTGACGAAGCCGCCGATGCTCGGGTTGGCGATGTCCCAGTCGGAGAACAGCACCGGGATGCTGCCTTGCACCTCGATCGTGGTGGCGGTGCGCTCGGCGTTCAGCGTGAACGTGACCGAACGGGTGTGACCGTGCAGGGTCAGGTTGCCGGTTGCAGTGTAGGACTTGATCACCCCAACGGCGGGCAGCGTCCCCAGGGCGATCGGACTGGTCAGGGTGAAGGTGCCGGTCGGATAGGAAGAGACATCCATGATCCGGCCGTCGAACTGGGCGTTGCGCTGGCTTTTGTCGCTGACGACCGTGGCCATGGGCACGCTGAACGTCGCGGCGCTGACCGTCGTCCCCTGGATGATAATGTGCCCGGTCACCGAGTCGCTGCGCCCGACGGCGGTCGCGTTCTGGCCGAGCAGCACCTCGTTGACGCGGTACCCCACCGTTGAGCCGGAACCGACGGTCCAGGTGCCGGCCACCGAGGCGGCGGTTGCCGTGGTGGGAGACGATCCGCTGGACGTCGCCGAGGCGTCGGGGGTGGAGCTGAGGCTCAGCGCCGGCGGAGCACTGCCGTTGAAGAAGTGAATGTAAAGAAAAGGGCCGCCAACCGCGAGCGCGGCGACGACCACGATGCCGCCAACGACCCATCTCACCCAGCGGCGCCGCATTCTGACGGACATGACAGGGGGGCCTTCTTCTCGGTGAGGGAGCAGCACTGACGAGACGAGGGTCCACCCGTGGGTTCGCAGGGAAATCCGCGCCCGCTCTCAGGAGCCTATGAAAGACCCGAGGAGGCGCCAACGGTACCGACGATGCTCGTCGCATTAGACAGAAGCGCCTTGTTTCGCTCTATCGCGGTCGCGATGAGACTTCGGATCGAGCGGTGTGTATTTTCACCCGGAAACCGGCGCGTTAGCCGCATTGTCGGGCCATGGCTGGGCAAAACCGACCACCGTTCCGTCGCCCTGCGGCGACTGCGGGGTACCGAACGTGGAGACCCGGACCGGCGTGCCGGTGGCGTACGCCTCGATCATCGTGTTCTTGCCGATCACCAGGCCGACGTGCCCTGGTGCCGCGGGGGTGCCGTCGGAGCCCGCGAAGAACACCAGGTCGCCGGGGACCACCTTGGCCGCCGGGACGCTCGGCAGCTGCGCGAACTGCTGCTGCGAGGTGCGCGGTATGTTCACGCCCGCTGCCCGGTAGGCCATCATGACCAGCCCGGAGCAGTCGAAGGCGGCGGGCCCGGTACCGCCGAACAGGTAGGGCTTGCCCAGCTGCGCCTCCGCGTAGCTGACCGCCTGGCTCACGATCGCGTTCGGCGCGACGAACGCGGCGAGTTGGCTGTTCTGGCTGCACAACTGGCCCCCGCCGCCCTTACCCGTCACGGCGGCCGCGTTGGCGCCCTGGGCGACGTCGCTGACGGTGAACCCGCCGGACGCGTAGGTCGACGCCCAGGAGAGCACTTCCTCGACGTACCAGTCCGCGTGGTTGTAGGCGAAGATCGCCGCGGGGATGTTCTGCTGCGCGCCGTGCTCGACCAGGTACTTGGCCGCGCCCGCGATCGCGTCCGCGGGATCGTACACGCTGGCGATCCCGTCCCCGTCCTCGTCGGTGGCGACGCCGTTGACCACCTGGGACGCCGGGTGGATCGGGTTACCGCCCCACTGGTTGCCCGATGCGCCGTCGATGCCGATCTGCATCGGCCCGGCCGCGCCGAAGTTGTTCGATCCGGACATGACGCCGGTCAGCGTGGTGCGCCCGTCGTCGCTCTCCACCTTCCCGATGCCGGCCAGGATCGTCCACGAGATGTTGTACTGCAGGCCGACCTTCTGGAACCACTTGAGGTAGGTGGCGGGAATCGAGTTGGCCGCCTCGTTGGAGACCCCCGGCTGGACCGCGCTCGCGCCGGCCGTGCCGCACTGCGCGCCGGAGCTCCCGGCGAACAGCATGGACGCGCCGCCAACGACGAGCATCGGGATGACAAGGAAGGCGACAAGCCCCATAACAAGGATGCCGATGACGATCGGCCCGAGTGAGCGCCGGTTCACGTGTTACCGATCCCGGACAGCTCGATGTCGTTGACCTGCCAGGCGTTACCAGACATGGTCAGCGTGACGGTGTACTGGCCGGTCATGGACTTCGCCGGCTGCGTGGAGCTGACCTGCTGGCTGATCGTGACCACGAAGGTGATCGACGTCGGGTTGCTGCCGAACGCGCTGATCGAGTCGATCGTGCCGCTGCCCGTCGACACCTGCTTGTCCGCGGTCCGCGGCCCGGCCACGCCCGACGTGCCGTAGTCGTTCTCCAGGGTCGCCGTCTCCTGTGCCGTCACCAGGCCGTTCATCTTGGCGCCGTAGGCGGCGGCGTCCTCCGTGTAGCTCCAGGTGGCGTAGTCCCTGGCGAAGGTAACCGTGGTCTGCGCCGCGGCGGTCAGGTCCGCCGCCGTGAACGGCAGCCACTGGTAGATCTCGGCGCCGCCCGTGGTGGAGACGGGCGTGGCCGCGGGGACGGTCGACGGTGGGACGCCGGCCGCCGTCGTGCCGCTCGCGGCCGGCCGGGAGCCGTTGCTGGCCGGCGTCGATGCCGCGGCGCCGGGCGAGCCGCCGGAAGACCGGCTGCTCACCAGGTAGAAGCCCAGCCCGGCAAGCGCGATGACGACGACGACGAACAGCAGCCGCCGCTGCCCGGTGGTCAGTTCCATGCCCGGCCCTCGCTACTTGGACCGCCGGCGCGAGCGCGCCCAGAACGGTGCCGCGGCGGGCTGTCCCGCTCCCCCGGCCGCCCCGTTGGAAGATTCGCCGGAACGGGGGCGTGTTGCACCACCCGGCCACGCGCTTCCGGCGCTGCCGCGAGACGACGGCGCCGGGCCCTGGCGGACCGGGGGCGGCGTGCCGGCTCCGCCCTGGCGGTCCGGCGGCCGCGCCGGCCGGCGCGCCCCGGTGCCCGTCCCGGTGGCGCCACTGCGGGCCCAGCCTGCCGTGGTGGCGCCGCTCGCGGGCGACCCGCCGTTAGGCAGCGGCAGCGGCGGCGCGGTCCGGCCGGTGCCCACCCCGGCGTCCGGCCACTGCCTGGCGCTGACGTGGCTGTCCGCGACGGGCGCGGTGGCCGTCCCCTCGGGGACCGTGGCCCCGGTCGCGGCGACCGCGCCGCCGTCCGCCGCCGTGCCGTCGCTCGTCCCGTCCGCCACCGTGCCGCGGCGCGCCCAGCGGGACGCGCGCGACGCGCCCATCCCCGGCACCACGACGCCCGCCGCGCCCGCCGTCACCCGGCGGAAGCCGAAGGCGGACTCGCGCCAGCTCACGTTGGCGCGCTCCTCCGCGCCGAGCATGCCGTAGCCGACCGAGGAGAACAGGTGCTGGAACGGCTTGCGGTAGATGAACACCGCGACCGTGACCAGCGCGATCATCATGATCTTCAGCGCCCAGGGCAGCACCTGGTCGGTGGTGCCCATGATCAGTGTGTAGCAGTAGAGCAGCACGCTCAGCGTTAGCGCGACCGCGACCTGTTTCATCAGCACGCCGACGAGCATCTCGAACCAGCGGATCGCGACGACCCGGCCGAAGCCCGGATGGATGCCGATGATCAGGAAGAACGGCCCGGCGACGAGCAGCAGCAGGAAGCCGAGCTTCAAGATGATCAGGGTGAGCGCGATGAGCAGGACGAGCAGGCCCGCCGCGACCGCGGCGAACAGCGCCTCGAACCCGATCTCCAGCCTGGTTGTCCACTGATCGCCCTGGAACAGCGAGTAAACCGCCGGGTTGGTCTGCTGCAGCTGCATGGCGATGCCGTTGTAGGTCGCCTGCTTCGCGTTGATGAGCGTGGTGGTGACCGGCTGCTCGTTGCCCGCGACCGCCTGGGCCCACAGCAGCTGCCTGCCGTACTGGTTGACGACGGTCTGCGGCTGGCTGGTCCCCGGGGCCGCGTACTGGGTGGTGCCGAACTCGCCGTCCAGCCACGGCTTGCAGACGAGTACCGTCCACAGCTCGTTCGCGTTCTGGTCGACCAGGCCGTTGGCCGAGGTGAACGAGTAGTTCGCGGTGACCGATTGCGGGTCACCGGCGGCGACCGGCAGGCAGTTGCTCTCCACGGGGGCGGGCAGCTTGGCGAACGCCGCGTTGAGCACCGAGGTGGTGCCGTTGGCGACGGTCGTGCCGACGTTGGTGAAATCACCGGGGCGGCCGATGAGCCAGACCGCGGCGGCGCAGGCGATGACCATCCAGATCGTGCCCTCGATGGTCCTGGTGGCCCGCTTGCGCACCAGGCCCTGCCAGGCCAGCCACATCGCGGCGATGACCACCACCGGGGCGAGGAACGGGAAGTAGATCGCGTTGCCGAGCGCGGTGATCAGCCGGTCCACATCGCCGCTCAGCCAGCCGAGTATGTTCGAGCCGGCCGCGGACTGGTAGACGGTGATCGTGACCCGGTCCAGCGACTTGGCCATGTCGAAGACGATGCCCGCGACGCTGTTGCCGATCGAGGACGTCTCCTGGGAGCAGGTCAGCCCGTACGAGGCCCAGTCCTGGCCGGCCATGCCGTAGTTGTCGTAGAGCGTATTGCCGGTGGTGGGGCTGCCCGGCGTGGTGATCATCGAGTCGATGCCCGTGGTGGCGGACACGGGTTCCGGCGCGCCCGAGGTACAGATGTTGTTCAGGTCGCCGACCACCCCCGAGCCCGCCTGGCAGAGGCCGATCAGGCCGCCGATGTCGCCGACGCCAGGCACGTTGCAGATGCCGGCGTCGGCCGCGGCAGGCGTGGCGAGCGAGGTCAGCTGGTTCTCGGCGAGGTGCCCGGCCTGGCCGGCCGTCGCCGTCCTGGCCACGGTGGCGGTGTGCGCCGCGGTGGCGACGGGGGCCGACTTGGCGGCCGGCGCGGCGGACGCCGGGCGGGCCATGAAAAGCGCGCTGAGCACGATCGCGGCGATCGCGCTGGCCAGCAGCAGCGCGCGAGCGGCCCGGCTCTTCCCTGGTCGGCCAGCGCGCGGGTGGGGTTCAGCCATCTCGGAAGGCTCCTGTATTCGGCGGTCTTACTAGGGGGTCGTTGCCGCCGGCTGAGGCCGGCGGGCACGTGTCGGATTTGTGTCGATCCAGTCCCGTAGTTCTTCGGATACGAGATCGACGCCGATGCGGCCCGCACGGTCGTCGAGGTCACGGAATATGCACTCGCCGTTGCCGAGAGCGCGAAGGCTGGCCTTGTGCTCCTCGGACGGCTCGACGCCGAGGAGTGACATGACGTTCGTCACCTCGGCCCGTTCCGACGAGCGGAACGCGAAGACGCTGGAAATGCAGTTGGTCACCTGCTCGTGGAGCAGGTCACCGGCGTTCTGCGAGATGAGGACCAGCGCGGTGTTCCGCGACCGGCCCATCCTGGACACCTCGGGAACGAGCTTGGCCCCCTCCGGGGTGGAGGTGATCGCCCACGCCTCGTCGAGGAAGATCGCCTTCGCCGCCGTTCGGTCGATGGTGTTCATCAGCCGCCGGGCGAACTGGGAGACCAGGTACAGCAGGGCGACGGAGAGCCGCTGCTCGTAGGAGTAGTCCTCCCGGCCGGTGGTGGTGTCCGGCAGGGTCAGCCCGCCGAGCGTGAACACGGTGGTCCACCCCCGGACGTCGATCTGCTGGCCGCCCGACGGCGCGAAGCACAGCCGGGCGAGCCGCATCTCGGAGACCGAGCGCATCACGGCGCCCAGGTTTTTCCAGGCCGGGTCGTCGGACTCCTCAAGCAGCCGGACGACCTTGCCGAGGCTCGGCCGCGGCCCCACGGCCACCGCGCCGACCGCCTGGATCATCGCCGACTCGCGTTCCTCGCTCATCCGCGGCAGCAGCAGGCGCAGCGTCTCCGTCGCCATCGTTCGCTTCTCCGCCAGGTCGTCACCGAACGAGAACGGGTCGAGCAGCCCGGCCGCCGCCGACGACAGCGGCAGCACCCGGGCCTTGCGCCCGGTCCTGGTCAGGAACTCCGCGAGCGGCTCCGCGTCGCCCTTGGGGTCGATGACCGCGATGGTCGCGCCGCGCAGCGCGAGCTGGTACATCAGCAGCATCGCCAGGGTGGTCTTGCCGCCGCCCGGCTCCCCGGTGATGGCGACCGCCGTCGGCCGGTTCCGCGCCGCGGCGAGCATCGGGTCGAAGTGGACCACGGAGCGCGCCCGGCCCAGGGTCTCCCCGATGTACGGGCCGATCCAGCCGACGCCGTCGGCGATCCGGTCGCCGAGTTCCACGGTCGCGGTCGGCATGCCGCCCGCGATCGTGTACAGCGGCTGGCGCTGCACGTAGGAGGACAGCCGCACCTTCTCGCCCGGCAGCGACTCCGACAGCAGCGAGAACTGGTCGCCGGTGGAGTTAACCAGGTCGATGCCGATGTCCCGGTAATGCTCGGTGACCGCCTCGACGCGACGGACGCACAGCTCCCTGGACGGCGCGGTCACCAGCACCCGGTGCCAGCCGTATACGAAGGGCAGACGCTCTTTGGTGATGCCGTGCTCGAGCATGCGGGCGGCGGCGATCTGCTCGGCGAGCGCGATGGGCGCCTCCGCGCCCGCCTCGCGGATGTGCGCGTCCATGTCGCGGGCGTGCGCCAGCCGCCGCGACACGTCCTTGGACGCCTTGGCCGGCGAGATCAGGTTCATCCGGGAGGAGATCTCCACGGGGAACGGCAGCGAGTCCGCGTGATGCAGCCACGGCTCGCCGTCAGGGAACGCCATCAGGTCGGGGAACCTGGCGAACGACAGGAACGCCGCCCACGAGTCGCCCTGAACCTGCTCGAGCCGGAGCATCGTGCGGCCGTTGTGCACCACGCCCTCGTAAAGCTGCTCGATCTCGCCCTGTCCCCAGGCCTTGCGCCTGGTGGCGGACGGCGGCGGGTCGCCGAGCGACCCCATCAGCGTATGCCGGAACAGCCAGGCCACCTCGCGGGAGGTGGCGTGCCGCGCGGCGAGCGCGGACGCGGTAAGCGCGCGGCCGAGCCGCTCCGCCTGCTCCGTCCACTTGCCGACCTCGCCCGGCGGCAGCGCGTCCTCCTCCGTGCCCTTGCCGCGGTCGGCGCCGCGGTAGGTGTTCAGGAAGCCGCCGACCAGGCCGCCGGTGAGCTGTGCCCGCACCGAGCGCTGGCCGAGCCGCACGCCGAGGTAGATCTCCTTGGACCAGAAGTCCTTGGCCCAGACGTGCTGGTAGATCTCCTCGAGGTACTCACGCCAGCCGGGCCCGTCGTCGGAGGTGGCGTCGAGTCCCGTTGCCCACTCCACCGCCGGGTACGGCCGGTGCGCGATCCGCAGGTGCACCTCGGCGTCCTGCATCCTGATCGCCGCGAGGGCAACGGTGATGTTGGTGGCGAGCGCCTCACGTTCGTCTGGCGTGGTGAACTCGTAGGACACCGACGGCACTCGGTAGTACGCCCACGCGTGCGTGTCGGTGAGCAGTACCCGGTCGTCGAAGTACCTGACGGTCAGGCGGCTGCGTCCCTTCGACCTCCCGCTCATGTCTTCTTCCTTCCGGCGGCGGCCAGGCCCGCGACGAGCACCCCGGACAGCGCGGTGTAGGCCACGCGCGTCTGGGGGCGGAGCGCGGAGGGGCCGGCGACGGCCACCGGCAGCATGTCGTCCCACGGCACGCGGACGATCGCCCGCGACCGGCCGCGGGCGACGGACTCGGCCTGCTCCACGTCCGTTAGCGAGCGGCGGCTCACCCCGTTGATCACCGTCACCGACTGCATGGCCAGGTCCGCGTGGCCGTTGTTGTCTAGCCAGTCGCGGGTGTCGGCGAGCGCGCCCGCCGCGTCCCCGTTGGCGGGCACGACCACCACGAGCTGGTCGGCCACCTTGAGCAGCCGGGTCAGGCCGGCCGCGCCCGGGTCGAGCACGGTCAGCGGGTAATGCCTGTTCAGCTGCACGGCGAGCTTAATCTCGTCCCCGTCGGACAGGGGCTCGTGCGAGGCGACCACGTCGAGCCGCGCCGGGTTCGGCCTGGGGCTCGGGTGCAGACCGTCCGGCCGGCCCGACACGATGTGCTGCGGCGGCTTGCCCGCGAGCAGTTCCTCAAGCCAGGCCGCGGGGGCGCGGAAGCGGGCGAGGGTGCCGTCGTGCAGGTCAACCGCGGCGACCGGGTGCTCCCGCAGGCTGGCGAGCATGAACGCGGTCATGTAGGCGGTGACGGACTGCCCGGCGCCGCTCGTGCAGCCGAGGACGAGGATCCGCCGTGGCTCGGCGAGGGGCAGCCGGGCCCGGTTCCTGTCCTGCGCCTCCTGGTCGCGGGCGCCAGGGCCCTGGGCGGCGCCGTTGCCGGTGACGACCTTGACCTTGCCGCCCCAGGAGGAGTTCATGTCCTGTCCGGGGCGGCTGAGCGCCCGCTCGATCGACGGTACGGCCTGCTGCCTGGGTTCCGCGGCCCGCTGGACAACCGGCGCCGGAACCGGAGCCGCGGGGGCGGGTTCCTGTGCGGCTGAGACCGGCGGCATCTCCGGCGGGGCCGACGGCATTTCCGGCGGGGCCGCGAGCGCCTCGGCGGGTGGCGGTGCCGACGCGGCCGCGCGCTCGCCCTCCCCGGCCGGGGGCTCGCCGGTGTCCGCCGCGGGCGGCACCGTGCGCAGCGGGCGGGCCGGCGCGGGCCAGCCGCGCGCCGGATCGTCCAGCGGGAACGGCGATGCCGGCGGCGAGGCCAGACCCGGGCGCACCAGCGAGACACGCGGAGCAGGCGGTACCGACGGGGCAGGCGGTGCCGACGCGGCCGGCTGTCCCTGACCGGCCAACGGCGATGCCGGGGCCGACGGCACTGGGCTAGCAGGCGGGTCAAGCACGACCGGCGCGACCGGCACGACCGGGGTGACCGGGGTGGCGGGCTGTGCGGCCTGCGGTGCGTGCAGCGGCTGGGATGGCCAGACGGGCGGAACGGGCGGGGCGCCGGGTTCCGCCGGCTGGCCGCCAGGGACGGGGCGCCGTCCCGGGCCGTCGTGTGACAGCTCAAGGCGGCCGCCGCCTGGCCCGCCTGCCCGGATCCGCACGGGCGGCTTGTCGGGCTTGACGGCGGGCACGACCACCCGGGCGAGCCGGGGCGCCTCCGGCGGCACGGGGGCGGACGGCGACGTGGACGCGGGCGGCGTCACCGGCACGGGCGGGAGGACCGCCGCCGGCGCCGACGACGGCGCCGCCGCCGCGGCCGGAACGACGTCGGGCATGGCGTGCACCGGGCCGTCTTCGCGCGGCGGCCTGCCAGGCAGGCCGCCAGGGTTCAGCACGGGACCGAACAGGCTGGCCGGCAGGCCGAACGCATCGGGTGCCGCGACAGGAGTTACCGGCGGCACCGAGCGGGCCGCGGGCAGCATGGGCGCCCGGCGGGCCGTGTCGCGGCCGGCCGCCGCGCGGGACCGCTCCTGGACCCGCGAGCGGTCCGGTGACCGCTCGTGCGACCTGGACGGCTCCTGGGCCCGGGACCGCTGCTGCGCGCCCGCTGGCTGGCGCTGGCGCACGGCCTGGCCCGGGGCAGCGGCGAGTTCCGGCCGGAAGACCGACGTGGGCTTGAGCACCGGCCCGTTATGCATCGGCCGCGACTCCCTGGCCGACTCCATCGCGGGCTGCGCCGGGCGTGACGCCGGTACCGGGCGCTGACCGGGTGCCGGGCGGGCGGCCCGCGGCGGGCGGCTGCGCCAGACGCGGGCGGTGAGGATCATCTGGTCCTTCTCGCTGAGCGGTGCGAGCCGCACCCAGGTCCGCGGTTCCATCAGGTAGCGGGCCTGCGACTCGACCAGTTCGGGTAGCCGCTTGTTCTCGATGACCGGCCGGGTGGTGAGCCAGGTGAGCACGCCGGGCGGGAGTACGTACAGCCAGACCAGGGAGTGATTGAAAGGCAGCCCTATGGCGATGAGCAGGATGATGTAAGGGATCGTGATCCCAGCGAATACGGCGATCCAGTTGATCGGCAGCGGCATGGGCAGCCGGACGTCATAAAGCTTATATAGCCGCTTTTCTATCCGCCAGATATTCGTATACGTGGGCAGGTCCACAGGACTGCTCTCCTCAGCGCGAGATAACCTCAGTGGACCCCGAGCGCGTTCGCTATTCCCTTGGCCAGGGTCTCCACGATGGTCGGCGTGTAGAAGACCACGGCGATCGCGACCGCCAGCACCATGAATTGCACGAAGCGGGTGATCTCGCGAGTGAAGAGGAAGTAGAGCGCCACGATACCTACTAGTCCGAGGAATAGCGGGCCGAAAAGGCTCTGCAGGTAGTTGACGAGACCTACGGTGCTGACCGCCGCCTGCGGGGCTGCTGCAGCGAGGATCGATACGGACATCATCCTTCCCTTCCGTGGACATCACTGAGCTTGCGCGGGCGCCTGTGGCCGCAAGGCACGACCTTCGAGGATGCGAACTGGGTCATTGAGTCCCAATCGGCCGCATAGATGCACGGATGTCCTTTACATACCATCTTCGGCCAGGCTGGTCGACAACCGGCGCGCCGTGTTGCCGCGCGTCGCGCGGCCCGGCGCGGCGCGGCCGCACCCGGCGGACCGCCGCGCACAGGCGCGAGCAGTGCGGCCGCGGGGTTATCACGGTCGACTGAGGCCGACGGTGCTGCAGCGTACACGGACGACTCCGCACCGCGATCGCGGCTAGCAACGCTGAGCCTTTGCACCACCACTCCTCCGCCCGTTCGCGCCTGGCAGCCAGGTACGGCTGGGCTACTGCCGATCCCGTGCTCCATTGTGCGGCATAAACCGACCACTCGTGCGGCGTTAGAGCCGAACAAACCGCATCGATCCGACCACATTGTCGGACCGCCCGTCTGCACTGAAGTTGCCTTCAGTCACATCCGTCACAGCCGGTTCTGCCGCAGCGATGGGGCACTCTGCGACGGTAACTCGTTACATTGTGATACGCAACGACCCACACCGTGGTTCAATCACATCGGTGCAAAATCTTCATCGTGGCCGGTAATCGACCGCGAGCAGTCCGAACGGCGCGATTTTGAACAATACGCTCCGTAATCAATACACGTCCGTCGATGTTTTCCGGTCGAGTCCTAGGGTCGGCTGAATATCCGCCTACGGTGGCGATTGTGACCAGTGATGCAGGTGGGGCACGATTCTCCGACAGCTCGCCGAAACTTCCGGGCGTGACGGGTTTCACCAGCTCGCCGTCAAGGTGGTCACGCGGGCGTTCGCCGCGCAGCTGGACGCGATTCACGGAGTGTCGTGCGCGCGATAATTCCACCCACAACGCCTACCAGCAGCTCGAGCGCATAACAGGCCCCGAGGTCGCCAGGAACGAGTAAACGCTTTCGCCAGGTGGGCAGTCCCCTACGCCGAGGCCGACGGCGACGCAGAGCCGGTCGGGGACGCAGAGCCGGTCGAAGTCGGCGTCGGCGTCGGCGTCGCACAGTCGGTCGGCGCCGGTGCCGCGGAGTCGGTCGGCGTGGCGGAGTCCGTCGGCGTCGCTGAGCCGGTGGACGTGGGCGTCGCACAGCCGGTCGGCGTCGGTGACGGCGTCGCAGAGTCGGTCGGCGTGGACGTTGGCGACGTGGAGTCGGTCGGCGTGGACGTTGGCGAGGCAGAGTCGGTCGGCGTCAGCGAGGCGGGCGCGGAATCAGTC
>Ga0181525_10003764_pt1 | contig 11867 bp, 10 predicted proteins | sample PEATcosm2014_Bin_48_FD_121100 | JGI IMG/M metagenome (GOLD analysis project Ga0181525, IMG submission 121100) | Peatland microbial communities from MTU Mesocosm Facility, Houghton, MI, USA - PEATcosm2014_Bin06_10_metaG | ecosystem: Environmental > Terrestrial > Soil > Wetlands > Peat | place... | reverse complement strand
CTGACGGCCACGATCGACGTCCTCGGCCTCGTCCCGGGCGCGCGCGATCTCATCGTCACCAACGCCGACGGGAGCGCGACGACTTTGCCGGGCGCGTTCGACCTCACGTTCCCGCCGGGCAGCGTCGCCCTGCTCGACAACCTCATCAGCCCGCGCAGCGGGACGTCGTCGACGAAGATCGCGATCGAGACCTTCGCCGCCGGCCAGGTCACCGCGAAGATCTTCACGGTCGACGGGCGGCACGTGACGACGCTTTTCGACGGCGCGCAGCCGGCCGGAACCCTCTCCCTGACCTGGAACGGGGGCCTCGCCAACGGCGCGCCCGCGCCGAGCGGCGTGTACATCCTGCACGTCACGGGGCCGGAGACGAACATCCGCGACAAGATCGTCGTGATCCGATGAGGCGAGCCGCTCTCTTCGCCGCGCTGGCGTTTCTCGCGCCCGCGAGCGCGCGGGCCGTGTCGGCGGCCGGCGCCGCGGTCCTGCGCCTGCCGCTCTCCGCGGACGCGGCCGCGATGGGCGGCGCGTACTCGGGCTTCGCGGGCGGCCTCTCCTCGCTCGGCGTCAATCCCGCCGGCGTCGCGGCCGCGACGACGCCCGAGCTCGAGACGACCTTCCACCAAGGCCTCGTGCAGGACGCGTTCGGCTTCCTCGGCTACGCCCATCCGCTCTCCTGCGGCGTCCCGTTCGGCGGCCTCGCCTACTACGACGCGGGAAGCGTCAGCCTGAGCTTCTCGAACGGGACCCAGAGCACGGTCGTCGCCGAGCGGGACTACATCGGCATGCTCGGCTGGTCGATGACGCTCGGCGGCGGGCTCTCGGCCGGCGTCATGGCGCGCGCGTTCCGCTTCGAGCTCGCCCAACAGGCGACGGCGACCGGCTTCGCGGGCGACGCGGGCGTCCAGTGGGCGACGCCGCTCAAGGGCCTGCGCCTCGGCGCCGCCGTGCAGAACGCGGGCGCCGGAGTGAAGTTCGAGGACGCGACCGACCCCCTGCCGCTCACCGGCCGCGCCGGAGCGGCCTACACGCTCGAATGGCATCCCGACAAGTCGATGCTCGGCAGCTATTACGCCGCCGCGCGCTTCACGACGACGGCCGACGCCGTGCAGACCCGCGGCGACTCCACCTACCCCGCCGTCGGCACGGAGTTCGCCATCGACATCGGCTCCGGCTCGATCGCCCTGCGGGCGGGCTACAACTTCGACACCCAGTCCGCCACCGGCATCTCCTACGGGGCCGGGGTCCGCGAGGGCCGCTTCTCGCTCGACTTCGCCCAGGTCAGCACCGGCGAGCTCGGCAACGTGCAGTACGGCTCGTTCACGATTCGGTTCTGATCCGTTGAACGCCCGACGCGGCCGCCGACGCCGTCGCTCGAAATCCGGCTCGGCGCTCGGCGCCCTGCTCCTCGCCGCCGCCGTCGCGGCCGGCTGGCTGGTCTGGCAGGCGGAGAGCAAGCTCGCGGCGCTCGCGCTCGGCGGGCTCGGCGAGAGCTTCTCGACGCGCGTCTGGTCCGCGCCGTTCGCGCTGACGCAGGGCCTGCGCGCCGAGCCCGACCGCCTGCTCGAGCGCCTGCGCCGGCTCGGCTACCGGAGCGTCGACCGCCCCCCCGCGCGCGGCGAGTACCGCTGGAGCCCGCCCGCGCTCGAGATCGGCCTGCGCGGCTTCCGGGCCCCCGCGGCCGCTCAGCGCGCCGGGACCTGCGCGCTGACGCGCGGAAGCGACGGCGCCTGGCGCCTGCGCGACGAGCTCGGCGGCGCGCCCCCCGCGGCGTTCCTCGAGCCGGAGGAGGTCGCCGCGCTCTCGGGCTCGCGCAAGCTGCGCCGGGACCCGCTCGCCTGGGAGCAGATTCCGAAGGGCCTCGCCGACGCGGTCGTCGCGGCCGAGGACAAGCGCTTCTGGACGCACTGGGGGCTCGACCCGCGCGCGATGCTGCGCGCGGCCTGGGCGAACGCGCGCGGCCGCGAGCTGCAGGGCGCGAGCACGATCACCCAGCAGCTGACGAAGAACCTGTTCCTGAATCCGCGGCGCACGCTCTCGCGCAAGCTCGCCGAGGCGGCACTCGCGCTGTATCTCGAGCGCCGGCTCGACAAGCGCCGCATCCTCACGCTGTACCTGAACCACATCTACCTCGGCCAGGACGGCTCCGCGAGCGTGATGGGCATGCGCGCGGCCGCGCATTTCTACTTCGCGAAGGAGCCCGCCGAGCTCACGCTCGGCGAGTCGGCGGCGCTCGCGGGACTTATCCGCGGGCCCGGCCTCTACGATCCCCGCCGCGATCCCGCGGCGTGCCGCGCGCGCCGCGATTGGGTCCTGCGCCGCATGCGCGCGGACGGCCTGATCACGGAGCGCGCGCTCGCGGACGCGCTCGCCGAGCCCGTCGCCGCCGCGCGCGCGGGCGGCGAGGACGACGCGCGCGACGACGCGTACTTCGTCGCCGAGGTCGTGCGCGGGCTGCTGCCGCGCTTCGGAGGAGACACGCTGTACCGCGACGGCCTGTCGATCTACACGACGATGGATCCCATCCTGCAGACCGCGGCGCAGGGCGCGGTGCGCGGCGCCAAGCACCAGGCCGCGCTCGTCGCGCTCGACCCGCTGACCGGCGACGTGCTCGCGCTCGCGGGCGGGCGCGATTTTTCCGAGAGCCAGTTCAACCGCGCGACCCAGGCCCAGCGCCAGCCCGGCTCGACGTTCAAGCCGTTCGCGTACGCGGCCGCGCTGAAGGCGGGCCTCACTCCGGCGACCCTTCTGCTCGATCGGCGCCGCACCTACCCCGGCGCGGGCGGCGATTGGTCGCCGGCGAACTACGGCGGCGTCTACTTCGGCACCGCGACCGTGCGCGACGCGCTCGCGCACTCGCTGAACGCCGCCACGCTCGACCTGGCCGAGCGCGTCGGCGTCGACCGCATCCTGGAGACCGCGCGCGCGAGCGGCATCACGAGCCCCCTGCGCCGCGACCTCGGCGTCGCGCTCGGCGCCTCGGAAGTCGGACTGCTCGAGCTCGTCGCGGCCTACGAGCCGTTCGCGGCCGCGGGCCGCCGCGCGACCCCGCGCCTCGTCGTCGCCGTCGCCGACGCCGGCGGAAGCGTCCTCGAGGCGCCGCCGCCCGAGTCCGCCGTCGTCCTGGACCCCGCGGTCGCCTACCTGATGACGTCGATGCTGGAAAGCGTCGTGCGCGAGGGCACCGCGCGCGCGCTGCCGTCGCTCGGCTTCGCCGCGCCCGCCGCGGGCAAGACCGGCACGACGAACGACGGCCGCGACGCGTGGTTCGTCGGCTACACGACGTCCCTGCTCGCGGGCGTCTGGGTCGGCGACGACCGCAACCGCGCGCTCAAGCTCACCGGCGCCAAGGACGCGCTGCCGCTTTGGGCTTCGTTCATGAAGGAAGCCGCCGCCGACCGACCCGCCCTCGAGTTCGTCCGCCCGCCCGGCGTCGCCCTCGCCCGCATCTGCCTCGACACCGGCCTGCTCGCGCGCTCGGGCTGCCCGCGCAAGCGCGACGAGGTCTTCCTCGCCGGCAGCGAGCCGACCCGGTCCTGCGCGCTCCACCGCGGCGGGATATTGGGCTGGCTCGACCGCCTGACGCGCCCGCGTTGAGGGGCGGACGGACGCGGCGGCTCTAGCTCGTCGACTCGCCGCGATCGGGGCCGTAGACGCCGGCCTCCTCGTCCAAGTCGTAGACGACGACGCGCGACGCGGCCTGGATCGTGAACTCGTCGCCGACGCTGTCCTGCTCCGTCTTGTTCGGCGCCGAGGCGGCGGCCTCGGGCGCGACGCGCTTGGCCGCGCTCGGCCGGTGCGCGTGCGTCTTCGCGGCGTGGTGCGCGTGCGCCTTCTTGTGCCCCGCGTGCTTGCGGCTGTTCGCTTTCGCCATAAGATTTTCCTCCCGGGTGGGCCTGCCCGAACAGTAAAGCCCCGAAGGCGGAGCTTCGCCATGGAGGAGAAGGAACGATCTCGTGACGTTCGCGCGCGGCCGGCTACTTCGTCGTCGGCAGTCCGTACCCGGTCCAAGCGGCGATGCCGCCGTCGAGATTGTAGACCGGCTTGAAGCCCTGGCCCGTCATGGCCTTCGCGGCCTTGAAGCTCGACTTCCCGCCCGCGCAATTGAGCAGGTAGCTCTTGCTCTTCGTGAACTTCGCGATCTCGTCGGCGAACTTCTTTTCGTCGTACTGCATGTTGATCGCGCCGGGCAGATGGCCCGCGGCGAAGTCCTCGGGAGAGCGGATGTCGATGACCACGAGATCCTTCGCCTTGCGGTGCTTGACGATCAGCTCGAAAGCGCCCTTCGGCGCGAGCTGCAGCACGGGACCGGCGGCGCCGACGTTCGAGACCGGGCTCGCGGCGGGACCCGCCGAGCGCGCGGCGGGAGCGGCCAGGCACGTCAGAAGCAGGACGCGAGCGATCTTCATCGGAGGACCTCCGCGCGGACGAGGGGGGTTCCGCTTCCAAAGGGGAGGATAGCCCCGAAGAGGCTCTCCGTCAAGAGCGCCCGATGCTAGAATAGTCGGGTGAACGAGGCCTTGCTCGCCGCCGCGCTCGCGGCCTTCCCGACGGCCGGCCCGGCGGTCTCCGTCCCCGACGCCCCTCCGGCGCCCGCCGCGGCGGCCGCGCCGAGCGCGGCGTGGACGCGCGGCTCCTTCTCCGCCGCGGACGGAACAGCGCTCCATTATCGCTACCGCGCGGGGACGGGGCCCGCGGTGCTCCTCGTTCACGGCCTCGGCGTCGGCGCGAGCGGCTTCGACCGCTGGCTCGATTTTTTCCCGGGACGCCCGCTGATGGTCCTGGAGAGGCGCGGCTACGGGACGCCGGCGGGGAACGTCGACGAAAACGACGTGGGCGACGTCGACCGGGCCGACGTCTCCGCCGCGATCGACGAGGCGCGCCGCGTCGGCGGCTCCGCGCGCGTCGGCGTGCTCGGCTACTCGCTCGGCGCCCTGCTCGCGCCCGCGCCGGACCCCGAGCGCGTGCTCTGGCTCGCGCTCGTCTGTCCCGGCGTGCCGGGCATGGCGCAGGACCTCCCCCCCGCCGAGCAGGCGCTCGCCGCGCAGACGCGGTACTGGTACGGCGCCGCGCGCGCCGGCGGACCGGCCGCGCTCGACTCGTGGCTCGCCTCGGTCGTCGCTCCCGGAGCGCTCGAGCTCGCGGCGAAGGCGCGCTCGCTCGGCCTCGCCGCGGCGGCCGACCAAGTCGCCGCGGACGCGGCCTCGCCCGCGTTCCTGAACCTCTACACGCAGGAGTCGCTGTGGGCCTACGCGCAGCAGGTCGGCTTCGCCGCGGACGCGCGCGTGCCCGTTTTCGTCGGCTTCGCCGAGGACGATCTCGTCGTGCCGCCCGCCGCGGTCCGGCGCCGCGCCGCAGCGCTCGCGGCCGGAGGCGAGCCGACGACCGTCGCGCACTGGCCGGGCGACCATCTCGACGCGCTCGCCTCTCCCGCGCTCGTGCGTCCCGCGCTCGAGGCCTTCGACGCGGCCGCCCTCTCCGCGCAGCCGCTCCGCTAAGCGCGGGCGCGCGGCGCGATCACGAGACGAAGCCGCGCCATCCGGCGCGCGCGCGCAGGCCCCAGCAGCTCCGCGAGCCGGGCCGCCGCGTCCGCTTCCCCGGCGCTCCAGAGCATCGTGAGCACGAGCGCCCGTTCGGCCAGCGCGAAGACGGCGCGCGCGGAGGTCAGGTCGCGGATCTGCTCGACCACGAGCGCCTGCGGCTTCGCGCTCCGCGCGCGCAGGCGCGCCGCGGCCGCCTTGAAATCGAGCGACCAGCCCGCGTCGGAGCCCCCGACGAACTCGAACTCCGTCCGGCGCGGCTCGCCGTGGAAGAGGCCGAGGACGCGCTTCCCGCGGCGGGCGAGCTCGTTGCCGAGCGCGACGAGACATTCGTCGGGGCCGTGCTCGATCTGCCCCGTGACGACGACGACGCCTCGGCGCGCGCGCAGGGCGTCCTGAATCCGCCGACTTCGAATCGACGGATAATGCGATCTCATGGGCGCCGCGCGCGGGGACGCGCTCAAGGCGTCGTCGGCGCGGAAGGCTGGACCGGCGCGCCCGCAAGCGCGAACGCCCGCGCCGTGACGATCGTGCACGTCGAGCGGTAGAAGCCCAGGATGCTGAACAGCTCGAGATCCACGCGCACGTCGTAGATGCCCGCGACGTCGGGATGCGCCTTCATGATCTTCGCCAGGGACTTCGCGAAGCCGCCGTTGCCGTACACGCCGCTGACGTCGGTCGCGTTGATCGACGCCGTCGTCGGGATCGACAAGCCGCGCTGGCACGACACGCCCTGCACCTTGGGGATGATCCGCGCGCCCGCCGGAACGTCCCTCGGCGTCATCGAGACGAACGACATCGGTCCGGTCGAGTCGTAGAAGACGACGAGGCCGCTCGTCGTCTGCATGCTCGGCATCGCCTCGTCGTCGTCGCCCTCGCCGAACGCCGCGCAGGACGAGGCGAGCGCCGCCGTCAGCGCCGCGGCCAAGGCCGCGGCGAGCGCGGCTCTCACGGCTTGGCCACCTTTCCGGTCAGGACCGTGCACTGCTTCGTGTAGAGGCCGAGAACGTACGCCTGCACTTTGAGGTCCGAGCGCACGTCGTACATGATCCCGTCGCGGCCGCCGAGCGCGTTCTGCAGAGCCTTGTCGTAGGAGCTGTCGCCCCAGGCGACGAGCCAGAGGACGCTGCGTCCGCAGGCCTCGCTGCGCACCGACGGGTCGTCCGACGCCGACTTGACCTCGGACGGGGCGGCCGTGCGCCAGCCGCGCGGCACCTTCACGTCGGTGTACAGGATGCCGCACGCGGACGTCGCGGCGGCCAAGATCGGGAGGAGAAGAACGCGCAAAGATTTCATGATAAAGAGGATACCCCTGGCGCACGCGGCGCGTCAAGACACGGTTTTGCGACGTCCGCCGTCGGCAGGAAAACGAGTCGAAATGATAGGATCGCGTCATGTCGAGCCCGCCCCACTTCGAGCGGCACTTCTCCGGCGGCGAGGCCGTCCGCGACGTCGTGATCGGGATGTCGGACGGGCTCACCGTGCCCTTCGCGCTCGCGGCCGGGCTCACGAGCGCGATCGCGGCCTCGCGCCTCATCGTGACCGCGGGCCTGGCGGAGATCGCGGCGGGCTCCATCGCGATGGGCCTCGGCGGCTACCTCGCGGCGCGCAGCGACGCCGAGCACTACGCGGCCGAGCAGAAGCGCGAGGAGGAGGAGATCGTCGAGAAGCCGCACGCGGAGCGCGCGGAAGTCGCGGCGATCTTCCGCTACTACGGCCTCAACGACGCGCAGATCGCCCCGATCCTGGAGTCGTTCGAGAAGAACGAGCAGCGCTGGGTCGACTTCATGATGCGCTTCGAGCTCGGCCTCGAGCGCCCCGACCCGGGGCGCAGCGTGCGCTCGGCGCTGACGATCGGCGGCGCCTACGCCGCGGGCGGCATCGTGCCCCTCGCGCCCTACTTCTTCGTCGCCGACGCGCGCTCGGCGCTGCCCTGGTCGGCGGCGTGCGCGCTCGCCGCGCTGTTCGCCTTCGGCTGGGCGAAGGGGCGCGCGACCGGGGGAAGACCCCTGCGCTCGGCCCTGCACACGACCTTGATCGGCGCGACCGCCGCCGCCGCGGCCTACGGGCTCGCGCGTCTCGTCGGCTGACGCGGCCGTCTGCTAAAATCTTCGGCGGAGAGCCGATGAACCCCTTATTGGCCCTGCTTTTGCGCGTCCCCCTGCACGGCCTCGGCCTGCTGGTCTGGCCCTTGCCGCGCGCGTGGGAGCTCGCCCTCGGCCGCGCGCTCGGCCGCGCCGGGCTCGCGCTCGACCGGAAGCGCCGCGGCGTCGCCCGCGAGAACATCCGCCGCTGCCTGCCCGAGCTCGGCCCCGACGGCTGGGACAAGCTGCTGCGCGAGAACTACGAGCATTACGGCGTCCTCATGCTGGAGCTCGCGCACATGATGACGCCGTGGCCCGGCCATTGGCGGCGCTACGCGCGGCGCGTCTCGCGCCTCGAGGGCTTCGAGCATTGGAAGAAGGCGAACGACAAGGGCAAGGGCGTGCTGTTCTGCTCGGCGCACCTCGCGAATTGGGAGCTCATGGCCGCGGCCGGAGCCATGGGCGGCATCCCGCTCACGATCACGACCCGCCACATCAAGCCCGAGTGGCTCCACCTTTGGTGGGAAAAAGCGCGCCTGTCGGCCGGCGTGCGCTGCGTCTACCAGCCGCGCACGATGCCGACGGTGATGAAGGGCCTGCGCGACGGGCGCTCGATCGGCTTCGTCCTCGACCAGTACATGGTCCCTCCGATGGGACAGAAGCTGCGCTTCTTCGGAGTGCTCGTCGACACGCTCGCCGCGGTCGCGCCGCTCGCGCGCCGCACCGGCGCGGCGATCGTCCCGGTCCGGCAGGCGCGCGGCGCCGACGGGCTCGTGCGCGTGATCGTCGAGCCCGAGCTCCCTCTCGACGGAAGCGACGACGAGGTCAACCAAGCGCTCGCCGACCTCGTCGAGCGCTGGATCCGCGCGGAGCCGTCGCAATGGCTGTGGGTCCACCGGCGCTTCAAGAACGTCGACTGGTCGTCCGTGGACCGCAAGACCCAAGCGGCGTAGGCCTTCCCCTCTCCACCCGCCCTAGGGCCTTTATCGCGCCGTCTCGGACCGTTGGACCCCTCCGCACAAGGCTCTTCCGTCCTTATACTGTGCGCCTGGAGACATTCATGACCAATCCCCGCCGCTCGACAACGACCACCCTCTGCGCGCGCCTGATGCTCGGCGTCTTCCTCGCCTCCCTTCCCGGGACGCAGGCTTGGTCCCAGGTCGTCGTCGAACGCGCCGTGGTCCCGACCTCCGTCGCGCCGGCGCCCGCCCCCGCGCTTTCGATCACGAGCTTATCCGCGCCCGCCGCCTCCCTTCTCGCGCCCTCCCTTTCCGCCCCGGCGCTCTCCGCGCCCGCCGCCCTGGCCGGAGTTGCCGCCGCGTCTCCGGTCGCCGCCGCCGCGATCCCGGCCCTGCCCGCGTCCGCGGCCCACGCCGCGCCCGCGGCCGAGACTCCGGCCGCCGCCGCCCCCGCGCCCACGGCCGCCGCCGCCCTCGGGGCCGCCGCCGTCGACGCGGCCGCGAGCGTCTCGCCGCGCGCCACGCCGGACGCGGCGCGCGCCGGCGGAGCCCGGGCCTTCGACGCCGTCGCCGCGCGTCCCGCGGCCGCGGCCGAGCTCGCCGTCGCCGTCGACTTCAGCGGAACGTCCGCCCTTCCGCTCTCCCGCTCGGGCGCGGCCGCGCCCGCCTCCGCGCCGCGCGGCGTGCCGTCCGTCTCGCGCTGGACGGCCCGCGCGAAATCCTACCTGCCGACCTTGCTCGTCGCCGCGGGCGCGGGAGTGGTCGGCTGGGCGCTCTCGCACTTCGGCATCGCCCCGGGCCTCGCGGCCGCGCCGCTGGCCCTGCTCGCGGGCACCGTCGCGCCCGGAACCCCCGGCGCGCCGAACGGCAAGCCGAGCGCGCAGGAGAAAAGCCAGCTTTACGGCGACCTCCGGGACGCCCAGCAGGCCGGAGAGCTGCTCACGCCGGCGGCGATCGCGTCTCTCGGCCGCAAGTACGCCTGGACCCCCGAGAAATCGGACCGCGTCGCGGACGCGCTCGCCGACGACAACAGCATCGCCCGTCTGTCCGCGGGCCACTATCTCTTCGTCGACATCGAGCCGCGCTCGTCGGGCACGTACGGCGAGGACGGCATCGACCGCGCCAACGCGTCCGCGCGCGCGGCCCTCGACGCGCTGAACCACCCGTCGGACCGGCGCGTCGGCCAGCTCGCGACCGCGCTGACGGCGACCGCGATGGCGTTGAGCGCGCTCGGCGCGGAAGGCCACTCCGAGTTCCGCGTGGAGCTCGGCTCTCTTTACCGCAACATCGCTCTCGAGCTCGGCCGCGGGATCGCCTCGGAGTACTGGCGGAAGCTCGTCGAGAAGAACCAAGGGGAGACCGACGAGTCCCGCCGCGCGGCGGCTCTCGCCGACGGCCTGTCCGGCATCTATTACGACGGGGGCATGCCGACGATCCCCTTGAGCGAGACGACCCGGGCGGCGATGCGCTCCCTGCTCGACAAGCTCAAGCCGAGCCAGCGCGTCGTCGACGGACCGGGCGGCTCCGAGATCTCCGACGGCCTCGCGCTCCTGCGCGACTTCTTCGTCGCCGGGCGCCTGCCCGAGGCGAACGCCGCGTCGACCGAGCGCCGCGCTCCGCTCGCGCTGCCCGCGTCGACGTCGCGCGCCCTGGTCGCTCTGCCCGCCCCGGCGGGCTCGTCGACGTTCAAGCCCCTCGAGAAGGACGCGTACAAGAACCTCCTCGACTTCGGCACGGACCTGACGCAGAAGGGAGCGGAGGGGAAGCTTCGGCCGCTGATCGGGAGGAAAGCGGAGATCCGGCAGATGGTGAAGACGCTGTTGCGGGTGGAGAAGAACAACCCGCTGGTGATCGGCGAGAAGGGCGTGGGGAAGACGGCGATCGTGAACGGGCTGGCGCAGATGATCGCGGCCGGGGAGATTCCGGAGCTGGTCGGGAAGAACGTGGTGAAGATCGACCTGACGAAGGTGGTGGCGGGGACGACGTACCGCGGGCAGTTCGAGGAGCGGATGAAGAACATCATCGCGGAGGCCGCGAAGTCGAACGGCCGGGTGATCCTGTTCATCGACGAGATCCACACGATCGTGGGGGCGGGGGCGGCGTCGGGATCGCAGGACGCGTCGCAGATCCTGAAGGAGTCGCTGGCGGACGGGACGATCTCGCTGATCGGGGCGACGACGCTGGACGAGTACCGGAAGATCGAGAAGGACGGGGCGCTGATGAGGCGGTTCAACCCGGTGAAGCTGCTGGCGCCGACGAAGGCGGAGGCGGTGGAGATTTTGGAGGGCGTGAAGTCGATCTACGAGAAGAAGCACGGGGTGACGGTGCCGGTGGAGACGACGAAGGCGGCGGTGGAGCTGGCGTCGCGCTACATCACGGACCGGGCGCTGCCGGACTCGGCGCTGGACTTGATGGACGACGCGGGGGCGGAGGTTCAGCTGCGGGCGTCGGAGGCGAGGAAGGCGGGGACGGAGAACCCGAGCCTGACGGTGACGGCGGGCGACATCGCGTGGGAGATCGAGCTGAGGACGGGGGTGCCGGCGGGGAAGCTGAGCGAGGACAAGAAGGCGAGGCTGAAGGGGCTGCCTGGGGAGCTGAAGGGGCAGGTGATCGGTCAGGACCCGGCGGTGACGGCGGTGGCGCGGGCGGTGCAGAGAGGGGAGCTGGGGTACCGCGATCCGAAGCAGCCGATCGGGGCGTTCGTGTTCCTGGGGCCGACGGGGGTGGGCAAGACGGAGCTGGCGCGGGCGCTGGCGCGGGTGAAGTTCGGGTCGGAGAAGAACATGCTGCGGCTGGACATGTCGGAGTACCAGGAGAAGCAGTCGGTGAGCCGCCTGATCAGCGCGCCTCCGGGCTACGTGGGCCACGATGAAGGCGGCCAGCTGACGGAGCCGATCCGGCGCAACCCGTATCAAGTGATTTTGCTGGACGAGATCGAGAAGGCGCACCCGGACGTGTTCGACGTGCTGCTGCAGGTGCTGGAGGACGGGCGTCTGACGGACAGCTCGGGGCGGGTGGTGGACTTCTCGAACACGATCATCATCATGACCTCGAATATCGGGACGGACGCGGCGGAGGGCTCGGGCCGAAAGATCGGCTTCATCACGCGCGAGGAGCCCGAAGCGGCGGCCGCGGACTCCCGACGCGGCCGCTATCTGAAGGAATTCAAGGCGAAATATCGTCCCGAGTTCGTGAACCGGGTGGGCGAGGACGGGGTGCTGGTGTTCAACGACCTGACGGAGCGGTCGCAGTTCGACCTGATCCTGAACCTGAGGCTGCAGGCGCTG
>Ga0181525_10003763_pt1 | contig 11871 bp, 9 predicted proteins | sample PEATcosm2014_Bin_48_FD_121100 | JGI IMG/M metagenome (GOLD analysis project Ga0181525, IMG submission 121100) | Peatland microbial communities from MTU Mesocosm Facility, Houghton, MI, USA - PEATcosm2014_Bin06_10_metaG | ecosystem: Environmental > Terrestrial > Soil > Wetlands > Peat | place... | reverse complement strand
CGATCGTACCAGGCGTTGCCGACAATCCCGCTCACCGAAGGCATCGCGCCGGTCATGAAAATGCTGTGGCCGACCGCCGTTACCGTAGGTGACTGCTGATAGTACGCGTTGGTGAACACCGCCCCTTCTGTCAGCAGACGCTCGAGCCCGCCGCCATGGTATTTGGCGCGAAAACGGGTCAGGTAATCGTAGCGGAACTGGTCAATGACAATGCCCACAACCAGCTTGGGCCGAGTCGGGTTCTGTGCGGCCGCGGGCAGTACCGCCAGAAGAAACAAAGTGACCGCAGCCCCAGCCAGGATGAAACGACGGAACAAAGATTTACTCATGCCGCATCAGAGTAGCAAAGAAGCCGTGCACCCGCCACCGCTCCAAAACCGCTAGCCGAGACGCGACTGTAAAGGAGCGTTCTTAACCCCGCCCCCTGTCCCCTGTCTCCTGCCCCCTGGCCTTACACAAACTCCGGCGCGACACCCTTCACGCCAATCTCCACCGTTGTGGTCCCGAGTCTCGGATGTGTGGCGTGAAGTCGTATAGCGCCCGCTCCCTGCTTGCTTCTCACCCACACTGCGCCCGCGCCGCCGGAAAGCGCGAGAGGATTCTCACCGATGATCTCGCCGGGCCCCTCTATCTTCAACGCAATCGCCGCTGACGAAAAAGGCCGCGGGCCGCCATGCTCGTTGGTCAATTCCAGCACGACGCGAGTCGCATCAATCCCATCGCCTGCCAGCTCCAGGTCGTCCGGGGCCACGCGCAACACGCGGTCCAGATCGCTGCCCGGCATAATCTTGGTGATCGCCAGCTTGCCGTCCAGGTATCCTTCGATCCGCAGATCCGCCCAATCCTCGAGCGACCTGGCCAGCAGCGTGACCGTGAATGGCGGATACGGCAGATGCGGCCAGGTCTTCCGGTCCGGATCCACCTCCGCCCTCAGGCTCCCTCCCAAATAGATCTTGAGGTGGTCGCAGTTGGAGACAATCACGGCATCGCGAACGCCTGGGCCCTGGGATTCATCGCCCAGTGACCAGTTAAACGTCGGCTCCAGCACAACCTCTTCCTTGGGGTCGCACTGCGATCTATAGAATTGTCCCGCCGGTTTCGGGATCCGGAAGATATCGCTCACGCCGTGATAACAGATACGGTCACCCGAGCCGAAGTTGTAGTGCGTGTTGTAATCAAAAGCGCACCAGCCAATTCCTCCGCAGTAACGGTCGCTGCTCGCTAGCTGATCGTGGACCCGGGCATGCCGCCGCGCGTGCTCCATCACGCGGTCCACGTTGTCATACCGCTTCGTCGGGTACATGTGCCCGTTGAATTCCGTATTGAGATAGATGGGATAATTCGGCGCGATCAGCGGAAATCCAAAATCATTGCGCGTATAGACGTCCTCGAGCAGCTCCGAGTGTTCCAGATAGCGCACGCCTCCCGTTTGCCGGCTGTTGTCCAGCTCATGCGCCAGTGCGTTCGTTCGCGTGTAGAAATCGTGATCGTCCAGAGATTCGTTGATGCGCACACCCCACAGCACAATCGAGGGGTGGTTCCAATCGCGTTTCACCATCTCACCCACGTTTCGCACCGCCAGATCCTGCCACGCCTGGTCGCCAATATGCTGCCACCCGGGGATCTCTTCAAACACCAGCAGCCCCAGTTCATCGCAAGCATCCAGAAAATGTGTGGATTGCGGATAGTGCGATGTGCGCACGATATTGCACTTCAATTGTTTCTTGAGAATTGCGGCGTCACTGCGCTGGCAGCGCGCCGGCATCGCCGGGCCGGCATAGGGGTAAGTCTGGTGGCGGTTCAGCCCCCGTAGCTTCACTCGCCTGCCGTTCAGCATAAAGCCGTCATGCGTGAAACGCGCCTCGCGGAAGCCGATACGCGTCGTCATTTCATCAATCAGCTTGTCGCCTCGATACAACTTTGCCGTAACCCGGTAGAGTTTTGGATGGTCCAGATCCCAGTACTCAATCTTCCCGGGATTTGTAAGTGACACAAGGTAAGTGTCCTCATAGGCCGGCATGTCCACTCCAGCCGTGGCAAGCACTTTCTTGCCGTCACCCAGTTCCACCTTCAGCCTCATCCCCGCAGGCAGCTTCTTCGAGGGCGCATCGAAGTAACAGCGCACATCCACGCGCCTGTGATCTTCCAGCACGTCTACGGGTTTTGCCTGTATGTTCTGAATCGCGACATCGCCGACGGCTCGCAGCGCCACCTCGCGGTAAATCCCGCCGAACGTCAGATAGTCGATGTTCTTCCCGAATGGCGGGATGTCGGCGCGCTCGGTGGAATCCACCTCCACTGCCAGAACGTTGTCCGCGTTCCAGCGTAGATGCGGGGTCAGTTCAAACGAGAACGGAGTGTAGCCGCCGCGGTATTCGCCCAGCTTCACGCCATTGATGGTCACCGTGGCCGCCGTCATGACGCCCGCAAAGTCCACGAAAACGCGCTTGCCCTTGAGTTGGCTCGGCACCCGGAAATGGCGGCGATAAATCGAGACGAACTGGTACTCCTTCTCGTCGAAGCTATGCCACGGAAGCATTTTGTTCGAGTGCGGAATCGTCACCCGCTCGAACTTCGAGTCGTCGAATTCCGGCTCGGCACAGCCCGTCGAAACCTTCCCGCCAAATAGCCAATTCCGGTTTAGAGAAAGCTCGTACCGGGGCAGTTCGGGAAGCAGCGGCGCCTCCGCCGCCAGTGTCGCCGCATCGAGAAGTCCCGCAGCCGTCACGGCGACCGTACTATTTTTGAAAAAATCCCGTCGATTCACCCGGCCATGATATCCCGCTCGATCCGGCCCACCCGCAGGCGCCACTGACCCACCGCATGTATTACTCTGCATTAAGCCCATGAAGATCGCGGTCCTTCATCCCTCCTACGACGATTCCACGGCGCCCTTCAAGGATTTCGATCCCGCATGCGCGCCTGACCGATATCTTCCGGGTCACGACTACACGAGCTTCCAGATCCACAAGGCCACCGCCGTCCGCCAGGTGGCCGAAATCGCGCGCATGAATTTCGATGTGGTCATCAATCTATGCGACGGCGCCTGGGATGAAGACCGCCCTGGCATCGAAGTCGTCCAGGCTCTCGAACGCCTCGGCGTTGCCTTCACCGGAGCAGGCTCGTCTTTCTACGATCCGTCGCGCGAAGCGATGAAGATTGCCTGCCATTCCGCCGGTGTCGAGTTTCCGCCCTATGTATTGGCGCGCGGCTCATCCGATGTCGCCGCCGCGGTCGAGCGCCTGCGCTTTCCATTGATCGTCAAGCACCCGCACGGATACTCGAGCGTCGGCATGACGCGCAAGTCGCGGGTATCGAGCGTGGACCAACTGCGCGAGGAAGCCGGGCGCATGATCGATAGTTACGGCGCGGCCCTGATCGAAGAGTTTATCGAGGGGCGCGAATTCACCGTGCTGGTTACCGAACCCCGCCATGAGGGCGAGGACGCCTGGGCGCTAACGCCCGTCGAGTTCCTCTTCCCGGAAGGCGAATCGTTCAAACACTTTGACTTGAAGTGGAAAAGTTTCGAGGCCATGAGCACCCGTTCCGTCGACGACCCCACGCTGGCCCGGCGCCTGTGCGAAGCCTCCATCCTGACATTCGCCGCGCTCGGCGGATCCGGCTACGGGCGGTGCGATTTCCGTATGAATACAGCGGGCGAAATCCATCTGCTCGAGATCAACCCAAACTGCGGCGTGTTTTATCCGGAAGGGCAATTTGGCAGCGCGGATTACATTCTGGCGAACGACCCGGAAGGGCATCGCGGGTTTCTGCAACACCTTATTACGTGCGCCATTCGGCGGCGCGACCGCGGCCGGCGCCCCTGGGCGATCTGGTTCCGCCGCGGCCGCGGCTTCGGCATGTTCGCCACGAAGGCGCTGCGGCCCGGCGAAATCGTCGAGCCCTACGAAGGCAGACCTCACGTTCTGGTTTCCCGGCATCACGTCGAGCAGCGCTGGCGCGGCCGGCGGAGGCAGATGTTCGACAGTTATGCCTGGCCGCTGGCCGGTGATATCCACGTCACCTGGAGCGACGACGCGGATGACTGGCGCCCCATCAATCACAGTTGCGATCCCAATACCTGGCTCGACGGCCTCGACCTGGTTGCGCGCCGCGACATCGCCACCGGCGACGAGATCACCCTCGATTACGCCACATTCTGCGGTCCCTCAATGGCGCCGTTTGAGTGCGTCTGCCGCGCGCCGGATTGCCGCCGAGTCATTCTCGGCACTGACCATTTGCTGCCGCTGATTCGTGAACGCTACGCCGATCACGTCTCGGAATTCGTCCGCTCAGCCTGGCACAATTCCCCGCCTTACAGCCTGCCGCCTTTCGAAGTTGCGGAAAACGGCTTTGGCCTGGGTGTCGTGTCGCGGCGCGCGTGGCGGCCTGGAGACGTCGTCACCTCGATCCAGTGGGAAAACGTTCAGCCGCAGCCGAACCGTTGGACTAGGCAGACCGGTGTCGCCCGCCACGCCGTGCCGATGCCGTTCGAGCTGCGCTATGTCAATCATTCCTGCGCCCCGAATGTCCACTTCGATGTCGATGTAGACGTGCTGCGCGCCCTCTGCCCAATTCAGCCTGGCGAAGAATTGGCCGCGTTCTATCCAGCCACAGAATGGGAGATGGCCGAGCACGTTACCTGTCACTGCGACGCCCCCGATTGTCTCGGCGTCATCACCGGCGCCGCCCACACCCCCCGCGGCGTGCTGGCCCGCTACACTCTGTCTTCGACGGTGCGGCAACTCCTCGCCTGACCTTCGGCCCTTGACACCTGCCGCCCTGTGGCACAGCCTTCAGGCTGTGACCGTGACCCCCTGGCCCCTAACCCCTTGCCCCTTCCTCCCTACCAAACCCGACAAGCATTGGCCGAAACCATCGGATCTTTGTCGGAACACCCGAACGCCTGCTGAAACTCCTTCATGTTCTGAACCACGCCATTAGTGCGGAACATGCCAGGCGAATGCGGGTCGGTCGCGGCGCGGACCCGGGCACTTGCGTCGGCGGTGTTCTCGCACCAGATCTGCGCGTAGCCCAAAAAGAACCGCTGCTGAGGCGTGAAGTCGTCTATTTTGGTATCCGGAATCATATTCGCCGCCAGCTCGCGCATCAGCGCCATATACGCCAGGTGGATGCCACCGTTGTCCGCGGCGTTCTCGCCAAGCGTCAGCCTGCCTTTCAGCTTCACTCCATCCACGGGGCTGAAATTGTCATACTCTTTCACCACGCAATCGGCGCGCGCCTCAAAGCTCTTCGCATCTGCCTCGGTCCACCAGTCGCGCAAATTGCCCGCGCCGTCGTACTTGCGGCCCTGGTCGTCGAAACCGTGAGTTAATTCGTGGCCCACCACCACCCCAATGCCTCCCAGGTTCACCGCCTCGTCCGCCTTCGGATTGTAAAAAGGCGGCTGCAGGATGCCGGCCGGGAAGTTGATGTTATTCTGCGGCGGACTGTAATAGGCATTAACCGTAGGAGGGGTCATCCCCCACTCGCTCTTGTCGACTGGCATGCCAATCCTATTCAAGTTGCGGCGCACCTCGAAAGCATTCGCCCGTTCCTCATCACCCAGGTAGTCGTTTCTCTTAATAACCACGCTTGAATAGTCGCGCCACTTATCCGGGTAGCCGATCTTATTGGCGACCTCGGCGAGTTTGGCGTAAGCCTGCTCCTTCGTGGTGTCCGACATCCAGGTTGCCGACTGTATATCCAACTTCATTGACTTTTCAATGTCGCCCACCAATTGGAGCGCCTTAGCTTTCGAGCTGCCGCTAAACGCGACCTGGACGAATTCCTGGCCCAAGGCTTCACCGAGTGCGCGATCGGTGGCTCGCACGCATCGTTTCCAGCGCGGCGCCAGTTCCTGCTGGCCATTGAGAGTCTTGCCAAAGAACTGGAAGTTTTCCGCCACAAAAGGCTGCGGCAGCGCGCTCGCCGAAATCATGAGAACCCGCCAGGTCAAATAGTCCTTCAAATCGTCCACGCTCGCTCGTTCGAGAATGCCCGCCAGCTTCTTGAAGAACTCCGGATTGCCCACGTTGATCTTCGTGAAGGCAGGGGTATGTTCGTCGGCGATGAAAGCGGACCACGCGAAATCCGGCGTAAGACCGGGAAGGTCGTTCGTAGTCATCGGATGATTGCGGGACTCCGGATTGCGGCGCTCGACGCGATCCATGGACGCCTCCGCCAGCGCCGTCTCGAGCTTGAGCACAGCGGCCGCCTTCGCCTTCGAATCCCAGGTCGTGTTCAGCGACTTGGCAAGCAGCTCGAACATATTCGAAACGTGCTGCTCGTACTTGTTTCTCAGATCCACCGAACGCCGATCCGTTTTCAAGTAATAGTCGCGGTCGGGAAGGCTGATGCCGCCCTGATCGATCTGGGCAATGTTCACGCTCGCGTCCTTGAAATCCGGGCCGGCCGAGAACTGGAATAGGCCGTTCACGCCCATCAGTTTCAGCTTGGCCAGCACAGCGGCGAGTTGGTCTTTGGATTTGAGCTGCTCGATGTCCGCCAGAATCGGCTTGATCGGTGCCACGCCCTTTTCATCGATACCGGTTTCGTCCATGCACGCCGCATAAAAATCGCCGATTTCCTGGTCGATCTTTGAGCGGCCAGCAGCCGGCTGTGCCGCTTTCGCCAGAATCCCGCGCTCCACCTCCAGCATGCGCTCACCCAGCTCATTGAAACGGCTCCAACGCGACTGGTCGGACGGAATCGGATTCTTCGCGCGCCAGTTCCCGCACGCATACTGATAGAAATTCGCGCACGGGCTGACGTTAGTGTCCATAGCCCCGAGATCGATCCCCGACTTGCCAGGTTGAGGCGTGTAGCTAGGATCTTGGGCGGCCGCCGCGATTGGGAGCAAACCGGCCACAATAACGCTGAGTGAAAAATGTCCCATATCAGCCGCCATCATATCGCCCACTCCACGAGCAGGATCCATCCAAAAATATGCGCCAGGTTGCCAACCCGCAGCAGAGAGCGCGCCAAAGCAGATGATCCCCGAGTCGGCCCCCTTGGCGTTCTTTGCGTCTTGGCGTGAAATGCGCCCGAGCCGCGTCCCCGCCTCGCGCAACAAATCGCGAAACACGGGTGACTGACGATTCTGTCCCAAGGCGAGCACAATCCCTCGCGCAACACGCCGCACCCACAGCGCCGCGCGGACAGAACCGTCTGTCACCCGTGTTTTCGCCCCGTCCGACCCACTCCCGCTTCCCAACATGTGCCAGACGTGTCTGTCCAACACCGGTCTTCCCGGCTTGTCTCCAACAACACGCCTGGCCGATAATGTTTGAGAAGGGAAGAAATGGCGTTCAAGACGGCTCAAGACCCCCGCCTCGTGCCGGCCTACTCAATGGCCGAAGCTGCCCATTACCTGCGCATGCCGTCAGAAACACTCAGAAGCTGGGTCGTCGGTAGGCTATACCCCGTCGGCGGGCAATCGAGACGGTCCAGGCCATTGATCCACCTCGATGATCCGAAGAGGCGCTACCTCTCCTTCATGAACCTCACCGAGGCGCATGTCCTGGCCGCGATTCGCCGGCGCCACGGCGTGAAGCTCCCCAAGGTCCGCAAAGCACTCGATTTCGTTGAGCGCCACTTTCGCCTCGAGCGTCCGCTCGTCGATCAAGGTTTTCAGACGGACGGGTTGGATTTGTTCGTCGAATGCTACGGCGAACTGATAAACGCCTCGCGTGACGGCCAGCAAGCGATCAAGGACATCATTGGCGTCTACCTAAAGCGAATAGGGCGCGACGCGAAGGGTCTTCCCATAAAGTTCTATCCCTTTACTCGCGACACGGAAGCAGACGCGGCGCCCGCCGCCGATCCCCGCCTCGTGGTCATGAATCCAGCGGTCTCTTTCGGCCGGCCGGTGATCGAGGGTACGGGCATCCCTGTTTCATCTATTTACGAGCGATACAAGGCCGGCGACTCCCACGCCGATCTAGCGCACGCCTTCCGTCTGGAGATCAGTGCGATCGAAGAAGCCATCCGCTGCGAAGCCGCCTGAGGAAACCGTATTCTTCATCGATAGGTCGCTTGGCGTCGAACCCATCCGGACGGCGCTCATCATCGCTGGCCTCATCAAGCGCGTTTGCGTGATACAGTTACCCTTTCCGTTCCCCGTGCATTGTTGAGGGCACGCAGGTTGCCCGAAACGAAAACCGATCCCTTATGGCCGAGATAAAAATAGCTCCGAAGCACATTGGCAAGGTTCCGACCGATCAGCTCGACTTCGATCGGAACAACCCACGATTGATTGAGGACGGAATCAAGAATCCCACAGACGCCGATATTATCGGCTCATTGTCCGACAGTGCGGATCTGGCGGAAGTTGTGGAGTCCATCGCTCTCAACGGATACATCGATATTGAGCCGATCATTGGTCAGAAGGTTGGCCGCCGCTGGAGGGTGCTTGAGGGCAATCGGCGGCTTGCCGCTATTCGCATTTTGCAAAGGCCTTCCCTCGCCAAAGGGACAGGAATCACACCGCCGAAGATCAGCCGTGAAATCCTCAAGACGCTGAAGGAAGTGACCGTCTATGCGGTTTCGAGTCCCGATCAAGCGCGTGAGTACATCGGATTCAAGCACATCAACGGGCCTCACAAGTGGGAAGCTCTGGCAAAGGCTCGATTCGCGGCCGATTGGTACAAGAAGGAAAAAAACGCCGGCGTGACGATCGACAAAATTGCGCGACGTCTGGGTGACGGACACGACACCGTGGTGCGCCTTGTCAACGGAATGTTCGTTCTGGATCAGGCGAGAGATGCCAAACTCTTCGACATCAAGGATCGTTGGCCGGGAAAGAGATTTGCATTCTCGCACCTGTATACAGCCCTAACGCGGCCGGGATACCGTGAGTTCTTGGGCCTTGGGGACGAATGGCGCTCAGTCGACCCAAAGCTCAACCCGGTACCAAAGAAGAATCTCGAAAACCTTAAACAAGTGCTTGTGTGGCTGTATGGTTCGAAGCTGGACGGCATAAGACCAGTAATCAGCTCTCAAAATCCTGATCTGAAATTTCTGGGAGCGGTGCTGCAACACCCACGCGCACGGACTATGATGCTGGCACGCCATGACCTGCGAGAAGCATACGCGCAGGTCGACACGAAGGCCGCTCGCTTCGAAGCCGCGTTGCTCAACGCGAAGCAGGAAGTCGAACTTGCACTTTCTCAGATCCTCGGCTATGACCCCGAGGATTCCACACTCCTTGAAATCGGGAAGGAGTTGCGCGACAACAGTCGGCAACTTTACGACAGCATGGGCTCGATTTCAACGAAGGCGCTAGCTCCGACGAGATCGAAGGGCAAGAAATAGCCGTGCTTGCTGTTCCCGATGAGACAGTCCACCGGACGAAGGTCGCGGACTGGCTTGAGCTGAAGGCGATTGCTTCCCCTGACGCGCGTATTGGCTTCGGAACGCTGGTCTCTGGAACCGCGCTGACCGAAAACGCGCAGGAAGAGAATATCGCAGACGAGGACATCTCGGAGGAAGACCTGGTAATCGGTGTCCAGAATGAGATCGAGCGCCGACTGAAGGCTGTGGGCGACGACTATCCGTTTCGGGTCGACGACAAGGGCCGCGCCTTACGATTCATAACTCCCGTTTCAAAGGTTGGCTCGGTTTACCTATTCTGTCTGTTTCTATCTCATGCTTTTGATCGAACCATCGTTCCTAAGAAGCTGGCACCGAAAGTCACGAACAAGATTCGCGATCTATTCCAGGCCTGCGCTACCGTCGCTGCGGGAGGCTTTGTAAAGGGGCCCTCTATGTCATTCGGTTTTCCACGACCGGACGGCACTACTTTCCTCAGGGCACTTCATCGAGTGTATGAGCTGTTTGGGGATGGGAAACCGCGACACAAGCCACGCCCAGCCGCTGCCAAGAAAATCAAGGACAATGGCATCGACATCATTGCTTGGAGACGTTCAATCGACGAACTGCCCTGCACTGTATACTTGATCGGGCAAGTGGCATCCGGCAAGGACTGGGAGGATAAGAGTGTCACGACGGATCGGAAGCACTTTCACGAATACTGGTTTACTGAGAAGCCTGGCTCCCAACCGCATGACGCAATGTTCATGCCGTTCGGATTGGAACCCGAAGACCCCGAAGACGGTACACCATATGAAGAGGTTCTGAGGGACCATATGCAGAGCATCGGCTACGGTTTCGGAACCTTGTTTTACCGGAACCGCATTGCGAAGCATTTGGCCGAAGGCCTTGAGCTGATCGCTGCAGGCGAACTGCACATCGAGCGCCACCAAGACATTCCCAAGATCGTAGAATGGGTCGAGAGATATACGAAAAGACTCAAGCTCAAGGCCGCCTAATGGAGCGCCACCGATTTCACTCGATCTGCCCGTACTTCGCCATGTTCCCAGAGACATTTGTAAGACGTAATGTTTTGGCTTGGTCGAAGCGCGACGATGTGATCCTAGACCCATTTTCCGGGCGTGGGACAACGGTTTTTGAAAGTTTGCTCAACGGCCGCAAGGGGGTTGGCTGCGATACTAACCCCGTGGCTGTTTGCTTGTCTAAGGCGAAAGCCGATCCTCCGAGGCTGGACGAAGTGATGGAGCGTCTAAATGTCCTTGAGCGGGCGGCTGGCCGCTTCGAGACAAAGGCGCCGGAAGCCAGCGACGAGTTTTTCACGCTGTGTTTCCATGCAACAACGTTGGGACAACTGTTGTCCTTAAAGAAAAAGTTGGACTGGCGCGACAACCGCACTGACTGCTTCATTGGCGCCCTAGCGCTGGGTTGCTTGCACGGCGAGAGTCACCGGACTGACCTCTGCTTCAGCAACCGGATGCCCCGGACGATCAGCACCAAACCCGCCTATTCCGTTCGCTGGTGGACAGAGAAAGGCAGCTTCCCTCCTGAGCGCGATGTGTTTTCGATCCTTCGAACCTGCGCCGAATATCGGTATCAATCGCCTGTTCCACAGATTAAAGGCCGTGTGGTCGAGGGTGACGTTCGCCGCGCATCGACCCTGCTGCGCCCTTACAAGGAAAGAGTAAAGCTGGTTATCACGTCGCCGCCGTACTTGGATATCACCGACTATAGCGAAGATCAGTGGCTTCGGCTGTGGTTCCTCGGCGGCGCGGCCAAGCCAACCACCGGCCAGGGCAAAGACGATCGTCACAGGCGCATCGCGTCGTATTGGGAGTTTCTCCGGGAGGCATGGAAGGGCGTGGCCCCGCTACTACAGGAATCGGCTCAAGTCGTCATTCGCATCGGTGGCACCCGGCTCGGGGAAGAACAACTACGCGTTGGGCTGCTGGACTCGCTCAACTCCACCGGGCGCAGGTTCAAGCTCGCGGAGGCGCGGCAAACAGTCATCAAGAACGGTCAACGCAGGATCTTCCAGACCGCCCCGGATACCAAGGCGGCGGTGGAACACGACTTCCGTTATAAGCTTGCCTGAGCGACGGCCGCCCGGCGGCGTACCCAGAACAGTTGGCCACGGTGAACAGGGCAGCCCCATAAAAGAGATCACTAGGTATCCAACCGGGCCGCTCCCCGAAGGGTCGCCCGAGTTTGGACATCGAGGACACTCCCGTGGCCTGCGCGGTGTTTGGGGGGGACCTCCGGGACGTCTGCTATGGCACGAAGCTGCAAATGAACGGCATGGCCGAGCGAAGAAACTGGAGTCGGTGGCGCTGCCCGGGCGTTGGCTGCGCTCCCTGCGGCCTCTAACCGGAACTCCAGCTTGGGTCCGCTTCCGGGTCCGCTTCCGGGTCCGCTTCCGGGACATCCATGATAAGTTTTTGTCAAGAGGCAAACGCCTCCTGACGGCGCCCGGGAGGAGCGCCAAGACGAACACCGATACGGTCCTTCAGCCCACGTTTCTGCCTCTCGGCGAGGGTTCCT
>Ga0181525_10003762_pt1 | contig 11871 bp, 11 predicted proteins | sample PEATcosm2014_Bin_48_FD_121100 | JGI IMG/M metagenome (GOLD analysis project Ga0181525, IMG submission 121100) | Peatland microbial communities from MTU Mesocosm Facility, Houghton, MI, USA - PEATcosm2014_Bin06_10_metaG | ecosystem: Environmental > Terrestrial > Soil > Wetlands > Peat | place... | reverse complement strand
CGTAGCTCAATAACCATGCCGTGGAAAGGCGTCGCCCGTCCGGTGCCGCTCGATTCTGGTGTAGGTAGAGCCTGCGAAGTAACCGGGTTAGCAGAGGTGTTGGGTAGTCCAGCCGGTCTCGCCATGATAGGTGAACAGTGGCTCTCACAAGATATCAACAATTCCGACAGTTTATCTCCGATTTCATCGATGGTCCGAACGCGGAAGCGTTCTTCCAATCGATATCGGACCAGCTCCAAGCGCAAGACAACCTGTCCGTTGCGGTCACCGACCAATTGACTATCTCTACGTCATCCGGCGTGTACCTAGACCAGCTGCTCGCGGCCAAAGGCGTTGTGAGGCCAGGCGATCTCGGCATGTCCGATTTTGCGTTCAGCGAGATGGGCATCACGATCGTCCAAGAGAAGCTGATTACAGACGCCATCATGGCAGTTTTGGCAGCCTTCTACGGCGACCAAGCGACCCGTGCCACGACCATTTCCGGTGTCGCGGCCCCATACGTGTTCAAGGCCGGAGATGACCTGCAGTTCACGCTTGAAAACGGTGTCACCAACATTTTGACGCTGGTTGGCGACGAGTTCGAGGACATCAACAATGCCCAGGCCGAAGAGATTGCGTCCGTCATCTCCCGCTATATTGCGTCGCTTGGTTCGGAAGGATACGCTCAGGTGTACACCGACTTCGATACCGGCGCAGAATACGTTCAGATATTCGGCGGCGCTCGCGGGCCGTATTCGTTGATCCAGATCGTAGGCGGGACAATCCAGAATGAGTTGGAGTTCCCGACCATCCGCCCGACCATGTTGCCGTCCAACACGACGGTTTGGCAGATCACCCGCAACCTCGGCGACACATACCGGTTTTCTTGGAATGGCGGCCCGCAGCCTTTACTGTCGTCCGTGTTGCCCGGCGACTCGGTTATGATATACGGCGAGCAGTTCCAGAACGCTGGCTTTTATGGGACATTCACCGTGACGGCTGCCTCGCCTTGCCAGCCCACTCCGGCGGCAGACGCAGGCTACTTCGAGATCCAGGTGCCGATGTTTGCTGGCCCTATCCAGCTAGCTTCCATACCAGTAAATGGTACACCTCCGCCGAACAACCCGCCGACGTATTATTCGATCACTTTAACCCAAGCGCTTTATTCGGATCTGAAGTTCTTCCTACCGTACAAGAACACGGCTTATAGCCAGATCCGATACGCGTTGGCGTGGGAACCAGCTGACGGCGTGCTCAAAATTTACATGCCTGCATCGACGCAGGTCATCGAGCGCAACTTGATCGGATCGGCACATACTCACCTATTGTACACTTCGCAGGAGTTGAACGGTTCATTCGGCTCGGCGACTGATATCACCCAGCAGATCCAAGTGGTCAACCCGTACACGATCAAATACCCATCGCTCGGTTATGACGTCGCGGGCACGGGCGGGACATTGACCGTTGGTCTGAACACGTTCACGATTCAGGATATCTTCCGCGAGCAGGCATTCACGACAGTCCAGACGACTACGCCGCACGGCATCACCGGAATAGCTAACTCTTTTGGTCAAGTATTCTCGACGCAGATAGTCGGAGTGAACGTCGGCGTGTTACTCGAAGACGACCCTATCAATACGTTCCTGGGTGCTTACATGGTCGACCCAACGGCGAATTACACGCTCACGTCGCAGTACGTGACCCTCCGCCAGTCGATCACAGCGGGCCAGAACGTGTCCTCTTTACAGGTCACTGGCCAACTCCCGAACACAACCGGCCAGCTTCTGTTCGCACTCAACCAGAACAATCAGGAGTCGCCTGTCACGTACCTCGCAGCCCAATCCGCTGCGGCGGCCATGGCTGCAGAGATTGAAACGATCTCGCAGAACGGCCACAATGTGACTTGCACGACAGACGGCCCATCCGGTTTGGTCGTCGGCCAGCAGGTATCGATCACGGGCACGCTCCACTTCAACGGTACATGGACCGTGGTCAATACTCCAGCGAACAACATCTTCACTTTCACGAATCCAACCAGTCAGATAGCATTCGAGACGACTGGATTGTCGACTCCGATTGTGGCTGGAACGATTACGACCTTGATCATGGACACGGCCTATCGCTTCCAGTTCGACCATGCGATCGGAGAGGATGTCACATTGATTTCCTCAACGCAGGCTTACACGCCCGCGCTGGATGGATCGGATTACAGTTTCTTCGTGACAGGTACTGCCAATGGCCGAGTTTACGCGCAGCAAATAGTTGAAGCCATCATCGCCGCAGGCGTGAACGTTGAGATCATCATCCTGTACCCGGACGACGAGGGCTGGGGCAACGCAGGCGACTCGACCCTCGCGGGCGCAATGCCGCAGTCCGACGTGGTTTACATTTATGGTCCGGACCCGCAATGAACTGTTTGATAAGTTTATCGATACTTTTACTTATCAGTGCGTGGCCAGGAATGTCTCTGATCGATTGGTTGATGCGGTTTCGAAAACCCAAGTTGGTCTGGACGAATCCAGACTACAAACGCGATGAGATCGCGTACATCAGGCGAAAGCTGAATAATGGTATGATATTAATAAGAGGAGGGAAGTATGAAGAAAAACGATTTAGTGAAGCTGTTGCAGGAATTGGTCGAAACGCAACGAAAACTGATAACGGAGCTTGAGAAGCGACCGGTCTACTCACAGACCTTAGTTTATCCGCAGCCACAAATCTGTATTCCGTCGGTATGGCAAGTTCGATGCACTCCAGGTCCGTGCGTTTACGACCAACTCGGAACAGCTGGCGGTCTCCGCTACTGTAAACAATGTGGACAGCAAGAGATTCCATACACCGTAACCGTCGTAAGTTCCACCGGCTCGGCTGAGTTGGACAAAGCAATTCAAGACGGTAAGATCACAGGAGTCGTACTTGGAACTCCTGCCCAACAATCTGATACTGCTCAAGTTCATCCCTTGACATCTACGTTAAAGACCAACGGACAGTTCATTACCAGCTTAGTCGGAACAATTTCGAGGCCATGATGTTTGAAGGTCAAAAGAGTCTGGCCATTTCGTTCTACGACCACGCGATGTTCGAATACGTGGAAGCGTGCGACCAGGCTGTAGAACTGTACGCAGAGCACAAACTGCCGGAGCGGGAAGAACTGATCCGGGCAGAGACTCGCATGCGCTCGACGTACGAGAAGTTGAAGACGGTAGTCAAGATCGCGAACTACAAATTCGGCACATCGTTTGCCATTCCGCACCTGGTCTTCGACAAAGCCTGGTGCAAGAGGTTGCAATGAAATCAGCTATTTACATTTTTACTAGCTACTTTCATAATTTTATGAAATTAGGCTTGACTCCTGAACAGCTCGCATTACTGGTCTATCTCATCTCCGGAGGAGTCCACTTTTAAATGAAAAGCATGCTGCACACAGGCGCAAGCCTGCTCTTGAAGGTGGGCTACGATGACGGGACGTCCAAGACTATTGGATACGCCCGCAATTTTACCGCTACCGTATCTCAAGGGCAGAAGCAAACGTTTGTGGTCGACAGCCCGCTTCCGGCGGAGATCCCGCAAGGCGCCGCTCCGCAGTTCGTAAAAGGCGGGTTGACTGTCTACCTGCCGAAAGGTACCACACCTGAATCGTTAGGTCTCGTGTCATATCGCATAGATACAGACGGTTCGTACATCGCGACCCAATCGAAATATCTTTCGTTCCAAGTTTTTGACCGGGCGACGCTGAATCTCGTGTTCGCGTGCGAGTTCTGTAAAGTCGGAACGTACACCGTTTCCGTTCCCGCGCGTGGCATAGTGCAGATCGATCTGCAGTTTGATGGGCTCCAAATGACGCCCGGTTTAACGCTATGAGGAGCCTAATCTTCAAGGTACTCAAGTACATCGGAGTTTTCAATGGCTGTCGATAGGAGACTGGTAGGTTACAGCGGGATGCGCGTCGATTGGCCGCATTTGCGGTCTATTGAATCAGCCGTGTCTTTCGACTTCGACATGCTCTGTCGTGGGATGATGACCGGCATCAACCAGCCATATCTCATAAACGGCTTCGATATCCAGATTCCCAACGCGGCCATCAACGCATCCGAATTGACCGTGACCGTCGCGGGCGCAACGCTTCTGCACAGTTCAGCTACCCAGTCAGGCACAATCCTGAACGTTCCGACCACGCAGGCGGACGAAGTCCTTTCACCGTCGAATCCGAATGTGATCGGTTCATTTCAAGCGGGCACGCTCAATTACGTCGGCCTCGACTACACCCGCATGACTGATCCTTCCACGGAAGATCAGACGGCTGGCTGGTCGCCTTCGCAGCAGTTAGAGTTCCAACGCACTGTTCCTATCGGCAACATCCTGCAGTATCAGTTTCACATATCGACTTCCGGCTTCGCAACGTATCTGCCTCTTTGGATCGTGTCAACGACCAATACAGGCGCAGTTCAGTTCATCACGAAATGTACGCCAGACTTCTGGCGACTCGGCACAGGCGGAGCAGATCCTAACCCATACAACTCGTTTCAGTGGGGAGGATACAACAACACGCAAGCTGGTGCAAACGGACGACGCGAGTGGATCTCGACTGTTCCAGGCCAGAATCCTCTGACAGTTCAGCCCGGTGACGACCCGAACGCGTTCTTCTATGGCGATTTCTCGATCAAGACTTTGAAGCAGAAATTGGACGCGATGGACACTCGCTTCAAAGAGATCACCAATTCTCAATACTGGTACATGGACAGTAACATTGGTGGATCAGGACCTTCGGGCAATGGCCCGACTCCAGGTACATCCGTCGGCCTGAACTTGTACGATCTGTACCTCGACTCGATCGGCTCAGTAATGACCGGCGCTGGTACAATCTCTTTCAATCTCGTATTGCAAGCAGGTCCTGTCACATACGGCGCGTTCCAATCTTCGGCTACCGATCCGACCGCTCTCGCAGGCGACGAGTATGTCGTCGGTCAAACTTCTGGCGTGGCCGCAGACCTTACCGCTTTCAACGGCGGGACACTGCTGATCAACTCGATAACGTCCAACAATGGCTTTATCTTCAACGAACCGTTGACGGAGCGAAGACTGTATCGCCCGAATCCATCTCAGTGGATTTTGCAAACATTCGTTGATGATACCTCAACGTGGGCAGCTCTGCAAAGAGTGTCCGCGTTATCTCCAACACCGAACAATATCATCTCGTCGTGGTCATTTGCGACCAACGACGACGGGACTGCCGCGTCGCAGGCAGTATGGTCCATCGTTACTATCAATACGTCCTCGGCCCACGGATTGAATCCAGGCCAGTGGGTGAACATCTCCGGACTTCTGTCGTCTGGCAATCCGCCAAATGGCGTATTCCGTATTGCCAGTACGCCGAGTACAACGTCTTTGACGTATGCGACGATCCATCCTTGCTCCGGCACGTTTACTGTTGCAGGCACGAATAACTGCTCTCTCGATTCATCTACACGTCAGCCGTACAACCCGTATCTACCGATCACAGCATTCGCGGCTGGTGTCGGCAGTACAGGCGTGCTCACGATCCCGAACAATTCGTTCCTGGCACCTGTTTCGTTGACTGGTAACTTCACGATATCTTCCGACCAGATCACAGCTGTTTCGAGCACATCGCAGATATTCCTCGGTTCACGGATCGTATCGTCGAACTTCGCAGCTGGCTTCGCTCACGTGTTGGGTATCTCAGGCAGTACGTTGACAATGTCGGCGACGTCAACCGCCAATGCTACCGGCGCAGTAATTGACGTCCAACAAGAAATCCTCGTCCAAGGTCTACAAGCAACTGGCTTCACATCTCAGCAGTTGGACGGCGTTCATGTCGTGCAAGCGGTTGCAGGCAACCAGATCACGATCAATACTCCCGGCACAATTGTGTCACCGTCTGTTGCAGTCGGTGCGAACGCGGATCTGTTCTATTACCAGTTCACCTTGTCGGTCACTGGTGCTCTTCCGGATGCATACAACGTCGACAATATCGAAGCGTTCGGTATTGCAAACGACCAAGTTCAATTCGTAGTCGGTCCGTCAACACTTCCTTCCGTTCCGATAGCATCCGGCGCATTCCAGTTCGATGGCGTAGTAGCTCAGTCGACCGTGCTCAATCCGGTTAGGGTGTCCACGATCACGAACGATGGTGCAGGCAACCTGACAGTTACGACCTTCACTCCGCACAATCTTATCACTGGCGGACCACAGTCGTTCACTATCTACGGCAACAGCGCGCTGTCTCAGTATATCCGGTCGTATACGAACGTGGGCATTGTGTCAACCGGCACGTACACGTTCCAAATCACTGGTACAGGCATCATCTCGGTCGCATCGTACACCAACGTCGGCGGTCTCGACAATACATTCATCTACTTCGCGAACAACCCTTACGCAGGTCCTGTTCAATGGTCGGCTGACATCGTTGTTAAAGCGATCATCGGCGATCTGTCTTTCACGATCCCGCAGACAGCGACGGTACAAACCGCTGATCCGAACGTTGATCCAGCTGCGAACCAATTCAACGTCAATGGTCAAACCGGAACGGCTTATGTCCAGGACGGGGAAGTTCTGTATGTGATCCTCGAACGGAACGAACCGGTTTCGGGCACGACTATCTTCTCGACAGCTGGTGGGTCGTCCATCATCCCGACTTCGTCTATCATGACAGACGTTGAAGGTAACGCGCTTGTGCCGGGCGACTTCATCAAGTTCGCAGGCGAAGCGGACAATTACTGGCTCAAGATTGCGACTATCAACGCCACGACTGTTACACTGGTAACGGATCGCGGCCAGTCTCCTACAATCATCCAGCGCCCGGCGGCTTCCGGCCCGATGCTCTACTGCAAAGGCGTGTACCCGAAAGTGTACGTGAAGCTGCATGATCTGGTAGACACGACTGCAGACGTTTACTGGTTGGCTGTTCGTCGCGATAACGGTGGACTGCCGAAAGTGTACTTCCGTGACCTTGAACTGTCACCTGGCGAAGTCCGCAACGTCAACGACGGTGTCGACAACAACCTGTTGATCTATACCGGCGCGAACACAGAAGGTGCGGTCAACCCGAACTACTCGATCTCGCAGCCTTCCGGTCCGTTCCAGTTCACGCAAGGTCTGACTATTCAAGCGGTCGACAACTTGACGCAGATGGTTACGTTCACGACCGACGCTGGCAATATCATGCAGTCGGGCGATCAAATCTCGTACTACGATGGTACATTGACCCACTACTTCACGATCGCATACATCATTACTTCCCGCACTGTGATCTTGCAGCAGGCTACCACTATCCTGGCCGCATCGCAGAATGTGATCTACTACCGAGAAGACCAGTTCATCGAGGATACGGACAACCTGACTCTGGCTCTCCGAAAAGAAGATCGCCAAGCCGGTCAAATATCCACCGCGCTGACTACTCCGGTGTACGACGAATCAGTCTTCGTACAACAGATCAACTTCAGCGGGTCTGGCCTAGTTCGCTCAGGCAGTTACATTTACCAAGGCACCCAATACAATCCCACCGCCCTTGCCTGGGTTTTACACGGAACAGCCAACGTGTCAGAAACGATCGAAGGTGTTTCGATCACTATGCCCGGCGGCAACCCGAACGGACCTGGCCCGAATGCTGTGCTAGCACACATCGTGTTCGGTACATGGAGCAACGGCTCTGGCGTCTTCCAAAACGGAGCCTCTACCGGTCGGACCGTGAATAACCCAGGCAACCCTCCTTTCACTGCTCCATCCATCTACGGCGATGCGGTAGGCGGTGGTATAGAGATGGTGTTGCCTCCGAACCGACGTACACAGATTTCTGGCGGCGGCGGATTCGTTGTTTTCGGTAACCACTCGTTCTACAAGCAGGACGCGAACACATCTCTCTCAGGCGAAGAACTTCTGATCATCATGAACGATGGTATCCGCGAGGGTAACATCGATTACACCGAAACGTTCGGTGGTCCAAAAGCGAAGGTTCAGCTGATCCGGTATGCTCCGCCAAACACTCGCATCCGTTTCCGGAATCTGTCCGCTTACGGTTCGGCGGTTATATCGAAGTCTTCCGACGTCACGCTGCAGTCGGCCTACAATGCTGGTAACTCGATCGTCATCGCTCCCGGTACGCCGGTTTCGATCACTTCCGACAACGTACCGGCTGGCTCGGCTGCTCTGGTAGTGAACGGTTCGATCTACATCAATGGTGGGTCAGCGAAGCTCGGCGGCATCTACAACATCACAGCAGTCGATCAAGGCTTCCAGATCGGTAACGAGACCAACAAGCCGCAAGGCATCTGGTCTGGCTATCACTCAGTGAAGACCCACACCGATCATCCAGGCTCAGCTGTACAAAAATTCACGACGGCGCAGGTTGTCACCGGCTCAGCTGGGACGATCATCACATCCTCTATTACCTCACCTGGCAGTCAGGTAACACTGAATGCAAACACGGCCTACCGCATCAAAATCGACGCAACTGCGTATCGGTCTGACGGTCCTTTGGGCGTGGCATCCTTCAGCCTCGGCGGCACATTCTATCTGAGCGGTGGAGTAGCCACACCGGCTGGCCAACCGTGGTCGATGGTAAACGGCTTCGACGGCGACGGCGCGAACTACGCCATCGTGTTTGCAGTGTCTGGCAACCAGGTCATGGCAGTCGTCTATGGTACCACGGGAGCTACGGTGCAATGGGTTCTTGCGATAGAGACCCAGGCCGTATCGACTCCATAATGAAACCGGCTGGGCGGCTTGCAAACGGGAAAGAGTTCTTCGGCGACGCTGCCCATCCTGGCAATAAGCACCTCGACGCAAACGATCACATCGAGGCTGCCAAACAGTTGGTCGGTCGCGCGAAGCGAATGATGACCGGCAACGAAACGTTCCACGATGAATTTGCAATCCAGCACGCCAACCGGCTCGGTCAATGGGCTTCGACCCATGCCAAACTCGGCCACGTTAAGATGCGCAAACCGCAGAGGCTGGCAGCTTCCGAACGACCTTTCTCGCGTCCACGCGGGCTTCGAAGCCTTCTGAAGCAGGGCGGCGGCAATCTGCCGAACACTGGCATACCCGGAATGTCCGGCAACGGCGGCTCCGGCGGGTACTCGATGGGCGCATGACATGGTTGACGTGCAGGCGTGTCTCGCAGTAGGCTCTCTCGTATTGGCGTGGCTTTTAGGCTTATCGCTTGCTCGGCAGAACCTCAAGATGCTTGCGAAGACAAGACCTGAGAGAGTAGCTGCACGACGGCGCGAGAAGCGCATCAAGAATATCAAATTGGCTATGTTCTACGGCATCGATTACCGCCCGCCTCCGCTCGAAGAAATATCTTCAAAAGAAGATAAATCCAGTCAGAATTAGGCGAATTTCGACAAATCTAGTCAATTCCCTACAAACATCCTTGTTTTACGATATTTTACAAATTTTAACTATTTTTCACAATTTTTAACAATCCGGCTCAGCCGGTAAGGAGGCCACATGGCCAAGAAAAGACACGTGCCGCAGCTCGTCATCCAACCGAGACGCGGTGCAACGGGTATCTCAACCGGGGCAAACACTCTGGTAACGTTGGACGGCAAACGGCTGGGAAGCTGTTATTCGGTCACATACGAGTGCGACGCAAAGTCCATCGCGTACGTGACGCTCAAGATGTATGCCCAGGTGACGGTCAAGGCCAACGTCCGGCTACGGAAGTCCGCTCGCCCGACGAACCTGATCGCGCAAGGCAAACATCTGGCCATCTATACCTTGTCAAATCATGCCCCGCGAGTGATCGCGACAGGCCTGGTTTCTTGGTATAATGAGGCATGGCAGCGGTGCAAACGTGGATTCGACAGGTTAAGACTCAGCTTCGGCTGATGCGTCCATACCCAAAGGACGGTCCGCGATTCGCTATGCGCCTGGTTGGCTCTAGGTCAGAAAGAATCCCTACATGCGACGCACAAGCCAGCTCGTTGGCATGCATATTCTTTCGGCATTTTGTGCCGCTGTCATACCATTTTTAAAAAGGAGGCATTATGCCTGAAGAAAAAGTAGAAGTTCTCGAAGGTACTATGACCGAGCCGAAGATCCTCTCCGGCACGCCGCAGATGGTTGATCAGCTAGAAGGTTTGATGAGGGAGATCGAAAAGATGCCTCCGCCTACCGTCGGCGCTGCGATGAATATCACGAAGACGGACCGCATCAAAGTTCACTACGCGCAGATGCCCATTTCCGATCTGTCGATCGCTTATCTTTATCAAGTCCTGGAGCCGATAGCGTTGGTGGTCCAACAATGGCGTACAACGGTAACGGCCCATCTGGTTAAAGAAATTGGCGGTACCGGACCAAACGATCCAATTCAGTCATTGAAAAATCACATCCTTGATCAGTACCGTGCAAACTTCGTTCGGAAGGCTGACCGCAATGCCTTGCGCGAGGCTGGCTACGGCTGGCTGATTTCGGTCGACAAAGTCGACCTGATCGAATGCGATATACTCGTCCCGAAGTCAAATAGCAAGCCACAAACGGAGGCAAAATGAACAACGAAAAAGCTGCCGACGATCTCTTCGCACAGTACGGATCTGAACATCAGTCGATCCAGGATGCCATCGAGGCATTGGCTCTCGCGTTTCTGTACGCCGGTAAACTCGGACCGGTTGCAATCGTACTACCGAAAGAGTCGCTCGATTATTACACCTCAACCTTGAAGTTGAAAACGGATGACCCGGCAGCTCAGGTGGGTGTGAATGTGATCGACACCAATACCGCCAATGGAAAGATCGACATCATCGACGAGGCAGAGTTCATCACTCGCGGGAAAGTCGAAGCGCTCGATCTGCGAGAGAAAGTCCTTTTCATCACTTCCGATGATGACTGGCATAACAAGCTCCGCGATCTTGGCGAGACCGTCCAAGAAGCAGGCGGTGTATGCATCGTTGGGTTGCCAACCGGTGACACGGTCAGCGGACTTGGTATCGAAGAGGCTATCTTAGCCTTGCAGAATCAGAAGACTACCATCGATCGTGCGATTCAAATGCTGGAAATGAAAAAGACGCCCTGCGGAGCAGTTTAATGCCGTACATGTTTGGTCAACCTACACGTCCGGATCTTGTACCCTTCTGCTTCTACGAGAAGGCGTTCACACCGGAAGAGTGCGAGCACATCATCTCTTGTGGGCTTCTGTTACCAAAAGATTCCGGCACCGTCATCAACGGGAAGACCCAGGAAGTCAAAAACAAACAACGTCTGTCGGAAGTGTCATGGATCGAGTGGAATCCGAACATCGACTGGGTGTTCCAGAAACTGGAGCGTATCGTAGCTTCCGCAAACCAAGCCAGGTTTGGATATGCCCTGTCCGGCTTCGGCGAGCCACTTCAATTCACTCAGTATCTTGGGCCAGGCCATCACTACGACTGGCATAAGGACCTTGGGTCGGGCCAGTATTCCATCCGTAAACTTTCGATAACCGTTCAGCTTTCCGACGAATCTAAGTATGCAGGCGGCGACCTTGAGTTCTTCGGGTCCGATACAGCCACTCCACGCTCTCGCGGTACGGTTGTGGTATTCCCGTCGTACGAAGTTCACCGCGTCACACCTATAAAATCTGGTACCCGATATTCTCTCGTCGGATGGGTTTCCGGACCGCCTTTCGCATGATATCCTAATCTCCCACTGCTAACCACGGGAGGCTATATGACAATTCGAATGTGACCCTAACAGGAGGCACTATGTCATATATCCATCCCGACGCACGGGAGTCTTACCGGCACTGGTGGGAGCAGCAAACGTATTGGATGCTGCAGCCCAGACCTTGGCAGCCGTACATATCTTTGGCCGAAGAAATCGGCTATCTTTACCCACATCTCCGTCCACCTCGCAAACGTCGCCGCCGTCGCGGCAGATGGGGTACTCGCACGCCTT
>Ga0181525_10003760_pt1 | contig 11872 bp, 9 predicted proteins | sample PEATcosm2014_Bin_48_FD_121100 | JGI IMG/M metagenome (GOLD analysis project Ga0181525, IMG submission 121100) | Peatland microbial communities from MTU Mesocosm Facility, Houghton, MI, USA - PEATcosm2014_Bin06_10_metaG | ecosystem: Environmental > Terrestrial > Soil > Wetlands > Peat | place... | reverse complement strand
ACATTGTTTTCAACTGCTGCCAGTCGGTGAGATTTAGATCGGGAATCGCCGCGTGAGGCGGTAGCGGAGCCGGATCAACAAGCCAAGTGTAAGGAATTATTTTTTTTAGCCGCGCGAAAAAACTATCGCCCAATTCCTGCCGCCAGAAATTTTGGAGATTGCGATTCCACAGAAGCGCGAAGAGCATTTTTTCCTCAAAAATCGGCTTCGGTGGCGGCGTCAGACGGATTTTCTTTTCCACGGCTAGTTCAAAAATCTTTTTTGCGTTCGGAACATTTTTTAAATCGAACAATTCAAAAAAACGATAAACCGCTTCGCCGGCGGCAAAGCCCCCGAATTTTGAATTTTGAATTTTGAATTTTGAATTACCAATTTGATTGGCGAGCCATTCCATTTCTGGCCGGTAAGTTTCTGCTTCTTCTGAAACAACAACATGAACATTTTTTGCATCCCCAAAAATAGATTCAAACCCGCGAATCATTCCATCCGCTCCGCCAATCAGCCCGATCTTCTCACTTCTTACTTCGGACTTTGAATAGGTTTGATTCAGCCAGCCGGTCAGCCCGATGCCGCCGGGAATGGAATCCAGTTCCGTGATGCTGAAACTATTTTCGGTCAGCAAAATGTCCGGCCGGATGACGCGCGGCATTTCGTTTTTGAAAGATGGCGAGCGTTGAAGTTCAATTAGTTCTCGCGGCTTGCCCAAATCCAGCCAACGCGCGACCCATTCCGGCTGCTTGCCCTCGGCGGATTTCCGGTAAAGCAGATTGACCGTGCGATAAAATTGCAGCAGCACGCGGCCAAGCAATTCGATTTCCTTTGCCAAATTTTCGCCAAGCGAAAACGGCTCCGGCGAAATGCGCCAGTCAAGTCCGGCAAAAAGTCCGCCAGCGGGAATTTGTTCGCGGATGAATTTTGCCCGCTCGGCGGGAGAAAAATTTTCTGAACTCACAAAATTACGTTCGAATTTGCCCGTTGCCGATGCCGATCCATTTGTAGCTGGTCAATTCGTCAAGTCCCATCGGGCCGCGGGCGCCAATTTTGTCGGTGCTGATGCCGATTTCCGCGCCCATGCCAAATTCGCCGCCATCGGTGAAGCGCGTCGAGGCATTCCAATAAACCGCCGCCGAATCCACTTCGGCCAAAAATTTTTTCGCGCGCTCCTCATTTTGAGTGACGATGCTGTCCGAATGCGCCGATCCGTAGTAATTGATGTGGCAAATCGCCTGCTCGACGCCGTCCACCACGCGCACGTTCAAAATGTAATCGTTATACTCGGTGAAAAAATCCTGCTCGCTGACAGTGCGGAGTTTTGAATTTTGAATTTTAAGTTTTGAATTCAAAATTTCACGGCTCGAATCATCGGCACGAAGCTCAACGTGTTTCGCAAAAAGCTTTGCGCCGATGGCGGGCAGAAATACTTCCGCGATTTTTTTGTCCACAAGCAAAGTTTCCATCGCGTTGCAAACGGCGGGGCGCTGGACTTTTGCGTTCATCGCAATTTCCCCGGCCATTTTCAAATCGGCGTCGGCATCCACAAAAACGTGGCAGACGCCCTTGTAATGTTTGATGACGGGAACTTTGCTGCACTCAGCCACGGCGCGAATCAGGCTTTCGCCGCCGCGCGGCATGCACAAATCAATGTATTGCGTGAGCGAAAGCAAAATGGGAATCGCCTCGCGGTCGGTCGTCGGGACGATTTGAATGGCGTGTTCGGGAAATTGCGCCAGCGCTTTTTTTCCGGCATCGGCCATCGTTTGCGCAATGACCTGATTTGAATTCAACGATTCCTTGCCGCCGCGCAAAATCGTGGCGTTGCCAGACTTGAAGCACAGGCTCGCGGCATCGGCGGTGACGTTCGGGCGCGATTCATAAATGATGACGACAACGCCAATCGGCGTGGAAATTTTTTGCAACTTCAAACCGTTTGGCCGGACGCGTTCGTCGAGAATTCTTCCAACGGGGTCGGGCAACGCCGCGACTTCGCGCAATCCTTTCGCCATCGCGGAAATTCTTTTGTCGTCTAATTTCAGCCGGTCGAGCATCGCCGCCGACAAATTTAATTTCGCGCCGATTTCCATGTCGAGCGCATTGGCTTCTTTGACTGCGCTGGATTTTTTTTCAAGAGCATCTGCCATCGCGAGCAGGCAGGCATTTTTTTCTCGCGTGGAAAGTTTCGCGAGTTCGCGCGACGCAAACTTGGCGTTTTTCGCCAGTTGCGACATTTGTTCGTTTAAATTCATGGCCGCCGTGATTTCAGAGCAACCAAGTTAAACGAATCGCGCCGATTGTCAAAATGCCACGCGGGTCAAAACATATAACTCACGCTGACCTTGAACAGCACCGGCGCGACCAGTTGGTTGCCGGTGAAGTTTTGAAAGACGGGAACTTCCACGTCAGCATAAATTTTCACCGGATGAATGTGGAACTCGACTCCCGGCGAAAGCATCAGTCGCTCGTAACCCGAATTTACACCGCCTTCGGGATCGTCGTTCGCACCACCGGCGGCATTCGCACCACTGTCAGCGCTCCGGTAGGAAAAAATCGCCTGCGCCAACGGCGAAATTCTCATTCGACCAAGTGAGAATCCCTTGTAATCAATTCCCGCCGCCGTGTCCAGTTCGACGCCCGGACGGTATTCAACCTGCGTCAGCACCGGCACATCCAACAACCCCTGCGCAAACCAGTCCCATTTTTCATCCTTCGTGATGTTGCCGCGATAAAATCCGCCGAGCAAAATGTCCGTACTGCCTGTGCCCAGTTCCGAGTCGCGGTCAACATCGCCATAGGCGTTTTCGTGGGTCCAATCGCCGGTCGGCAGCTTGAGGCCGAAATTCACGCCGGCGGACTGATCCGCAAAAAATCCGGTGTAAATGCCTTCCAGCCGGATGTCGCCAAGTGCACTCCAGTTCACGGTTGTAATGGGATTGCCGGGAGCGGCGCTGGTTGTCTTGAAAGAGCGATAATCATAAGGCACTTCAATCTGCGCTCCCCAGCTCGAATTGAACATATACTGAACACCGAGCGTTAGGAAATCCGTTGTAATTTCCTTGTCGCTGTTGTTCGCCGCCGGCGCCGACGATGTCCCGCTCCAATTTTGATTTTGATCCTGATAATCATATTGCAACCACGCCATGCCGCCCTGGCCATTCGGAAGCATCGAACTTGTCGCCACGTCGAAAACGCCGCAGCCGCACGCGCAGGCGTGAACAACGCTTGGCGCAAGAATTCCTGCCAGCAAACCACAACCGGCTTTTACCGCCGCTGAATTATTATATTTCTTTTTCATTTTTAAAATTTTAAGTTGCGAGAACGCGCAATTGCGCTCTCAAAGTTAAAGGAAAAATCTTTCGCCCGCGCCAGCAATGACGCGAGCAGCCAAACTGCAATTGAATCAGACGAAGAATCCGCGCGGCGGTTGAAGCAGCGGTTTTTGCAAAAGAGAATCCGCGAAAGAATCTGCCAGCGGCAAAAGTTGAAATTGCGACGGCGCGATTAAAACAAAATTTTCTTCCTGCGGCGGAAATTCCAGCTTTTGCGATTGGAATGAAAAAGCAGTTTTCTTTTCGGACTGTTTTCCGGCGGCGATGGCTTTGCAAAGCGGGCAGGGATGCTGGCCGTCAAAAGTGTCAGTCATGGCTTCTTTGACGGAATATGTACGAAGATTGTTCGCGAGCATCGCGCTCCAAGCGACGGTTTGCAGCACAGCCCAATGCGCTCCAAGCATCGTCACGAGCGAAACGACGACAAATATTTTGCCAATGCGGACAAGCACAATTTGAAAATATTGGAAAAACACGTTAATTCAAATTTATTTCTTCTCCAGCTTCGCATTCTTCGCGCGACATTTATTTTTCCGAAATCCAAACCAGCGTGCCGCTTGGCAGCAAATCGAAGAGCGGAATCAAATCCGTATCTGCCAGATGAATGCAGCCGCACGAAGACGGCTTGCCGATGGATTTTTGGTCCGCCGTGCCATGGATGTAAATGTAGCGCGCGTGCGAATCCACATTGCCGCCGCGATTCAAGCCGTGTTCAAGACCTTCCAGCCACAAAATGCGCGTGGTGATTTTGGCGTCCACAAATTCCGGTTGCGAAGTGTGGCCGACAACTTTGCGCGCTTTGAAAACCGTTCCGGCCGGTTCGCCAGCACCGATTTTTTCCGCGATGCGATGCAATCCGAGCGGCGTGCGGTTCGAGCCTTCCGTCTGCCCGATGCCGAAACGCGAAGTGGAGCAGGGAATTTTTTTTACGAATTTGTTTTGCTCAAAAAGCGAAACGGTTTGCTCGGCAATGTTGACGATGAGAACGAATTGAGTTGGAGCAATTCCATTTTTCTCACACGCGGAAAAAAAATCAAAAGATATATTTTGTGATTTGGACATTCAAAAAACCTGGCTGGACAAAAATAAAACATTCCCTAGCCTTCAAGCCAAGAACAGTTTTATAAGGACGGTCGTTTGACAGTTTATGGCATAGTTGAACAAACGTCGTCTGATTCGAGGGGTGCAATCGCGGCAGCAGTTATTGCGTGTGTTTTTTCGGTCAGTTTCGACAACTGAATTCATCGGTAAGATTTTTCAAGCTTACTTCAATTTCTTCACGAGCACCTTGGAATTTCTTCCGCTTTGCTCATATTTTTCGCGGCGCGCGGGCGGCAAATCGTCGGGCGAGCCTTCGGCAAATCCGCCCTTGGATTGAAAATAAGTGAACGCCTGCGTCGAAAGCGTGAGCAATTCGTTCAGGCCCATTTCGCGCGCCTTGTTTTCGATGAACTGGATGAGCTTGCGCCCGATGCCCTGATTTTCGTTCGAAGCACTGACGTAAAGGCACGCCAGCTCGCCCTTTTTCTGTTCGGGATAAACGTGCAGCGCCACGCACGCGACCGGATTTTTATCAATCTCGAAAATAAAATAATCGCCGAGACTTTTTTCAATCACTGCACGGCTGCGCTTGATGAGTTCGTCCGTTTCGACGGCGGCTTTTGTCAGCAATTGGATCGCGCGGATGTCTTTTTTCTTTGCGGGCCGGATTTGTTGGTATTCGTTCGCGTAAATCAGAGTGCCGATGCCGTCGTTGGAAAAAACCTCGGCGAGCAGGCCTTCGTCCACCTTGCCGTTGATGACGTGGACGCGCTGGATTCCAGCCTTGCACGCGGCGGCGGTGTGCTGGGCTTTGGACAAAACATCCGGCGCGAAACCGGCGCTGTTCGTTTGCAGCAGTTTTTCAAGTTCGGCGACGAGCATTTGCCGGATGAGCTGGCCGTTGTAAATCAATCCGTCCTGCGTCGTGATAAAAATCAATTTAATCGCCTTGAGCGCATCGGCGATGGCCACCGCAACGCCGTCGGAATTGACGCGATACGTTTTGCCGTCGCCGTCGAAACCGAGCGGCGGAATGACGGGAATGACATCCTGCGCGAGCAGCGTCTGGAGCAGGCCCGTGTCCACGCGCTCAACCTTGCCGGTGAACTGATGATCCACGCCCTGGATGATGCCCATCGGATGCGCGATGATGACGTTCGTGCTGGCAGCGCGAAGGTCGTTGGCGGAAAGGCCTTCGAGAATCTCATGCGTCAGCCGGTTCGCGGCGGTGAGCGCGAGCTTGAGCGTGGCGGTGTCCGTGATGCCCGAACCGTCGAGATTTGACGCTGGAATTTTTTGCTCCTCTGCGAGCGACTTGATTTGCGCTGACGCGCCGTGAACGAGCACGACGCGGATGCTCAATGAACGCAACACGGCGACGTCTAGCAGCAGCGTCGCGAAATTTTCGTCCGTGACGATGGCGCCGTCAATCGCGAGGATGAACGTCTTCTCGCGAAATTGCGGAATGTATTGCAGGATGCCCCGCAGGTCGGTCAGTTTCATTTCAGCGGGAAATAAGTAGTCGGTTTCGGGCGCGATTCAAACAATTATTTCAAGGCGAATTTCAGCGCGCCGAGACATCGTTCATTTTCTTTTGGCGTGCCGACAGAAATGCGAATCCATTCCGGCAATTGATAACCGCCCATCGGACGCACGATAACTCCTTGCTTTTGCATTGCTTCAAAAATTTCCTGTCCTTCACCGACGCGGGGCAAAACGAAGTTGGCAAACGATGGAACAAATTCCAGTTTCAAATCGCGAAACGCACGACTGAAAAATTCCAGGCCAGTGAAATTATTCGCGCGCGTCTTGCGGACATGCTCGTCGTCGTCCAATGCGGCGAGCGCGGCGGTTTGCGCGAGCAAATTGATGTTGAACGGTTGCTGGACTTTTTCCAGCGCGGCAACAAGCTCGGAATTCGCAATGCCGTAGCCGATGCGCAAACCGGCGAGGCCGTAAATTTTCGAGAATGTCCGCATCAATATCAGGTTCTTCCGCGTGCCGAGGCGCACGAGCGATACCAAATCCACCGCGTCGTCCAGAAATTCGATGTAAGCTTCGTCCATCACCAGCAAAACGTCGTCGGGAATGTCGTTGACGAATTGAATGACCTCTTCGCGCGGCGCGAGCGTGCCGGTAGGGTTGTTCGGATTCGCGACAAAAACGATGCGGGTTTTTGGCGTGATGGCTTTGAGCATCGCGGGCAGATCGTGGCCGTAATTTTTCGCCGGCACGGTGATGACATTCGCGCCGAACATTTTTGCGACAATGGGATAAATGGCGAAACAGAATTGCGAGACGATTACGTCCGCGCCCGGCGTGAGCAACGCGTGCGCGACGAATTCGATGATTTCGTTCGAGCCGTTTCCCAAAATCAAATTTGCCGGCTCAATTCCAAGTTTCGCCGCCAGCTTTTGTTTCAGATAAAATGCATTGCCGTCGGGATAAAGATTCACGCCGGCCAGCGCCTTTTGCATCGCGGCGACGGCGAGCGGCGACGGACCGAACGGATTTTCATTCGATGCGACCTTGATGATTGAATCGGCTGGCAAATTTAATTCGCGCGCGACTTCTTCAATTGGCCGGCCCGGTTGATAGACTGGTAAAGCCTTTAGAAATTGAGAAAGTGGAAGATGCATCGAGTTTTTAATTCTTAATTTTTAATTTTGAGTTGGTCCCGTTCGCCTGGGACGTTTTGATGATCGCGGTTAAGATGCGAATCAATTCCAGGCTTTCGGTTTCAAGCGGAGCAATCTTTGATTCGGTAACAATTTTAGAGTCGCGCAACAGTCGCAGCCAATAATGCGTTTCACGCGCTTCTTTTGAAGCAATGGACATCTTGGCGATGAAATCTGCCCGACTTACTCCGGCCAAAGACTCTTCGACATTCGCGCCGATCGCCGTTCCAGAGCGCAGAATTTGTCGGGCGATTTCAAATTCCTTCTGCTCCTTCAACCATTTGGCCAGTGTGATAGTCCGCAAGGCAAAGGCGTAACTTTTGTCTTTGACAATGCTGGATTTCATGCCGGCTGGATGCTGCAACTAAAAACTGAAAATTCAAAACTTAAAATTGTTAAAGCGAATCAATTATTTTTTTCACGTTGACGTGTTTGGCGACGATGTCGCGGATGAGCGAAATTTTTTCAGCGTCGTCCGGACGTGTTTTAACGGTAAGATTGTGAACTTTTGACGCGACCTGATAACTGTCGGCTTTTACCAGCAGCACCGGAATCGGCAGTGTTTGCAATGCTCTTATCACGCTTTGATCCGGGCGCAGGCCGCCGGTCAGGACGATGCCGGCCATTTGTTCGTCGCTGTCCGGATTTGTCATCGCGCCGGCGGCGAGCAAAATATCCTCGCGGTCGCCGGGCGTGATGAGCAGCACGCCGCGCTTGAAAAATTGCATCGCATTGTGCGCGCCCATCGCGCCGACAACGACGTCATCCACGGACGTGTGCAGCGTGGGCGGCTGGTTCAGCAGTTCGGCGTGCAATTCTTCGCGGATCAAATCCACGGTCGGGTTGCAAAGGACTTGTTCGTGCGGCAAAACGCCGAGCAGGTCCAGGCCTTTGCGCTTGAGGCCGCGCCGCGCAAAGTCGGTGACGTAATCCATCTTGTCGCCGAGCACCTTGTTGAGGATGACGCCGATGATTTCGACGCCTTCCTTTTCAAACAGTGCCTGATTCAGGCAAACTTCGTCAATCGGTTTGCCGATGCCGCCCTGCGAGACAATGATGACTTTCGCGCCGAGAATTTTCGCGACCTGCGCGTTGGACAAATCGAACACCGAGCCGACACCGGCGTGGCCGCTGCCTTCGCACAGCACAAAATCCTTTTCCCAGGAGACGCGGTCGAAGGCCTTCTGGATTTTGCGGACGAGCGCGTCGTTGTTGGACGATTGAAGATATTTGCGCGTGAAATCCGGCTCGACGGCAATCGGGCTCATGTCCACGAGCGGACAATTCATCCGGTAAACCGCGTCCATCAGCACCGTGTCCTCGTCAATTTTCTGCTCCTCGATTTCGACGAAGCGCTGGCCGACCGGCTTGATGTAACCGACGCGCGGGAAATATTTTTGCAGCGCGGCAATCAATCCGAGCGACGCGGTGGTTTTGCCGTCGTTCTGGCGCGTGGCGGCGATGAAAACTCTTGGTGTGGAAACGTTCATTTCAATCGTCATCTTAATCGTAATCTTTTTCCTAATCCAATTTCGATTGCGGCTTTGATCAGGATTAAAATTACGATTTTCGATTCATTCGCCGGGGAGGTGCGCGTCCGCGCCGGGGTAAAGTTTTTGATAATCCGTGGATTGCACTCCGATGATGGCCGCGACGCCGAGAATGTCATGCGCGCTCGAACCGCGCGAAACGTCGGCGGCGGGCCGGTTGAGGCCGAGCAAAATCTGGCCGTAGGCTTTTGCGTGGCCGACGAGGCCGACGAGCTTGCTGGCGATGTTGCCGGAATTCAGGTCGGGAAAAATCAACACGTTCGCGCGTCCGGCCACCTGGCTGTCGTGCAACTTGCGCGACGCGATCTCCGGCACGAGCGCGGCGTCCACCTGCAACTCGCCGTCGAAATCCGCTTCCAGAGATAATTGTTCAGCCTTGCGCCTGGCCTGCGCGGTCGCGGCCTGGACTTTCCCGACGGACGGATGCGCCGCGCTGCCCTTGGTCGAAAACGACAGCAACGCCACGCGCGGTTTTATGCCGAGCAGGTGCCGCGCAAGCCGCGCGGTGGAGACCGCGATGTCGGCCAGTTGATCCACCGTCGGATCGGGAATCACGCCGCAATCGGCCATGAACAAAACGCCCGCTTCGCCGATGCGCGTGTCCTCGACCTCCATGACCATGCAGCTCGACGCCGCCTTGATGTCCGGCGCGGGCTTGATGATTTGAAAGAGCGGGCGCAGCACGCTGCCCGTGATGTGCGACGCGCCGGAAACCAGGCCGTCCGCCTGGTGCATCGCCAGCATCATCGCGCCGTAATAATTCGGCTGCAGGATCGCCTCGCGCGCCTCGGTCTGGCGCAGGCCCTTTTCGCGGCGCAGGCGGTAAAAGCGGTTTGCAAAATTCTCCAGGTCCTCGCTCGTCGCGGGATTGATGATGCGGATGTTTTCGAGCGGAATGTTCAAGCCATCGGCAACCTGTTTTATTTTGTCGGGATCGCCGAGGATGATGGGCGCGCCGAGCCGCAGCGCAAAAAACTGCCGCGCCGCCTGCAGGATGCGCGGCTCGTCGCCTTCGGGGAACACAACACGTTTGGGATGCCGCTGCAATTTTTCGATGACATTGCCGATGAAATGCATGAGCGTAGTTTCGAGTTTCAGGTTGCAGGTTGCAAGTTGAAATCCTCCTCATCGTCATTCTCGCTCTCATCCTCACGGATTTTTTTCAGATGACGATGACGGTGAGAACGAGAATGACATGAACCCGCATTGACTTGGATGGAAGCGGCGGCTACAATTCCGGTTTCAATGCTGGAGACAATCGAGAAACTTTTGGTCTTGCAGGATCGCGACCGTAAAATCCATCGCGTTCAACAGGAACTCGCCCAGATCGCGCCCGAGCGCGAAACCCTCCGCAACCGCGCGTCCGCCACGCAAACGCAGCTCGATGCCGCGAAAAATCGCGTCAAGCAGATCGAGTCCGAACGCAAACGGCTTGAACTGGAGGTCGAGACGAAGAAATCGCAGATTGAAAAATACGCGAACCAGCAGTTGCAGACGCGCAAGAACGAGGAATATCGCGCGCTCGCCCACGAGATTGAAACTTGCAAGGCCGACATCAACAAGATTGAGGACCAGGAAATCGTCTTGATGGAGCAGACCGAGGCGGCGCAGAAGCAGGTTGTCCACGCGACGCTGGAGGCGAACGAGGCGAAGAAGCTTGCCGACGGCCAGATTGCCGACCTCGGCCAGCGCGAGGAAAATTTCAAGAAGGAGCTGGCCGAGTTGCAGCAGGGCCGCATGGAACTGGCGGCGGCGGTGGACGAATCCGCGCGCAACCGCTACGAGCGGCTGCTCAAGAGCAAGGGCGACAACGTGGTGGTGGGCGTGCAGCACGGCGTGTGCGGCGGCTGCCACATGAAATTGCAGGCGCAGTTGATTGTGTCCTGCCAGGCGCAGGCGGAAATTGTGAGCTGCTCAAGCTGCGGCCGGATTTTGTATTACACGCGCGACATGGAGCTGGCCGCGGCGGAGTAAAGTTGTCTGCGAAGATTATCAGTGAAGTCGAACGTATGCATCGGCCTGCTGCTTGATTTCGTATTCCTGCATCTCGTAATCATCAGACCATTTGTCAATTGCGTCGGATTTTATCTGATCATAAACGTCCTGTGGTACACCAGCATAAGAGCCATTAGCCACCAGCCAATTGTAGGCATCAGTTTGTTCCTTGATAGTATATTCCTGCATTTCGTAATCGTTGGGCCACTTCTTTTCTGCAAAAGCTCTTATGGAAAGAGAAATATCCGAAACCGCTAATTGGCCCTGCGCTTTCACGTTTGCCTGCTGTGCTGCAATTTCTTGTTGTTGGACAATTTGCTGCTGTCGCGCTTTGTTCGCTTGTTCAGCATCGTCGGCGGCTTGCGCAGCCTGCGGGTCATAACCAAATTTTCTCCGCAAATCTTCTGGTAAAGAAGCCAGTGTGAGCATTCCCATCGCGCCCGCGTCAGTTTTATAAACAAATTTGTTCACCGTCAATTTTACTAGCACGGCATTGGTGATTACATCTCCAACGGAATTAGTCAGCGTGAACGGTGTCAGCAGAACGGCGTTAGTCACATAGCCGGAGCTATCGGTGTTCGTCCTAGATGCAACTGCGACGTTGAAAGAACTATCAGAGGCAGAAAGCGCAATTGCACCAGCTTGCCGGAGCAGTTGAACAATAGACGCATTTCCCAATCGTTTCGCTATACCTAATGCAGTCTCTCCTACCGCGTTTACAGCGTTAATATCAGCCTTCCTGGCCAACAAAAATTTAACCATTTCTGTTTCACCTTGATCCGACGCATAACTCAATGCCGTATCGCCGTTATTGTCTTTCGCGTTAATGTCCGCTCCTCTGTCCTGCAAAAGCATGACGAGATTTGTATCGCCTAACGCTGCCATGTGAGCCAATGCCGTATCGCCGTATTGATTATCTTTCACATTGATGTCAGCACCCTTGTCCAACAAAAGTTTACATATTTTCATTTTGTTCATTTGTTCCTCAATCGTGGGTGCTCTGGGTAGTCCAGTGGCCGGATCAATCTGGGATGAGCTCTCCATCAGGGCTGTTGTGCCGTCGTTGGCTTTTGCATTTACATCAGCACCCTTATCCAACAAAAGCTTAACCATATCCATTTGACCTGACATCACCGCCGACATCAGGGCTGTAGTGCCTAAATTATCTTTCGCATTTATGTCAGCACCATTGTCCAATAAACGCACGACTCTGTTCGTGTCGCCTGATTGCGCCGCACTCAATAGTTGCTGTGTTGTATCAGGAACAGAATTGTCGGTGGTCGTT
>Ga0181525_10003758_pt1 | contig 11876 bp, 11 predicted proteins | sample PEATcosm2014_Bin_48_FD_121100 | JGI IMG/M metagenome (GOLD analysis project Ga0181525, IMG submission 121100) | Peatland microbial communities from MTU Mesocosm Facility, Houghton, MI, USA - PEATcosm2014_Bin06_10_metaG | ecosystem: Environmental > Terrestrial > Soil > Wetlands > Peat | place... | reverse complement strand
TGATGTTGCCCATGTCAAGAAGACGATCGACAAATTGAAGCAACAGATCGCACAGGCAGAGACGGGAATGAAGGATTTTGGCAAGAGAAAACGGACTGGATCCACAACGACCAAGGCTCAGGCGAGTCAACGACCTGGAAAGGTGCAGAAACACAAGAGAACTTGGTCAATGTCCTCAGCGTCCTCGGCTGGAGGACGGCCACCGCTCGAGGAAGATCTGCACTTCAAACTGCAGACCATGCAGGATATGTTCACCAGCACGCGGCCAGTGAGCATTCTGTATCTCCGTGGCTCTGAACAAGATGATCCAGATCTCCATCCAGTCGCTCTAGTAGGGGAACCACTAGATCTTACCAAGGTGGACTCAAGAGGAAGCACTGTGTGGCAACAGAGGACAAGTGATAGGGGCTCTACGACAGGAACTTCGTCACTGGTGTCTCCATCGCCGAGTTCGTTATCTCTACACTCCCAACTTGCTGGTTCTTCGGCACCGAACGCTCCTGGTCAATGGAGCGATTTCCAGTCGTTAGCACCAGCAGAAATCCAGTCATCCAACCCTCAACAACTCGCCAGTCCTCCGGACCAACTCACGAAAGTACCAAAGACAGACGAATCTGGCCATTTTAGTGGCTGGATTGAAGCTCTAGGAGTCGATTCTTCGTACAAACCTCCCCCAGTGGAACGAATCATCAAGCCAGTTGCTTCATTCTATCTACTCCACCGCGATCCGAATCAACCTGAGAAGCACGAGTACTATCGAGCTATTTATCTCATGCAACGGACATTGAAAGACTTTACAAATGCCATCGCTGCGAAGTGGAACATTGAGCCAACAAAAATATTGCGGACTCTCCACGTTCTCGACCGAGGCCTGGAGGTCGAAATCGACGACGACGTTATCCGAGAACTCGCCGAGGGACAGGATATCATCATGGAGATTGTAGAAATCCACGACTCGGCTGCTTCACAACTAAAGCGAGAGTGGGAAATGTCCGTGGACGTAGCCGTGGACAGCGATAACGCAGGCAGCTCTCAGCATGTGGTCAACACCGACGGATACGAACTTCGATTAATGTTTTAATACCTTTTTTTATTCGACCTTTATTTTTTATCTTATACCCAACGGCCCTGCTAATGGTCATGTAATTGTTACGGATCTCATGTGTTGTCCTAAAGGATGGGCGGGCTGCTTGAACGGCGTCGAATTGCTTTCTAAGATACCAGTTCCTCTCTTTCGGAACACCATATCCTCGAATATCGTTCCTTCAGTTTTCGTGTAGAGGTCTAGCATGGAAAGGCGATATCATACATGTGTGCGCCGAGATCTTGTACCGGGAAGGATTTACTTGGGACGTTGCTTTTTTTCACCCTTTCTCGAACATATTTTGCAGCTTTGGCTGTGCTTCATTCATTTCTAGCTCTTAAGGAGCGACGTACACAAGATTTGACGAAGACATTATATATGGCGCGACGACGCAGACGAATACTTTCCTTTACTGTTACAGAGGAGCGGAATCTACAAAGGGCCGCAGGAGGCACGGTGATGGTACATTGGCGTCTTTTGGTTTCTGGCTGCAGAGCCACATGCCGAGGAGCAGTTCTGCTCTAGCTCACAAATCACAAATGGATCTAATGGTTCACGCTCAAGCCTCCAACTCATGATGTGCTTCCCTGATTGATTCAGCTCTTCGATCGTTTTCCTTGCCCTCGACATGTGTTTGGCCGAGCTTAGGCGCTGGACGAAGTTTGACGTGTACAGTGCAGCTCGGAGGCTGAATTAGCAACAACGGCAACGTCAAATGTGCCGATTCGACGATCCATTACAGTATTCGCCCCCTCCTCCCCCTTCCTAATTTCTCCTCTCGTTCCTGAGAAGTGGGCTCAGCTGCTCAGGGCCTTTCCCCTCACTTCCCCTGAGTCTAGATCCGACTCCCGCCCAACACCACCCATGAAACTCCACGCAAGCTATGCCAATCTCTCCCCTCATCCATAGAAAGATAACATCGATAGGGCTCCCGCGCACCCCGAAACAGAAGATCCGCCCCGGGTGCGTCGACACCAGCCACAGGATCGACTGCCGATTGCAGCCGCATGCGGCCTAGGAGTGGCGAGTGCTGTCGTAGGCGTTCCCTCGCTAAACGAAGGTCCTATCATTCGCGGATTCCGAATACATGGGTGACGGAACGGGAGCCAGCACACGGGTTCCAGATGCTAATCATAACAACAATGATATGGCGCAACCAGGAGTTCGTTTCTGTCTGCCCGCTTTCCTTACCACAGATGACGGAGCCTAATCTCGCCGTAAAAAAAACTCTCAATATTCATGCATCCCGATCGGGGTCTCGGCTGGCCCCTTAACCTGCCCGCTATCCTATGGTAGCAACATGAATCCACCGCTCAGTCCGAAAGAAAGCCACACTTGACGTACAATACGGTTGATTAGAGAGGTATGGACGCTGCTTTACGGTACGCCCCCGATACCGAGAATCTAAATCTGCACGCCGGCACGCACGCACGCACGCCTCAGCAAGCAAGCAGGTGATCTGATCTTGGATCTGCCAGGCACAGCTCGTCATGGATCCCGCTGCCCTGCGATTGGGAGGCCTGGTCACTGGACTTACCTCCTTGGGTGTGGATGGTGCTGTGTGTAGGCAGTCGGTGAGGGATGTGCATGGCATGACATGGCATTGCAGCTTGCCATCCGGATGGTGGGACTGGAGCGCGAGGTGGAAGTGGAGGTGTGTGGCTCGAGCTGTCTAGAGCTGTTACAGCAGCGAGGGTAAGGTGGGGGGAGGAGGGAATAGAGGCTCCACGTGCTGGTGTGGCGAGTGAGGTTGCTAGCTGCATGACAGAGAGCCTGGGTGATTCCACGAGTTAGGAAGGGAAAGAGGGACATGGATGGAGGACACAGCCACAATGGTAAGGGAGTCGAGTCACAGGGAGGAGAGGCTGGATAGGATAGGATCGTCGTGATGAATGAGGGGTTCCATTGTTGGGAGGAGAGCTTTCCGATCAGTTGGGATCGACATGACAGGGTTCTTCCTGTGATCGACGGATTATCTTTCTAAAGGAGGGAGAGAGTACTGTGTCAGCATATTTGATTACTCATTCTGGAAGAGATGGCAGATGGAGGATGGAGGGGTATGTGTACCGATGCTTCGTTTTGGGTCTTTCTGTTGTGAGTCGGATGATAGTAAGGCCCATTTTTCGGTAAAAGACACTGAGGAAAGCCTTTTTGCGTGGGAAATGCGATTGGATGTCCGCAGCGCTGTAGAGAGGTACTATATACCTCTATGATCTCTGGTAGATAGGTCATTGTTTTTTTGAGGCTAGCCTGGATTGGATTTGATCAAGTGATTGAATAGGGGGTTGGTTGTCGGTCACGTGACTAAATCGAACCCCCTAACCCCGCTAGCAGTCTTGGGAGTGGGCCTGCATGTGTTGTATTTCTTTTACTTGAGAATAACTTCATCTTTAGAATTCTATGTCATTTCTTGTACCGGTACCGTCGCAGTCGTGTTTCTGCCTAGGAATTCCGGACTGGATGATGTACAGTACATAATACCATCATTAAACCTCAGTTTACATTATATATTGGTTGGTCTTCCCCAGTAATTAATAGGACCAAAGATATTTACTTTCTATGAGCCTACTATCTTTGCGCATCCTACCTCTCTCTCTTTTTGCCTCACTGCTAGGCAGTAAAGTAGGCACTGAAATGAATTACTACGCTCCTATAATAGAAACCTTGATCTGGACCTTATAATTGCGCAGATTCTGCCTCAGCCTCAGTCTCAGCATCCACTCGCCTAACTCCGCAGATTTACTGTATAGCTCCCTTGCATTCAGCTCGACAGTTGGATCTAACTCTTCTTCTCCGTCCCAGCCTATCTTCTTGCGGTACCGAGGGTGCCTTTTTACCTCTTTAGCCCAAGGTGGCCATGTAAGGGTGATTGATTGAACTTGAGCTTTTGGGGGATTTTTACTTCTGGGGGGATGGGGGGGAATTTGAGGAATTTCGAGGAGTTTGATATACTAGGTTTGGACGGGTATGTATGTGGAGTGTGAAAAGAATGAAGTGAAGTGAAGTGGAGAAAATGGTAGATGGTGGTGGTGAAGGTGGGAACAGGGGAGAGACGGGGGTTCTTGGGCTGGTCTGGGTTTGGGTGTCTGGGATATGGACATGGGTCTGGGTGTTATGCTTTGGTTTTTTGATGAGTTGATTATGTGATTATGTGTAAGTGCTACCGATAACTGATGTGCATATTGGAGAAGCTTGAAAGTCGAGGTGAGTGGTTTGATGATTGTAATGCGATGAAGTTCACCTTGATCGGAGCAATTTTGTGGAGTGGATAGGAGGCTTGTGGGCAGGATGAGCGGTTGGGAATTGAGAGATTTGCGGGGAGTATTTGGGTGTAGGGAATTTGAAGGTGGAAGGAGCCTTTAGATGAAAAGGCCCTTCAGATGAAAAGCCTGCATGCAAACCGAATGATCGAAAAGCCTACATATGATCGTGCGGCGAGGAAGGCAAGGTGGTTAAGTTGAATAACAGCAGAGAAAAAGAAAAGAGTATATCTTCTTGAAGTAGGCATCACGATTGAAGACTGAGAGCTAGAGGCTTTAAACTCATATTGTTGGGTAAGGTAGTTAAAGTCAAAATACCTTTCACCGTTGTTGTTCATGCGATTTCATTTTCACTAGTTGATGATCAGCGATCCCTAAAAGGAAGGTAGCTAGTTTCGGAGCATTGAGCGATTTGTACAAAATAGAAGGCAAGATTTATCAATGATTGCTTGAAGGGATGAAAGCGGCATCACAACGTATCTGATACTCAACCTACTGTACCAGGACTTTTTGGGATATTGAGTACCAAATTCCATGCGACGCGGTTCACAGAAAACTAGACGTATATTGATACAATCCTAGTATTCAGTATCTCTACCCAGCGCCTCCGTCTTCTCGAAACTCATAAAAGTCACCACTCTCAATAAAACAAAACTCCTGACGAACCCAATCAATGCTCAATAACTCCACCAATGCAATGCAACGCCTCTCTACCCCATCCACGAAAAATACTCAAACAAGCAAAGCACTAACCCCCTCATAAGCCCTTTCCACACTCTTCTTGCCCAGTCCAGGAACAGCAATCAGCTGCTGCAGCGTCCTGATATTGCCCCCCTCATCCTTATTCTGCAATTCCAAGAACTCAACTAAATCCCTCGCCTTCTTCGCCCCTACCCCACTCAACCCCTTGATCATCGCAATATCCCTCGAATTAACGATATCAAGCAGATGTCTCGTGCGTGGAGTGAGGGGACCATCTGTGTCGCCGGAAAAGATCCGGAGGGAAGATTTTGGTGCGGACTTCTGTTTCGATTTCTTCGGCTTGGAGGATTTGTAAGAGAAGCTATCATCGTCTTCGTAGTCTTCTGCTTGCATGATTGCAGAGCCGTTGAACTCGTCTTCTGAGTCTGCATTTGCTTTTCTTCTTGACTTGGAATGGGTTTCTTCTTGAGGAGCTTCGAAAGATGTTGGTGGTGAGGGAAATGGGATGGGTGCAGTGGCCGGGGCTTTTCGATTCTCAACTGGTGCGGAAGCCCTCGCTGCCTCCTCTCTCTTGGCTTGGATCTTTGCTCGAAGGTTGTCGATCTTCTTTTGAAGCTTTTCTTGACCAGGAAAGAATGGTACAGCGAGTTCGTACATCTTCAGCGCACTCGAATCCTCACCTCGCTCCTTATGTTGCTTTGCCATCAGCAAGAATCGCAGACCTTCTGCTCTGGCCTCCTCAGCCTCACCACTCTCAATCTTTCGTTCCAGAGCCTCAAGTCGACGTTGAACCGCCTCGGTGATATCGGTTGGTGGATTAGGTGCAGGCTGGTCTAAAGCTCGATGTGCCAAAGCCTCCTGCACCTTCTTCTCAATCATTTCCTCAATCTTGGCAGCGGACATCTCAGCATGTGATCGAACTCCTGTTGGATTAGGTCGAGCCATTTTAGTGGGGCGAGAATTGGAGTTGGAATCGGAGGGCCTCTTATTAGTTGAATTTGTTCGCCGAACAGATTGTGGAACAGTGCCTGAAGATCGTGGACCAGTAGGTTTGCTCCTATCCGAGTAAACAGAGAATGCCTTTGCAGGCTTGTCTCCTTTTTGAGATGCTCCATTAACGTGAGTATTGTGAGCATTCGCCAGCGGTCTGAGAGGTTGTCGCTGGATTGATGTCCCGGTAATTGATGCGGTCTTTCTCGGTGGTTGCGTAAATACAACCTCGTTCTCTATCTCTCGGACCTCGATTCGTTTTGCCCTTGAGCTGACGTTGAGACTTGAGAGCGTGTCGAGGTGGTATGATCGCAATGGTGCTAAATTTAGGATCATGATAGTGATACCATTGTTTTGACCCAAGCTGAGGATTCTCGTCATCTTGCTTTCTCGATAGCTGTAATGACATCCGTCAGCTTCAATCTGGTCCCGGGGGTTTCACAGCTGTGTTATGAAAAGTCCATGAAGCACTTACGGAATTCTCTTATCTCCACGTCCAATAGCATCAATACACGAACTCAGCACGAATAAACTCTTGTTAATACTCGCCGACTCCACCAACCTCTCCTTATTATTATCCGTCCGTCGATTGTCCTCTGAACCAGCCAGATCAATTGCCGATGCTGTACTAATCAAAACTTCATCCCCATTTGTTTGGATAACCTTGACCATCAAAATGGCATGACTTCGACTGCTCTGCGCGTTCAACTTCGTTCCCGCCGTACTCCGATTATTGTTCGCCTCGATGTAGAGTCGCTCAAAATCCTTCAAGTCATCGCAAGCTCGTTCTGAAAGTCCCACAACAATTGTCTTGCCGTCCTTCTCGCGGAGAGGTAAGCCGGCTAGAGAACGTTTCTCGGGTGGCTCAAAAAGATCGTAGACTTTATCGTTGTAGATTTCGTAGTATGAAAGGGTGACTGTGACTTCCGTCTCGCCACCAGAGTCCTTCGTAATCTTCTTCCCACGTCGGTATATGCCACTGAGTAGGCGGGGAATCACTCCTCGTTCTGCAAGCTTCAGTCCTCCTCTCATAGTATGCGTCTTCCCCGTCCCTGTAACACCATATGCAAAAATTGTGACATCGAGACCCTGGAAAAGTGACTTCAAATGGGGCGCAACTACTCAAAATCAGCTTTGCCATTGGCGCACGGCGAATCATCATACCTTCATTGGTAAAGAGCTCCTCTTGCGTGGTGTCCATGTCATACACGCCATTGAACGTGAAACTAAATTCCTCTGCCTCGTTCTTGGGATTGGGTATTCGGACAACGTTCATTGTCTTTCCATCACCACTGCTTTCTGCGCGCACAATCGTGTCTTTATCCAGCTCCTTGTCAAGGAGAGGTCGGATTCTTGCTACCACTGCAAGCTAGTCAGCGCAGCCCACAGCACGCATGGCGAATGACGGATATATTTACCTCGAACAGACATTGCGCGCCAATTAGGAGATATCAGGAAGGGAAAGTGGTGAAGAAACGCCTGCAATGCAAAAGTCGTTGTACGGAGACACTTGCCCGCTGTCGTGGGAATTCGTGAGTCGGTCGTTGATGCGGCTGTGGTCGAGGTTTCGCGATTGAGTGATGTTTTGCCGAAGGGTTGCCATGACAACGCGAAGTGGGAACCTCCGACTTCCTGGCGTATTGAACGATTTACTCCAAGCAGGGACAAATAGTTTCAAGATCTACTTGAACAAACAATTGAGATTCATTGCCGGGAAATACCCTCTATGTTATTAATCAATCTATGTGCCGACATCTTTGCAAGCGATTTGGCTGAATTCGTCCAGCTGGTTCCCCTTAACCGTTTTAGTCTCGTGACTCTCGTCCAGCTGCACCATTTAGAGATGCTTTGCATTAGCAAAGCTATGACAAGAATTAGGGCATTGACCGAGGTATCTGCGAGCAAATGGTCTCCATCCAAAAGCCTTAAAACACCTAGTGCTTGAACAGGACACTCGAAGCACCAGTGGGTGTCTGAATTCGTGACGCAATACTGGTTTTCAATGTACTATAACTTATAGAACATTTGTAATCTAACTAGCCACTACTTTTTAGATTGTTCCTTAGATCAGGGAACATTCAGAAAAGCAAAATGGCAGTTAGGCTTTAAATATTCCTCGAGCTATAGTATATTGAAAACCAGTATTGCGTCACGAATTCAGACACCCACTCGTGGAAGGCTACTTTTGAAACTTCTGATTCCATTTTTTCCGTTATCTCCCGACACACACACAGGGAAGCATCTACACGTAAGCTTTACGCCTCCCATTCCCAATCCGCTCAGAAATCGTCTTCTTTTCCAATCTCAAGCCAAATCACGGTCTAGAACTAGTTGATGCCAGAATCAACCTGGTCGAAATCTATGAAGCTCGCCAAGTCCATATCCCCAACATTGAGATCCTCACCCGTCTGCATTAAACCTTCCTCAGTAACATTATGTGAGATATTCATGCCCGGAGACATGTGCCACATCTCGTTGCCACCGAATGCCGGGTATTGATCTGAAGACTGTTAGGTTAGGCACAATGGAAGCAAGACTGTACTTACCCAGTGAAGTCCATTCATGCAAGTCCATTGGTGGTGGTACTCCTGATGTTTGATAAGCTGCCGGTGCCAAAAACGATCCATTTGTTGTATTAGCGAAAAGAAATGGGCTGTAAAATTGCTCATGTGGGCCCATGTCTATCAAGTGGTTATTGGTTGATGCCCAAGTGCCCATGAGCTCGGGTTTGAGTGGATGATTCGGTGTAGGCGACGACTGTATAAACGACCACGGTTGTTCTGGAAAACCTTGGATCTGGGCATACTGTAATGAATATGTTGATGGCAATGACGTCAAGTCAGAGTTAGCTCTAGGAAGTCCAGAAAGGTCTATGGTTTGTTTGTCTTGCCATGGCTGTAGCTTGCCATAATTGGCCTCAATTGAATTAGCTCTGCGAGGCTGCGAGTTGTTCTTTTTCTGGTCTTTGATCAGTGAGTCGGAGGTACTCTGTTTCGCCGCAATCATTCTCCTGTGTTTCTCAGTAGGTTACTCTTGAGAGGAATGGCTGCTCACTCACTCTGACGAATGCAGGATGGCGACTCGCTTACGCCTCCATAGGCTTTCTTCCGGTCCATCACAAAGATTTTCCAAATCTATAGCTAGCGGTAGTGTTTTCCGTATCCTGGTGGAAGTCGCATAGCAATCTTGCGTTGCTTTACGGGATAAGTCGAAGGTGGATTTATCATGTTCCATTGGAAATGTTATTTCAAATTGTGGATTTGACCTGGTAGAGTAAGGCCCCCCACACTTGGCTGGAAAGTAAAGAAAAACTCACCATTTAACCGAACCGTCTATCTCCTTTTCTGATGCGAAGACCCATTTTACGCAAACGATACTGTTCTTGGAAACATCACTGATGTCCAATGTACATTGTACTTTCCGTTCTGGGCTGGGCATTTGAGACCGTGGTCTGGTTCTCGCCAGTCTCCCTCTGGTCGCACCACCTTCGACCTCGAAGTCTTTTTTCGGGACCCGCCTCTCGCTATGGAGGGGCTGAAAGTTACTTATGGTTTCAAACCTCTACTAGGACATTAACAATTTCCCATCGCTATTGCTGAAAGTTATCTTACCCCTGAAACCGCGACTAGAGTGAGAGCCTCTGAATTGGCCTCTCCCCAAGTTCTACGTGCTTTCTTCAAGCATAAACTGAAGATTATTGTTCCGTTTGCCTGTACTTTTGGAAGCCTTAGTATCTCCTCCAGAGCTTTCCTCATCTGCGAGATAAACGTTTCCGATCTGCTTCTTCTGGTATTAGTCAAAGATCACCAATCCAGGGATCACGGAGAGCAAATACTCACACTGTCCTCAGTGAGTTACGAACTTCATCTACATCTGGTTCCATGACTTGTCGGTCACGCTTCCTAGCTGCTTTGCTGAGAATCATTCCTTGATCTCTTGCAACATGTGCTTGACGTTCCAGCTCATGCTCGACTTGCATCAAGTTGGTTCTGAGGAGTCCCGAATCTGATCCTGTAAGTAGCCTATATTTGACTTAGAGATATCTAATGAACAAAGGGTCAGTACACTGACGCTGAAGCAACCTGCGTGCATTTTTCATCGTCAAGATCCCGAGCTAAGGCGGGAGAGACAGCGGCAGGCACCTTGCGGCGTGCATTGTATTTTCTGTAGCCCCATTCCTCGAGTTTATCCTTATAAGCGCGGACGCTTGCCAATGTCATCGATCAATGCTCATAAGCAGCTCCTAACAATTACTCACCAGGCACTGAAGTTCCTTGTATCTTTCAATATCTTTCGAACCTCTTTGAGGGATTTTCCTTCCTTCATGTACAACCTTTCAATGTCATCCTTGACCTCTTCCCAATTGAACGTCATTGTGATGCCTTTAGTTGTCTAGAGATCTGTGTCATACACGTGATACCTAGTGTGTAACACAGTCAAGACGAGGCTGTGGAGGTGAAAGTACAAAGCGCGGCTGGATGCACATCGAATGCAGAGAAAGCCGATGTTGGTCGACATGAAATTGGAAGGACCATGGAGCTGTATTTAAAGTGTCCAAAAAGTTGGTTGGCGTGGGCTTTTGATGTCCGACTCGTAAGTCAGGTTTGAACGTTTCGTGGTTCAAAAATGAAAGTGCAGTTTTGGCGGCTGCAGGCTGCGATCAGCCCGGCCACTTGCATGCACGCCGCCATGCAAACTACCCTGGTCACATTCGAACCATTTGACAATCCTCCTCTCTCTCCAGGAGATTCTAGCTCCCCTCCTTACACAATGCCTTTTACCCCTGGCGTTCATCCTCGAGCTAGCATCAAAATTGAAACGATGGCTTATGCAATCACGCAATAGCTCTTTCTATTCATTCCGACTAGACATGTTCCCTTAACAACTGATCACCTTCGCTTTCAAATAGAGCCTGGCGGCAGATCGGCGAGGGTCTAGGTTTATCATGCTCTACTTACCGCATCCAAGAGAACCCGAGGGAATGGGAAGCCACGAGGCTCTCCTCTTGGTTTCCACAACCCTCCATAGTTTCTGCCCTTTTCAAAAATGCAGGGCTCAAAATGACACGCATGCAATGTTACTTACATGGAGACTAGAGAAAGTGATGGTAAGCTCTGATAAGGCTGTGGCCCTAGAACGTGCTCCGCAATGGTGGGTTGAGGAATCTGATAAGGCTATGCACTGTATCTCCGCGCTCGTCCGGTCACTGATCAGAGAAACTGCACTTTGCTACCGTGAAATCATCCTGGTCTCTCAGCTTCTTGAGATGCTCGTGTCGAATCGTGGCCGCAGGGCGCGGGAACCTGGTCCAAAAGTCGAGCGTGCACACCACCTTCATCGTTCCCCCCACAAAACTCCCATAAAATCAATAGGGCTCGACAGCCATTACACCAAGTAAAAGTTGTTCTGAAAGAGGCTTTGCCAGAATTGGCGAATTGTTCCCTGGATCCAGGCAGGGCCAAGTGCGACGTCCACTCGAGGACTGAGAAAAGCCTGCAGAAAGAAGGGCTTCGTCAAGCGGGCCAATTACCGGATGGATGGCCCCCTATATTCTAAAGCACGAAAGCCCTACAGCGAAGGATCGTCGTGTTGCCCGTGTCTTGTCGCAGCTGTCAATACAATTTTGGGAACAAGGTCGCAAACTCGATGCAGGAGGAGTTCTTGCATTTGTCCCAGCAAATTGGATTCTGGTAAAGGCGCCCTGGTACCTTCCATTCCCATTCCCCTTATCAGAAACAGAATCTTTGGGGCTGCTCAGCAATATTAGAACTTACTCATGCCCACAACTCTTGACTTCTTCGTCATTTCTGTACGAAATGTAAAAAGATACCTTCTCTGGG
>Ga0181525_10003757_pt1 | contig 11883 bp, 17 predicted proteins | sample PEATcosm2014_Bin_48_FD_121100 | JGI IMG/M metagenome (GOLD analysis project Ga0181525, IMG submission 121100) | Peatland microbial communities from MTU Mesocosm Facility, Houghton, MI, USA - PEATcosm2014_Bin06_10_metaG | ecosystem: Environmental > Terrestrial > Soil > Wetlands > Peat | place... | reverse complement strand
CGGTCGTGGCGGTGGAAATGGGCGGCCATTTCGGATTTGCATTACGCCCGCACAACGCATCGAATTTTGCCCAGCTCATTTTGGCGACACCGGTGGTGCTGTGGGGCGGCTGGCCGTTCTTCGTGCGCGGCGCGCAATCGCTCGTCACCCGGCATCTCAACATGTTTACGCTGATCGCGATGGGCACCGGCGTGGCCTATGCCGACAGCATCGTCGCGACGCTGGACCCCGGGCTGTTCCCCGCGGCGTTTCGCGATGCGCATGGCGGGGTAGCCGTTTACTTCGAGGCCGCCGCCGTCATCATTGTGCTGGTGTTGCTCGGCCAAGTTCTGGAACTGCGCGCCCGAGCCTCGACCTCTGGCGCCATTCGCGCCCTTATGAATCTTGCGCCGAACCGGGCGCGGCGGATCAAGGCCGATGGCGGCGACGAGGATGTGCCGCTTGAAGCCGTCGCGGCGGGCGACCGGCTCCGCGTCCGCCCCGGCGAAAAAATTCCCGCCGATGGCGTCGTGCTCGAAGGCCGTTCCGCCGTCGATGAATCGATGCTGACCGGGGAATCGATGCCGGTGACAAAGCAGAAAGGCGACACGGTTATCGGTGCGACGCTCAATGGCAGCGGCGGCTTTATCATGCGCGCCGAGCGACTGGGCAGCGATTCGTTGCTGGCGCGGATCGTTCAGATGGTCGCTAACGCGCAACGCTCGCGCGCGCCGATCCAGCGGCTCGCCGATCGGGTCGCGTCCTGGTTCGTGCCGGCGGTGATCGCGACCGCGCTTATTGCTTTTGCCGTCTGGGCGGTCTTTGGACCGCAGCCGCGCTTGGCCTATGCGCTGGTTGCGGCGGTGACCGTGCTGATCATCGCCTGCCCTTGTGCGCTCGGTCTGGCCACGCCGATGTCGATCATGGTCGGCGTCGGCCGCGCCGCCTCGCTCGGAATTTTGATCAAGAACGCCGAGGCGCTTGAGCGGATGGAGAAGGTCGATACGCTCGTCCTCGACAAGACCGGCACGCTCACGGAAGGAAAGCCGAAATTGGTAGCGGTGCGGCCGGCTGTCGGATTCAATGAAGATCTTTTGCTCCGGTTGGCGGCGAGCCTCGAACGCGCCAGCGAGCATCCGCTCGCGGCGGCGATTATTGCGGCCGCAACCGAGCGCGATATCGCGACGGTTGCCGTCGCCGATTTCGAGTCGATCTCGGGCATGGGCGTCAGCGGCACGGTCGAGCGCCGGCGCGTCGCGCTCGGCAATGCGAAGTTTCTCGCGCAATCGGGCATCGCGTCCGACACGCTGCAAGCCGAGGCCACGCGCTGGAACGGCGACGGCGCGACCGTCGTCTTTCTTGCCGTCGACGGCGCGCTCGCCGGCCTTCTTGCCATCGCCGATCCGGTCAAGCCCATGGCACAAGCGGCGCTCGAAGCGTTGCGGGCGCAAAACATCGCGATCGTCATGTTGACGGGCGACAGCCGCGCCACGGCGCTCGCGGTCGCGCGAAAACTCGGAATTTCAGACGTCGAGGCGGACGTACTGCCCGAACGCAAAAGCGCCGTCGTCGAGGGACTGCGCCGCGCCGGCCATATCGTCGCCATGGCGGGCGACGGCATCAACGACGCGCCGGCGCTCGCCGCCGCCGATGTCGGTATCGCCATGGGCGGCGGCACCGACGTCGCCATGGCCAGCGCCGGCATGACATTGGTCAAAGGCGATCTCACCGGCATTTTGCGGGCGCGCCGCCTCTCCACCGCGACCATGCGCAACATCCGGCAAAACCTGTGGTTCGCCTTTCTCTATAACGCCTTGGGCGTGCCGGTCGCGGCCGGCGCGCTCTATCCGCTGTTCGGAATTTTGCTGTCGCCGGCCATCGGCGCCGCGGCGATGGCGCTATCCTCCGTCAGCGTCATCGCCAACGCGCTGCGGCTGCGCCGGGTTGCGGTCTAGCCGAAATCGCTTCATCGATTCCTTTGCCGCGCGGGGAAACCGGTAGGAACTCGTTGCACTGCGAGCGAATTTTCGGTCATTCAACGGATGGTCTGATCGCTCTGAAATTCGGGGGTAAAACCGCAGTCCTTATCCGCCGCCGCGCGCTGCAAGAGTCGCTCTTCGGTCAGAACCGAATCGTAATCGGTGCGGTAGGCAAGCGAGCCGATCACGGCGCCGCCGCCGCCGCCGTCGTTCGCCTTATCGATAAGCCCCCGCAACTGCTTTTCGCGCGCGACCAGAATCTTCCACCGCGCGGCGAGTTCATTGCAGTGATAGGCCACGTAGCGGCCCGGATCGACCAGGACCGAACCCGCCCCGTCGGTCATACCGCAACCGGCCAGCGCGACCGCGGCAAGGGTCAACAAGGCGCGGCGAAATCCGAGAATCGGCAGGCCATGGCGCGGTACCACGGCCTGCGTCCACGCCTCGGCGGTATCGTCGCCCATTCTCATAAAAGATTGCCCCGTCGCGCTCTGGCGACGCCAATTCCCCGCGGTCAGTTTGCATCCCGCCGCGCCGTAAATATGGCAAAACCGCCACGGTTCTGGCGGCCGGGTCATGAGACAAAATACCGTGACCGCAAGGCGCCGGCGCGCGACGCCCCGCGGTCAGGAGCGGGATGCGGGAAATTCGACGCCGACAGTCATTCCATCGCGCCAAACAACGCGACAATGGCGCCGCGTTCTGCCGTCGGCGGTGAGCAGCAGGATGAAGGTTTCCGGCAACTCGGCCTGTTGCTCAAGCGTGAGTCGGGCGCCGCTTTCCGAGACGTCGGCGATCTCGCATGGCAGCGGCGGCGAATTCTTGTCCGTCAGAATTTTCGCGACGTGGCGAAACTGCCGCCGCGGATTTTTGCGCAGTTCGGCACGATTACGAAAATTGCCGACAACGACCATCCGGCCCCCTCGCCCGCCGCGTCCACGACAAGGCGGCACGAACCGTGGAATCTAGGGACTCAGCCTTAAAAACCGGTGAATCGAGGACGCGCCGGGGTGGCTGGCCCTGGACCGCCGGCTCGAATCTTATCTTGAAGCGCGAAAGCGCTACTCGAACAAATAGGCCCAGACCGCAGTTGGCCGCAATCGACCAACAAATGAATTCCGGCGCGCCTTAACGGTAGGCAGTCTGGCGCGAATCCGATAACATTTTCGTGCTGATTCGTTCCGCGCGAGCTGATTTGGAATGCCGTGGAGGTAACGGGCATGATCATCACGGTGGCCACCATGAAAGGCGGCAGCGGCAAGAGCACACTTGCAAGCTGCCTCGCGGTTCATTGGCATCTCACCGGGCGGCGGCCCACGCTGGTCGACGCCGATCCGCAGCGCTCCATTGTAAGGCTTGCCGCCCGCGAACGTGCGCTTGGCGGTGTCAGCGTGGTCGAGGACGCGACCGAGGAGGCTCCTAAGACGGCACGCCGATTGGCCGCTGGCGGCGGCCTGGTGATCCTCGATACGCCGGGGTTCCGTTCCAAGACGACGCTGGATTGTCTTGCCGCGGCCGATTTTTTGTTGGTTCCGGTAAAGCCGTCACCGTTCGACGTCGATCGCATGCTCGATACCGTGAGCATCCTGACGGAGCGTGCCGACGGCCGGCGCCCGCTGTTTCGCTGCTTGCTCACGCAAACGACGCGCGACTCCATTATTGCCAAGCACATCCGTTCCGAACTCACCGCCGCCGGCTTGCCGGTCCTGCAGAGCGAGATGACAAACCGCGTGGCCTATCCGGAAGCCGCGCTGTGGGGCGCGACCCCGAGCCTGATCAGTTGGAAAGGTCCCGCGGCGCGCGAGATCGCCACGATCGCCGACGAGGTCGACATGGTGCTCGGCGCCCAACAGGCGGCTGCATGACCCGCAAACCGCTGCCCAAGGCCATTACGCGACCGCTCGCGAACTTGCGCGAGATCGCCGGCGAATTCGTGGCCGACGAACAAGGCCGTGTGCCGCGCCATGTCGAATCATTCGACGCGGTCGAACCGGAGCCGTCGCCGGCGCCTGAAATTTCGTCAAATCCGACCGGAGCGGTGTCGCCGACACGCGCCGGAGGGAACTTTGCCGGAGAGAATTTTCATGCCGCGGCGCCGGACCGTTCCGATCCGCAAGCGGCGACGCGACGGGCGGCGGCACGGAAAATCGTCGAGCGGCATAAGATGTATGCGGCTGTCGGTGGCCTGTTCCCGCTACCGATCGTAAATATCGCCGGCGTGACCGCCATCAACATGCGCATGGTTAAGGCGCTTAGCGATTTCTACGGGATGCCGTTCCAGCGCGACCGGACCCGAGCCATGATCGTCGCGTTGATGGGAGGCGCGGTGCCGACCGGACTGGGGGCGGCAACGGCTTCGACGCTGACGTTCGTCGTCCCGGGCGGCGCACTGCTCGGCCTCGGTGTCTCCGCCATTGCCGCCGGCGCATTAACCCGCGGCATCGGCATGGTGTTCGTCGAAAGCTTCGAAAGCGGCAGGACGACAGGCGTTATGGCCCCGGCCAAACATGCGTGAACCCGATCCACGTCGGTGCGCCGTTCGACAAATATCACAAGATTCGATGCCAACGGCCTTGAACGCGACCGACTTGAACGCGACCGACTTGGTTTGGACTGGCCGACCGCGTCGGCACCCGCCCCAAGGCGCGCCTTGAAACGACCACATCTTTGGCCTATATGGGTCTAGCAACCTTATAGGTTTGCTCGCGAGCCGCGTGTACGGGACCCCGTCAAACGGCTTCTGGCTCGCTCTTCCTTTTCCACTGACAGCCCAGAACGCGCGGGGTGTCTCGTTCACCCGCAAGGCAGGCCGCGGCGTTAGCGTGGCGGCTGCACTCGTGCACATACAACAGAGAGCTTATTCTTGACCAATTTCGAAGACTTCAAACTCGACGATGCCATTACTCGTTCACTCGCTGAAGAAAAATACTTCACCCCAACCCCGATTCAGGCGCAAACGATTCCGACCGTGATGTCGGGCCGCGACCTGGTCGGTATTGCCCAAACCGGTACCGGCAAAACCGCGGCGTTTGCATTGCCGATCCTGCATCATCTCGCCAAGAATCCGAAAGCGCCGCAGCGCAAGAGCTGCCGCGTCCTGGTTTTGAGCCCGACGCGCGAATTGTCCGGCCAGATTCTCGACAGCTTTCGCGCCTATGGCCGCCATCTGCGCATCAAAGGCGCGCTGGCGATCGGCGGCGTACCGATGGGCGGCCAGGTCCGCGCGCTCATGAATGGCGTCGATGTCCTTGTCGCCACGCCCGGCCGGCTGCTCGACCTGATTCAGAGCAACGCACTCCGCCTCGGCGATGTCGAATGTTTCGTGCTCGACGAAGCCGACCGCATGCTGGATATGGGCTTCATCAACGACATTCGTAAAATCGTAGCGAAACTTCCGGCGGTACGACAGACGCTGATGTTTTCCGCGACGATGCCTCGTGCCATCGCCGATCTCGCCGCGCAAATGCTGCGCGACCCGGTCAAGGTCGCGGTGGCGCCGGCCGCCTCGACCGTGGAGCGGGTCGAGCAACGCGTTATTCGAGTCGACCGCGGCGCCAAGCCTGCAACCCTGGTCGATGTATTGCAGCGGGAAACCGTCGACCGCGCCCTCATCTTCACCCGGACCAAGCATGGCGCCGATAAGGTCGTGCGCGGCTTGGTGCGCGCCGGTATCGCCGCTGAGGCCATCCACGGCAATAAATCGCAAGGTCAGCGCGAACGCGTGCTCGCGGCATTCCGCAAAGGCGAAATAAGGACGCTGGTCGCGACCGACATTGCCGCGCGCGGCATCGACGTCGATGGCATCAGCCATGTGGTGAATTTCGATCTGCCGAATATTCCGGAGACCTACGTTCATCGCATCGGCCGCACCGCGCGCGCCGGCGCGGAGGGTGTCGCGATCTCGCTGTGCGACGCCGATGAGGTGCCTTTCCTGCGCGATATCGAAAAGCTCATCCGCATCTCCATACCCGTCAGCGATCAGCGCGCAAATCCGCATCAGATCGACCCGCCGACCGCCAAGCATGCTTCCGGCCGCTCCGCCGCTGAAGCGCCCGGCAAACGGCGGCGCGGCCGTAACGGCCATGGTGGTCGTAAGCAGTCCCGCCACGATCAGCCAAGAGACCAAGCTAGAGACCAATCACGAGAACACTCAAGAGACCAGTCGCGAGACCAGGCACCGGGGCCGGGAATCGGTTCCGTCGCCTTCTTGCATCGCAACGCGCCGGCCGGGCGCGACGCGGCCCCACGCGCGCCGCGCTGGACCAGTCACTCAAAGGGGTCGTGACGTGAGCAAGGAAGAACTTCTGGAATTCGAGGGCCTGGTGCTCGAGATCCTGCCCGACGCGCGCTATCGCGTTCAACTCGATAACGGACACGCGCTGATCGCCTATACCGCCGGACGGATGAAGAAAAACCGGATCAAAACGCTGGCCGGAGATCGTGTGACCGTCGAGGTGTCGCCCTACGACCTCGATAAGGGACGAATGATCTTTCGCCATAAAGACGAGCGAGCCAGCACCGGCAGCCGCCCGCCGCAGCGCAACCAATTCCGCCGGCGGTGACCGGCCGTGCCCGAGCATAAGTCCGGCGGCGGCGGCACCGCGGCGGCAAACAAAGGTGGCTCAATGCGATTATTTATCTTCAAGTCCGATGCAAGTCCCAACCTGCGGGCGTTCGGCGGCGATCTGGTCGGCAGTTTGCTGCCCCATCAATTCAAGCCGTGGCATGTGACGGGCGCCGTCGCGCCAGGCGAAGACCCACCGTACAAATTCTCGCGCGATGCGATCGAGACCGCGGTCAAGGATCGCGGCTTTCAACTCTGGCGCGTGAGCACAAAGGACTGAGCCCCCGACAAGGCATTAACGCCCGAACCTGCCCGACCCCATAAAGCCTCGAGGTAGACCCACAATGACAGACACCGCTCACAGGTTCAAAATCGGACAAGCCGTCGATCTCATTGCCTCGACGGCGCGGTCGGCGGCATCTGGCCGCTACGAGATCGTCAGTCTGCGGCCGACCGACGGCGGCAGTCCGCAGTATCGGGTTAAGAGCAAGAGCGAAAACCACGAACGCGTGGTGGCGGAAAGCGATCTGGTTCCGTCGCGACAATGAAAATCGAGTTTGGGAAAGCCGGGGTTCAATGTTCAAAATTCTCGAGCTAAACAGCGCGGCCTCCGCTCCGGCGCGGGAGGTCGGACAGGGCTATCCGACGCTGCAGGACGCCCTGGCCGCGGTTAAGAAGCACCTGAAAACATTCCACGTCTCCGGACACAATCCGGAGGGCAATTATTGGTGGGCGCGGGACGCCGAAGGCCTACGAAAATGCTGGATTTCCAGCCCCGAATAAGGCAACGCCGGCTCCATGCTCAATTTTCCGAACCCCAGCCGATCTTTCGATGCGACCCGACGAGCCGTGCGGTTCTGGGGGCATGACAGCTCCATGGAGTGGTCGTTCTTTGTCACCGAAGATGCGCTGAGACGGCTGCAGCCGGAAATGCCGCGCGACGAGGACAGTCTGCTTCGGGCTTTTGATACGAACCGAACCCAGATTTACGCGGCCGCCGTCAAGGCCCATACGCGGGGCCGCAAAGGCTCGTACGAACTTGCCGTGGCGGACTTTTGAAGTCGCGTCCCGCGTTCGCCGCCGCGTTCAGATGCCGACGGTATCGCGCTTTTCGGGAATGCCGAGATTTTTCTGCACTGCCGCGGGCATGTCGGGCACGCAAATAATGCGGCCCATGAATGTCACCCAGGGCTTTTCCGCAGGCGGCTGAAGCTGCGCAAAGTTCCAAAATTGCCGTTCGTTCATCTCGATCTCGGTCACCGCGTGGTCGAGCACCCAAGCCCGGAGCATGGTAAGGCGGCTGCGTTCGGGATCGCTGAACATCGTGCTCGGCAGAGTTTTTCTCATGAAAGTAGGCCTTTGGCCGATCGGACCGTCAAGCAGACCATCTTGCCACACGACCGGTAACAATTCCCTTAGAGCGGGATGAATAATCTCTGCATCGTCGTCGCGCTGTAAGCACCTGTTGTCGCGTGTCCGCAGCAATACCGGGCTGCCGCTTTTGGGCAGGCTTCATAACGTGATCCAAAAAAAGCGAAAACGCCGGGGTCGTCTAAGCGGCTACGAAGATTTCTTGCCGCCGGGACCCGATCCGGAAAAACGCGCCGACGCGAACGGCGAAACCGGCGGCGTACTCTTTTGTTTATTTTTATCCGCCTTCGGCTTTTTCTTCTCGCGATTACTTCTCATCTGACCCTTTGCCATCTCATCCTCGCTGCTGTTGCGACTCAACGCATACCAACTCGCGATCCGCGCTGCTAGCCTTCGCCGGATAGCCGCTTGAAATCGGCGAGTACGGCGGCAACCAATTGCTGTCGCCGCGGATCCTGCGCGGCTAGGCTCCCCGCGAACAGATTGAGCAGGTAGCGCGCCTTTCCGGCCGCGTCCTGCCAATTTGCCGCCGGTGCCGCGAGCATTTGCGATTCCAGTTCTTCTTGGCGCAGGCGAAGGACCGTTTCGTTGGCCTCCACTTCAGTCAGCATCCGACGCAGATCGGTGGCCTTTTGGGCCGCCATCCCGCGATGCTCATCGAGGTCGATGGTCGTATCGGTCATCATCAGGCGGCGCGTCGGGCCAACGGGTATTCCGCGCTTTCGTATAAGCGGCGAATTTTGTTGCCGTCATATCTTTCCTCGCCGACCTCGAGAAAGGCGCCGATAAGAAGTTCGGCTGGCAGGTCTTCGATGGCAAAACGGATGGCTTGCGCCGCCTGCGCGAATCGCTTGTACCCAAGCGGCTGGCGCCGCACCATTCGCTTTCGCGTGGAGTAAAGCTCGGCGGTGGCATTATAATCAAACACACTCATCGGACGGGCTCCGAAACTTTCTTAAAAGTCACCTGAATGAGCGTCATTCAAACGCCGGACACACATATATGCACAAACTGGAATATTGCCAGCCTTGCGCGTACGGCTCAGCCGTGAATTCGACATAAAACTAGCGCTGGTAGTCGTTATGGACGTACGAAATCGTACCGTATAAACTCGTCCGATCGGCTCTTTAAGGCGATTCGGCTTGATGGACTTTGCCAAGCGCTCAGCTTAACCATCGTTATGATCGGTGCGTTAAAAAGAGCAGTGCCGTTCCGAGCGCTGAGGTGCGCGACGGCGCTGGGCGAGAGTGGCGCGATCAGCCGAGTGAAACCAAAAGAACGACAGACATCCGAAAGACTCCAATGTCCCTTAGCGACCGTCATGCGATCGAAATTCCGCGCCACGGAGACGCCGAGCGCGAGCGCGCGCACGGTAGCGCCGCGATCGACATCCGCAATCTGATCCCGGCTCTGGCGCGTTATCGCGAACCTAACAATGGCCGCAGCGTCGTCGAAATCCTGATCACCATCGTCCCACTGATTGCGATTTGGGTGCTGATGTGGCTGGCGCTCGATTTCGGTTACGGCCTCTATCTCTTGTTGGCGGTCCCCGCTGCGGGCTTTCTGGTCCGTTTATTCATGATCCAGCACGATTGCGGCCACGGCTCGTTCTTCCGGCACCGTCTTGCCAATGACTGGGTCGGCCGGGTCATTGGCGTTGTAACGTTGACGCCCTACGATTTCTGGCGGCGCACCCACGCCATCCACCACGCGACGTCGGGAAATCTGGAGCGTCGCGGGACCGGCGATATCGACACCATGACGGTCAGCGAATACCTGTCGCACTCGTGGCTGGGCCGCCTGCGCTACCGCCTCTACCGTCACCCACTGGTGATGTTCGGCCTCGGCCCAGCCTATCTTTTTCTGCTGCAACATCGTTTGCCGATCGGATTGATGCGCGGCGGCTGGCAGCCTTGGCTGAGCACGATGGCGACCAACCTCGGCATTATCCTGGTCGCGGCGATCACCATGTGGGCGGTCGGCATCGGCCCGTTCCTGCTTATTCAGTTGCCGATCATGCTGATCGGTGCCTCGCTCGGCGTTTGGCTATTCTACGTCCAGCATCAGTTCGAGGACACCTTCTGGGCCTATAACAAGACCTGGAACGTGCACCAGGCCGCGCTTTGCGGCAGCTCACACTACGACCTTCCGGTCGTTCTGCGCTGGTTCACGGCCAATATCGGCGTCCATCACGTTCATCATCTATGCAGCCGAATACCGTTTTATCGGTTGCCGAAGGCGCTTCGCGATCATCCCGATCTGGCGAATTTCGGCCGTCTCACGCTGTTGCAGAGTCTTTCCTGCGTACGGCTGGTGCTGTGGGATGAGGCGGCAAGCCGGCTGATCAGCTTTGGCGAGTTACGGGCTCGGCTTTCCGCCGGCCGCCGTAACCAGCATGCCGCGGCAGGCCAAAGCTTGCTTTAATTGGCGGATCGCACTTTCCGCGGTCGCCGAGCTGTTGGCCTTTTCCATGTGCCGAAGCAGCACCTTCAGCGCCGGATCCTTGTCCCTGATCACCCAACGACGCGCAAACACCTTCGCCTCGTGGAAATTTGTGACGCGGACGGTTTGCGTCGCACCGGGAAACCCGGCGTCGAAATAATCGAGGGACGATCCGGACATTCGGACTCCGAACAATTCGATCCGCTGTGGACTCTTGGTATGACGCAGCCGGGTGCCCAGATCAATCCCGGTGCGGGTCACAATCCCCGCTGTTCTGCGCGTGCGTCCGACGCCATCAGGTGAGCCGAAAAACAAACCCGACCTTCGCGGTGAGCGTTCGGCAGCATCCCGAAGTTCCCAACCGGTTTAAAAGGGAACCGTTTACCGCGGCGGTCCGCTCAGGCTTTCACCTGCACCACAGTGAAGGCCATGGTATAACTTGAGCCGATGATCGGGCTCATCAAGGTCGTGAAAATCATGAGGCTATAAACATAGCTGACCGACACGATCACGCCGGTCTGTCCATTATTCAAGGTCGAGGTGGCCGACGTCTTCTCGGCAGACGTCGGCGTCGCGCCGGTCGGGTAAGCATAGACCGTGTTGACGACGCCTTGGTTGACCGTGACCTGGAACATGCGCAGGCTGATATTGGACGTCGTCAGTTGCGGCACGATGTTCGCGAGCGCCGCCGACGGCGTGTAGGTACCCAATTCGGTAAGACAGGTCCCGACCGGGGAATCCGAACAGTCCGCCCAGGTGAAGGCATATTGCGTGGCGAGACGATTGGCGGCGTTGTAGGACCAGAACGCCCTGGTGAGTTCGAAGCCGCCGCCCGCCAATCCGATCATCACGGGAACGAGGATGGCGAATTCGACGGCGGCGGTGGCCGTCCGCGACCCGAAGAAGTTGCGCAAGAAATTAAAGCCGCGGGCAGCCATTTACGAACCCTGCCGGCGTACCATCGCCGCCGACGTCACCTTATTGATGGTGCCGAATCCGGGGGCAAAGGTGATGACCTGGCCGCTGGCGCGCAATACCAGTGTGCTGGTGGTGGTGCCGTAATCGGTAAAGCCGTCCGTTATCGCGACCGAGGCGCTGTCGAGATCGGCCAGCGTGCGAATCTCGACCGCAAGAGTCGTGTTATTGGAAACCAAGGCGCCGGCGGCGGTGACCACGCCGGCCTTGATGGTCGCCGCGCTCGGCAGCGTGCCGGCCACCAAATCCTCGCGGACGGTTTCAGCTTCGGCGATCAGGCCGTTGTCCAGCGCGACTTGCGTCATGGCAAAAATGCCCAATTGCAAAAGCCACATGATGAGAAAGAAAAACGGCGCGGCCACCAGGGCGAACTCGACGGCGGAAGCGCCGCGTCGATCGCGCAGGAATCGCCGCGCCCGCAGCCATCCTGCCAGGCGATGGGCCGGTTTGCTCATGGCGCTGGCGGCTCAAGCGGATCGGTCACGATATAAAAGCCGGTGTAACTGACTTGCGATGACGGCTGCGGCGATGGCACGGGGATCGTCACCGCGCTGCTTGAGTAAGTGCTGTAAT
>Ga0181525_10003756_pt1 | contig 11885 bp, 7 predicted proteins | sample PEATcosm2014_Bin_48_FD_121100 | JGI IMG/M metagenome (GOLD analysis project Ga0181525, IMG submission 121100) | Peatland microbial communities from MTU Mesocosm Facility, Houghton, MI, USA - PEATcosm2014_Bin06_10_metaG | ecosystem: Environmental > Terrestrial > Soil > Wetlands > Peat | place... | reverse complement strand
GCTGCGAGCTGGCACGCCAGGAAGGCGAAGCCGGTCTGCACCTCATCGGCATCGCGGTCGACGTGTCGGAGCAGAAGCACCTGGTCGAACGGACCACGGCGGCCGATCTGCGCCTGCGCGACGCCATCGAGACCATCCCGGAAGCCTTCGTGCTGTGGGACGCCGATAATCGACTGGTACTGTGCAATTCGAATTTTCAGGAGTTGCATCGTTTGCCCGACGAAGCGGTGGCGGCCGGCACGCCCTACGAAACGGTGGTGGCGGCGGGACAAAAGCCGATCATCCGCACGACCATCGTCAGCGAAGATGGCCAGCCGCAGGGTGCGCGGACTTTCGAAGCGCAACTCAACGACGGCCGCTGGATGCATATCAGCGAACGCCGCACCAAGGACGGCGGCTACGTTTCGGTCGGCACCGACATCACAAAAATCAAACAGCACGAGCAGAAGCTCGTCGAGGGAGAGAAGCGACGGATCGCCACCATCAACGACCTGCGGCACTCGCAGCAAGCGCTAGAGCGCCAGACTGGCGAGCTTGCCGACATCGCGGGCAAATACGCCGAGGAAAAAACCCGGGCTGAGGAGGCCAACCAGGCCAAGTCGAAATTCCTCGCCAATATGAGCCACGAGCTGCGCACTCCGCTCAACGCCATCATCGGCTTTTCCGAGATCATGGAATCGGGAATGTTCGGGCCGCTGGGGTCGGAAAAATACACCGAATATTCGCGCGATATCCGCGAAAGCGGGCAATATCTGCTCGACGTCATCAACGACATCCTCGACATGTCGAAGATCGAGGCTGGTGGCATTCACCTCAATCCGGAACCGGTCGAACTGGATCGCATCCTCGCCGATTGCGTCCGCGTGGTGCTGGGACGCGCCAACGATAAACGCCTGCGGCTGAATTCCGATGTCGCCGAAGGCATCACGCTCACGGCCGATCGCCGCGCGCTCAAGCAGATCGTGCTCAACCTTCTCTCCAATGCGGTGAAATTCACACCGGATGGCGGCGCGGTAAGCGTCCACGGACGGGTGCGCGGCGGCATGGTTACCATCGCCATCGCCGACAACGGTATCGGCATTCCCAAGGACGCGCTGGGAAAGCTCGGCCGGCCGTTCGAACAGGTCGAAAGCCAATTGACCAAGCGGCACCAGGGATCGGGACTGGGGCTTGCCATCGCCAAGTCGCTGGCCGAACTGCATGGCGGCAATATGCGGATCCGCTCGGCGCTCGGCGCCGGCACTACGGTGGTGTTGCGACTGCCGCTTGCCGCCCGCGCATCGCTGCGTGAAGAAGCAGACCTCGTCCCCTTCTCTCTTGCGAGCTGACACCCGGCCTTGCTGTCAAGTTGCCGCGCTCATAACTGAACGACTGCGCAGATCGCAACATGGGACAGCCTCGCATGCCGCAGAATATCACCACCGGATATCGGGCGTTGGTCTATGCCGCCCAGCGCGACATCGAAACGCTATCGGTCGAGCAAGCCATCGCGCTGCATGGCCGCGACGACGTCACCTTTGTCGATATTCGCGACATCCGCGAGCTTGACCGGGAAGGCCGCGTGCCCGGCGCCTTTCATTGCCCCCGCGGCATGCTCGAATTCTGGATCGATCCCGAAAGCCCCTATCACAAGCCGATTTTCGCCGAGGATAAGCGCTTCGTTTTCTTTTGCGCCGGTGGCCTACGCTCGGCGCTCGCCGCGCAAACAGCGCAACGCATGGGGCTTCGCCCCGTCGCGCATATCAAGGGAGGCTTCGGCGCCTGGCACAGGGCCAATGGCCCAACGGAACCGCCGAAGCCCAAGGGCTAAGAGGCCTTCCCCAAAATCCGCACGAAGCATTCGCGCACCTGGCGCTGCGTTTCCACGACATGAGCCTGCAGTGCCGGGAAATCCGGCAAATCGGCGGCGCGGGCGAGAAGCGAGAGCACGCCTGCGTTCGCGATTTGCGGATCGAAGGCGCCGGGCAGGCAAAGCCGCAAGATTTGCGTGAGCTCATGGAAAAGCAGCACCGCCGGGCGCAACACGGCTGCATCCTCGGGCTTGAGCACGCCGGCGCGCGCCGCCCTTTCCAGCGTCCGCGCCGTCGAGGTATCGAGGATTTCGGGAGCCGCGCCGGCGTGAACGAGCTGGAGATATTGGGCGATAAACTCAATATCGACCAGTGCGCCGACCGCGTATTTGAGGTCCCACGGATTGGCGTCGCCCTTTTCCTTGGCGATCGCCGCGCGCATCTCGACGACGTCGGCTGCGACCGCGCGCGGCTCGCGTTTTCGTCGGAGCACGTCGTGGATCGTCGCCTCGACGCGGGCGGCGAAGGCCGGCGAGGCGGAGACGACCCGCGCGCGCGTTAGCGCCATATGCTCCCAGGTCCAGGCCTCGCGTTGTTGGTAACCGACAAAGCCCTCGATATGCGTCGCCAGCGGACCAGAGCGTCCCGACGGCCGCAGGCGCATATCGACCTGATAAAGCACACCGTAATTCGTCTGCGCGGTGAGCGCGCTGATCAGCCTCTGCGTCAGCCGCGCGAAGTACTGCGCGCCATAAAGGGGACGCTTGCCATCCGAATTGGGACGCCCGCCATCGAAATCATAGACAACGATGAGATCAAGATCGGAACTCGCCGTCATTTCGCGCGCGCCGAGGCGGCCGAGCGCGAGAATCGCGGTCTCCTGGCCACGTACACGTCCATGCATGGCGGCGAAATCGGCCTCAACGCGGGCATGCAGCGCGCGGATCAGCACGTCGGCAAGGCCGGCGAACACTTCCCCGGCCTGTTCCGCGGACAACGAGCCGGAGAGGATGCGCGCACCGATCAGGAACATATGCTCCTGGCCGAACAGGCGGATGGCATCGAGCATCTCCTCATAGCCACGCACCTCGCCAAGTGCGCGCGCAAGTTCCGCTTCGAGCCGCTTTGGCTCTGGCAGCACGCCAAAAAAACTGGGGTCGATCAGCGGATCGATCACATGCGGATGCTGCGCCAGAATGTCGGCCAGCCGTGGAGCGCCGCCGAGAATGCGCGCGCTGAAGCGGATAAGTTCCGGGTTTTGCCGCAAGAGCGAGAGCAATCGTCCCCCGGCGCGCAAACCGCCCAGAAACCGGTCGAAAGCGGCGAACGCGGCGTCGGGATTTTCCGCGTGCGAGAACTGGTCGATGATGACCGGAACGAGCTCGGCCAGATTTTTGCGCGCCCGCTCGCCCCGCAGCGCCGGGTAGCCGGCGGCGCGCCAACGCCGCATGACGGCGGAAAGCTCGCGTGGCTGCCGGAATCCCATTTCCGCAAGCCGATCGAGCGTCTCGCGCGCATTCTCGCTTTCGCTTTCCGCGAACGACAGGTTTTGGCGCTCGGCCAGCAAAGCCGGCGCGCTTTCAAATAATTTGACGTAATGCCTTTCCACCGCGCGCAGATGCGTCAGCAACGCCGCCGCAAAAGCATCACGGCCGGCGAAACCGAGAAAGCGCGCGAACCGGCCCAGCGTCTCAGGATCGGCCGGAAGCGTGTGTGTCTGCTCGTCGGCCAACATTTGCAGGCGATGCTCAACGCGACGCAGGAACTCATATGCGGCCGTCAACGCCTCACGTGCCGCGGGGTCGATCCAGCCTCCGGCGGCGAGCGCGGCAAGCATGGCGACGGTTTCACGGCCGCGCAAATTAGCGTATCGCCCACCGGCGATAAGCTGCTGCGTCTGCACGAAAAACTCGATTTCGCGGATACCGCCGCGGCCGAGCTTGATGTTGTGGCCTTCGACGGTGATTTCACCATGGCCGCGATAGGCGTGGATCTGCTGCTTCATGGCGTGGATGTCGGCGACCGCCGCATAATCGAGATATTTGCGCCAGACGAATGGCGAGAGCTCGCGCAAGAGTTTTTCGCCGGTGGCGATATCGCCGGCGCAAGCGCGCGCCTTGATCAGCGCGGCACGCTCCCAGTTCTGGCCACGGCGTTCGTAATAATCGACCGCCGCTTCGGTGGAGATGGCGATCTGGGTAGAGGACGGATCGGGGCGAAGCCGCAAATCCACCCGGAAAACGTAACCGTCGGCGGTGCGTTCCTGCAACAGCTTCACCAAATCACGGGTCAGCCGCACGAAAAACGGCGTGGGCTCCACGTCCGGCGCCAAAGCCGGCGCCGTGTGATCGAAAAACACCATGAGGTCGATGTCGCTGGAGTAGTTCAGCTCGTAGCCGCCCATCTTGCCCATAGCGACCACCGCATAGCCGCAACCGATCTCCGGATTTAGTGGATCGGCAGGCCGGAGCTTTTTGCGCACAACAGCCCCGGCAAGGAGGTGGCGAACGGCGAGACTGAGCGCCGTTTCGGCAACTTCCGTCAGCGCTGCGGTCACGCGCGCCACCGACCACAGGCCGCCGATATCGGCAAGCGCGATCAGAAGGGCCGCATCCGCTTTCATGCGGCGCAGAACGCGCATCAGCGGAGCAGAACCGCGCGCCGCCGCGGCAGCCTTGCGCGTATCGTCAATCAGCGCCGCAAACTCCTTTCCCGGATCGCCGCCAAGAAAAGAAAGAGCCCGCGTCGGATCCGCCTGGACGAGATCCCAGAGATAGGGTGCCGTTTCCGCGATCGCGCCGAGGATGTTCGCGAGCGGCGGATGTCGCGTAACCAGCGCCGCGAGCGCACGTCCCGCAGTCGTGCGCGTAATGCCCGCGAGCCAATGCCGCAAGCGGGCGCGCCCTTGCGCCGAAGGTCGCGGCAGCGTTCCGGCCAATTGTCGGATCAATGCTCTTTCGGCAAGCGCCTTACGCGGCCCTTTAGCGGGCGCGGGCCGCCGCATCACGCGCCTGCCGGTCCGCCACGCGGAAAAACAATGACGGTGCGCAGCCCGGGCTGATTGTCTTCGAGTTTGAGCTCGCCGCCATGCAACCGCGCGACCGCCGAAGCAAGGCTCAAACCCAATCCCGAGCCCGGCTGCGACCGACTTTGCTCGAGCCGGACGAAACGCTCGACCACGCGGCCCCGATCGGCTTCGGCGATGCCCGGACCACGATCCTCCACCGTGAGCACGATGCGCTCGCCTTGAGCGGCGGCTTTGACCACGATCTCGGCCGCCGCGCCATTGACTTTGCTCACGTCGGGTCCGGCATATTTAATGGCGTTGTCGATAAGGTTAGCCAGCGCTTGGCTCACCAGTTCGCGATTGCCGCGCACGGGCGCCGCTGCTGGCGCTTCGACCTTGAGCGCGAGACCCTTCTGCTCGGCAAGCGGCTCGTAGAGTTCACCGACATCGCGGACAATCTCGGCGGCATCGAATTCGCTCATGTTGTCGCGGGCCTGGCCGGATTCGGCACGCGCGATCATCAACAACGCGTCGAAGGTGCGGATCAGCTCATCGGATTCGGCAATGGTAGCTTCCAGCGCCGTGCGATATTCGGCGTCGGTTTTGGCGGTGCGCAGCGCCTGTTCGGAGCGGTTACGCAACCGCGTCAACGGCGTCTTCAGATCGTGGGCGATATTGTCGGTGACTTCCTTGAGCCCGCCCATGAGGGCCTCGATGCGCTCGAGCATGGCGTTGAGGTTGCCGGCGAGCCGATCGAGCTCGTCGCCCGTGCCGGCGATCGGCAGACGGCCGGCGAGATCGCCGGCCATGATGGTCTGCGCCGTTTCGGTCATCGCATCGATGCGCTTGAGTACGCGGCGGCTGACGAAGAAACCGCCGGCAAGCCCGAGCACGACGACCAACGCGAATGACCAGCGCCCGGCATTGGCGATGATGCCGTAGATACGCTCGCGCTCTTCGAGGTCGCGCCCGACCAGGAGGCGAAAGCCGCCCGGCAGCTCTACCACCTCCACCAGAGCCCGATGTTCGGTTTCTTCTTGCTGCTCGATGCGGCGATAGGAAGTTTCGATCCAGCCCGGATGATCGAGGGCGCCCGGCGCCAGGGCCGCAACATTGCCGGCCAGCGCCTCCCCGGTCGGTGTCGTTACGAGGTAGAGGTTCGAGCCCGGCCGCCGCGAACGGAGGTCAATGATCAGCACCAATCCGCGAATGCCGGCTTCGGCGTATTGCTCGCGCAGGCGGGTGACCTCGGCCGTGACGGTGCGCGTGATCTGCTCGGTAATCAGCCGGCGTGTGTTGAGGGCGAAATAGCCGAGCAACGATACAGCGAATATGACGAAGATTAGGAGATAGACCAGCGTCAGCTGGAATGCCGTCGTGCGCAGAAGTTTTCCCAAGGCGCTCACGTCAGACGCTCTCACGCTGCAAGCGCAGCTCGTTCTCGGAGAAGTCCTCCTCCCAGAATTCCAAGGAAACACGCGCGTCGGCGCCGCGTTGCGCGGCCTCGGCGCGGCGCAGCTCGACGCGGCGGATTTTGCCGGAAATCGTCTTCGGCAAATCGGCGAATTCGAGCCGTCTCACCCGCTTGAATGGCGCGAGCGCAACGCGGCAGTGGCGAAAGATCGACAGCGCGGTGGAACGATCCGCCGTATGGCCGGGCGCGAGCGCGAGGAAAGCCTTCGGCACCGCAAGCCGCAGCGGATCGGGTGACGGCACCACCGCAGCCTCGGCCACGGCCGGATGCTCGATCAGCACACTTTCTAGTTCGAAAGGGCTGATGCGGTAATCGGACGATTTGAACACGTCGTCGGCGCGGCCGACGTAGGTCAGATAGCCGTCTTCGTCGATCGAGGCGACATCGCCGGTGCGATAGACGGTGTCATCGATCGCCACGACCCCACCGTCGTCACCCTGATAGCCTTGCATGAGCCCGGTCGGCCGCGGGGAGAGCGTCAGGCAAATTTCGCCTTCCTTTGCCACGTTGCTTTCGGGATCAAGGAGCGCAACACGATAGCCGGGCAGCGGCCGGCCCATCGAGCCGGCCTTGAGGTTTTGTCCCGGAGTATTGCCGACAAGCGCCGTGGTCTCGGTCTGGCCGTAACCGTCGCGAATGGTCAGGGCCCACGCCGCCTTGACCCTTTCGATAACCTCGGGATTGAGCGGCTCGCCGGCGCTGATGAGCTCGTGGAGTTTGACCGGCCACGCGGCGAGATCTTCCTGGATCAGCATGCGCCAGACCGTGGGCGGCGCGCAAAACGTGGTCACACCGCAGCGCACGATGGTGTCAAGAAGGCCACGCGCATTGAAGCGGCGCTGATTGGCGATGAATACCGTCGCGCCGGCATTCCACGGGGCGAAGAAACAACTCCAGGCGTGCTTCGCCCAGCCCGGCGAGGAGATGTTGAGGTGCACGTCGCCGGGACGAAGCCCAAGCCAGTACATCGTCGATAGATGTCCAACCGGATAGCTTTGATGGCTGTGCAGAACGAGCTTGGGCGTCGCCGTAGTGCCGGAGGTAAAATAAAGAAGGAAAGGATCGTCGGCGCGGGTTTCGTCGTCGGGAGCGAATTGCGCCGGCGCTGCATAGGCCTTCTCGTATGAAACCCAGCCGGGCACTTCGCCGCCAACTGCGATGCGCGTGTAGTCGCCCGGCAGCTCGGCGAATTTCGGCGCGATGTCGGCGGCGGCAATAACGTGACGCACGCGGCCGCGGGCGAAGCGGTCGGCAAGATCGTTGCGGGTGAGCAGCATAGTCGCCGGTACGATCACCGCACCGAGCTTCAGGGCGGCCAGCATGGTTTCCCAAAGCGGAGCGACATTGCCGAGCATGAGCAGGATGCGGTCGCCACGGCGCGCGCCGAGGCCGCGCAGGGCGTTGGCGACGCGGTTCGAGCGCTCGCTTAACTGGCCGAAAGTAAGCTTGGTGTCGGTTCCATCTTCGTCGGCAAGCCACAACGCCGGGCGCTCATTGCCGCGCGCCATGCCGTCAAAATAATCGAGCGCCCAATTAAACCGGTCGAGTTTCGGCCATTGGAAATCGCGGTAAGCCGCGGAATAGTGCTCGCGATGGCGGATAAGAAAATCGCGCGCCGCGAGAAACGGTGCCGCGTTGCTTGAAGTCATTGGGATCTTCCGGCCAAAATGATCTTGGTTTTCCTGTTGACAAGAAGTTGGGCGCGCTCCCCTCTGCCTGATCCTTTGCCAGACTAGCTATCCGGACGCCATTGAAAAACGGGAAAGGTTGAGGACCGTATCATGGGACCGCTCGCCGGGTTTCGGATCGTCGAGTTCGCCGGCATCGGCCCCGGGCCGTTCGCCGCGATGCTGTTCGCCGATCTGGGGGCCGAGGTCATCCGTTTGGACCGGGTGACCCCCAACGGGCTGGGTGTGGACATGCCGGTGCGCTTCGATTTGCTGGCGCGGTCGCGCCGGTCCGTGGCGCTTGATTTGAAAAGCCCCGACGGTATTGCGCTTGCCAATGATCTTTTGGCCAACGCTGACGCGCTGATCGAAGGATTTCGCCCGGGCACGATGGAACGGCTCGGGCTCGGGCCGGACGAGGCGCTCAAGCGCAACCCGCGTCTCGTTTACGGCCGCATGACGGGATGGGGGCAATCGGGGCCTTTGGCGCAGGCTGCCGGCCACGATATCAACTATCTTGCTTTGTCCGGCGGGCTCCACGCAATTGGCCGCGCCGGGTCGAAGCCGACGCCGCCTTTGAACCTGACTGCGGATTTTGGCGGCGGAGCGCTTTACCTCGCTTTCGGTATCGCTTGCGCCATGATCGAAGCGCAAAAGTCGGGCAAGGGACAAGTTGTCGACGCCGCCATGACCGAAGGCGCGGCATCCCTCATGACCATGTTTTACGGCCTCTACGCCGCCGGCTTACATAAGCTCGAACGTGGAACCAACCTGCTCGATTCCGGATCGGCGATCTATGAAACCTACGAATGCGCCGACGGCCGCTTCGTATCGATCGCCCCAATTGAGCTGAAATTCCGCGAGGTATTGTTCGAGAAACTGGGCGTCGCCTTCACCGCTGACGACGGCGCTAGTCTGCGCGGCAAGTTAGAAGCATTATTCAAAACCCGTAGCAGGGACGAATGGTGCGCGCTGCTCGAAGGAACCGATGCCTGCTTTGCCCCGGTTCTCTCCATGGCAGAAGCGCCGCATCATCCGCACAACGTCGCCCGCGGAACGTTCGTCGAGGTCGACGGCGTCATGCAGCCGGGTCCGGCGCCGCGCTTTTCCCGCACACCTTCCATCCGTCCGACGCCGCCGCGGGAAAAAGGCGATGGAACTCGCTCGACGCTCGCTGCCTGGGGTATTGCCCATGACCGGATCGAGGCGTTGCTCGCGCGCGGCGTTCTCGGCGAGCCAGAACACCGCGCATAGAATAGCTCACTATCCGCTCGTGCCCGCAAAAGCGGGAAGCCCACAAATTCTGCATTCTCGGATGCGGGGGATGCGCGAAATTACTTCGTTTCGTCGCGGATCATATAGCCGGCGCCACGCACGGTGTGCAGCAGCGGCTGCGCGAAGCCCTTATCGATCTTGGAGCGCAGCCGCGAAATGTGCACGTCGATCACGTTGGTCTGCGGATCGAAGTGGTAATCCCACACGTTTTCCAGGAGCATGGTGCGGGTGACCACCTGGCCAGCGTGGCGCATCAGGTATTCGAGCAGGCGAAATTCCCGCGGTTGCAATTGTAGCTCCTGTCCGTCGCGGCTCACTTGATGGGACAGACGGTTGAGCTCCAGATCCCCGATGCGATACAGCGTCTCCTCGCCGCGGCTGCCGCGGCGCCGCGCCAGCACTTCGATGCGTGCGAGCAACTCAGCGAATGAATAGGGCTTGGCGAGATAATCGTCGCCACCGCTGCGCAATCCCTTGACCCGGTCGTCGACTTGACCGAGCGCGGAAAGGATCAGCACCGGCGTTTCCACCGCTTTCGCCCGCAACGCGCCGATAACCGACAGTCCGTCGAGCTTCGGCAGCATCCGGTCGACGATCAAAACGTCGTACTGGCCGTCAAGCGCAAGCGCCAGGCCCTCCTCGCCGTCGGTGGCTCGGTCGGCAACATGGCCAACTTCACGGAACGCCTTAACCAGATAATCGGCGGCGTCGCGATCGTCTTCGATAATGAGAAGGCGCATGGTCGATCGCCGTACCGCGATGGCTGCGGGCAAACCCGGCTGGGTGGCTTCCTGGCTGATGATATCGTTTTGCACGGCGCACCAGGCAATTAGATGGCGAAAAAAGTGAGGGGATGGCGAGGTATTAGCCCGCCACCCCCTCGACCGACTCCACTCCGGCGGGGGCGACGGTTGCCGGGAGGCAGAGTTGGTATTTGGTGGGGACGGGCCTTACGGCCCGTCCCCAGGGTACGCCCGCCAGCGGGGGCGACGGATGCCAGCGGATCGCCCCATTACTTAATCAGGCGTTGCCGAGCGGCAGAGCGACGAAATGCGTGCCCTCGCCTGACTTCACCCGAAACAGCAGAGCGTGCTTGCCTTCCTTGCGGGCGTCCGCGAGTTGCTTGCGAACTTCCGCCGGGCTGGCGACCGATTTGCCGCCGACGTCGAGGATGACGTCGCCGACCTGAAAGCCGTGATCGGCGGCAACACCACTCGGATCGACCGCGGTGACGACCACACCAGTACCTTCGGCGCCGGCCTTGCCGGGCGCGAGCGTGAGCCCGAGCTTCGGCATGTCGTTATCGGCGCCGGCATGCTGGCCCTCCTGATTGGAAGCCTGATGCTCGTTCGGCAACGTCCCGAGCGTCAGCGTCAAGGTCTTCTCCTGTCCCTGACGGACGATGTTGACCTTGACCGAAGTGCCGGGGGCCATGGTGCCGATCCGGCGCGCGAGCTCGCGCGCGTCGGCGACGGAGTTGCCGTCGACTGCAGTGATGACGTCACCGCTTTCGATTCCGGCCTTAGCTGCGGGGCTGTTGGGCTGCGGCTCGGACACCAGGGCGCCGGCGGCCTTCTTCAGGCCGAGGCCGTCGGCAATGTCGGGCGTTACCGGCTGGATCTGCACGCCGATCCATCCGCGAGTGACGCTGCCCTTCTCACGCAGCTGCGCGATCACGGTCTTTACCGTGTCGGAGGGAATGGCAAAGGCGATACCGACCGAGCCACCAGACGGCGAGAAGATCGCGGTGTTGACGCCGATCACATCGCCATCGACGTCGAAGGTCGGGCCGCCGGAATTGCCTTTGTTCACCGGTGCATCGATCTGGATGAAGTCATCATAGGGACCAGCGCCGATATCGCGGCCGCGGGCCGAAACAATGCCGGCGGTCACGGTGCCGCCGAGACCGAACGGATTGCCGACGGCGAGCACCCAGTCGCCAACCCGCGGAGACGCATCCGCAAGTTTCACATAGGGGAAATCCGCGCCCTCGACCTTGATCAAAGCCAGATCGGAGCGCGAATCGGTACCGATCACCTTGGCGTTGTAGATCTTGCCGGCGTCGGTCGTGACCTGAACATTCTCGGCATTCTGCACGACGTGATTGTTGGTCACTGCGTAGCCGTCGGCGCTGATAAAGAAGCCCGAGCCTTGCCCGGTGATGACCTGGTGACCGCCGCCTTCGCCACCATTGTTGGGCATGCCGAAGCGGCGGAAGAAATGCTCGAACGGAGCGCCTTGGGGCAATTGCTGCTCGTCATCGCTCAGCGCGGGACTGGCCGGCCGGTCGATCTTGACCCGCACCGAGATCACCGCGGGTTTGACCTTGGCGACAATGTCGGCGAAGCCGACCGGATGTTGTGCAAGCTTCTGCGCTTCCTGCGACAGATTCTGCGCGTATGCCGGGTGAGCGAAGAAAGCCGCATCCGGAGCGAAAGCGGGCGCAACGAAGAACGCCGCGGCGCCAAGACCGGCGATCGTTGTCGCCAGGAGCCCAAAGCGCCGCGCGGAAAGAATGCGGCGCGGGGATTGTTTATTACTGTTCATTACCGTCTCCAAAAGAGTTGCCCGTCTCACAACGGATGGCGCCCCGAGACCCCACATTTGCACGCGAATGTGGGACAGCCCGCCTTACGGCGCTCTGTCGGCCGGATTAAAAGTTGGTAATGTCG
>Ga0181525_10003755_pt1 | contig 11891 bp, 9 predicted proteins | sample PEATcosm2014_Bin_48_FD_121100 | JGI IMG/M metagenome (GOLD analysis project Ga0181525, IMG submission 121100) | Peatland microbial communities from MTU Mesocosm Facility, Houghton, MI, USA - PEATcosm2014_Bin06_10_metaG | ecosystem: Environmental > Terrestrial > Soil > Wetlands > Peat | place... | reverse complement strand
GACGAGGATGACGATGACGATGATGCCGATGCGGTACACGCTTTCGAGATCGTTGACGAAGGAGTCGAACATATTCAGAAGCGATGTTTGGAGCTGGGGTTGCCCGTGCTGGAAGAATATGATTTTCGAAATGATGATGCTAATGCCAACCTCGACATTGACTTACAACCGACTGCCCAGATCCGACATTACCAAGAGAAGAGCTTGAGTAAGATGTTCGGTAACGGCAGAGCGAAAAGTGGGCTGATTGTCTTGCCTTGTGGGGCTGGTAAAACCTTGGTCGGAATTACAGCAGCGTGCACCATCAAGAAGGGTGTGATAATCCTCTGCACGAGCTCTATGTCCGTGGTGCAATGGCGGCAGGAATTCCTGAAATGGTCAAATATCAATCCAAGTGATATTGCCGTCTTCACCTCGGACAACAAGGAGAAGTTCACTGGAAATACCGGTATCATTGTCACGACCTATAACATGGTTGCCCAGAAAGGCAAACGATCCTATGATTCTCAGAAGATGATGGATTTCTTGCAGGGCAGAGAATGGGGCCTGATGATTCTGGACGAAGTTCATGTTGCTCCAGCTCACATGTTCAGAAGAGTCGTCTCTGTCATCAAGACGCATTCGAAACTGGGATTGACGGCAACGCTTCTCCGTGAAGATGACAAAATCAGTGATCTGAACTTTCTGATCGGGCCCAAGTTATATGAAGCAAATTGGATGGAACTCGCTGAGCAAGGTCACATTGCTAGGGTTCAGTGCGCAGAAGTTTGGTGTCCAATGACGACCGAATTCTATGCCGAGTACCTCAGGCAAACCAGCAAGAAGCAAGCTCTGCTTTGGATCATGAATCCCAGGAAGTTCCAAGCCTGTCAGTTCCTGATTGACTACCACGAGAAACGAGGGGATAAAATCATTGTTTTCTCAGATAACGTCTACGCCCTCCAGGTTTATGCCCAGAAGCTGAAGAAAGTCTTTATTTATGGGGAGACCAGCAACTCGGAACGTCTTCGCATTCTAGAGAATTTTCAGCACAACGAGAATATTAACACGCTATTTCTCTCTAAGATCGGTGATACGTCTCTCGATCTACCCGAGGCAACTTGCCTAATTCAGATCTCTTCTCATTTCGGATCCCGTCGTCAGGAAGCGCAAAGACTGGGACGTATTCTGCGAGCCAAACGGAGAAATGATGAAGGTTTCAATGCTTTCTTCTACTCACTGGTCTCCAAAGACACCCAAGAAATGGTCTACTCTTCAAAGCGACAGGCTTTCCTGGTCGATCAGGGCTACGCCTTCAAAGTCATCACCCACTTATCAGGAATCGAAAATTTGCCTGAACTCTCCTTCACCACTCCATCCGAACGCCGCGAACTCCTCCAAAACGTCATGATCCACAATGCGTCTGAAGATACCTCGAAAGATTATGAAGATGTTGATGATCTTTTTCACCGCGTCGATGGTGGAAGGAAGAAAAAGAAGAAGGGTGCAAGGAGAACGGCAGGAACTTTGAGCGAATTGGCGGGAGGTCAGGATATGGCGTATGTGGAGCAGAACAAGAGTCGTAATAAGGAGTTGAAGAAGAAAAAGGAAAGCAATCCATTTTTCAAGAAAGTTCAGAGAGAGCAGCAAAAGAGAAAGGCAGCTAGAGATAGTGACTAGGTTGTCATACTGGCGTTTACGGCGGAAATTGGAAGGGTAACGCGCCGGACTGGCGTTCAGGATAAAATCTAGATGCATGATCGTTACTAAATTGAATGATAGATCAATTATTTCTTCCCAATTACAACTGGTTCTTCTCATTACACTCATCGCCTGCTCGCGCCAAGTTGGCTACTTTCGTTCTTCAAGCTTAATTTTCTGGAAATCTTTCGAGGCGGGGACCGCGGAAGCACGGAGGGCGTGTTTAAGCGGTTTTCTGCTTTCAAGTCTAGATATGAGTTCCAATCTACGCATGTGGGAAATATTGGGTCTGCAAGTAGTCGCAATGAAGTCGAGATCTTGAAGTTGTAGCTGTGAAGCAAAACATGATTAGATGCCCATAGGTATTGATTTGGTGTACCGCTACGAAGTTTCCGAATTGTTTCATTGGCCTGTGCTTGATCGTTTCTATTCATCATGGCGTTCTTGTCACGTATTCAGAGTCTACTCGGTCTATGAAGTTTGTCACGAATTTAGCGCTGGTTTACTATTAACTGACTTGGGCGCTGCAGCCCTAGTGGCTTGTGACACAGCCGAAGCTTTGAGGCTTCCATATAAAAATGCCTTGGATTCGCTGGAATTATGCACATTCTCGGGATGGGCGTCAAAAGCGCACCGAAAAGGCGGAGTAGTGAGACATTTCCCTTCCCGATTGAGCTTCTTTCTAGCCTCAACCGGAATCCAGTCCACTCTAGTGGTGGAAGCTCATGTTGGAATGCTTGAATTGAGTATTTGAGACTTAAGGCTGAGTGGCATTGCTCTATGTAATCGGATCAGTTTCGGTTGCCTGGGTCTGGAAATGCGGTTGCGATGTGGCGCGGTCCGCAATATTTTGTTCACATTGTACACTACGACATGTCTGCTGTCGGTTTTGGCGTATTGATAGTATGAGACAGGCGCTGAGAATAGATGCGATGTTTTAGTCAAGCTTCACAAGACATAGATGCGATGTTTTAGTCAAGCTTCACAAGACATAGATGGGACGGAGTATATATTCCTGCCCGAAAGCCTTCACTTTGGAGTATTTCTCCACCATCTCATAGTCTCCTTCCAAACTCCTACTTCTTCTTCTCTATTCTCTCCACACCTATTGCACAACAGCATCTCTCGTAACTAAAAATAAGCACGGCAACATGCTCGCAACTACCTTCCCGCTGGTCCTCTTCGCCTTTGGAGGCAGTGTCTCCGCCCAGATACTGGCACGCTTCGTCCCTCAAGATATCTCCGCACGATCGCTGCGATCAGCAGGAGGTCTAGCACTTATACCAGAAAAGTTTTGTTCCAATGATTTGCTCAGCTGCTTTAGTGGTATGTTGTATTCTAGATTAATGTAAGTTGTGTGCTGACGGGATTGCAGGAGCCTTTTGCTGCCCCACTTCTTTTGCCTGCCAACTCTCTGTGGAGAATCTCGGCGGTACATGCTGTCCACCAGGTAGAAACCCCCCATAATCTCTTCGCCCTACATTTTCTGCTCTCCTCCACTTTGGCATCTAAGCTAACATACTTTAATACTCAGATGCCAATGGAAATCCTACTGACTGCCGACCTGGATTGTTGGCTGCTCCATACTGTGTAGACAGTACATGGACTCTTTGGGACGAAACACAAGGCGGCATTGATAAGTCAGGCTATTTCTGCTGTGCAGCTGGCTTGGTTGGGCTCTTGACCGGAGAATGCGTTGACCCTGCTACTGTCTCGGCTCCAACATTGGAGGCCATGTTAATGGCTCCCGGTGGAGCTCCCCTCACCACAACTACGGATACTGTCACTGCTGCGAGTGGTACAGTTGTTGGCACTACCATTATCACGACTTCAATCTCAGCTTCAACAGCAACGGCTGTAGTATCATTCGACAACACTACCGTCACCAAGTCATCGTCGAGCACAAAGCCTGCAACTAGTCTGAGCACCGTCACTCCTGAAAGTAATCCGACGGCTGGTGTGACTCCATCTTCATCCTCGGCACAACCATCTACTACCGCCAAGAGCTCTGATGCAACTGTCTTCAAGACCTTCGGTTTCGGAACTGCCTGGTTTCTTCAAGGTGCATTGGCTCTATTGGTTGGAGTTTCACTTTGAAAGATCAGCTGTCTGACGGGTCGAGGAGGATATATTGTAGTTGCATGAGCTCCTTCGCATACGCTCTTTGGTTCTGCCTTTCTATTTTAGATATTCGTTGCTTGGTCTGTTTGAGCGCAGTGGCGTTTGTTTTCGAGGATCTTGTTCATTAGCATTGCTTGCGAGAATAATGCATAGACTCTCACTTTTCACAGCTTTATACCGTTTGAGAATCAAAACATATCAATCCCATCAATTGCCTTCCTCAATCCCAGAATTTTCTGTTCTTTACATGATCCGTTTTGGTGGCGTCCAGAAAGCTTGTTTTTTGTCTCAGCTTGAGATGGACGCCACGTTGATGATGATGTCTCAAACTTGGCCCGCGTGCTCCCCCAGCCTCGTTGAGTGCCGTTTCTAGATATCTTCCGAAAGCTCACATTACGCTACTTCGCGCTATCGAAACCCTCTCACCAAAGGCTTCAACTCATCCGAAGAGGTGCTTTGCACCTGAATTTTGATACTTAATTCAGAAATTGATCATACACGACAAAATATCTAAAAGAAGCGAGACTAAAATGATCTAAGAGATAGAAATTTACCGAGCAGTAAAGGTTGAGAGGGTCAAATCATGGACCAGCCCGGTTGTGGAAGTAGCTCCCCTATTCTAAGCGAGCCATGACCGGCACCTAAGATAGACGTAAACAGAACCGCAGCATCAGCCTCAGACCTTGCCCCCCGTAAATAATATTTGTATCGATTTCCAATTTAGCGCATTGTATATGCTTTTATCACACCACAGAGCCGTTTCAATTGAAGTCACGTGAACAGAATGATGGGTACTTTACACAAGCTTCGGGTATCAATTCAGAGCATGCTGCCACTGTGAAAACCTAAAATTTTCTAGCTCAAGTGTTTAGAGTTACAAACTAAATAGACCCATAATTGACTAAGTCATCAAAAAAACGCTGCGATACACAGTGCTACAGTAGTATGCTCACTTTCAAGCTATCAAGTCGCACCGTAGCCGGTTTCGGAAGCCAAGGATATGACTCAAAGTTCTGATATAACTTTCTTTTTTTGGAAGGCCAATCTGACTCCTCAAATCTAAATTTCCAATTATTATCCCTTGAAATATGGCGTCTACTTCTCCCAAACATCAGCACCGAACATGGGCACGAGACTCGTACGTCATATTTACAGATCCATCCCTCATCCCAATCCGCAAGCTAAATGCCTGGTTTGCATCTGATGATATCTACTGGGCAAATGCTTTACCCGAAAATGCCATGCGCGAGATGCTGCAGAGTTCGCTATGCTTCGGATTATTCAATACGAAATCTGAACAAGAGGCGAATCCTTTATCTACTGCGGTATCATCGGAACACAATTTCAGCGGCATCGCTCGCTGCATAACAGATTTCACGACATTCATTTACTTGACCGACGTGTATATCGAGCCCTCGTGCCAAGGAAAGGGACTAGGTACCTGGATGATGCAATGCGTGCAAGAGGTCATTGAGTCGATGCCGTATCTGAGAAGGAGTCTGCTGTTTACAGGTGATTGGAAACGCTCTGTTCCTTTTTACGAGAAGATTTTGGGGATGCAGGTTTTCGAGTCGGGGAGGGGTGAGGATGGAGAAGGGAGGGGGGTGGCGGTTATGATGAGGAAGGGAAAAGGGTATCGTCAGCGTCCTGAATTCGATGCTTGAGAGCTCGTGAACTTTTTTGGAGGATGCTCTTTTGTAGAAATTTACTTTCAATGATATATTTTGTCTACGAATTGAATCACCTTCGGAGAAAAGGTAATGAGGTTCTTTAAGCTCGTCAACTATCAGGAATTGGTGCTCCAAATCTCTTCTGAAGGCGCGCTTTGTGTCGAGTGAACAACCGGTATACGGTCTCTTCATTGTCAACTATGTACTCTTGTGGACTAAAATTTGAAATTATGTCAACTTCAGCTCATTAATAGACAACAATATTGTATTTGAAAGCAACATGATGCTTGATCTTAGTTCCAGCGACTCATAAGACCTCGGCCTTGTGGACCTCTTATTTGGCGCGCAGGAAGCGCTCGCTCACCGAATCTGGCGAAGTCTGTCCAGTCCTTGTCCAATTCAAGAATGTCCCTCGTAGAAACAGCGTTTCCCGATCCGAGCCTCCAACATGGCCACGACCTTCAGCCTCAAATTCGCAGACGAAGTGTTGCATTGCGTTGGTTGCGGGTAAGCACCTAATTAAAAGTGATACTCCATTCGAGGCATCAAGTTTTCGCCGAGCTTTCCCTCTTCGCCAGCAATTCCGCCTTCTTCGCCTGCAGCGCTGCTTTCTCTGCATTGAGAGCTCGAATCCTCTCTGACTCCGCAATCTGCGCATCGATTCTGCGCTCTTCAGCCTCGATCCGGCTTAACTCATCTTCTTCCTCGTTCGTAGTAAGCAGAGGGACTTGCTGTGCTTTCGCTTCCCTTTCAGCATCTATAGGTGAAGTCTCAGGGTGCCATGGTGCATTGGCCCAGCTCGAGGACGCCGTGCTGGAACGAACAGCATTTCTCGGAGTTGAGGATGCAAAGGTTTTAGCCGGAGAAGCTGAGCCAACTTTCTGTGTGGCTGGAATGGCTGATAATTCCGCCGTATTGGAGATGCTAGAATCTGGGTGCGGTTGGGAGGGAGTGGAGTTTCGTAGCTCTGCTGAAATAATGATGGGTGAGCCGATTTCGGATGCGTGGGTGTGACTCTCCGTGTGAGCTTCTTCTGTGGAGATGGATGGACTGTCGTGCTCTTGCTTTGGGGGCGCCATACCAACTTCGAGGCCTTCGGCGCTGAGATTCAGAGGCCCTTTCGGAGGGATATTTCGTCGTCGTCGCCAGAGGAGGAATGCTGCCAGTATGATAACAACGAAGATGAGGATCACGCCCAGAGCAATTGCTGCTTTAGCACCGGTAGATATTCCTGTCTTTGCTGAACCATCTGGAGCAGATGTATTGGAAACAAGTGGATGAGCCTTAGATCCGGAAGAGGATGTCGGCGCCCCTTGAGTAGGCCCAGTCTTGCTTCTCGATACGCTCATAGGGCTCGTGACCGATACTGCCTCCAAAAGTGTTGAGAGCTTAACATCGCCATTTACCAGCCAGCCAGTGGAGGTATAAGTTGGACAAGCTGGCGGGGTTATTATCGCAATATCATAACTCATGATAGGTGTTCCCGTTGGAGTTAAGGTGGCCCACTGATTTTGGAGAGCTGTAAAGTCCGGAGACAGTGAATAAGTCATCGCACTCGAATCGTACGAGACGAGACCATAACCACTGGTGTCATTTTCTTCCGATTCCCATTCATAGATGACTGCTCCAGACCATTGGTCATTCATTTCAGGCCCGAAAATCGCGGCTTGGTCATCGAACATGCGAGGGGGATTCAGGTTGCATCCAGTTTCGGAGAAGAATATTGGAACGCTGTAATTCAATGCATTTGCATAGAGAGTATTGTACCCAGAGATGGTAAATGACGATGGGTCACACCAACTATACTGAATCTGTCCGAAAAAGTCGATGGTATCTGAGCCGCATGCCAAGTAGTTTTGAAGATAGGGGCTCAGACTGTTGTCTAATGAAGTGCCTAAATATCCATCTGAATAACCAACCGGAATTTCACGGTAGCCATTCGAATTCCGGTAACTTTTGAGATCGACTGCAGCTGCCTTGATATATGGAGCTACATTCGAGTTGGTAATATCACCAATTACATTGTCTCCGACAAAGAAGCCAAGCGTGTTATCGTAGCCGGCGAACGAATCCATGAGAGCCGAAAACTCGCCGAGTTGATCTATAGTCCATGTTGGAGAAGCCTACTTCCGAGTCAGCCTTTACAAAAGAAAAACTTGGCCATAACTGCGCACCGTAGCAATCCAACTTGTGGGAGAGTCAAGATTAACCAGCACGTATATTCCAAAACTTTCAAAGGCTGACATGCACCCGCTGTGATCTGTAGTGGAATTGGCGGTGTATACTCTAATCGTGTTCACCCCAAGATTGCTCATGAGCTCTGCCTTTCAGGAGTCAGTATTGGAACGTTCATTAGAAAATCAATACTCAACCCACATCTAGATTACATTTATCGGGATCGGTTAAGGGATCAGATAATGAGCTACCAGTAGGCAGATACGCAACCCCTATCATTTTGTTAGATGCCACGAGAGCATTAGCGTCCAATATGTGACGCTGGATCGTGGAATGGAATATACGGTACCTTTGATAAAGAATTGGTTCCCTTTGCTATCGAAGAACTTAGAGCCTATGGCTGATATAGTTGGAATGGCTGCTGCAGTGCCGGGGACGAGACCCAGGAGTAATGGTGCTCCGGCGAGCACAAGAAAGAACCACATGGCGTAGAAAAAAAGATGAGAAAGACGCCAAAATTTCGAATCGCGGTCGTCCTTGAAAGCAATTGTGGTGATGCGAGGCGTGCGGCGCAGTCACACTTACCGCCAGGGCATTAAGATTTGGCGAATCAAGGAAGCTAAACATTGAAAATGCCAACATTAAGTCCAGAAGGGGACGGGAAAAACCCTATCTGAAACTTCCATGTGGGTGACGGGACTCAGCCACTTCTCATGCAAAGAAGGAGGGAAGGACATCACCTGACCCGACGTCCACGTGACTTCACGATTGTAGGTATCGATGTGAGAAAGGAAGCAATAGAACAATTCTATTGTATGCAATTTTGGAGAACCTTTGTTCGAACTCGCTCGCATGGCGTGAAATTCAAAAATTCTAGAGATAAGCTTGGGGTGTCGAAAATGGTGGTGGAGTCCACCTATTAAAACCCAAAATGCGCGCCTCCATCACCCACAGTAACTCCGGGAGTACGCCAGCTATAGATCTCAGATTGGAATCGACTTCCCATATGAAATGCTGACTTTTTCGTAGCCTTCGCTTTGAAATTCTTGACCCAAAACAGGGGGTCCAATGAACTCCGGATCCTGGGTATCCACAGAATAAGATAAAATCAACTCCACAAATCGCTCTTCACTCCCATCCAGGGTTCCATCATCCGAGAAGGCGTAGTCTGATCGACCATTAGAGGAAGATGTAGATTTCAGAGACATATCGGCAAATCCCTTCTTCGACTCCTTCCCGGGGAAGATCTTCCGGATTTTGGACTTCCAACCACCATTTTCCACAGGCTTTGGATTGAACTGAACTTTCCCTCTCCCATCCGAGAACAAATCTTCATCCCAGTTCAACATAAACGTTGCTTGGTCGTCGAACATGCACCAGTCTTTCGTAAGATCCCACAAGGCACCCATCCGGAGCCCATCCGGGCACGAGAAAACACCGTGGCTCTCTTCTGATCCCAGCCAGCTCTGGGTGAACAACGTGACTTTGAGAGCCGTTATTTGGGTCCCGCCGGAAATGACGAGCATTTTCCTCCAAGACGCGTTGCGACTACGGAATGCTGAGGGACTTTGAAGCCATTTCAGAGAGCAAAAGTCAGAGGCCTTTGGACGGGGTCGTCGCTTGCTGAATGAGGACGGAGATCTGAACCAGAGCGGCCATAATTCTGCAAGAAGCGGGTTTAGGAGCCGTGGAGCATTTGATGGCGGGGATGTGAAAAACAGGGCTTCTTGAAGAGACGGTGTGGTTGCGGTGACTTCTCGCCAAAGTTTCGATATCCGCTGGCCCGAGCAGATAAGAGTTCGGATATCCAGGAACGATAGGATGCGAGAAAGGAGTTTTTGATCTTTCAGAACAAGATTTGACGCACTCTGCCTGTCACGTCCCCGTCTGGCACGTGGAGAGGAAAAAGATTGGTAAGAAATTTGGGACATGGCAGTCTTGGTGAACAGGATAGAGGAAGAATGAGAGCAGAGCAGGTAAAGAGCATTCTTACATGTTTTTAGCTTCAGACTACTGGTAGAAAAAGTGGAGAAAGCTAGCAGTAAAGAGAAAGATTAGCGATTAAAATGATTACTGTAGAAAGTCAAAGAGCGAATGTTTGAGGCAGAGTTGACTGAGCTGTAGCTGTGGCAGTCGTCTGGCCTCTTTTGGGATGACTGCCGGATTACTCCGTGCATGAAGATAAGATTTGCCAGTCGGTCCGTCCTCCGAGACAGAATCTTCCGTCAGTCCGGACAGGGGCATAATTGTTTGTTAGAGATACTGATTCTAGGTACTGAAATTGACTGCGAGAGAACTTCTGAGCTTTGAGCAATTCTCTGGTAAAGATCGAGATTTGTAAGACAGAATGAAGACAAACCTTGAAGGCATCGGAATTTCTTGCACGGTAGCTACCTACCTTTGGTGCCTAGGTACCTACCTACCTAAGGTAGTTAGTGCGGGGTCGAAACTCGAAAAGGGGGATCATGTGATCTGACACGAAATGGCTGAAGGGACGCCTCGGTCGGTAGATTCAGGTCGTAGATCATCTTCTCCTTCACTCTCACAAATTTCTATATCAAATGTCTTGGCAAGCCACAGGGGAAGCTCAGGGGAAATTCCCAACACCACCAGCACCATGAGGCGAGGTCAGGCTAGTCCGGAGAAATAGCGGAATCTACGGAACCTGATCGTAGATCTGACTGTTTTCGGCTGCAGCAACAGCAAGGGTTTGGACTGAATCCTGGAGCCTCGAAATACTCACAATCGTGTTCTCTGTGTTCCTACCCATGGAAACTTTAAGTAAGGCGCAGGAATTATATACAGGAAGCGCGCTGACCAGTTGTTCAACTATGCAAAAGAGGCTTGAAAACCGTGAGAAGGGACGATATACCCGACCGGGCGCCTCCAAAGATCCCACGATGAAATCGGGCACTTGGCGAATATACACCATCCAGGGTCGGAGAATTATTCTCAGATCGAAACAACCAGCTAATTGGCCAATGCGGAGACGGGAAAGCGGAACCGAAGATGTTAAATATGTGCATATCCTCTCCTGTCCAGGGACTTGGAATCTGCATGCACCAAATAGCCACTGCATCAATTTCGGCCCACGGTCAACATTCGGCAGACGACGAACATCTACACACGCAGCACACTGTCTCGAGCTAGATAGTCTCCCTTTTGACCGATTGCAAATCGTAGATCTATCCGCTCGTCCAGACAACTAGAACTTAGCGTTCGAAAACAATACATTGAGGGCCGTGGTCCTCATCATTCACTCACTTCTCAACATACTCGTACGGAGTTCGGCACTGACAGGTAGTAAGACCGTACGAAATCCAGAGAATTGGATCTTATCAGATCTAAATAATCTATTCAGATCCACCTCGCTGGGTCTTACTTCTGAGTATCGTATGGATGGGGCCTATTGGTGTAGTGGCGAGTGGTGTGGTGATGTTGTTGCCTTTTTGAAAGGTCGGGTTTGAGGATTAGGGAGGAAGGGTGGTGGTTGTGGATGGCTTCATGAGATATCAGCAAGCCTCTTACCAATAAATCACTTTCCCTCATCTTTAAATTCCAGCGCCAGCAATTCCTCCTCTCGCATATATCAACTAACTACCTTTAACTTTTCTTCATTTCCCTGTATGAAGGGAAAGGGACGAAGGATTACAGATCACGTGGAGAGTCTCCAGAAGCTCGTCAAACATATCATTCATTCCATTCATACACATAACTCATCTCCATGCTCATATACACCATTCCCCCTCTCCTTTCCCAAAGCTTATCCATGCATACACACCCCTGAGATCACCGCACCTCATTCAGCGGCATAAAAGAAAGCAGAAACTTCGAAACCAAGCGTCCTGAGTTCCTCTTTGCGAAATCCTCTGGCTTCAAATCATGCACGAGAGGTTTATCTCTCTCCCTCAATAATTCCACTATACACCATCAGTCATGAACAGTCGCCTACGAAAACAGAAAGGGTAGGAGAAAAAGGAGGAACGAAGGTGCGAACAAACCTTCCTCAAAAAATTTCTTCTTAATCTCCCTAATCATCGTCATACTCGCCGCATCAAAATGCTTCTCAGTATTCAACTCAAACTCATCCCGAAACGGATTCAGACCCCCGGAATCCCTCTTCCCCGTGCGAAACAGTGCATGGAAGAGATGCGTCAACTGCGCATAGGGACCTTCCTCCAGATCCAAGCAAGATTTCTGCGGTTCGCCATCCATGCCTATGACCGTATCAGGCCGTGCTGCCCT
>Ga0181525_10003754_pt1 | contig 11892 bp, 10 predicted proteins | sample PEATcosm2014_Bin_48_FD_121100 | JGI IMG/M metagenome (GOLD analysis project Ga0181525, IMG submission 121100) | Peatland microbial communities from MTU Mesocosm Facility, Houghton, MI, USA - PEATcosm2014_Bin06_10_metaG | ecosystem: Environmental > Terrestrial > Soil > Wetlands > Peat | place... | reverse complement strand
CGCGGCACTGCGATTCTCTCGCTCGAGGAGTTCTTGCCCAACGAAAAGGGCTACGAGATCCCGCTCGTCGACACGCTGCGCGATCCGATCGACGAGATCAGCAAAGCGATCGAGTCACGCGAGGTGCGCGAGGCACTGGTGAGCGCAGTCGACTCGCTGCCCACCCAAGAGCGTACCGTTATCTCGCTGTACTACTTCGAAGGCTTGACCCTCAAGGAAATCAAGGGGGTGCTCGGCGTCTCGGAGTCCCGCGTCTCGCAAATCCATGCCCAAGCGGTCATCCATCTGCGTACCAAGTTGCGGGCGCTCCGCGGCGACTTTGGGTACCGTGAGGGCGACCCCAACGTTAAGCAAAAGTATCTCCGCCGCGACCCGCCGCCCACCGAGGGCAACGGGAGTGAAGCGGGGGGTTGACGAGGACGATAACCTTTAAGGAAGAGGAGCGTTTTAGCCCATGGCCATTCGGCCGGTAGACCTTCAAGCGAACATCTTAAACGTCGCGAACAACGCAGGGGTTCAGCGGCAGGCTGAGGTCGCGGCTCAAAACGCTCAAACGCTCGGCGCCGCGGCTTTCGCCGCAAAGACGGAAGAGCGCAGCGAAACGATTCAAGAGACAGACCGGCTGCTCCACAATCGTGTCGAGGAGCGCAAAGAGCCCGACAACAACCAAGGTCGCGGCCGCGGCAAGGCGCGCACGCCGGGACAGCCATTTCAAGCGATTGAGGAAGGCGTAATCGATGAGGGTGCCGCCGGCGTCGACGGCGACCATCTGATCGACTTTACCGCCTGAGCGCTCTCTCATGTCCGGCGTAAACTCTGCAGCCGGCGCGGCCGCTGCGGCCGCCGCTGCTGCAAGCACGGTTGAAGCTGCGATTGCAATGGAATTGGCTGCGCTCGCGGCCGATGCCAAAGCGCTGCAAGGCATGTTGATGACCGGCGATATCGTGCAAGCCACGGTGCAGCCGTACAACGGCATCACCGACACGCTGCAGATTTTCGGATTGCGCGTTGCGGCGTCACTTCCGCCCAACGTCTTTCCAGGCGATACGTTGACCGTCGCAGTGCAAGGTTTTAATAACGATCAAGTGATCGTGCAAGTCATGAGCCGGACGCCGGGGGCAAACGCTCCGACGCCGGCTGCATCGGCTGCGGCGGCCGCAGCAGCGGCCCAAGCTGAAGACTCGGTCGAGCTGACGCGCATGCCGATTCCGGTCCTCGTCGATGAGCCGGAATTTCCACCGTTGCCATCACTGCCGCCGCCGGCGCCGCCCGCATCGGCTGCGGCTGCGCCGAGCGACGACGTCGTGCCGTCGCCGTCGACAGGTGCCGCCGCCGCAGCAGCCGCCGCTGCTGAAGACGAAGCGCTTGCCGCGCAAAATACGGTCGTGCAAACGCCCGCAGCATCGGTGCAACAAACCGATTACGCGCAAGCGCGTCCTGAAACGCTGAGCCTCGAAGCGCGTCTCGCGTTCGCGCGCTCGGCGCCGCCCCCGCCTCCGAGCGCAGGCGCCGCATCGCGCACCGTACCGCCGCCGCGTCCGGCAGCAGAAATGCCGCCGCAACATGCGGCCGGAACGGCAGCGGCGCGCATAGCGGCGCAGCGCGCGACAACACCGCCCGCAGCAGCTCGCGCAAACGCGGCGCCGCCACCGGTCGCGTCGCGTGCGCCGTTTGCGCCGATCATTACGCCGCGACCGGATGTCGCCGCGAAGGCGCAGCAGCCGCTCCCGGGCTCACCGGGGATGCGATCGACGACGATGATGCCCGCTTCGCAAACGCGTCCGCAACCGGCGCCGACTCCGGAAGAATTGCTGGAAGATCCAGCCGCGTTGTTGCGTGCGCTGCGCATTCCGCAGACGCCGACGACGCTGACCTTTGCGCGGCTGGTCACGCAGCAGCCGGAACAAGTCGCAACCGCCTTGCGTGCGCTTGAAGCCGCGCTTCCGGATAGCGACGATCCGCGTATTCAAACGCTGCGCACGCTGGCGGCGTTCGTCGGTAATTTGGATCCGGAGTCGGAGACGTTTACGTCGCAAGTGACCTCGTATATCTCGCACGTCGTCGAAGGGCCGGAACAAAAGCTTGCAATGCTGCTCGTGCAAGAGCAGCCGCCGGAAACTGCGGCGGCAGCAACACCTGCAGCCGAAGAGGCACCTGCGCCGGCGCCCGCGCAAAATGCAGCGCCTCCTGCGCCGGTAACTCCGGCAACCCCCACGACCGAAGATCCGACGGTTGCTGCTGCGCATTCGGTCGAGCGTCTTGCTGCAGTTGACGCCGATCTCAAGACGCAGCTCGTCTCGTTGCTCGCGTCCGTGCAACCCGAAAGTGCTCTCGGCGAAACCGGCGCCGTGCTGGCGCGCAACGCATTGACGGGCCTCGTTGCATCGCAGCTCACCGCGCTCGCCGGGCAACAGAATCAGCCGGCGACGTGGTCCTTCACGGTGCCGATCATGCTCGGCCAGCAAATGTATCCGGCGCGTATCGCCGTTTCGCGCGACAAACCCGAAGGTCAAGCCGAAAAAGTCAGCGGCGATGATTTCCACATCGCGTTCATCCTCGATACCAAACGCTTGGGAACGATCGCGATCGATTTGCACGCCGTGCAACGTTCGGTCAGCGTTGCCGTGCGCACCGAACGTCCGAGTGCCGCGACGACGTTCAAATCCGCGCTTTCGCAGCTCGGCAAACGATTGGAAGAGATGCGCTACAACGTCAAATCGCTCGAAGCCGGAACGACGCGCGTCAAGACTCCCGTAGCGGAGTCCGACGCACCGCCGCCGAGCGATTCGCTCAGCGCAATGGACAAGAAAGCATGAATCGCGATCGCTTTTTCGACATGCGCAAGCCGCGCGAGCCGCGTCACGCTGCGGCGGCGCTGCAGTACGATCCCGTCAAGACGAAAGCGCCCGAGGTCGTCGCAGTCGGCCGCGGCATGATCGCCGACGAGATCATGAAGCTCGCGAAGCAGAACAAGATTCCGATTCACGCCGACAAGGGGCTCGTCGAGGCGCTCACCCAGCTCGAAGTCGGGGCCATCATTCCCCGCGAGCTCTACGTCGTCGTCGCCGAGGTCCTGTCGTGGGTCTACTTGCTCGACGCCCAGCCGGCCCCGAAGGACGTCACGCCGCACTAGCTGTCATCCCGAGCGAAGTCGAGGGACAGCAATTATCGCTCGCTCGCGGCTTGGTGCCATGCCTCCCAGCACCGCTACGAAATTCGCATCGTGCGAATTTCGCTGCTGCACCTCCGCTCGTCGCTCTCGCCATCCTGGCTCCGCTCCTCGTCGGAAGCTGCTTGTCGGCATAGCACCCTCGCCGCGAGCTTAGGCCGCAATCGAACAGGAGTTCGATTTGGTTTGCAGAAGAAGCGTACCCCGTGGGATGGATTGGGCGACTCAAAGACGCCCTGAAGCGGACGCGCGAGGGTCTCGCGGGTGTCGATAAGCTGGCAGCTGAGCGGCGGCCGCTCGACGCCGAGTTTTGGGACGAGCTCGAGGAGATTTTGATCGCGGCCGATTTCGGCTTCGCGACGACCGAGAAGATCCTGGACGGCCTCAAAGACGTCGCACACAAAGAGATGTGGGCGACCAGCGACCTCGTGATTGCGCGATTCAAGCGCGACGTCGCGAGTTTTCTCACCCTGGGGAGCGAGTTGCGTCTGGATGCGAATCCGAGCGTGATCCTGATCGTCGGCGTCAACGGCAGCGGGAAAACGACGACGATCGGCAAGCTCGCGACGCGCTTTCGCAAAGACGGCAAACGCGTCTTGCTCGTAGCAGCTGATACGTTTCGCGCGGCGGCGGCCGATCAGCTCGAGATTTGGGCGAAGCGCAGCGGCGCGGATATCGTGCGCGGACGCGAGGGTGCCGATCCGAGTTCGGTCGTGTTCGACGGTATCGCCGCTGCAAAAGCGCGCAGTGCCGACGTCGTGCTGGTCGATACAGCCGGACGCTTACAAACCAAAGTCAATTTGATGGAAGAGCTCAAGAAGATGCGCCGCATCATCGAGCGCGAGGCACCGGGTCAACCCTCGGAAACGCTGCTGGTGCTCGACGGCACGACGGGACAGAATGCGATCTCGCAAGCCAAGCTCTTCAATGAAGCGACGAAGCTTACGGGCGTCGTCGTCACCAAGCTCGACTCGACGGCGAAGGGCGGCGTGATCGTCGCAATCGTCGACGCGCTCGAGATCCCCATCGCATTTATCGGACTCGGCGAGAGCGCGGATGCGCTGCAGCCGTTCGAGCCGGCGAGTTTCATCGAGGCTCTCTTCGATACGGTGCCGGCGTAGAAATGAGAGTGTCGAACAGTTGGCACTCTTGTCAACGAACATATTTGCGACATAGAGCAGTAATACACAGGTCATAGGAGCAGAACATGCCGCAAGACGAGCGCACAGCCGCCCTTAACAACGCCCTTGTACAGATCGAGCGCCAATTCGGAAAAGGCGCGATCATGCGCATGGGCGAGATCACCGAAAGGATGGCGTTCGAGACGATCTCGACGGGCTCGATCGCCCTCGATCTCGCGCTCGGCATCGGCGGTCTCCCGCGCGGGCGCATCGTCGAAATCTACGGCCCCGAATCCAGCGGTAAGACGACGCTTGCATTGCACGTGATCGCCGAAGCGCAACGCGGCGGCGGAACCGCAGCCTTCGTCGACGTCGAGCACGCGCTCGATCCCACATACGCGAAAGCGCTCGGCATCGATCTCGACAATTTGCTCGTCTCGCAGCCGGATACCGGCGAACAAGCGCTCGACATTGCGGAGATGCTCGTGCGTTCGAACGCGGTCGACGTCATCGTCGTAGATTCGGTCGCCGCGCTCGTTACGAAGGCCGAACTCGAAGGCGACATGGGTGATACGCACGTCGGCCTACAAGCGCGGCTGATGTCACAAGCATTGCGCAAGCTCACGTCCGCGATCTCACGCAGCAAGTGCGTCATGATCTTCATCAATCAGCTGCGTGAAAAAGTCGGCGTCATGTTCGGAAGCCCGGAAACGACGTCGGGCGGCCGTGCGCTCAAGTTTTACGCGTCCGTTCGCCTCGACGTCCGTAAGCTGGAGCAGATCAAAATCGGGAACGACGTCGTCGGAACGCGAACGCGCGTCAAAGTCGTCAAGAACAAAGTCGCGCCGCCGTTCCGGCTGGCCGAATTCGATATCACGTACGGACGCGGGATCTCGAAGATGGGCTCGATCATCGACGTTGCGCTCGAACGGAACATCGTTGGCAAGAGCGGTTCGTGGTACACGTACGGCGATCAGCGAATCGGGCAAGGCCGCGAGAACGCAAAGTCGTTCCTCGAAGAGCACACCGATGTCGCGGACGAGATCGCGACGAAGATTCGCGAAGCCCTGAAGGCGTCCGTTTCGACGAACGGCACGAATGGCGTCGCCGTCGGTGCATCCGCAGAGTCAGACTAAACGGGCTTCAGCCTACGTGAGCGCGCTGCGGTCGTTGGCCCAGCGCCGTCTCACGGAGGCGCAGCTTTGGTCGCGCCTCGAGCGCAAGGGCTTCGAGGACGACGAGATCGCGGATGCCGTTGCGAGATGCAAACGCGACGGCTATCTCGACGACAAGCTCTACGCTGAGCTGTATATCACCGGCGCGCGCAAAGCCGTCGGCGACGGCCGTATGATCGCCGCACTCGCGGCGAAAGGCGTCGACCGCGAGATCGCACGCGCCTCCGTCCAAAGCGGACCGATGGATGAACGAGCGCGCTGTAACGCGGCGCTTGACGCGCTGCAGCGCCGTCGTCCCGAGATCGGATATCCGTTTGCGGCGCGGGCACTCGAGCGCCTCGGCTTCCCGGCGTCGTTGATTTACGCTGTTTTACGCGAACGAATCGGGTCCGGCGGCATGTGACTCCGGGCACTCCTCCGGTTATGGGGGCCATCCGGATTTTGCTTGCCGAAGACGAAACCTCAATTCGCGAGCTGCTCGATCATCATCTGAGCAGCGAAGGTTTCCGGTGCGTGCACGCGAGCGAAGGAATCAGCGCGCTCGGAATGGCGCGCGACGGCGTCGATTTCGCGATTCTTGATATTGGGCTTCCTCGTCTGGACGGACTTGAAGTCGCGCGCACGCTGCGGCGCGAGGGACGCCGAGTTCCGATTCTCATGTTGACCGGACGCAGCGACGAAGTCGATCGCATCGTCGGTTTCGAGATCGGCGCGGACGATTACGTCACCAAACCTTTTTTACCGCGCGAGATCGTGGCGCGTGTGCGCGCGATCCTACGGCGTACGGGAATTGCATTCGAAGACAGTCCGCGTACGCTGCGCTTTGGAAGGCTTGTGATCGACGAGGGCGCGCGCGAGGCACGCGTCGACGGCGCCGACGTCGGACTCAAGCCGCGCGAATTCGCGTTGTTGCTCGAGCTGGCGATGAATGCCGGGGTCGCGCTCTCGCGCTCGATGCTGCTGGAGCGCGTTTGGGGTTTCGACTACGACGGCGACGAGCGAACCGTCGACGTACACGTGCGCAGGTTGCGGGCCAAGATCGAGGAGCAGCATCGTATCGAAGCACCAATCGCGACCGTGCACGGTTACGGCTATAAATTTGCACGCGCATGACGCCGGCGCGCACGGTGCTCACGAAGGCCGGGCTCGCACGACGGCTCGCGCCCTTGCTCGCGCGTCGTCAAGTGCCGCTGCTGGTGATTCGTTTGCGAGAGGTCGAGCGCATGGCGTGGCTTCAGGGACGTACGTCGGCTCGCCGGCTCGAGCGGCGAGCCTGCTCGGTATTGGCGCAAGTCGTACGCGAGCAGCTGCGCACCAGCGATTTGCTCGCGCACGATCGCAACAGCGAGATTTTTTCGATCGCATTACACGCGCGTAGCGACGATGAGATCGTTCTGCCTGCCGATTGCCGCGGGGCGCTCGAGCGAACGACGGCCGCATTCGCTCGGGCGTTGCCGGTCGCCGTCGAGACCGGCTGGACGCTGGTTGGTTCGGGAACGAATGGACTCGAGAGCGCGGCCGCATCGGCGCTCGAGCGGGGCGTCCACGAGCGACAACGTTTCGATTTCTTCTCGACGATCGCGCACGAGATGCGCGCGCCGATCAGCGCCATCCGCGGTTATTTGCAGACGATGCTCGATGAGTCGCTGGAGCCGTCGACGTCGCGCCGGTTTTTGGAGATCGCACGCAATGAAACGCTACGACTGAGCCGCATGGTCGACGGAATGTTTTCGGTATCGTTGCTCGATCTCGAATTCGCTGCAACGCGTCCGGAGCGGCCACGGAGCACCGGCACCCAGCCGCAAGACGCGCTCGACGCGGCGCTGGCTGCGCTTGCACCGCGTACGCGCGACCGCGGCGCAACCATTCAGCATGCGCGCATGCCCGCGTGTACGGTTGCGATTGCATTCGATCATCTCGTGCAAATCTTCGTGAACGTCGTCGGGAATGCGCTGGAGCATGCCGGAGAGTGCCGGCACGTGACGATTTGGGGAGCGAAGCGTACGCGCGCCGTCGAGATCGGCGTCGACGACGATGGTCCCGGGATTCCGCTTGCTGAGCGTGAGTCGATCTTTACGCTTGGGTATCGCGCACGCAGTGCCGGAAGTGGTCTTGGTCTCGCGGTCGTGCGACGTCTGCTCGAACGCGTCGGCGGCAATGCATTTGCAACCGAGTCTCCGCTTGGCGGAGCGCGCATAGTGATCCGCATCCCAACGGGATAATCGAGGCTAGCGCGGAACGGTGGTATACCGATGCGGAAGGGTTTTATCCGCGTCGCGGCGCTCATGTGCGTCGCGACTCTGCTGATGGCTCCACTTGGTGTCCGGGCGCTCGAGCAAGATACGTTAGCTCGGGCTGCCGTTGACTATCGCAACCCCTCGAACCCGAAGCTGGAAGCAATGTTTCGTGCGGCATTGCTCAACACGTCGCATCAGATCACGATGGCGCCGGACGGTACCGCGTACATCAAGACCGGCGATATCCCGGCCGAGTGGCTGCGCGACGCAAGCGCCGAGTCACGGCCCTTTCTCTTTTTCGCGAGAGACGATCCGTCGACGCAGAAATTGTTGCGCGCCGTTATCGCGCGGATGGGAAAGTATCTGCAAGTCGATCCCTACGCGAACGCCTTCACGCTCGATTACCGGGTATGGGAAGAGAAGTTCGAGCTTGATTCGCTCGCCTATCCGCTGATCTTGGCCTGGACCTATTGGAAGGTAACGGGTGACGCAACGATCTTCACGGATGATTTCTCGAAGGGGCTCGATCGCGCGCTCGACACGATGGAGCGCGAGCAAGATCATCCGCGTAACTCGCACTACACGCATCGCGAGCTCAAAGACGGCAAAGGCAACCCCGTCAAGTACACGGGGATGATCTGGACCGGCTTCCGGCCGTCGGACGATGCATGCGTCTATAACTACTTGATTCCGTCCGAGATGATGGCGGTCGTCGCGCTCGGCGAGATCGAGGAAATCGAGCGCGTCGTCTACCGCAATCTGATCAAAGCCCAACGCGCAAAAGCGCTGCGCACCGAAGTCAACAACGGCATCCAGGAATATGGTTTGGTGTTCATGCCGAACTACGGATATGTCTACGCCTACGAAGTCGATGGATTAGGTCATGCGGTGCTCATGGACGACGCCAACGTTCCAAGCTTGCTTTCGGCGCCCTACATCGGCTACACGAAGCCGACCGGCACCGTCTATGAGAACACGCGGCGCTATCTGCTTTCTAAAGACAATCCGTACTATTACACGGGCAGCGTTGCGCATGGAATCGGAAGCGCGCACACCAGTGACGGATGGGTATGGCCGCTGGCGCTCGTGATGCAAGGCCTTACCTCAACCAGCGACACCGAGAAACGCGACGTGCTCAACGAGCTGCTCGCGTCGGATACAGGCGATCACGTTCTTCATGAATCGTTCAATCCGAACGATCCGACGAAATTCACGCGCGCCGATTTCGGCTGGCCGAACGCCCTGTTCAGCGAGTTCGTCATGACGTCGTTCGACGGCGTCAAACCATTGCCGACGTCCCCAACCGGCGATCTCGAAATCCTCGGCGAATAGCGCCGGCGTGACGCAAAATGGAAGCCGCAACGGTCTGATAACCGTCATCGTCGGGATGCAATGGGGCGATGAGGGCAAAGGCCGGGTCGTCGACATGCTGGCGCGCGACGCAAATATCGTGGCGCGGTTTGGTGGCGGCGACAACGCCGGGCATACGCTCGTCGTCGACGGCCGCAAGCTGGCCCTGCGGATCGTCCCCTCCGGGGTGCTCGTCCCCGGCGTCGAGATGTTCGTCGGCAGCGGGACCGTCGTCTCGCTTCCTTCATTGATCCAAGAGCTCGACAAGCTCAAGGATATCGGTGTCGACCTCGCCCGGATCAAGATCTCGGACCGGGCGCACATCGTCTTTCCTTATCACATCCTCGCCGACCGCGCCGGCGAGCAGGCTCGCGGCAGCGATGCGATCGGCACGACCGGCCGCGGGATCGGTCCGGCGTACGTCGACAAGGTCGGTCGTCAGGGAATCACGTTCGGCGATTTGCGGAGCCCGACGGCGCTCGCCGACAAGCTGCGCTTCAACTTAATGTCACGGGCCGCCGGGCTCGCCTCGGCCGGTACCTTGCCAAGTGAAGAAGACTTGATCGCGGAGACGCTCGGCTTCGCGCAGCGGCTCGGTCCGCACATTGTTGACGGTGTCGCGTACGTCCACGAGGCGCTCGCGCAGGGGAAGCGGATCATTGCCGAGGGCGCGCAAGCCACCATGCTCGACATCGGGTATGGGACGTATCCGTTCGTGACGAGTTCGCATACGATTGCGGGCGCGGCAACGATCGGACTCGGCGTCGGTCCCAAAGCGATCGGCCGTGTGATCGGCATCGCAAAAGCGTACTGCTCCCGAGTCGGCGCAGGACCGTTTCCGTCCGAGTTGCACGATGAACTAGGGGAACGACTACGACGCGAAGGTGCCGAGTTTGGCACGGTGACCGGAAGACCGCGCCGCTGCGGGTGGTTCGATGCAGTCGTCGGACGCTACGCAGTTCAGGTAAATGGTCTGGATTCCGTGATCCTCACCAAGCTCGACGTGCTCAGCGGACTCGATCGGATCGGCGTCGTGACCGAGTACCGGCGAGGCGAACGCGAAGCCGGCATATCGGCTCTCGGCGATCCGAGCCTGGAGGTCAAGATCGAATGGTTCGAGGGCTGGAAGACCGACATCGGAGGTGCCCGTTCACTGCCGGACCTCCCGGCGGCGGCCAGGCGCTACGTCGATGCACTCGAAAAAATGCTCGGCGTCCCGATCGACGGTGCTTCCGTCGGCGCCGAGCGAGCCCAGTTCGCCGCGGCCTCCTCTTAGGGGGTCCTTGCAGACCCGGCTCAGGCAGTCGACCAAGCAGAAACTTGACCGTAGAGCCACTAGGTATGGGACGCGAACGGCGAAGCCGATACCAGTACCATAGGTCGCGCAAGGACGTTCGACCCATTTTCGCCACGGTGGGCTGCTCCGCGGGTTCTCTCTACAGAGGCCCGTTTATAGGTGTCATTTGGATCGGTTGACGACCTCGTGGCAAGACATCTCGGCTCGCGCTCGGGAGTTCTTTGGGAACCTCGGCGCCGGACAACGTCTCGCTGCCGGATTAGTCGGCATAGCGCTCGTCATTGGACTCGGTGCATGGGCTGTGTTTTACGGCCCGCTGCACAAGGAACCGTATGCGGTTCTCTTTTCGAATTTGAATCCTGACGACTCCGCGTCGATAATCCAGAAACTCAAGGACGATAAAGTTCCGTATCAGATTACGGACGGCGGCACGACAATCAAAGTACCGCAAGCCAGCCTTTACGACGAGCGCGTTCAGATCGCCGGATCGAATTTGCTCAAAGGCGGCGGAACCGGATACGAGCTGTTCGATAAAACGAACCTCGGCATGACGGATTTCCAGGAAAAAGTCGCGCTGACGCGAGCGGTAGAAGGCGAGCTGCAACGCACGATCGACGGGCTTTCGTCCGTGCAATCGTCGCGCGTGCACATCGCGAAGCCGGATGAAACGCTGTATAGTTCGGTGCAAGCACCGACGACGGCGTCGGTCGTCGTCAAGATGAAGCCGGGTCTGAATCTGGATTCCGAACAAGTTCTGGGTATTACCGATCTCGTCTCGTACGCCGTTCCCGGACTCAAGCCGGAAAACGTCACGATCGTCAACCAAGACGGCAACATTCTCGTACCGCGCGCAGCGCCGGGCTCGAACGTTGCCGAGCAACAAGCTTCAGCATTGCAGCTGACGCAAGAGCAGCTGATCGCGAAGGAACGTTACGAAGCGAACCTTCAAGAGAGCATTCAAGGGATGCTCGATCAAACGCTCGGCCCGCATCGCGCCGCAGCGCGTGTCGCGGTCGACATGAATTTCGACACCACGACGTCGGATAGCCAAGAGTACGCACCGGTCGGAACGGTTCGCTCCGAACAAAGCGAACGCGAATCGTATAACGGTCAGGTGCCGAATCGGTCGCCGGCAGTCGGCGTCCCGGGTACGACGACCAACGTCATTGGGACGTATCAAGGTTTGCAAACGGCGCAAAGCGGCCGTTACAACCGAAATAAGACGACTCGTAACTACGAGATCACGCAGACGAACACCAAACACATTCTCGCGCCCGGAAAAGTGACGCGACTGAGCGTAGCGGTGTTGGTTAACGTTCCGAACGCTGCTCCGGTAACGGCCGGCGTCAACGCGCCGTATGCCGTTGCAGCCACGGACGTCACGAAGATTCGCAACGTCGTCAGCGCGGCCGCGGGCATCGACCCCACGCGCGGCGACGTCGTATCCGTTGAAGCAGTTCCGTTCAATCCTGCAGTCGTTGCGGAAGCGCCGCGGCCTGGCTTGATCCAAATCACGCCGACGATCCTCGGTATCCCGGCGTCG
>Ga0181525_10003753_pt1 | contig 11893 bp, 10 predicted proteins | sample PEATcosm2014_Bin_48_FD_121100 | JGI IMG/M metagenome (GOLD analysis project Ga0181525, IMG submission 121100) | Peatland microbial communities from MTU Mesocosm Facility, Houghton, MI, USA - PEATcosm2014_Bin06_10_metaG | ecosystem: Environmental > Terrestrial > Soil > Wetlands > Peat | place... | reverse complement strand
CCGTTCCAATAAATCAGATTCATCGATGCAGTGGGGTCCCAATTCCATTGATAGCTTTGCAGGAATTCCTGTCCCATGAAGATCTGAGGTATGCCGGGCGCGGTCAGCAGGAGGCCTGTCGCAAAGCGCGAGCGGCTGCGGGCGTACCAGGAGCGTTGGTTCGAGCCATCGGCCAGAGCCGGGATGCGCGGCTCCCGCCCCACCTGAACGACGTCATGGTTTTCGACACAGGTGACGGCTTGCCATCCATGCGCGAAGCCCTGGGGATAGAGATTGCCGGCGATGGAATCGAAATCCACCGTGGCGCTCTGGCCCTGGGACGCCTGCCCGACCGCGCCACGAACCGCGCTGCGCAATCCGTCGTGTTGAAGAACGTCGAAACCAGTCCCGCCGCTGCTGGTTGGGGTCACGATCAAGGGGCTTGGCCGCGGATAGTTCTGGAACTCGAACGGCCAGTACTCGGCATTCTGCAGCAGCCGGGGCTTGTTGTAGCGGAGCGTGCCGGTGAGATCGCAGCAAAAACTCCAACCGGAATCCTCGTTCATCGATAAAAGCGCGCTGATTTCGTCGTAGCGGAAGCCATCGACGTGGAATTCCTGAATGTAGTACAAGGCGCTGTTAATGATGAACTGGCGCACGTCGTTGTTCCAGAGCGCGAACGAAAGACCGCCGGCAAGGCCCATGTTGGTGAAGTAGAGACTCTGATTGTTGTCGCCGGTATCGGCAGCGCGGTCCCAGAAATAGAGGCTTTGATCGTCGCCCTCGAATCCACCCGCGTGGTTATAAACCACGTCGAAGGTGACAGCGATGCCGTAGAGGTGACACAGATCGACCAGAGCCTTCAGTTGCGCGGGGCCGGGAGTGATGTCCGCGACTTGCATCGGCGGGAAACCTTTTTGCGCCAGCAGGCGATTGATGGTCGTCAGGTATCCGGAGAGAGCGGCGTGCCCGGACACGACGTAGGGAAAATCCGGAGAGAAATAATCGGCGCCGTTGTAGCCGATGGAAGGATCGGTTTCGAGTTCATCGATGGGGAGGGGCTGCAGCACGTTGATGCCAAGGGCCGCCATGTATTCAATCTTGCCGATGACGTCGAGAAAGGTCGAAGCCACGCCGGGCGAACTTGGCGCGTAGGTGCCAACATGCAGTTGGTAGACGATCATGTTCGAGAAGTCGGGCGTCACGAACGCGGAGTCATGCCATGGGTAGGCCGTGCTCGAATGAATGAGGCAACTGCAGGTGGGAAATGGGGCGTCGGTTGCCATTTCGCGCGCATAGGGATCACGCTTGTAGCCGGTCATGGGTGAGGCGCCGACGACATAGAAACGATAGGAGTCACCTTCCGCGGCGTTAGGAAGGAATCCCGTCCAATATCCGTTGGCATCTTTCAACATCAGCAAGTTGTTGTTCTGGCCAGTTGTTGACACACCTCCGAAGGTGCCGTTGAGATACACCGCAGTGGCCCGCGGCGCCCACGCGCGAAAAGTCGCGCCGCCTGTGCTTACGAGATTGGCTCCCATGGGAGTAGTGGGGAGAATATTGGCTTGGGAAATCATGAAAACACTCCTAGTCGAGGTCGCTGCTCTGAATGGAACTGTCCCAGGGAAAAAAATCAGGTTGAAAACGTGTAAGAACATTTAATCACAAGCAGGGCCGGGCGTGGTTAGTGCGCAGTGGTAGGTGGCAAGTGGCCAGCGAAAACCACGCGACGAGCGGGGCTTGGTATTACTGGCCACTGACCACTGATCACTGGCCACTGCCTCTCAGATCTGGTAGTCGTCATGGAACAAATCCTGCGGGGAGATGTTTAGCGGTGAGGCTCCTTCGTCGATGGTCAGGTTCGGTTCGGCACCCAGGGCTGCGTGCGAGTGTTGCTGAAATTTCTCGCGCAGCTCGTGCACTTCCTCAGCCAGCTTAATGATCACGTCCGACAGCGGATCGCGGATGTCTTTGGGATCGGTGATGACAACGCGTTTGCCGTCGCGCAGAACGATGTGTCCGGGCACGCCGACGATGGTGGAATTGGCCGGAACGCTGCGCAGCACCACAGAACCCGCACCTACGCGGCAGTTGTCTCCGATGGTGATGTTGCCCAGCAGCTTGGCGCCGGAGCCGATCGAGACTCTGTTGCCGATGGTGGGATGACGCTTGCCTTTCTCTTTGCCGGTGCCGCCGAGGGTGACGCCTTGATAAAGCGTTACATCGTCGCCCACTACGGCGGTCTCGCCGATCACGGTGCCCATGCCGTGGTCGATGAAGAGGCGGCGTCCGAGTTCGGCGCCGGGGTGAATCTCGATGCCGGTGAACAGGCGCGCGACCTGCGAAACGAATCTGGCCAGGAAGCGCATGTGGTGGCCCCAGAGCCAGTGGCTCAGGTGATGAAGCCAGACAGCGTGCAGGCCGGGGTAGAGCAGAAGGACTTCGGCGTAAGAACGCGCGGCAGGATCGGATTCGAAGACGGCAGCGATATCCTCGCGCACGGAATGGAAAAAGCTAGTCATTTCAGTTCAGCTGCCAGTTGCCGGTTGCCAGTTCCCAGTAAGACCGGGTAACTGACACAGATGTTCCTGGAGTTGAGGCAGCTTTGTGCTCACAAAGAGCCTAGACCAGCAGCCGGGTACTGGCAACTGGCAGCTGTTCCTAGCTTCCGGTTTCGAAGCCGCCGCTGTGAGCGACAGTCATGCGGAGGTACTTGTAGGGATTGACGGGAGTGTCGTTGATGCGGACTTCGTAGTGGAGATGGGGGCCGGTGGAGCGTCCGCTGGTGCCGACGTAGCCGATGGTATCGCCGCGATGGACCTGCTGTCCGGGCGTAACGGCGAAGCCGGAGAGGTGGCCGTACCGGGTGGTGATGCCGTGACCGTGATCCAGCATGATGGCCTTGCCGTATCCGCCCTGGAAGTCAGCGAAGGTGACTACGCCATCGGCAGGCGCGACCACCGCGTGGCCATAGGAACTGCCAATATCCACGCCGCAGTGAAACGCACCTTCTCCGTTGAATGGGTCGATGCGCTCCCCGAAGCTGGCCGTGACTTGGCCTTCGACTGGCCACAGGTTCGGCGCGGAATTGGCACGGAGCCAGTCGGCCGTAGTGGCGTTGCGAGTGAGGCCCAGGCTGATGCCGACCGTGGCCGCGCCGGTGAGGGCAGAGGTACGAAGTGCGCCCAGCTGGTCGAGCGAAGAACTGACGTCCGAATCCTGAATTTGCTGTTGCGAGGCGGTCACCAGCGCAGGCTGCGACTTCAAGCCGTACAGAGCGGAAACTTCGCTGGCGATTGATCCCAGGGAAGCGACCTGAACGTCGCGCTCCTTGGCGACCTCTTCGAGCTTGGAATAGCGATCCGTAATCTGCTTTTTTTCGGTGAGTAACTGGTTGTAGCGCGAAACCTTGAGCAGCATGCGGGTATAGGAGCTGGCGATACCGGTGAGGCTGAGGAAGCCGATGGCCGCTCCGACGACGAACACGTACAAATAATGGACGGGAATGGGAATCTTGCGCAGCTGGCCGTCGTCCCCGCGGGCCACAAAAAGTATGTAGAAGCGCTTTTGCAAATGCCTTCCCTTCTCGCTTATAAGTCGCTTTTAACAATCAGGGCCGGAATTCCAGGCAGGTTCTGAGGTTGCAGAAAGCCTGTTCGGGTTGCCTGATTTTTTCGGGACACGGCTCCCATCTTGGGAATGGAGATTCTTTAACGTGTCCGTCTCCTACCGGAACCACCCAGCCAGTCGAAACGATCCTGTCTGCAATTGATAAGGAATGCAGACTTTAGCTCATCCAACTTTACTCGGCCAAAGGTTATGTGAATGTCTGGTAAAAGGTAACAAACCGGGTTCCCCCTGTCAACGGGCCGAAGGAAGATGAGGCGTTACTTAAGACTTGCGTAACCGGTGGTCACACTCCGCAGGTTACTGACGCGGACGGCCAGCAGGCGAGACTGACCGGGAGGCCGGTGACAGGTTTAGCGCGGCTTGGGGCGGTCAGCGAACCCGTATCTGCCGTTCCGAGGTGCGCTTTCGCTTATAGTGGTTGCCGTGACGATTGCCGAAAAAGCTCTGATTAGGAAGGTTCGCCGCATGGCGTCAGCCGGGAAAAATCCTGCCGTCCAGACAGGGATTGGTGACGACTGTGCCGTGCTGCGACTGCTTCGCCGATCAGGCAGCGGCCGAGGTGGGGGAAAAGACGTGCTGGTCACGACCGACTTCTCGCTGGAAGGCATCCACTTCCGGCGGGACTGGCATCCGGCGGAAGCGGTTGGGCATCGCTGCCTGGCGCGAGGACTGAGCGACATTGCCGCCATGGGTGGGGAGCCGGTGGCGGCATTTCTTTCCTTGGCCCTGCCGCGCGACTTGCCGCAGAGCTGGGTTGGCCGCTTTACGCGCGGCTTCATGAGTTTGGCCGATCGGCATGGCGTGACTCTGGCGGGCGGCGATACGGCGGAGTCGCCGAACGGAATTCTAGCCGACATTGTTGTAGTAGGCGCCGTGCCCAAAGGGAAGGCCGTATTGCGCTCGGGGGCGCGACCCGGCGACGGGATCTATGTGAGCGGAGAACTGGGCGGTTCGGCGGCCGCGGTCAAGCTGATGCGGAAAAACGGGCCGATGCGAAAGAAGCCGAAGACAAAGCTGAATCCGCGGGAGTATCCTCGCCATTTCTTTCTCGAGCCGCGAATCGAGCTAGGCCGCATCCTGCGCGAGAAAGGCTTGGCATCGGCAATGATCGACACCAGTGACGGGCTCTCGACCGACCTGGCCCACATCTGCGAAGAAAGCGCCGTAGGGGGGGAACTGCAGGCGGAAGCAATCCCTCGAGCCAGCGTGGGCAAGCCGGCTCGGGAAGTCGATCTGCAATTCGCCCTGCATGGCGGCGAAGATTACGAACTGCTGTTCACTGCGCCGCGCGGCAAGCAGATCCCATCTCGCATTGCCGGAGTGCCGATCACTCTGATTGGACGCGTCACACGGTTTCAGAAGATATTCTTGATGAATAAGAGCGGCGCCAGGGAGGAATTTAAGCCGCGGGGCTGGGAACATTTCCGCAAATAATGGTTACCTTAGTCACCGGGTCACCATTAGTGTCTATACCATCCGGCGAAAAACGGTACTAGAGTAGGGGTATGTCGTACTCCCGTGGTGTCCTCCTCTCTATTTCGCTCGTATTGCTGATGATGGCCGCAGCATCGGTAAGGCTTTCCGCCGAAAAGAAACCGCCTCCGCCGCCCCCGGCCCACGCCAAATCTCCCGTGCCCGCCGTCACCGACGAGTATGTGCACAAAGAGTTCGGCGACAACTGTTCGCTGATGGCTGGCCCGCCGCAGTTTGTGGGCGATCTGGATGGCGATGGCGTGGATGATCTGATCGTCGCCGCCCGCTGCAAGAATCCTATGGCGGATCAGGCGGAATTCGGCTTTCGCGTGACCGATCCCTATAACAGCTTCATGGGTTTCGGCGACGTTAAACTCACGTCCACATTCGCCTCGGACGAACCCGATCGTAAGGGGATTTCGCTGCTCATCGTTCACGGAGTAGGCCCTAAGGCCTGGCGTTCCGACCAAGAGAAGCCCAAGTTTCTGATGATCAATGTGCCGTTCAAAACGCTCACCGTGAAAAGGCTGGCGTTGAAAAAGCGGACCGTGCTGGGCATCTACATGGAAGAACGCGGCGAAGGCGAGAGCACATCGTCGGTCATCTTTTGGGATGGCAAGAAGTATCGCTACCAGCTTTTGGGCGCGGATATGGAGTAGGGTGCTGGCTTCGCCATATTCAAGTCGTCCCCGCCCTCGCTGACCGAAGCTAGACTCTGCCTTAGCCCCTCTCATGCGGCTGAGGAATTCTAACTGCAGCCATACCCGCCGTCGTCGCCGCTTGCACGCCCATTTCCGTGTCTTCGAAAACCAGACAGGCTTCCGGCGCCACTCCCAGCCGTGTGGCGGCCAGCAGAAAAGCTTCCGGATCGGGCTTGCTCTTCTCGTAGTCTCCGGCACAGACCAGGGTGTCGAATCGATCCAGCAGATTCAACGCAGTGAGAGAGGCAACCACCGACTCCCTGGTGCTTCCCGAAACTACTGCGAATGGAAGCCGGCCATGCTCGGCATTGATGTGTTCGAGGACTTCGGGAACTGGCTTGAGTTGCGGCAGAAGCTCGAAATAGAAGCCTTCTTTGCGGCGCGATACAGCCTCGACCGGCATGTTCAGTCCATGTTTTTCGTTGAGCGTCGATATGATCTCAGCTACGGGCATGCCGCCCCAGGCGTAGAAGATCTCTTCGTCAAATTCGCAGTTCCATTCGGAAAGAGCTTTTTTCCAGGCGACGTAGTGAAGCGGCATCGAATCGGCAATGGTGCCGTCGCAGTCGAATAAATAGGCTGCGAACCGGCCGGCGGGCAATTTTAGTTTCATGCGGTGCTTTTATTTTAGAGGACGAAGTGATCCTGCGCACATCTGCCTGCCTCATCCACCCGCTATAATTCTTGCGCCATGAATCTTGAAGAAAAACTTGCGGAACTGAAAAAGCGTAACCAACTCGCCGAAGCCGGTGGAGGCGAAAAGCGGCGCGAGCGGCAGCATAAAGAAGGCAAGATGTCGGCGCGCGAGCGCATCGAGTTCCTGCTCGACGACGGCAGCTTCGAAGAGACCGACAAGTTGGTCACGCACCACTGCAATGACTTCGGCATGGCCGAGCAGAAGGTCTACGGTGACGGCTTCGTCACCGGCTACGGCCGCATTGAAGGCCGGCTGGTTTATGTCTTTGCGCAGGATTTCACTGTGTTCGGCGGGTCGCTCTCGGAGACGAATGCGGGCAAGATCGTCAAGATCATGGACTTGGCGGCGAAGATGGGCGCGCCGCTAATTGGATTGAATGACTCCGGTGGGGCGCGCATTCAAGAGGGCGTGGCATCGCTGGCGGGATATGCCGACATTTTCCTGCGCAACACTTTATATAGCGGAGTGGTGCCGCAGATTTCGGCAATCATGGGGCCGTGCGCCGGCGGCGCCGTGTATTCGCCGGCGATCACCGACTTCGTTCTGATGGTCGATAAAACTTCCTACATGTTCATCACCGGGCCGGACGTGATTAAGACGGTGACGCATGAAGAAGTGACCAAGGAGCAGCTCGGAGGCGCGATGACGCACAACGAAACCTCAGGCGTGGCGCACTTTCTAGCGCACGACGATGCCGAATGTTTGTCGATGGTGCGCGAACTGCTGAGCTTTGTGCCGTCGAACAATCTGGAAGACCCGCCGCGCAAGGCTTGTAGCGACCCGATTGACCGGGCTGACGCCGCGCTCGACAAAGTCGTTCCGGCGCAGTCGAATCTGCCTTACGACATGAAGGATGTGATTCACGCCGTGGTCGACGACGCTTACTTCTTCGAAGTGCAGGAACACTTCGCGAAGAATATGGTCGTCGGATTTGCTCGGCTGGACGGGCGGTCGGTGGGAATTGTCGCGAATAATCCGGCGATGCTGGCGGGCACGCTCGACATCAATGCGTCGGTTAAGGGCGCGCGCTTCGTGCGCTTTTGCGACTGCTTCAACATTCCGCTGATCACGTTTGAAGACGTCCCGGGATTTCTCCCCGGCACTGCGCAGGAATACGGCGGCATCATCAAGCACGGAGCGAAACTTTTATTTGCGTTCGCCGAAGCCACGGTGCCGAAGGTGACGGTGATCACGCGCAAAGCTTACGGCGGCGCGTATTGCGTGATGGCCTCCAAGCACATCCGCACCGACGTGAACTACGCGTGGCCGACAGCGGAGATCGCAGTCATGGGCCCGGAGGGCGCGGTGGATATTGTCTACAAGCGGGAGTTAGACCAAGTCAAAGATGCGCACGAGCGACAAGAGGTGCGTCAGGCCAGAGTGGAAGAATTCCGCGACCGCTTCGCCAGCCCCTACGTCGCCGCCGATCGCGGCTTTGTGGACGCGATCATCCAGCCGCGGGAGACGCGCAAGAAGCTGATCCAGGCGCTGGCCATGCTGGAGAATAAACGGGATAAGAACCCGGCGAAGAAGCATGGGAATATACCGCTCTGAACATTCAGCGCAAAATGTTTGGGAGGTTACAGCGTAGGCGGGAAGCAAAAATTAAGAGTTCCGAGGTGGTATTGGGTCCATTCGTCTCGGCCAGTAGCTCGCTTATGACCCTCGCTTGACCTGCTATCGCAGCTTCCCTTGCGGGATACCGCGCGCGATCTTCGCTCGGGCTCCGGGCTTACCGCCAACCGGAAAAACCTACCCAACGCCTCGGAACTCTGTCTTGCCTTCGACGTTTCTTCTTGTTCTCCTCGACCAGCGCTTTGCAATCGACCCTTGCTTGCCCTCCGTGTTCATTTGCATGAACCCGGTGACTGCGCTTGAGTCCCGGACGCGGCACCAACCGGAAAAACTTTAGAAGCTGTCAAAGAACGATTATGTTTTTACTCTTTTTGTTTTTAGAGTCAACGAAAATTGCGCGTTTGTAAGTTGCGTATTTTCAGGCGAGTGCAGGGCGTCCACAGGCGAGTGACCGGAATTGGTGCAATGGGAAAAGCAATTTCGCGCACAATGCTCGCTGGACGCGGGTTTCACCATAGCATGATCGGCGGGACGGGGCTGCGGCTCTCCTGGCGATGGCTCCGCAACGTGTGAAAATCCAGCAAACCCCTTGCTGGACAAGGGATCTAAGACACTGGCCCACGCTGGACATAATTGATTTCGACAGGCTCATCGACGAATTTCTTATCCGGTTCGTCGCTGCCGGTAAGTTCGAACGAGTTGGTGATCGCGGCTTTGCCCTTATCCACGCTGGTGATGACGTAGGAGCAACTGAACCAGTGGGCTTCGGCGAGATCCGTCGGCGACCAATGGGCCGGGTGGTCCGGGTGAGAGTGGTAGAAGCCGACAATGTCTTCGCCGCGCTCGCGGCCTTCGCGCTGGATCTTCACCAGTTCGCGGGGATCGATGTTGTAGCGGTTCTGCGGCGAGTCGGTGCGGGTGTTGCCGCAGCGCGCCGTCGAGGTGACGATGCGAGCCCCATCGTTTTCGGTACGTCCGAGCAGCACGCCACAGCACTCATACGGGTAGGTCTCTTCGCCATGGCGGCGGAGCGCGGCGTAGTCGGCTTGGGTGAGTCTCAACATCGAAGTCAGAATCTACCACGGAGACACTGAGGCACGGAGAAAAGCAATTCTAGGATTTTGGAACTTGGCGGTGAGTGACGCTCCTTCTTAGATTTTCTCCGTGTCTCCGTGCCTCCGTGGTAGATGTTCTATTTCTCCGTCCAGAATCTCTCGCTCAGATACTTGTCGCCGTTGTCGGCGAGGATGGTGACAATCGTCTGCTCTCTCTCGAAGTCGAGCTGTTCGGCGACTTTCAGGCTGCCCACGATTCCCGCTGCGGCCGAGATTCCCAGGATAAGGCCGCACTCGCGGGCCACGCGGCGGCACATGGCGTAGGCGTCTTCGGTCGAGATTTCAAGATTGTCATCCGCCAACTCCTCGTCGTAGATTTTGGGAACGAGCGCGCTGGCCATGTGCTTGGCGCCTTCGATGCCGTGGAAAGAAGAATCGGGTTGCAGCGAGATGCAGCGGATGGCGGGGTTCAGTTCTTTCAATCGACGCGTGGTGCCCATGAAAGTGCCGCTGGTGCCGAGCATGGCGACGAAGTGTGTGATGCGTCCCTGCGTCTGTTGCCAGATCTCGTTGGCGGTGCCGTGATAGTGGGCGAGCCAGTTGGCGTCGTTGGAGTACTGGTCGGCGTAGAAGTATAGGTTCGGCTGCTCTGCGGCAAGCTGACGCGCCCTGCGGATGGCGCCGTCAGAGCCGTCGCCGGGATCGGTATAAATAATGTTCGCGCCGTAGGCGCTGAGAATCTTCTTGCGCTCGTTAGAAACATTTTGCGGCATGCAGAGAGTGACGGGAAATCCTTCAGCCGCGCCCAGCATGGCGTAGGCAATGCCGGTGTTGCCGCTGGTGGCATCGAGCAGGGTCTTGCCGGGAGTGAAGCGTCCGCTGCGGCGGCCTTCGGCGACAATGTTGGCAGCGGCGCGGTCTTTCACCGAGCCGCCGGGATTGTGCCATTCGGCCTTGCCCAAAAGTGTGACGCTGGGAAGATGTTCGGTGAGTTGATCAAAGCGCAGCAGCGGAGTGTTGCCGATGCGATCGAGCAGACTGAGCCCGGCGCGCGGAATCGCTGGCTCCGGCGCACGATGCGCCGGGAACGTTGCCGCCAACCGAGGTGAAATCTGACTCATGATTGAACCGTTTTCTTGTGAACCACGTCCCCGTCCTTGTGACTATCGTAATTATGCAAGAGCGGGCCAAACACGCTATGTAGTATGGTGTGTTTAGATGAGACAGATGGCAAGTCCGATGCAGCTTGAGAGTAACCCTGCACTGTTTGCGGGGAGCCTGCATCTAAGAGAGAGAGTTGGAAGCATAAATGCCGAAAGCGATTGAAGCACGGACTTACGAAGAAGCGCTGGCCTGGCTGCGCGAGCACGGGTTTGATGTGCTGGAAGCGCCGGGGACGAACGGGCGCGTGTTCCTCAGAAAATACAACGTGTCGGCGGCAATTCAGAAAACGCCGGAAGATGGCGTGAAGATCTTCGCCTATCCCGGATACCTGATTGGCAGCGAGATCTCGAAGCTGGTGAACCGCGGTTATCAGCAGTTCCTGAAGAACTCGAAGACGGAAGTGCCGGCGACTGCCGATCACCTCAAGGCGCTGCAGTCGTTTGCGGAAGAACTGAAAGTTGCGCTTGGGCTGCCCAGCCTGTACAACGAGTCGCTGGGCACGGTGAGCGACTCCTACCACTACGACCGCCTCAAGGATGACGACAAGGCGCCTGTGGATCGTCCGAAGCGGCCCTGGGAAGTTGCCGGTAAGGCGGCTGCGGCCAAGAAGGGGCGGGCTTAAGGCTTCACCCTGTCGCGGCCTGCGCGCCGGGATTCGAAGTCCTTCCGAAATTCCTTGCATCATGCGAAACTGGTGCGCTCTCGCTTGGCGAGAGCCGGAGGTTTGCATGCATTACCGGTTGACCCTTCTCTTCTTTTCTTCTTTGATCTCCTCTTTGATCTCTTCTTTGTTCTCGCTCTCCCTTGGGTGTGTGCTGATCGTTCTGCTGGCGACTAGTCAGCAAGCCCGCGCGCAGGATGAGTCGGGCGAGTATGGGACCTACGCGAGGGCGATTGAGAAGGTGTTGCACAAGCAGCAGGAGGCCTGGAACAAGCACGACCTCGAAGGCTTCATGGCGGGCTACTGGAACTCTCCGGAACTGACGTTCTTCTCCGGCGCGAAGGAGTACGACGGCTGGCACGCGGCGATGGACCGTTATCTCGCGAAGTATGGGAGTCCGGGGCACGAGATGGGGAAGCTGGAGTTCTCCGGGCTGCGGGTCGTGGTGCTGGGGCAGGAGGCGGCGTTTGTGCGCGGGACCTGGAAGCTGACCATGGCGGATGGGAAGAAGCCGGGCGGGTTGTTCACGCTGGTCTTCCGGAAGTTTCCCGAGGGATGGAAGATTGTGCACGACCATACTTCGGCGGGGGAGTAGCTTATACGATCAGCGATCAGCTTGACCCCCTGTCGTTGCGGCTACTGCGTATAGACGGTCACGGTGCCGCTGAAGAGTTCGGTCACGTATATCTTCCCGGTTTTCCGGTTGACCGCAATTCCAGCCGGCCCGCTTACGGCCTTGCGTCCCACAGTAGCGGCGTAGTTATTCTCGTTGATCTCCGTCACCGAGTCGAGCGAAGAGTCCGAAACGAGGATCGACTTTCCTGGCTGGAACATGGCGACGTATGAGATTGACTTAAAGGGAACTTTGCCGCCGGTGATTGTCTTAAGCAGCGTTCCAGCTGAGGCATCGAGCACGTAGAGGACCTCGTTAAATCCGTCGGTAATAAAGAGATGACTT
>Ga0181525_10003752_pt1 | contig 11893 bp, 9 predicted proteins | sample PEATcosm2014_Bin_48_FD_121100 | JGI IMG/M metagenome (GOLD analysis project Ga0181525, IMG submission 121100) | Peatland microbial communities from MTU Mesocosm Facility, Houghton, MI, USA - PEATcosm2014_Bin06_10_metaG | ecosystem: Environmental > Terrestrial > Soil > Wetlands > Peat | place... | reverse complement strand
TTATTAAGCGCAACAAGGAATCGGGCGGCTACGCGAAGGAGATTTTCTCGCTCGTGGTTCTCGAGCTATGGCATCGCACGTTTCTGGATAGGCAGGAAACTCCTGCGGGCCCGCAGCGCGGTCTCGATGTGAGCCCGGCATCAATTTCAGCGAGCTGAGTCCTCGGGTTTCGACGACAACGCGACAGGTAACCCCGATAAGCGGCCACAGTTTGAATGCAGGTGGTTAGAGAATTCACGGCGCACCCCGTGTCCGACGAGATGTCACCGAGAATTCAGGGAAAGACGAATCGATTGTCCACAAACGCCACAGCAACAGCCAGGGATCGGAGCGGCGATCTGTTGCAGGTGTCGTATCACTCTGCCATGCCCAGCGCCACGGTAGGAAATTGTGATTCCCCAGGTCACGATTCTTGCCACGGCGTAAGACAAGAATGTTGTTAGTGAGGATGACGTGAAACGGATTTTAATGATAGCGCTTAGTCTTGCCGTATTTGTGTTTGACGAGTGCCGCCGAAATGTCTATAGATTGATCGGCAAGCGAATTCCCGCCACGTACGTCGTACTTCGGTACCACGCTGTCCCGCAACATCTACGCCCGACGTTTGCAAAGCAGATGGACGAATTGCTGCGTCGAGCACGGCCGTTGCGTGCAGACGTCACAGTGCCGGACCTGGCAGGAGCCAGGTTCGCATCGGTCACATTTGACGATGCGTATCAGAATGTCCTCGAAAACGCTCTCCCTGAACTCGCGAAAAGAGCAATTCCGGCAACTCTCTTCATCGTGTCTGATGGGCTAGGCAGAAATCCGAGTTGGGAAGATCACTCAGACAATACCGATCCTGATATGCATGATCCGATTGTTACCGAGGAGCAGCTGCGTAGTCTTTCTCCCGATCTCATACAAGTCGGCTCTCACACTCACACGCACCCGCTGCTTACGCGGATTTCAGAGGTACAAGCTCGGAGTGAATTGGCTCTGTCACGGACACGGTTGCAAGCCATTGTCGGGCGGGACGTGAAGTTGTTTAGCTTTCCGTACGGCGCATACAACGACGACTTGATCAGCTGGTGCCGAGAGGCTGGTTACGACAAGGTTTTCACCACGCTTCCCAGATCGGCGTCCGCCGGACCGGAAGAATTCGTTGTTGGCAGAGTGGCAGTGTATCCGTACGATGTGCCGCTAGAATTTTCACTAAAACTTTCGGGAGCTTATCGGTGGTGGTTTGGTGCAGTCGAGCTCAAGAGAAAGTTGGCGTCTGCAATTACCTTCGCGACTCCTGAGAAGAGGGCCTCGACATTCAGTTGAGCTCGTCCGCTCAGTGCCACTCGACTGAGTCGAAATGGGGTGCTCGGTGGCTCCGGCGGGGCCAACACTTACTTGGGAGAGTTTTTCGTGATAGGTGTGGTTTCGAAGAATGATGAGCTTGGAGCGGTGCGTGAGTTTTTTCAGCTGTTCAAGACGCCGTGGGAGCCTTACCTCCCGGAACACGCCTACGACGTCGTCCTCGTCACATCCGAGACGGTTCCCGCGGATCTGAAGACCACTCTGTTGCTGGTCTACAACTCGAAAAAGACGGCTTTGGATGATCGGATAGGAGTTTCGATTGGCTCGGCGGGACGATCACAGTGGCTTGAGTGGAATGCCTCTGCGTTTCCGATTTACGGCGATGCGGCAGTTTTGCAGGGAAACGGCACTCCCGTTCTCCAGCGCCGCGGGAGTACGGAGTCTGTGGGTCTGGAAGTCAAAGGCTCTGCGCCACAAACAGCACGCATTGGATATGATCTGTTCGAAGAAGTCGCATTTTTGCTCTTGCAGGGGCAACCTGCCGCGAACGCTCATATCCCGACTTTGGACATCCACATATCGCTACTCAGATCCTTGATGGTCGCCTCCGGAGTGCCCTTTATCGAGATTCCTCCTGTCCCGCAAGGCTACGATTTTATGGCCTGCCTGTCGCATGACGTCGATTTCACAGGGATTCGGGAACACAAGTTTGACATGACGACGTGGGGATTTCTCTATCGGGCGACCCTGGGAACGTTGTTCGATGTCTTGCGGCAAAAGAGCACAATGTCGAAGCTGCTGCAAAATTGGAAGGCTGCTTTGTCCCTTCCGTTCGTTCATCTCGGATTGGCAGACGACTTCTGGCTGGAGTTTGATCGCTATCTGGAAATAGAAAAGGGCCTCTACGCTACCTATTTCTTCATACCGTTTAAGAATTCTCCGGGCACGCTGAAATCGGGCCCTGCGCCCTCGCAACGAGGCGCAAAATACGACGCCCGGGATTGCAAAAGCGATTTCCGTAAGCTGCTAGACCAGGGATGCGAAGTGAGTCTGCACGGTATCGATGCCTGGAGCGATTTGCAGAAGGCCCAAGTTGAATCGAACCATATCCGCCACCTGACCGGGCAGTCGACGGTTGGCGTCCGCATGCATTGGCTCTATTTCGACGAGAACTCGCCCAAGACGCTTGATCGCGCCGGCTTCCCTTACGACTCCACATTTGGCTACAACGACGCATTGGGGTTCCGGGCTGGCACGACTCAACCGTTCTTGCCCCCGGGTGCGGAACACTTGCTTGAGCTTCCGTTGAACATTCAAGACACGGCGATGTTTTATCCCAGCCGAATGAACCTCTCCGAGTCCAAAGCCCTTGATTCGTGCAAACAATTGCTCGCGATCGCAAAGGTATTTGGTGGCGTCTTGACGGTGAACTGGCATACCAGAAGCCTATCCCCGGAGCGATTGTGGGGAGACTTCTACAAGACGCTCCTGGACGAAATGCGCCGCTACCGCGTCTGGTTTGGAACAGCACAGGAAATCGTCACGTGGTTCCGAAACAGACGTGCGCTATCCTTTAAGGCGGTGCAGTTCGCCGAGGAGGGCTTGCGTCTTAAGCTAACTGGCCCACCGGCGGACGACCGGCACCCGTTTATCGTGCGAGTATATCCAGGAGGGTCTCGGTCGTCTCTGGGCTCGGTAAGCGAGGCCAGCAGACTCCGCTATTCGGACATGCTGTGGAACGGCGAAGCAGGAATGAATTAGCTTGAATCATTATCGGAACCAATAATTCTATGAGTTCTTCATCCACTCCCGTAATGACCGGACCAAAATCGAAGCGAGTCTGCATGATCGCCTTTACCCACTACCCCTTTGATGGACGGGTAAGGCTCGAAGCCGAATCGCTTGTCGAGTGGGGCTATGAAGTGTGCTTTTTGGTTCCGAAAGAAAAAGCTACCGCGACGACGTATATGCTCGCCGGGGTCATCGTAAAAGAATTGAACGTGGTCGAATACGGCGGCAAGAACAAACTCCAATACCTGCTCTCCTATTTGCATTTCATGGTGCTGGCATTTTTCGCTTGCACGCGATTGTTCGTGCAATCGCACGTAAGAATCTTCCACACCCACAATATGCCAAATGTTCTGGTGTTTTCCTCTCTCATCCCTCGTTTATTTGGATCCACGCTTATTTTGGATGTTCATGATACGGTGATCGAAACGTATCAGGCTAAATTTGGACGCACCTCTGGATTCTTGCTTAGCCTTCTGCGGTTGGAAGAACGGATATGTTGTGCCTTCGCGCAAAAAATCATCTGCGTGAACCACGTCCAGCGCGAATCGCTCATCGAGCGGGGAATCCCGGCGAAGAAAATCGCCACCGTCATCACCATGCCAAGATTCGACCCCTTGGTGGGGGGCGCCGAGCACGGCAGCCGCAACGGGAAATTCCGCATGGTGAATCACGGCACGATCTCGAAGCGACTGGGCAATGACTTAATCGTTCAAGCAGCCGCGCGGCTCGTTCAGGAAATCCCCAATTTTGAACTGCACATCATCGGCGGCGGCGATGACTTGGAGGAGTGCAAGGCCTTAAGTGAGTCCTTGGGCCTTGCCGAGCATGTGCATTTTCACAAGGGTGTTCCGTGGAACGAGCTGGCTAAAAAATTGGAATTGATGGACGTGGGCATTGTCGCTAACCGCGTAAACGAGGCCACGGCACTGATGTTGCCGTCCAAGCTTATCGACTACGTCGTTCTCGGCATCCCTGCCATCGTTCCACGCCTGAAGGCCATTGAATACTATTTCACGCCAGGCATGGTTTCTTACTTCGAACCCGAGAATGTTGACTCAATGGTCGCGACGACGGTGCGTGTTTACAAGGATAAAGAAGGCCGCGAACAACAATCGAGGAGCGCGAAGAGCTTCCTTGAAAAATACGGATGGCACAATCGCCAAAACGGCCTGAGGGGCCTGTATCACGATTTGTCGTAATTGAACCACAAGAGCCCGTTCCTCTCTTTTGGGCAGCTGTGAATACTTCCAGCCCGGCGATCGATTTTTGCAAGAGTCTCAGTTACGTATCAATGGCGGCGTTGCCCGTGAAACCCGTGTGAAGTGAGCGACAAACGGAGCACGAGCGCGCTAGCGCCAAATTCATGAAAGGATGGTACACAAAGCTTTGTCTAATGAAATTGTAATCGTCGCTGGTCTCGGAGAAGTCGGGAACCCGCTGTTCCAGATTCTGAGCCGTTCCTACGACTGTAAAGGTGTGGATATTGCGCCCGTCGAGATCGATCGCCCCTGTTCCGTCTTGCACGTCTGCTATCCGTTCCAGCTTCCGGATTTCGTTGGCACCACGGCTTCCTACATCCAAAAATACAAGCCCGCACTTACCGTCATCAACAGTACGCTTGCAGTGGGCACCACGCGGAAGGTGCAGGATCGCGTCAGCACACCCGTCGTGTACAGCCCGGTCAGGGGCAAGCACGTAAAAATGGAAAAAGACATGCTCCACTACCAGAAATTCGTTGGTGGTTTCGACGAGCAATCTACCGAACGAGCCGCGGAGCATTTCGCAGGCGCGGGTTTCGCGGTAGCGAAATTCCGCAGCCCCGAAGCCGGCGAGCTCAGTAAATTGGTCGAAACCACCTGGCTTGGAGTGCTAATCGGCTGGGCCCAGGACGTAGAACGGATGGCTGTCAGATACGGAGCCTCCTATGAAGAGGTGAACGAGTTCATCAAGGAGATCAGCTTCCTCCCATCGCATGTCTTTCCCGGCCGCATCGGCGGTCACTGCGTGATGTCGAACATCGCGATCTTGCGCGCGAACACTTCTTCCAAACTTCTTGATGCGATTGTGGAATCGAACGAAGTCAAGGAGAAGGAATTGCAGGCATTGGCGAAGCAAAAACAGGACGCGAAATAGGAATCGACCAATTCCGAACTCGACTTCCCGTCGGAATACCTCACGAGGACGCCAGTGCACACTGCCTTGATTGAATGCGACAGCAAAGCAATCCGTGCGGATGAAATGGTCCAATCGACAGCGATGAGAGAGCTCTACCAGATCGATCCTGTGGGGGATCCGCGATGGGCAGAATTCCTCGAAAAGCATCCGTATGCGTCCGTTTTCCACACCCCTGGCTGGCTCGAGGCCTTGCGTCGTACCTATGGCTACGAACCGGTTGCTTACACCAGCGCGCCTCCAGGCGCTGAAATCCGCGACGGTCTCGTATTTTGCCGTATCAACAGCTGGTTGACCGGTCAGCGCCTGGTGTCTTTGCCGTTTTCCGACCATTGTGAGCCGTTGTTCGACTCCGCCGAGCAACTAGACGCTTTCGTAGAGCACATGCGCACGGAGGTGAAAGCGCAGGCGTTAAAGTATCTTGAAGTTCGCCCGATCAATGGAAGTTTTCATCCCAGCGGAGAAACGTCCGGTTTTCGTCCGGCGAGACATTATCATCTGCACGTTTTAGATTTGCGTCCGGATTTGCGGCAAATCCGCCAGGGTTTGCACAAGGATTCGGTCCAGAGGCGGATTCGACGGGCTGAACGAGCCGGCCTCATCGAGAAAACCGGACGATCCACCGCGTTGCTCGACGATTTCTACAATCTCCTGGTGCTTACCCGGGCCCGTCACGATCTGCCTCCGCAGCCCTACGATTGGTTCCGCAATTTGATCGATTGCCTCGGTGACGCTCTGGAAATCCGGCTGGCGTACAAAGATAAAACGCCGGTTGCGGCTATTCTTACTTTGCGATTCAAGGATGTCGCTCTCTACAAGTACGGCTGCTCCGACATTAAATATAAAAACCTCGGTGCGATGCCGCTGCTCCTCTGGAGGGCGATTGAACACGCCAAGGCCACCGGAGCGAGAGAATTCAGTCTGGGCCGGTCTGACGATGACAATGATGGACTAATTGCGTTTAAAGATCATTGGACGCATCATGCCACCTCGCTTGTTTATTGGAGAGATCCTGGTCCTGCCAATTTGGAATCAAGCGAGGATTGGAAAGTCGGCCTTGCGAAGCGAGTATTCGCCGTTATGCCCAGGTGGGTGCTGGCTGCGACAGGGAAATTAATTTATCGTCATATCGGTTAGCCAAAGGTATCCTTACGCCATTCACTGGAAGTCCGCTCTACCGGCTGGACAATCATTCCAAGCTCTAGTATGCGCAAAGCTGCATTTTCCAATCGAGGCCGTTACTTGCAAACGGAAGTGGTACATCGGAAGAAAAATTCGGCCAAGAGCATGGGAAACCATCTCAGTGAATACTTCCGAATTCCAGAGGATCTGCGATGTTCGTTTACGCATCAAGAGCTGACAGGGGCTCCGGGTTTTTTCCGGTTTGGCCCTGAGACGATCTGTTATGGCCGCTGCGAATCAGGCCCAACGGCGAAAAAATTCTCGTCCCACCTTTATGACGCGCTACCTGAAGCGCGGACCGTAGATCAATGCGTCCGGCTCCCGTTCGATCCCGCAGATGTGATTGATAATTTGCGCAGCGAGCGCTATCTAAGCGCCAGCGGTCGCCGTGCCAATGGTCTTACCGGAAGCGCTCTGATTCGCAAGATTTATTACAGTTGTCGCAATTTCCTGCCATTGCAAGCAAGACGCCGAGTGCAAAGGTTTTATCTGAGAGGGTGGCGTGAAGTGCCATTTCCCAGATGGCCGGTGGATTTTACCGTAGATACACTCCACGAACACTTCTTGCGCCTCTCAATGAAAGCCATGGGAACTTCCCGCGTTCCTTTCATCTGGTTCTGGCCGGACGGTGCGCCTGGTTGTCTGGTTATGACGCACGATGTTGAAACTACGCTCGGCGTTGGCTTTGCTTCGAAACTCATGGATATGGATGATTCGCACGGCATCAAGGCGTCCTTCCAGGTCGTGCCCGGCGGAAGGTATGAGGTTCCCGACGATTTCATCCAAGAAATTCGCCGGCGCGGATTTGAGCTGAATGTCCACGATTTGAACCACGACGGTTCACTCTTCCAGAACCACGCCCAATTTCTTGAGCAAGCCGCAAAGATCAATGAACATGCGCGTACTTATGAAGTGCAGGGTTTTCGCTCTGGCGCCATGTATCGCAACCAGGAATGGTTTGAAGAGTTCGAGATTCTCTACGATATGTCGGTACCCAACGTGGCGCACCTGGAGCCGCAGCACGGCGGCTGTTGTACGGTGATGCCATACCGCATCGGCGAAATCCTGGAACTGCCTCTTACAATGACGCAGGACTATTCTTTATTCCAGATCATGGGCGATTACTCGATCGAGCTTTGGAAAAAAGAATGCAGCCAGATTCTTGGGCGCAACGGCCTCGTCAGTTTCATCGTGCATCCGGATTACCTCCTCGAACAGCGCGCTCAGAAGGTCTACTTGGATTTGCTCGACTATTTGTCAAGCCTGCGAGCAGAACGCAAACTGTGGGCGGCGCTGCCGCGGGATGTGAATCGCTGGTGGAGAAACCGCGGCCAGATGAAACTGGTGCGAGACGGCGATCGATGGCACATTGAAGGACAGGATCGAGATCGCGCCAGAATCGCCTTCGCGACTCTGCAGGGCGATCGCTTGATTTACAGCTTGGACGAAGCTTCTGGAACGACCTCGGTGGCTCGATGATGGAAAATATGCGAGGGATTACCGACTCCAGCCGCCGCCACTGGTATTTCGCGGGATTCCTGGGGGCATCCATCTTGGTGTCCTGGAAAACGCTCGCTGCTTTGGCGTTTTTTTCCCTGCACGAGGAATCGTCCTCGCACATCCTCCTGATTCCGGTGGTCAGTATTTATCTGCTGTACATCGAGAGAAAACGAATCGCTAAATCCCTGCGAACTGGTGTCGTCTCCGGTTTTTCCCTGATTCTGGCCGGCGCGGTCATCGTTCTTCTCTTTGTCGCCCAGCGTTACTTTGCCGGAAACGTATCCTCTCTGCCGGCGGCGACTTTCCTTCTGGTCCTGGCATGGATAGGAACGTTCATTTTGTTTTACGGCAGCAGTGCGTTCCGGGCTGCGGCGTTCCCCTTGTTGTTTCTGTTGTTGATGATCCCAATTCCAGAGAATGTTTTGGCCCGCACGATTTATTTTCTGCAAAGTGGTTCGACGGATATCGCCTTTTTTCTTTTCCGTGCCGTCGGTGTTCCCGTTTTTCGCCAAGGGTTTTTCCTCACCGTGCCGAGCGTCACCATTGAAGTGGCCACCGAGTGCAGCGGCATCCGTTCCAGCTTGGCTCTGCTTATCACCTGTCTCATCGCCGCTCACTTATTTTTAAGGACGCCGTGGAAGCAGCTCCTGTTCGTCCTCCTGGCGGTCCCCTTGGCGCTCATAAAGAACGGGATTCGAATCGTCACCCTGACTCTCCTCAGTATTTACGTGGATCCGAGCTTTCTAACCGGCAGTCTGCACCATAAAGGAGGATTCGTTTTCTTTCTGTTGGCGCTCGCAATCCTCGCTCCCGTACTGCTGGTGCTGGAAAAGTCCGAGCGTGTTCGCGGCCCATCGATTCCGATTGCCCAAGCAAAAGCGGAGGGTGGGCTCTCGCATAGTTAATTTCGAACGACCGACAAACCAATGTTTCAGTACGGTTCGCCAATTTACAAATCTGGCTTCAACGAATATCTGAATTGCCGTTAAGGAGATCGAATTCTCGATTTCAACAGCCATGGAAAATTGTGACGTAGTAATTCTCGGCGCCGGTCCATACGGGCTCGCCGCAGCCACCCACTTGAAGAATGTGAAGGGCCTTACGGTCCGGATTTTCGGCGAGCCTATGTCGTTCTGGGAGCGCAACATGCCGGTCGGCATGTTTCTTCGCTCCAATTGGACTGCGACGCAAATCGCCGATCCCCATTGTGCCTTGACGCTGGAAGCATACGGATCGGAGAGCGGTAGCAGTGTTTCGCAGCCCGTGCCGCTGGATCGCTTTGTCGAGTACGGGCATTGGTATCAACAAAAAGGCGTTTCCGATCTCGATCGGCGGAAAATCGTCCGAGTGGATCGCGCCCCCGGCGGTTTTCGAATTACCCTCGCCGACGGCGAAGAACTGGTGTCGCGCCGAGTCGTGATCGCAGCGGGCATCGGTTCATTCGCGTGGCGGCCAGCGGAGTTTGACGGCCTCCCCATTGAATTGGCATCGCACACGTCGGCGCACCGTGACCTGGCAAAATTTTCGGGAAAGAAAGTGCTGGTGATCGGCGGCGGGCAAAGTGCTCTGGAGTCAGCGGCATTGCTGCATGAAGGTGGCGCCGAAGCCGAGGTGATTGCGCGAACGCATACGATCCATTGGCTCCAGGGATCGCTATCGAAAACCCTCCATCACGGCTTGGGCAAGTTCGTCCGATCGGTTCTCTACGCTCCCACCGATGTCGGGCCCGCAGGTATCAGCCAGCTGATGGCGCGTCCTGACCTGCTTCAGCGCTTGCCTCGGCGTTTGCAGGACAGGCTCAGAAAGCGTTCTGTTCGGCCCGCAGGAGCGCGCTGGCTGGTTGACCGGCTCCAAGCGGTCCCCATTCGGCTCGGATGCTCGGTAGCGAATTTCGCCATCGTCGGTTCACAAGTCAGAGTGCGCTTGAGCGATGGAAGCGAGCGCACAGTAGATCATGTTCTGCTTGGAACCGGATATCGCGTGGACGTCTCCAAGTACGACTTTTTGTCTCCCGACCTGGTTCAGTCCATCAGCCGCTCGAATGGCTATCCTCGCCTCGAGAAGGGGCTGGAGACTTCTGTGCCGGGCTTGCACATTCTGGGAGCACCGGCCGTATGGAGTTTTGGCCCACTAATGCAATTTGTTTCCGGCGCTCGCTACGCCGCGCAATCTTTGACGCGACACATTACGGCAAACAAATAGATCGCGAATATTGAAGGAAAGTGAATGAGCGTTGGCCCTGCTGGAAATATCGAGCAGATAAAGAAATTGAATCGCAGACCGAAGGACGTGCCAGGCGCCGTGGTAATCGGCGGAGATTACCAGGGCCTTGGTATCGTGCGCAGCCTGGGTCGGCGCGGCATTCCCATCTGCATCCTTGATGACGAGCGATCCATATCACGATATTCCCGTTACGCGACGTACGGCGTGCGGGTTCCGGACTTACGGAACCAAGACACCGCTGTCCAAGTACTTCTGGATTTAGCAAAGCGGCTGGATCTGAAGGGATGGGTTCTCTATCCTACTCGCGACGAGCTCGTCGCCGCGATTTCGCATCACAGGGTGGCGCTTTCCGAAGTGTTCCGCGTCCCGACTCCCTCTTGGGACACCATTCAGTGGGTTTGGAACAAGCGGAACACTTATAAGCTAGCCCGCGAGCTGAACATTCCCATCCCTGAAACCTGGTTTCCCGACACTTTGGCGGATCTGGACCAGATCGATGCTCCGTTTCCGCTCGCGCTGAAGCCTGGCGTCAAAGAGCACTTCTTTTACGCCACCAAAGCCAAGGCTTGGCGCGCGGACTCGCGAGCGCAGCTTCAGGAGCTGTTTTCGCGCGCCAACGAATTGGCGGGACCACGCGAGATTCTTATACAGGATTTGATCCCAGGAGATGGGAAGAACCAGTTCGCGTATTGCGCATTTTTCAAGGATGGCAAGGCCATCGGCAGCATGGTGAGTCGCCGCCTGCGCCAGCACCCCCATGAATTCGGTCGTGCCAGCACCTACGTAGAGACGATTGATCTACCGATTCTAGAATCATTGGCTGAACGCTTTCTTCGCGCGATTAATTATTACGGGCTAGTCGAAGTTGAATTCAAACTCGATCCCAGGGACGGGCAGTACAAACTCCTCGATGTAAACGCCCGCACTTGGGGTTACCACACGCTTGGCTTAGCGGCTGGCGTGGACTTTCCATTTATGTTGTATGCCGACCAAATCGGAGAAACCGCGATGGCGTCTCGCGGAACCCCCGGCCACTTGTGGATTCGGCTTCTCACAGATGTTCCCACGGGTATTCTAGACGTGAGTGGCAGGCGAATGCGACTCAGGGACTACGTTGAATCATTGCGCCACGTTCACACCGACGCGGTATTCAGCAAAGAGGATCCGCTCCCCGGCATTGTCGAATTTCTTCTCCTTCCCTACCTATTCCTGAAGAAAGGCTTTTGAATCAGGGGGCGCGAGTTCTGATCCGAGCACGCTCGAAGGCTCGGCTCAGCGCTTCTGCGCCCGACTGCCGTGTGCACAGACTGTAGATAGTCGCTATTCGGAAAGTCTGCAACTTAGATGGCCGATTGCGCCAGACAATCTATGTGGTTGATTCGTCTGTCTCTCTCTTACGCCGTACACCACGGTTTTGCATGGTCTCCCGGGCTCAGTGCTCCCTTCTTGTTCCGCGGTGTCCCGATTCCGCCCGCAGACGAGACTACCAAATGGGGACCATTCAGCCGCCGCAGCAGGTCCACCGACTCGGTATGAAGTTCGCCCGCTGAGAGTCAAGACTGCGCTCAAAGAACGGTAAAGCTAGACGCGCTCCTCGGTGGCTTCACGCAGCGTGCATTCTTCTCGCCTGTGATTCCACGCCCAGCCTGCTGCTGATGAACAATCACGACGGCACGTTTCGCGAAGAAGGTTTACAACGCGGCGTGGCGCTGAACGGCGAGGGCAAAGAAGTTGCCGG
>Ga0181525_10003751_pt1 | contig 11894 bp, 11 predicted proteins | sample PEATcosm2014_Bin_48_FD_121100 | JGI IMG/M metagenome (GOLD analysis project Ga0181525, IMG submission 121100) | Peatland microbial communities from MTU Mesocosm Facility, Houghton, MI, USA - PEATcosm2014_Bin06_10_metaG | ecosystem: Environmental > Terrestrial > Soil > Wetlands > Peat | place... | reverse complement strand
TTCGACGACGCCGGACCCGATGTCGCCGCCTGGCTGCGCCGCGTCGGCTTCGTGCTGTCCACCAGCGACGACGAGAGCTTCCACATGGCCCCCGCCGAGGGCATGGCGTCGCGAGCGGTGCCGGTGCTGCGACACTGGCCCGGTGCGGAGACCATCTACGACATGCGCTGGATTCACCGCGGGCCGGCCGAGATGGCCGCGGCGATAGCGGCACTCGGCGACGCCTCGGACTGGCGCCTCGCGGGCGATGAGGCACATAAGTACGTTGAGGCGTTCGCGTTGCCTGGCGTGTGCGAGGCGTGGCGCGGGCTGCTCACCGAGGACCTAGACCCGGCGGTGTCGGGACCGATGCTTGAGCTGCTGGGCTCGCGCTGACGGGGATGTACTTCACGCTCGCGGTCAGCGCGGCCAGCCGCGAGGCGTGTGCCGCGCTGACGGCCGCGGCGCTGGAGGCCGATCCGCGGGTCATGCCGATCCCGGGTCCGGCTCGCGTGGCGTGGCGTTCGGCCGATGAACGCCAGGCGGTGGTGCACTGGGGCGGCGGTCCGGCGGCGTCTGGGTACGGCGCGGCTTCCGGCCACGGCGCGGCCGGTCCGGCGGTGTCGGCCGCGTCGCGGGCGGGCACCATCTGGGCTGAGGCCGAGGCCGCGGCGGTACGGGCGCGCACCGGGCTGGCCCGGGTCGATCCGGTGTACCTGGCGGAGGCACCCGGTGCCGTGGTGGTCTGCGACCGCGCGAGCTGGGCGGCGGTCGTTACTGGGCGGCTGGGCGATCACGACCCGGTCCTGATCGGGGCGTTCCTGAGCCTCGGCTATCCGATCGGCGGCGTCACGCCGTTCCGCCGGGTCCGGGCACTGGGCCCGGCGCGGGAGCTTACGGCAGCCGGCGGCAGGCCCGTCGTGACGACTGTCCGCGACGCCGGACGGGCCGACGCCTCCGCGGGCGTGCCTCGCCGATCCGGGTCGGCCGACCTGGTAGCGGCGGCCCTGGTAGACGCGGTCGGGCCGCTGAGCGGAGTCCCGGTCGAGCTTTCCCTGACCGGCGGGAAGGACAGCCGGCTGATCGCGGCGGCACTGACGGCGGCGGGGGTGCCGTTTCGCGCGCGAACGTACGGCGTGGCCGACCATCCCGACGTCGTGGTCGCGGCCATGATCGCCGGCAAGCTCGGCGTCGAGCACACGGTCACCGAGCCGAGGCCGCCTGGCAGCCACGACGAGGCAGAGCTGATCGGCAGGCTCCGCGCGACTGTGCTCGTGTCCGACGGGATGCTGTCCGCGTTCGAGAACGTCGGCCGGCCCGACCCGGAGGCAATCGCGGAACCGGTGCAATCAGGCGGTCACGGCGGTGAGCTGCTGCGAGGCGGCTACGCGCAGGCCGCATGGCGATCCCGGTCCCCGGCCGGTGCCTGGAGGCCAGCGGCCGGGGCCTGGAGCGCCGCAGCCGGGGCCGAGCTGTTCCGTCGTATGACCACCCGCCGCATGGGGCTGCTGCACGCGGGCGCGGCCGGGGCGTACCTGGCCAGCCTGGCGCCGTACGCCGCGGCGTTGCGCCGCGGGTCGCTGCGCGCCCTGGACGACTTCTACCTGGAGAACCGGGCCGGCCGGTGGTCCGCGGCGGCCCGCCAGGGCTACCTGCTGCGATCACCGCTGGTCCAGCCGTTCTTCAGCGACAGCGTGGTTGCGACCGCGCGGGCCGTGCCGCTGCGGGACCGGATCACCGACCGGCTGCCGCGCCAGGTGCTCGCGGCGCTCGGCCCGGAACTGCTGGACATACCGCTCGCGGGCGGCGGGTGGAAGGGGGAACCGCAGTCGGCTGCTGGCCTGCCGCGACCCGTGAGCCAGCCCGACTGGCGACGGGACGGCGGTGAGAAGATGGCCCGCTTCCTGCGCGAGTACGCCCTGGACCTCGGTGCCGCGGGCGGGCTGTTCGAGGTCGTCCGGCGAGGGGCCGCCGAGCAGGTGCTGCGGTCGCCGCTGGCCGACCTGCACGCGGCCTGGGCCCTGGCCACCCTCGCCGCGCTGGTGTCCGGCGACTGGCTCAACGCCCGCTCGCCGGGGAGCATGATGGCAGCATGGACAACTTGATCGCACTGGTCACTGGGGCTAACAAAGGCATCGGCAAGGAAATCGCGCGGCAGCTCGCGGGCGCGGGCCTTACCGTTTACGCCGGCTCGCGCGATGCCGATCGCGGACGGCGCGCCGTCGAAGAGATTGGCGGCGATGCCCGGCTGCTGGTCCTCGACGTGACCGACGCCGCGAGCATCGCCGAGGCCGCGAACCAGATCGGCGCGCTGGACATCCTGGTCAACAACGCCGGCATCTCCGGCGACGCCAGCACCCCGGACCAGGAGGACGCCGGCACCTTCCGCCGCATCTACGAGACGAACGTCTTCGGGGTCGTCGCGGTGACCAACGCCTTCCTGCCCGCGCTGCGGCGGTCAGCGCATCCCCGGATCGTGAACATCTCCAGTGGCACCGGGTCCCTGACCTGGGCCACCGACCCGCAGTCTCGGCACTGGTCTGCCAGGCACGCCGCCTACCGCTCGTCGAAGGCGGCGCTGAACGCGCTGACAGTGTTCTACGCCCATGCCCTGGCCGATGAGGGCATCAAGGTCAACGCGCTGGCACCGGGCCTGCGCCGGACCGACCTCAACGCCGCCGCCGCCGCCAGCGACGGCGACCCGGCCGAGGCCGCGGCGGGCGCGGTCCGGCTGGCGCTGCTACCAGATGACGGGCCTTCCGGCGAGTTCTTCTCCTGGGACGGGACACCGGTGCCGTGGTAGCAGGCATCAGGGCCGGGTGCCGAAGGAGGGCTTGCCGGGGCTGACCGGCAGCGCGATGTAGGCGTCGTGTACCCAGTCGCACAGCAGCGACCTGGTCTGGCGCGGGTCGATGATCTCCTCGATGCCGAACCGTTCGGCGGTCCGCAGCGGGCTGCGCACGGCGTCGAGCCGGGCTCGGATGTCGGCCAGGACTGCGGCCGGATCATCCGCGCGTTCAAGCTCGGCCCGGTAGGCGGCCTCGATCCCGCCTTCGACGGGCAGCGAGCCCCAGTCGGCCGAGGGCCAGGCCCACCGGCGGATCAGGCGGTGCCGGTTGGTCATGCCCGCTCCGCCGACTCCGAAGACGCGGCGCACGATGATCTCGGCGCCTGGCACGGTTGACTGATAGATGGCGCTGATCGCCCGCACGCCGTGCCTGATCGTGGCGCGCTGCTCGGCGCGAGTGCCGATGAGCAGCCCCGGCTGATCGGTGAACGTCACGACCGGCAGGTGGAACGTCGAGCACAGGTCCGCCAGCCGGGTCACCGCCTCGGCGCCCTCGACGGTGAGGCAGCCCGCGGCGGCGTACGGGTCACCGGCCACGACGCCGACCGGATGACCATCTAGGCGAGCCAGCGCGGTCACGACTGACCCCCCGTACCGCTGGACCTCCATGACCGAGCCCGCGTCGAATACCGCGTTCAGGATCTCGCGGATCCGGTAGGGCTGCCGTCGGTCACGGGGTATCGCGGACAGCAGCATGTCCTCTGCCCGTCCGGCCGGATCGGTGCAGGCGATCACCGGCGGCCGCTGGTAGGCGCTTTGCGGCAGATAGGAAAGGAAGCGCCTGATCATTCCGAACGCCTCGTGCTCAGACGCCGCCACCAGGTCCACCGCGGCGTTGCGGCCGTGCACGGCCGCCCCGCCTAGCTGTTCCTTGGTGACCTGTTCCCCGGCCCCGCTGGCCACCACCGGCGGCCCGGCGACGAACAGCTGCGCTATGCCCTCTACCAGCACCGACAGGTGCGCGGCACACAGCCTGGCCGCGCCGAGCCCGGCGACCGGGCCGAGTCCCGCGGCGACGACAGGAACGGTCGACAGGTTGTCGACGACGTAATCCCAGCCTGGATTGGCCGGAACGTAGGTGTGGCCCATCTGCTCAAGCATCTTCACGCTGCCGCCCCCGCCGGTGCCCTCGACCAGCCGTACAAGCGGAAGCCTCAGCTGATTGGCCAGTTGCTCGGCGTAGACCTGCTTGCCGATGATCGCGGCATCCGCGGCGCCGCCGCGGATGGTGAAGTCGTCACCGCCCACCACGACCTTGCGGCCGTTGATCCGGCCGGTGCCGGTCACGAAGTTGGCCGGCGTGAACTCCGCCAGCTCACCCGCGCCGTCATAGGAGGCCGTTCCCGCCAGCGTCCCGATCTCGTCGAACGAGCCGTCGTCGAGCAGCGCCGCCAGCCGTTCCCGCACCGTGAGCCTGCCCGCATCGTGCTGACGCCGGACCTTGGCCGGGCCGCCCATCCGCTCGGCCATGTCCCGCCGGCGGAGCACCTCATCAAGTTCCGGTTGCCACGTCATAACCACACAAGCTAGCGCGGCTCGGGAAGGACCAGCGCCTCCGCCGCCTGGGTGGCCAGCTGCAGGGTCTCGCGGACCGCCTGCGTGGCGTCGGCCAGGTCGGTGATCTCCACGGTCGCATGCTGGTCCGCTGCGGTGCGGGCAACCAGGTCGAGGTACTTGTCGTTGTTGGCCGCCATCTGGTGGGCGGTCTCCCAGTCCCTTCGCGCGGCCTCGGCGGCCGCAACCTGAGCCGCGAGCAGCTCGAGGGCGAGAACCCGGGCCGTGGTGGCGTCCCTGGCGATCGATATCGCGCGATTCTGGGCAAGCAGCACGGGGGCCGTCATCGGCCCCGGCGTGCGCCCCGCATTGCTCGCCACCAGATCGAGAAGCAACTCGGTGATCTCGCGCAGCGCGACCGCGATTTCCCATTCATGCTGCCGCAGGACGGGCTCCCGCACGGTGCCCCGCAGGTCGCCCGCGTAGACCCGGGACGTCACGATGGCGCTGATCGCGCGCTGGGCGCGCAGCAGCAGGTTCCGGCACTCAAGCTCCAGCGCGAGCGGTGAGACGACCTCGTCGCGCCGGCGGATCTGGCGAAGCGGCCCGGCACGGCCCGCGATCTGTTGCTTCGTCGTGCGGATGAGACGCCGGCGCTTGGCCTCCCGCAGGCCGGGGTTCACGACAGGCTCGACGCTCCCCGCCCCGCCAGTGCCCGCCATAGAAGCATTTTAGAGGCGTCAGCCCCGGCCGTAGCGGGTCTCGGCTTGCCAGAAGTACACGACGCCGATGACCAGGGTGACCACGGCCCAGCCGGCTCCGGCCAGCCACAGGTCGCTTGTCGTCACGGCCCCGGGGTGGCAGTAAGCCTGCAGTGGGGGGATCTTCTTCGCGATGAACAGGGCGCACTTGGCGTAGTCGTAGGGCTTCGCGCCCGGCGCGTTGTTGCGCTGGGAAGCCATGATCGCGTACCTGGTCAGCGTGATGTACACCGCCGCGGGATTGAGCGACAGCAACTCCTTGGCCCATTCCGGCAGCGAGGCCGGCAGCGAGGCGATGCTGTACATGACCCCGCAGAAGTACCGCCAGATCCGCGTCAGGAACGGGATCAGCTGGCTGAAGTCCTGCGCGCCCGCGCCCAGGCGGGCCATGATCAGCGCGGCGCCCATGTTGAACGTCGCCTGCAGCACCAAGGCCGGCACCAGGTACAGCCAGTAGAAGGTGGGCGGCTCCCCGTCGCCGAGCACGATGGCGAACATCACCAGCATCGACAGCAGCAATTGCTGGAGCTCCACCATCACGTACGCCAGCGGCAGGCACGCCCGCGGGAAATGCAGGGCGCGGATCAGCGCGATATTCGCCCGCATCACGGTAGAGCCGACCACGATCGAGCGCTCGGTGAAGGCGAAGATGAACACGCCGGTAACCAGGTACGCGATGTAGTGCTCGATGCCGCGGTTCTGCTGGAACAAGATCCCGAAGATCAGGTAGTAGACGGCCGAGTTCAGCAGCGGCGTCAGCACCTGCCAGAGCTGGCCGAGCCTGGCCTCGGTGTACATGGACACGTTGCGCGCCGTGGCGTAGGCGAAGATGAAGTACCGTCGCTGCCAGACCAGGCGCATGTACGGGACCAGGGCGGGGCGCTGGGAACTCGGGCGCAGGCCGTACCTCGCGGCCAGGGCCGCCATGTCCTCGTTCCCGCGGGCTGACTCGGCCTCGGGCTCGAGCACCGCGTCGTCGAGCAGGCTGCCAGGAGCGGTCAGCCGCCCTCGGTCTCTCATGGGTGAGGATTTTATGAGACCCGCCGCGCTCACCGCGGATACCTGGCGTCCCGGGAAGATCGTTTGCCGGGAATTGGCGAATGCCAGGCGGGAAGTTAACCGGGCATTCACCCGGTCACGGCGGGTCCAAGGTGGCCGGTGTCGTTGAACGACCGCAGCACCGCGGGGCCGTCGGCGTACCAGTCGATCTCGCACAGCGCGGCCAGGTCCAGGTGCATCCGGTACAGCGCGGCAGGCGGGGCGAGCAGGGCCGCGGCGACCAGCGTCTTGATCGGCGTGACGTGGCTGACGATGAGCACCCGCTGGCGCGGGCGGTCGGCCAGCACGCGGCGCAGGGCGCCGGCCACCCTCATGCTCACGTCGGCGAAGCTTTCCCCGCCGGGCGGCGGGACCGCCGGATCGGCCAGCCAGGCGGCGAGTTCGGCCGGCCAGCGCTGCCGTACCTCGGCGAACGTCAGGCCATCCCAGTCGCCGAAGTCGGTCTCACGGAAACCCTCGTCGGTCACGACAGGGACGCCGGCGACGACCGCCACCTCCGCGGCCGTCGCCGCCGCGCGCTGCAGCGGCGAGGTCACGATCACGTCGAGGCCAGCCGACGCCAGCCGCTTGGCGGCTGCGGCGGCCTGCTGGACACCGGCCTGCGTGAGCGGGACGTCTGACCGGCCCGCGTACCGCTTCTGCACCGACATCGCCGTCTGCCCGTGCCTGAGCAGCACGGTAACGGTGGGCTCGCCCTCGGCGGACGTCCAGGCGGACCTGGGGCGCACTCCTAGAGGCCGGATTCGGGGGTGCGGACGAGGATCCGCCGGCACTCCTCGCACCTGATCACCTCGTCCGGCGCCGACGCCCTGATCTCGTTCAGGTCGACGGTGTTCAGCGTCAGGTGGCATCCCTCGCACCGGCCCGCCCGCAGCATGGCGGCGCCCACGCCGCGGGAGCCGCGGATCTGCTCGTACAGCTTGAGCAGGTCGGCGGGCACCTCGGCGGCGATGCCGGCGCGCTGGTCGGAGGCATGGCCCGCCTGCTCGTCGATCTCCTTGACGGCCGCGTCCCGCCGGGCCGCCACGGTGGCCATCTCGTCGGCCAGGCTGTCGCGTTCCGCGGCCAGCTCGTCGCGCCTGCTGACGAGCGCCTCGCGGCGCTCCATCAAGTCGAGCACGATCTCCTCGAGATCGTCCTGCCTTCGGTGCAGCGATTCGATCTCCGACTGCAGGGTCGCGAGCTCGCGCGCGGCGGAGACCTGCCCGGCATCAAGCCGCGCCCTGTCCCTGTCGATCCTGGTGCGGACCTGGTCCACGTCGCGCTCGGCCCGGCCCTGCTCCTTGGCAAGGTCGGCGAGGTCGGTCTCGGCCACGACGATGGCATCTTTCAGCTCGGCGGCCCTGGCCTCCATGCGGGCCAGGTCGGCTACCTCGGGCAGGGAACTCCTGCGGTGGTCCAGGCGGGCAAGCTCGGCGTCCAGGCGGGCCAGGTCGAGCAGGAGGAGCTGGGATTGCGGCGATGCCTTCACGGGTTCCAACGTTAGTCGCCCTGGCGGCCTAATGGGTTATCCCCCGGATAAGCAGGGGGTCCGGGGGTTACCCCCCGGATAAGCAGAGCGCGTGGTAGACCTTGCGCCATGGAAATCCCCCGGGTCAGCCGGCCCTATATGCCGGGATACGGAATCGCCGGGGCAGAAGAGGGAAGCGGGCTGCTGCACTGGTCCTGGGCGGCAGAGCGGCTCAGCGCCGCGCGCAACTACTGGGTGGCGACGGTCTGGCCGGACGGGCGCCCCCACGTCATGCCGGTCTGGGGCATGTGGGATGACAGCACGCTGTGGTTCACGAGCAGCGCCGGCTCGCGCAAGGTCCGCAACCTGATCGCGGATCCCCGCTGCTGCGTCACGACCGAGGACGCCTCGGATCCCGTAGTGATCGAGGGCACCGCCCGCATCTCCACCCAGCCGCAGGTCCTGCAGCGGGTCATCGACCTGATGAACGCCAAGTACCGCACGGACTACGGGGTGGACTTCCTCGCCCCGGCGAAGAACGCGACGATCGGGGTCCGGCCGCGCCGGGTGTTCAGCCTGCGGGCAGGAGACTTCACCGGCTCCCCCACCCGCTGGGATTTCGACGACTGATCCGGGACACGCGGACCGCGGCCCGCGCTTTTACTGCCGCCACCCGGCGCGCGGGCGCGGACCTGGTCGTGGAACCACGGCTCGTTCGGAATAAATCTTTTAACAGGAGCTCGCAGAAGTGGCGGGCGAACAGGTACGCGTCGCCGGGCCAGCGGGCGGAGACATAGTTGCGGTCCCGCACGGTGAAGGCCGCGGTGTCGTCGGCCGCGGTGCGAGCACCAGCACGCCGTGGCAGATCGCGCCGACCGGCCTGCCCAGCGCCGGGTCCAGGTCGGCCCAGCCGATCGTCGCGGCGAACTCCGGCGCCTCGGTCAGCTCCCAGTACCGCGCCTTGGCCTCCGGGGACGCCCCGAGCTGGCCGAACAGCACCCCGGTCAGCAGCCGGGGATCCGCGGCCGGGACGGTGCCCGCCCGCTCGGTGGCGAAGACGACCTTGTGCCCGGCGTCGCGGAGGATGCGCCATGGCACGGCGACCTCGGTGACGTCGAAGTCGCGGTCGGGCAGCGGCACCAGCACGCGCATCGGGTCATCATCTCATTCGCTACCGTGGTGCGGACCCCGATAAGACTGGAGGCGGCATGGCGAGCGAGGCCGATCGTGAGTTCGCGAGGCTGGCCGGGGAGTATCTCGACTACCAGGCGGAGCAGAACCCGGTACTGGCGACCCGCCTGGGCGACCACAGGTTCGACGCGCACCTGGCCGACCAGTCCGAGGCGGCACTGGCCGCCGAGCGGCGCGCGCTCGACGGCTGGTCGGCCAGGCTGGGCGCGCTCGACGGCGACGTCCTGTCGGCCGAGCATCGGGTCGACGCGGCGATGATGGCCGACAGCGTGGCCTGGTGGTCCTTCGAGCTTGACGAACTGCGCGAGCACACCTGGAACCCGCTGCTCGCCAACCCCGGCAAGGCCATCTACATGCTGCTGGCCAGGGATTTCGCCCCGCTCGGCGACCGGCTGGCCGCGGTGGCAGACAGGCTGGCGGAGGTGCCTGCCGCGCTGGCCACCGCGCGCCGGTCGCTCGGCGCCATGCCGAAGGTGCACCTGGAGACCGCCATCGGGCAGTTCGCGGGGACGATCGCGATGATCACCGAGGCCGTCGACGCGGCGCTCGAGGCGGAGCCCGGGTGCTCGGCCGCGATCGGCCGGGTGCGGCCCGCGGCGCTCGAGGCCTTGGCCGGGCACCGGGGCTGGTTGTCGGCGCGCCTGGCGGAGGGCACCGACGGATACGCCGATCCGAGGATCGGGGCCGAACGGTTCGGCCGCAAGCTGTCGCTGGCGCTGAGTTCGGCGGCCGACGCGGACGCGATCCTGGCCCGGGCCGAGGCCGACCTGGACCGGGTGAGCGAGGAGATCGCCGAGGTGGCCGCGGGGCTGGCCGGCCGTTCCGGGCCCTCGGTGGTGCGCGAGGTGCTGGACCGGCTGGCCGCCGAGGCGCCCGACGACTCGACCATCCTGGGCTTTTGCAGGGACGCGCTGGCCGAGCAGATCGCGTTCGTCCGCGACCGCGACGTGATCACCGTGTACGACGACCCGGTCGAGGTGATCGCGATGCCGGAGATCGACCGCGGCGTCGCCGTCGCGTACTGCGATTCGCCGGGCCCGCTCGAGCCCGCCCCGCTGCCCACCTTCCTCGCCGTGTCGCCGACGCCGGCCGGCTGGACACCACGGCGGGCCGCCTCGTTCTACCGCGAGTACAACCGGCACATGGTGCACGACCTGATGGTGCACGAGGCGATGCCTGGCCACTACCTGCAGCTGCAGCATTCGCGCAGGTTCTCCGGGTCGGCCAACCAGGTCCGCGCGGCGCTCAGGTCGGGCGCGTTCATCGAGGGCTGGGCCGTCTACGCCGAGGAGCTGATGGCCGAGTTCGGGTACCCGGGCGAGGGCGACCCCCGCGCGGTCCGGATGCAGCAGCTCAAGATGCAGCTCCGCATGATCATCAACGCCATCCTCGACTCCCGGATACATGCGCATGGCATGACCGAGGCCGAGGCGATGGCGCTGATGACCGACCGCGGCTACCAGGAGGAGGGCGAGGCCGCGGGCAAGTGGCGGCGGGCGCTGCTCACCTCGGCGCAGCTATCCACCTACTACGTCGGGTACACCGAGGTCCGCGACCTCGCCGGCGAGCTGCGGGCCGCCGACCCCGGCGTGTCCCCGCGCGAGCTCCACGACCGCATGCTCGCCCACGGCTCACCCCCGGTCCGCCTGCTGCGCACCCTGGTCACATCCTGAGCCCGTGACGCTCGAGGTGTGCGTGCGTGCTGTGGTGCGGATGCGTCTCCGGAGACTCGACCCTGCGTAAAGATCTGGGAGTTTTAGGGCTCGCGGGAAGATCGTGTGCGCTCCTGCACCCCTTTTCCTCCCGCAAGCCCGGATCTTCCCCGAAAGTTCGCCCTCGGTCAGTCACACTAATGCGGAGAATCCGCCTTAACCTCAATAATCTCTTGGCCGTGCCCTCTGGAAAGGCGGGAACGCCATAGGGCGCGCTCGGCCAGAGACCAGGCGGTTGAGGTGATCAGGTAGAGCCCGGCCGCGAGGGGCGCGAACGCGGCGATCACCACCGTGAGATAAGGAAGGACCTTGATCAACGCGCCGCCGGGGGCCCGAGGTGGCTGGGCCTGCGCCGGCGCTGTCTTGGTCCCGGCTGGCGCTGTCTTGACTGTGGCTGGCGCTGCCTTGGTCCTGGTCGGCGCTCGCTTCACCGACGGCGCCTTGACAAGCGCGGGGGCGGGCGCGGGCGTGGCAGCAGGGATGGGAGTCCAGCGGCGGACGAGCCGGGCGGACAGCCAGCACAGGCCGGCGAGCAAGGCGAACACGCCCAGGAAGACCGCACCCTGGGCACTGAGGATGCCGGGGCCGCTCAGCCAGTGGGTGCCCAGCGGGACGCCGAACAGGTCGCGGGTGAGCAGCGTGTTGGTCTTGCCGCCGACCTGCGGGGAGCGGAACAGCAGGTACAGCACGGACAGGAACGGCCACTGGAGCAGGAGGGGGCCGAAGCCGGCGAACATCGAGGTGCCCGCCTGCTTATACAGCGCGAACATCTCTTTCTGCAGCTTCTCCGGCTGCCGGGCGTAGCGCTGGCGCAGGGCCTGCAGTTGCGGGGCGAGCCGGGCCTGGGCGGCCTGCCCGCGCAGGGCGCGCAGGCTGAGCGGCATGAGCAGGACGCGGACCGCCATGGTGAAGGCGATGATCGCGGCGACGGCGGCCAGGCCGCCGAGGACGGGGGTGAGGATTCCGGTGAACCCGGAGACAAGGGAGTAGGCGGCGTCGACGGGGACGCCGAAAATGCTAAGCATCGTGATACGGCCTTCCAGCTGGAATTGATGATGGGCTGGAAGCGGCCGCGAAGACCCGCGGTCAGGCGGACAGGTCGGGCCAGGCGACCGCCGGGGCCGCCGATGGTGCTCTGGGCCTTGCCCGGCCCGCCGCGTCGGGGTCGCGCTGGCGCAGGAACGCCGCGCGCCAGGACTTCTCCCGCAGCGCGCGGGCACGGCGGAGCAGTGGGATCGCGGCGGTGGCGCGGGCGAAGCCCGCCACCGAGGTGAGCAGGACGATTACGGCCGCGAAGGCGGCGGCTGCGAGCACCGCCCCGGCGAGCACGGTCAGCGCCGACGGGCTGACCGTGAGCTGCGCGAGGTCGCGCAGCAGGCCGGCGAGCACCGTGACCAGGC
>Ga0181525_10003749_pt1 | contig 11896 bp, 7 predicted proteins | sample PEATcosm2014_Bin_48_FD_121100 | JGI IMG/M metagenome (GOLD analysis project Ga0181525, IMG submission 121100) | Peatland microbial communities from MTU Mesocosm Facility, Houghton, MI, USA - PEATcosm2014_Bin06_10_metaG | ecosystem: Environmental > Terrestrial > Soil > Wetlands > Peat | place... | reverse complement strand
TTCGCGATTACCATTTGCTGCTGGATGAACAAGCCGATCAATTATTTGCAATGATTGATGTGCTGGCAGAACGGGTGCGTAAGCTTGGCGGTTTGACCATACGTTCCATTAGCCATATTCAAAGCCTGCAGCGGATAAAGGATGATAATGCGGAGTTTGTGCGGCCTAAGGAAATGCTGCAAGTGTTGATGGATGATAATAAATTGCTGGAATGCAGCATGCGTGAGGCACACAGAATTTGCGGGGAATGGAATGATGTGGCAACGACGAGTCTTCTCGAGAATTATCTGGATGAGACGGAAAGAAGAATATGGTTTTTATATGAGACGCTGTCTGATTGAGTGTTACTCCCTCAACCACCCAGCAGCTTCCTTCGCAGAATACGTCACAATAAAATCCGCACCTGCCCGTTTCATGGCGGTCAGGATTTCCAGCGTGACGTTTTTCTCATTAATCCAGCCGTTTTGTGCAGCGGCTTTTATCATCGCAAATTCTGCGCTAGTGTGATACGCGCCTAAAGGCAGTGCAGGATAAGCCTGTTTGACGCGTGAAATAATATCGAGATACGCATGCGCGGGTTTCACCATCAGCATGTCAGCACCTTCTGCAATATCGAGCGCGCATTCACGCAAGGCTTCATTGCTGTTTGCAATATCCATCAGATGCGTGCTGCGATCGCCAAATTTCGGCGCGCCTTCTGCAGCAAGACGAAACGGGCCGTAGAGGGAAGAAGAATATTTCACGGCATAACTGAGAATAGGCAGATGCGTAAAACCCGCTTGATCGAGACCTTGTCTAATGGCATGCACCATGCCGTCCATCATGCCGCTAGGTGCAATGATATCCGTTCCAGCCTTTGCATGGCTCACTGCTTGCTTCACTAATAATTCCAGCGTCTTGTCATTATGCAGATCACCATTTTCCAGCATCACACCGCAATGACCGTGATCGGTATATTCACAAAAACAGATATCAGACGTAATCAGTAAATCCGGCGCGAGTTTTTTAATGACAGGAATAGCAGATTGAACAATGCCATTTTCTGAATATGAATCCTTGCCTAGTGCATCTTTTTCTGCAGGAATACCAAATAACAAAACATTTGTGATGCCAAGAGCCGTAATAGTTTTGATTTCATCTTCAAGATTATCAATGCTGATTTGAAATAATCCCGGCATGGAGGCAATGGGATTTTTAACGCCTTCGCCGTGTTTGATAAAAATCGGCATGATGAAGTCTTTTACGCTCAAGCGTGTTTCGCTGATTAAATCGCGCAGGGCTTTCGTGCGGCGCAAGCGGCGTAGGCGGGTGGCGGGATAAAGACCAGCGGTCATGAGGGCTTCTCGTTTTGATAGAAAGGTGCGAAATAATAGCGTAATTATGGTGGAGACTCAATTACCATTGCTGCTACCATAGCTGCACCCATTGGCTCGAGTTAAAAATTGTGTCTAATTGGAAGAAGATAATATGAAAGACAAAAATCAAAATATTGTTACTGATGGTAATTTTACTGAACTTTTACTTTATAAAACCCCAAACGGTAAAGTAAAAGTGGAGGTATTTTTACGTGATGAAACTATATGGCTTACTCAAGCGAGAATTGGAGAGCTTTTCGGTGTTGATCGTACTGTTGTGACTAAACATCTGCAAAATATTTATTCCGAAGGTGAATTGAATAAAGCTTCAACAAGTGCAAAAATTGCACGTGTTCAGAATGAAGGCAATAGAGCCGTCACCAGGGAAGTTGAGTATTATAATCTGGATGCGATTTTATCCATTGGCTATCGGGTAAATAGTTCTCAGGCAACGCATTTCCGCATCTGGGCAACGGAAAGACTTAAAGAATACATCATCAAGGGATTCACCATGGATGATGAACGTCTTAAAGATCCGCGTCATATTTTTGGCAAAGATTATTTTGAAGAACAGCTTGCGCGTATACGAGATATTCGGTCGAGTGAAAGGCGTGTTTATCAGAAAATAACTGACATTTATATTCAATGTAGTGCTGACTATACTCCGAGCAGTGACTTGACGAAGCAATTTTTTGCAACCGTTCAAAATAAACTACATTTTGCCATTACAGGCCAAACAGCAGCGGAAATTATCCACCAGAGAGTAGATAGCAGCAAACCAAACATAGGGCTTACTGTCTGGAAAAATTCACCTGATGGCGCAATACGGGAGTCGGATGTGTTAGTGGCAAAAAATTATTTAAACGAAAAAGAACTTGTTCAGCTAAATAAAATTGTAAGTATGTTTCTTGATTTTGCTGAAATGCAAGCTGAGCGCGGCATTGTCATGCACATGAAAGATTGGGTGGAAAAACTGGATGCATTTCTAAAGTTTAATGATCGTGAGGTATTAAATCATGCAGGCAAAATTAGCCATGATCTTGCGGAGGCGCTAGCAAAAAAGGAATATGAAACCTACAAAAAGCAACAAGACAGATTATTTGAGAGTGATTTTGATAGAGAAGTGAAGAAGTTATTGAAAGATGATAAAAATAGTTCTTAATCAGTTTCCCGCCATGTGACCCCGATAAGATGCGCTTCGATATAAAAAAGTCTTTACAACATAGACTATACTTTTACAAATAATGAGAGAGTGGAACACATGAGCAAACACCAGCCCATCCACGCCGAAGAATGGCTGCATCATCTCACCGCAACGCGCGGCGATCACCCCATCACTCTGCCAAAAACCGCCATTAATTTATACGACAGCAAGAGTCGTGCTTTATTAGAAAAAGGCCTGGGCATCGCAGATATTCTGCTCAATCTGGGATTAGATAATGAAACACTAGCCTGTGCTATTGCTTACCCCGCCCTGCAGGTGCGAGAAATCCACATGGATTCCATCGTCGACTGTCTGGGCGAGCGCAGCAGTAAATTGCTGCACGATGTGTTGCAAATGCAATCGCTGGGGAAATTGCAGCATTACGAAGAGCGCGGCAATCATCAACTGGAAAACCTGCGCAAAATGTTATTGGCCATGGTCACAGATATACGTGCTGTTCTGATTGTGCTTGCAGAAAGATTATGGGAATTGCGTCAGGCAAAAAATAGGGATAAGACTGAGCAGCAGCAATTGGCGAGTGAAACATTTGCCGTGTATGCGCCGCTTGCCAATCGTCTTGGTCTCTGGCAAGTCAAATGGGAGATGGAAGATTTTTGTTTGCGTTATTCAGCACCGGATGTGTATGCAAATATTGCGAAAGGCATTGCAGCAAGACGTGATGACAGAGAAGTGTATATCAAACAATTTATCCATCTTACAAAAGATATATTATCAAGCGCAGGTATTCCGCATTTTGAAGTAACAGGCCGCGTTAAGCATATCTATAGTATTTATCGCAAAATGATGCGCAAACACATAGACCTTGAAAAGATTTACGACATGAGTGCCATACGCGTGATGGTCGATAATATTGAAACCTGTTACACCGTCTTAAGCATTTTGCAGCATCAGTGGCAGCATGTTCAGGAAGAGTTTGATGATTACATCAGCAATCCCAAACCCAATGGTTATCAATCTATCCATACCGTTTTAATCGGCCCTGATAATCATTATGTAGAAGTGCAGATACGCACGCATAAAATGCATCAGGAATCTGAGTTAGGGGTGGCGGCGCATTGGCGTTACAAAGAAGGTGTGCTGCAAACTTCAAGTTATGAAGCAAAGATTGCCTTGTTAAGACAACTGATGGAATGGCAAAAAGAAGTGGTCGGCCAGGATGAAAGCAGCAAACCTGCGCAAGATTTATTTGCTGATACGATTTATGTTTTTACGCCCGCAGGCGACATCATTGATTTGCCCAAAGGTGCAACGCCTTTGGATTTTGCCTATACCATTCACAGTGAAGTCGGGCATCGCTGCCGCGGTGCGAAAGTAGACGGCAATATCGTGCCGCTTATTTATCAATTACAAACCGGGCAGCGGGTGGAGATACTGACAGCAAAACAAGCGCATCCCAGCCGTGACTGGTTAAGCCCGCATCGCGGATTTATCAAATCTGCTCGCGCGCGGGCGAAAATCCAGCATTGGTTCCGTGAGCAAGACAGCCAGCATGAAGAGAGTGGCGAGCTGCAGGATAAGGAAGTGAAAAGACAGCAGCCGTTGCATGAAAAAACACAAATAGTTGATCTGCGTACTGTGCAAGGTGTCACGCCGAATGTGGGTATTGTCGGCATCAATAATTTACTGACGCATATTGCGCGCTGCTGCAAGCCCTTGCCTGGTGATCCTATTGTTGGTTATGTCACGCGTAACCGCGGTTTAAGCATTCATCGTCGTGATTGTCCCAACATCATGGATGGCGAGGAGAGCGGCCGCAGGATGGACGTGAGTTGGGGTGAGAAGCATAAAGGTGCGTATGCAGCGGATTTGCTGGTGAGAATCCACGAGCATAGTGGATTGCTGCGTGATCTGACCACCATGCTGACCAATGAGAAGGTCAGCATTCAAGCCTTGCAGATTCAGAAAGTGAAAGATTCGTCGGAAGCGGATTTGCACTTGACGGTTGAAATTGCACATCGCGAGCAGTTAAAGACGGTGCTTGAGCAGATCAGGAAGATGCACGGGGTGATTGAGGCGAGGAGGCGGTGACAGCAGCCGCACTAGACCAATCATCTCCACTGATATAACGTATTACCAACGTAAAGGAATGCGATCTCATGGACGACATCATCTTCATCAGCCTCACCTTCATTTTTTTCTGTCTCAGTTTCCTCATGATCCGGTTCTTTGACTCGTTATCAAGGAGTGAATCATGATCGTGTATCTGATTTGCGGCCTCATTACGCTGATTCTGTTTATTTACTTATTATTAGTCTTATTCAGGCCGGAGTTATTTTAAGTACAAGGAATGTTTGATGACCAACGCTGCCTTATTGCAAGTCTTGCTTTTTCTCATCACCATCTTGATCCTGGTCAAACCGCTAGGTTGGTATATGGCGAAGATCTATGAAAAAAAATCCTGCGGCACCATCGAACATTTTATTTATCGCGTCTGCAATATTCACCCCGAAAATGAAATGAGCTGGAAATCGTATTTAAGCGCCATGCTGATTTTTAATTTCGTGGGTTTGTTACTTGTTTACCTGTTACAGAGAATTCAATTTTATCTTCCGCTCAATGTGCAGGGCTTTTCCGGCATTGCACCCGATCTTGCTTTTAATACCGCCATTAGTTTTACGACCAATACTAATTGGCAGGCGTACGTCCCTGAAGCGAGCATGAGTTATCTGACACAAATGCTGGGATTTACCGTCCAGAATTTCCTGTCTGCTGCCACCGGCATGTCGCTTTTAATGGCACTCATACGCGGTCTTACTCGTCATGAAACAGACAAACTCGGAAATTACTGGGTAGATACCGTGCGCGGCATTCTTTATATCCTGCTGCCGCTTGCGTTTATTCTCGCGATTTTTTTATCTTCCCAGGGTGTCTTACAAAATTTCAAACCTTATCAGCCTGTCAGCACGCTGCAAACCACGAATGAACCGCAAATCCTGCCCATGGGGCCTATGGCATCACAAATTGCCATCAAACAATTAGGCAGCAATGGCGGCGGGTTTTTAAATGCAAATGCAGCGCATCCATTTGAAAATCCCACGCCGCTCACCAATATGCTTGAAATGCTTGCCATCATTCTTATTCCTGCTTCTCTCTGCATTACCTACGGCACGTTGATTAAAGATCAACGTCAGGGGATAGCCTTGCTGGTCGCCATGATCCTGCTGTTCACACCGCTTGCTTGTCTTACGATTGAAAGAGAACAAAGCGGTAATCCTGCTTTCACGCAAATGGGCATAGACCAGACACCCAGAGAAAAACTTTTCTCAGGCGGCAATATGGAAGGCAAGGAAATACGATTCGGCATTGTCAATTCCAGTCTTTGGGCGGCAGCCTCAACCACCACGTCTAATGGTTCCGTCAATGCCATGCTGGATTCATTCACACCCATAGGCGGATTAGTGCCGCTTTGGCTCATGCATCTTGGCGAAATTATTTTTGGCGGCGTGGGCTCAGGTTTGTACGGCATGCTGATGGTCGTCATTATTACTGTTTTTGCTGCAGGACTGATGGTGGGAAGATCACCGGAATATTTAGGCAAAAAAATTGAACCCTTTGAAATGAAAATGGCATCCATCACGGTGTTAGTCATGCCTATGACGGTTTTATTGTGTACGGCGGCTGCCTGCATCACAAAAATGGGAACAGGATCATTGCTAAATACCGGCGCGCACGGCTTTGTTGAAATGCTCTACGCGTTTACTTCCATGGTGAATAATAACGGTAGTGAATTTGCGGGCTTGAATGCAAATACGCCGTTTTACAATACGCTAGGCGGCATGGCCATGCTGATAGGCCGTTACTGGATGGTGATTCCGCCGCTTGCAATCGCTGGATCTCTCGCGCAAAAAAAATTAATTCCCGCAGGCCCTGGCACCTTGCCTACGCATACATCCTTCTTCGTTTTTTTATTGTTAGGCGTCATTCTGGTGCTGGGTTCTTTAACCTTTTTTCCGGCGCTTGCGCTTGGGCCTATCGTTGAGCATTTAATACTGTGGGAGCAATATGGCCGCTAAAATTTCACCTTGGGATACGACCATTATCAAACTGGCGATCAGAGATTCTTTCGTCAAATTATCACCGCTGAATCAATTGCGAAACCCTGTGATGTTTGCGGTTTACATAGGCTCTATTTTGACGACGGCATTTTTCATTCAGGCGCTTGTTGGCGTTGGTGAAGCACCGGCTTTCTTTATTTTCATGGTGGCACTTGCGCTCTGGTTTACCGTCATTTTTGCTAATTTTGCAGAAGCCATGGCAGAAGGGCGCGGTAAAGCGCAAGCGTATGCCTTGCGAAAATCACGCCGTGAAATTCAGGCAAAAAAATTATCGCACCCGGAACGTGATGCCAGATTTACACTGGTGCATTCAGATGATTTGCGCGCAGGTGATGTAGTGCTGGTTGAAGCCGGTGAGTTTATTCCTGGCGATGGTGAAGTGATTGAAGGCATTGCTTCTGTCAATGAAAGTGCAATCACGGGTGAAAGTGCACCGGTCATTCGTGAAAGTGGTGGTGATCGTTCATCTGTGACTGGCGGCACGCAAGTTATTTCAGACTGGTTAATCGTGCGTATTCTTTCAAATCCTGGCGAAACTTTTCTGGATCACATGATTTCCATGGTGGAAGGCGCAAAAAGAAATAAAACACCGAATGAGCTTGCACTCACCATTTTACTCGCCGCCCTCACCATTGTTTTTCTGCTGGTTTGCTCCACGTTGCTGCCTTATTCCATTTACAGCACAAGCGCATCTGCTCAGGGGCATGTCGTTCCTGTCACTGTATTAATCGCATTATTTGTTTGTCTTGCACCAACGACGATTGGCGGTTTGTTATCTGCGATTGGTATTGCAGGCATGGATCGCATGATACAAGCTAATGTGATTGCCCTCTCTGGCAGAGCAGTCGAAGCTGCTGGTGATATTGATGTGTTAATACTCGATAAAACCGGCACTATCACACTGGGTAATCGCCAGGCCACGCAATTTATTCCAGCAGCAGGGGTAGATGTATTAACGCTTGCAGATGCTGCACAACTTGCATCGCTTTCCGATGAAACACCAGAAGGACGCAGCATCGTGATTCTTGCCAAAGACAAATACAATTTGCGCGGCAGAGAATTGGCGGAACTGGGCGCTACTTTTATTCCCTTCACGGCACAAACACGCATGAGCGGCGTCAATCTTCCTCACAGACAAATTCGCAAGGGTGCAGCAGAAGCTATCGAAACGTATGTCAAACAATTAGGCGGCAGCATTCCGCCTTCCGTTAAAAATGGTGTGGACCTTGTTGCCAGAAATGGCAGCACACCGTTGATTGTCACAGAAGGTATTAATGTGCTCGGTGTTATCTGTCTTAAAGATATTGTAAAAGGCGGCATACGCGAACGTTTTTCCGATTTGCGTCACATGGGCATCAAAACCATTATGGTGACAGGTGATAATCCGCTGACAGCAGCAGCCATTGCAGCAGAAGCAGGCGTAGATGATTTTTTAGCGAATGCCAAACCTGAAGCCAAATTGAAACTCATTCGTGGTTTGCAGTGTGAAGGACATCTGGTCGCCATGACGGGTGATGGAACAAATGATGCGCCGGCGCTTGCGCAAGCAGATGTAGCGGTTGCCATGAACACAGGCACACAAGCTGCCAAAGAAGCGGGAAATCTTGTTGATCTTGATTCCAATCCCACGAAATTAATTGAAGTGGTGGAGATTGGAAAACAATTGCTGATGACGCGCGGTGCAGTGACCACTTTTAGCATTGCCAATGATGTTGCAAAATATTTTGCAATTATTCCCGCTGCGTTTGCAGAAACGTATCCGCAGTTAAATACCTTAAACATCATGCGGCTTGCGACACCTGATAGCGCTATTTTATCTGCCGTAATTTTTAATGCTCTCATCATCGTTATTCTCATACCGCTTGCTTTGCGCGGTGTCAGATACAAACGCGTTTCTGCTGCACGTCTTTTGCGTAGCAATGTTTTAATTTATGGAATGGGCGGCATCATCATTCCATTTATCGGTATCAAGATAATTGATTTATTACTCGTAGTCGCAGGATTAGCATGAAAGGACTTTTCTTAAAACAGTTTAAAACAGCAATAATACTGCTATTTTTATTCACCCTATTAACAGGAATTATTTATCCGCTGTTAGTAACAGGCATTGCACAGGTTTTTTTTCCGCGAGCCGCAAACGGCAGTCTGATACAACAGGGAGATAAAATTATTGGCTCAGCCCTCATCGGCCAGAATTTTACTGAAGCGAAATATTTTTGGGGACGTCCTTCTGCCACCATGCCGCAACCTTATGATGCGCTTCATTCTTCTGGATCCAATTTTTCTGTTGGCAATAAAAATTTTCTTGCGAGTGTAAGTGAACGCGTTAAACATTTGCATGAAGCGGATCCTTCCAATCATCAACTGATTCCTGTCGATCTGGTGACTGCATCTGGCAGCGGTCTTGATCCGCATATCAGCGTACTCTCTGCGCTTTATCAAGTGCCGCGCATAGCAAAAGCAAGAAAACTTTTGGTGGATGAAGTCAATCAATTGATTCAACTGATTGAAGAGCACAGTGCGTGTAATTTACGCGGTGAGCCGCGTGTAAATGTATTGAAATTAAATATTGCCCTGGATGGAATGCATCATGCCAAATCGTCCTAAACCAGAAGATTTGCTCAAACGCATACAAGCAGAAGAAAGCAAGGAAATGCGCGGAAAATTAAAAATTTATCTGGGAGCAGCGCCTGGTGTCGGCAAGACTTTCACCATGCTGCAGGATGCGCTGCAAAAACGTGCGCAAGGACTGGATGTTGTGATCGGTGTTGTTGAAACACATAACCGCAAAGAAATTGACGCCATGGTAAAGGATTTTGAAATTCTGCCACGTTTAAAAATGGATTATCACGGTAATGCCTTAACCGAGTTTGACTTGGATGCAGCGCTTAAACGAAATCCTGGATTAATTCTGATTGATGAAATGGCGCATACCAATATTCCGAATTTGCGTCATGCCAAACGCTGGCAAGATATCAAGGAAATTCTTGATTGCGGAATTGATGTGTATACCACGTTAAACGTACAGCACGTGGAATCATTAAATGATGTGGTCTCACAAATTATTCACACGCGTGTGAAAGAAACAGTGCCTGATTCCATGCTTGAATTGGCAGACAGTATTGAATTAGTGGACTTGCCGCCAGAAGATTTAATCAAACGTTTGCACGAAGGAAAAGTGTATTTTCCCAAGCAAGCAGAAATTGCTGCGGAACATTTTTTTCGTCAGGGAAATTTGACTGCGCTTCGGGAATTGGCTTTGCGTGTGACAGCTGAGCGCGTGGGCGAACAAGTATTGTTATATCGTCAGGGGCAGGGCATCAAACATATCTGGCCGACCAGAGAAAAAATTTTGGTGTGTGTTGGGACGCGTGCAGAATCTGCCAAGTTAGTGCGTGCAGCAAGACGCATGGCTTCGAGATTGCAGGCAGATTGGATTGCTGTGCACGTCGATACGCCAAAAGTTTCGCTGACACCCGAGGCATCGAATAATGCCGTGCAAAATCTGTTGCTGGCAGAAAAACTGGGTGCGCAGACACGCATTATCACTGGCATAGACATCGTAAAAGAGATCATGAGTTTTGCGCGCGAACAAAATGCCACACTGATTATGGTGTGGAAACATGTGAGACCGCGCTGGAAAGATTTTCTTTTTGGCAGTCTTGCTGATGAGTTGACGCGTCATAGTGCTGAAATCAATCTTTATATCGTTACTAGCGAAACAGAAAATGAAACTGTCTTGGTAGATAAAGAAATCCAGAAACAAAAACTTTCCTGGAATGTTTATGCTGTTGCAGTTGCAACAGTGGTATGTGCTTCATTATTTAATCTGGTTTTTTATTCCATGATGGGTACAGGTACGCTGATTATGGTGTATGTGCTGGGTGTTTCATTTGTTGCATTGTTTGGACGTTTAGGCCCTGCTATTTTTGCTTCTGTCTTAAGCGCGCTCGCCTACAATTTTCTTTTAACCTGGCCGAGTTTGTTATTTTATCCGGATAGTTTAAAAAATTTATTTACGCTGCTCATGATGCTGTTTGCCATGCTCGCCATCAGTTATGTGGTTATCCGCGGACGTAAGCAGGTTGAACTCTCAAGACGCGTACAAGAAGATACTGCCGTGCTGCATACCTTAAGCCGGCAGTTGGCTGGAACGCGCGGTGAAGATAAATTGCTAGGCATTGCAGCGCGTTATATGGGCGATGTGTTTGGATGTGAATTGCTTATTCTGGTTCCTGACAATGATATTCTTGTGAGCCGCGTTGCTTATGGAACAGAGCTTAAACTAAATGCCAAAGAACAAGCCGTAGCGCAGTGGGCGTATGAAATGGGGCAAAATGCAGGTCTGGGAACAGATACGCTGCCTTACTCAAATGCTTTATACGTACCGCTTCTTGCTTCTCACGGTGTGCTGGGCGTTATCATGCTGAAATCTGCAAAAACCACGCATCTTTTTTCACGGCAGCAAATGAATCTTATCGAATCTTGTGCGAATCAGATTGCTCTTGCACTGGAAGTAGACCATTTGCATGAACAGGCACATTCAGTACTTGAATTAAAAACAGATTCAAACGAAGCGCGGCTTGCACTCATCAAATCCATTTCGCATGATTTACGCACACCGCTTACTGCCATGATGGCGGCAGCGTCCACGCTGATGGAAATGGGCGCTGAACTGGATAGACAAAAAATTCATAAACTGGCGAATGATATTTCGCTGGAACTCGAACAATTAAGCCGGCTGATTAATAATCTTTTGCAAATGACTTATTTCGAAGCACAAGCAGTCAAGCTGCAAATGGAACCGCATTCGCTAAAAAATACCATTGATTTTGTGTTGAAAGCATTAAGTGAAAAAATTGGGAAAAGAGAAATTCATGTCAGTCTGCCGGAACATTTATCTGATATTTCCTACGATAAAACATTTATTCAAGACGTCTTTACCAATCTGCTGGATAATGCGCTGAAGTTTACACCGTCTGCATCTGCCATCGACATTTCTGTGGCAGCAGAAAATAATTGCATAGTAGTGAGTGTGGAAGATAGAGGGCCAGGCATTGTGTTTGATGAAGTAAACAAATTATTTGAAAAATATTATCGCGGCCGCATGCTGACAACAGAACGCGGATTGGGATTGGGTCTTGCCATTTGCTACAGCATTATCAAAGCACACGGCGGTGAAATATGGGCGGAAAACAGACCCGGCGGCGGCGCTGTCTTTCGTTTCACTTTACCTCTTTATCATGAAAGGAATGAGTGAG
>Ga0181525_10003748_pt1 | contig 11896 bp, 10 predicted proteins | sample PEATcosm2014_Bin_48_FD_121100 | JGI IMG/M metagenome (GOLD analysis project Ga0181525, IMG submission 121100) | Peatland microbial communities from MTU Mesocosm Facility, Houghton, MI, USA - PEATcosm2014_Bin06_10_metaG | ecosystem: Environmental > Terrestrial > Soil > Wetlands > Peat | place... | reverse complement strand
CTGATGCCGGCGCCGATTTACTACTCGCACCTCATCCTGCGCCGGATTTCCGAGCTGCGCCGCGCGGGCGATTCGCGCGTGAGAGGCCTGCAGCCGGATGCCAAGAGCCAGGTGACGCTGAAATATGTTGACGGCAAGCCGGTGGGCGCGACGTCGGTGGTGCTCTCGATCCAGCATGATGCGGATTTGACCCTGGCGAAGATCCGCGAAATTGTGACGCCGATTATCCGCGAGGCGCTGCCTGCGGGCTGGATGCCGGAAGACAAGGACGTTTACGTTAATCCGACCGGGATTTTCATCATCGGCGGGCCGGATGGCGATTGCGGGCTGACCGGGCGCAAGATCATCGTGGACACTTACGGCGGGGCGGCACCGCATGGCGGCGGCGCGTTCTCGGGCAAAGATCCGACCAAGGTGGACCGTTCGGCGGCGTATGTGTCGCGCTATCTGGCCAAGAACATTGTGGCGGCGGGGCTCGCGGACCGCGCCACCTTGCAGCTGAGCTATGCCATTGGCGTGAGCCAGCCGCTGTCGCTCTATGTCGACCTGGAAGGGACCGACAAGGATGTGGATACCGTGAAGCTGGAGAAGACCCTGCGCGAGCTGGTGAACCTCACGCCGCGCGGGATTCGGGAGCATTTGCAGCTCAACCGGCCGATTTATGCGGTGACCTCGGCGTTTGGGCATTTTGGCCGGACGCCGGATGCGGATCTGGGGACGTTTACCTGGGAGAAGACCGACCTCGTGCCGGCGCTGAAGGCGGCTTTTGGACGCTAAGGCGCAAGAGGACGGCGCGCGCCCGGTTAAGGCGCCGCCGGATCGGCTTTATGGCCGGATAAAGGGGAAGAAACTCCGCCCTCGCCAGGAATGGCTGATGGCGGAGTTTCTGCCGCTTGTCGCGTGGCCGGTGCCGTTTGGGATAACGCCGCGCGAGCTCTGGCTGGAAGTTGGCTTCGGCGGGGGTGAGCATGCGGCGGCCCTGGCGGCGGCGAACCCGGAGGTCGGGATTATCGCGGCGGAAGTGTTTGAGAATGGGATTTGCTCGCTGCTCTCGCGCCTGGCGCCGGAAGGGGCTGAGGCGGAGGTGCCGGGGAATTTACGGCTGTTGACCGATGATGCGCGGCCGCTGCTGCGCGGCATGGCGGATGGGACACTGGGGAAACTGTTTTTGATGTTCCCGGACCCTTGGCCCAAGGCGCGGCATGCGAAGCGGCGGTTTGTGCATCCTGAATTGCTGGCCGAGGTGGCGCGGGTGCTGCGCGCGGGCGGGGAGTGGCGCGTGGCGTCGGATGATCCGACATATCAGGCCTGGACGGATGAGGTGCTGGCGGCGCAGGATTTGTTCGAGGTGACGCGGCTTGAGCTGCGCCCGGAAGGGTGGCCGCCGACGCGGTATGAGGCGAAGGCGATTCTGGCGGGGCGGCAGCCGGTGTATTGGTCGCTGCGGCGGCGGTAGGTTAGAGTGAAGGAAGCCGCGCTTTTTTGCACAAAAGCGCTTATGAATCTGGGGCACGGGCTGTGGCGGCGTCACAGCCCATGCCCCCAGTGATCAGAAGTTTTTTGGTTCTTTTTTTCAAAAAAGAACTGCTTCCTAAGTCAACTTGAAGTAATCACCCTCAAAAGGGAGGCTGGTCATGGAGCGTGACAGGCTGGCGGCGTTTAGTGATGGGGTGATGGCGGTGATCATCACCATTATGGTGCTGGACCTGAGCCGCCCGGAGGGACATGACTGGGAAGCGCTGGTTGGGCTGCTGCCGGATGTGGTCACGTATCTGCTCAGCTTTATCTATGTCGCGATTTATTGGAACAACCATCATCATTTTTTCCATCTGGTGCCCAGGGTGAATGGGGCGATCCTGTGGGCGAATATGAATTTGCTGTTCTGGTTGTCGCTGATCCCGTTTGCCACGAGCTGGGTGGGGAGCAATTTTAACGCGCCCGTGCCGACGGCGGCTTATGGCGTGGCGCTGCTGATGACGGCGATGGCGTGGTATATCATGCAATCGGTGATTATTCATGCGCAGGGCGCGGAGTCGGCGCTGGCCAAGGCGCTGGGGCGGGATGTGAAGGGGCGGATTTCGCCGCTGCTGTATCTGGCCGGGATTTTGGCGGCGTTTGTGAATTGCTGGGTGTCGGACGCGATTTATGCGGCGGTGGCGCTGATGTGGGTGATCCCGGACCGGCGCATTGAGGGCGCGGTGGAATAAAAAAGGGCGCTGTTGCCAGCGCCCTTTTTTACGTTACATGCCGCCCGGATAGTTCGGGCCGCCGGCACCTTCCGGCACCACCCAGTTGATGTTCTGGGTGGGGTCTTTGATGTCGCAGGTTTTGCAGTGGACGCAGTTTTGCGCGTTGATCTGCAGATGCGGGTTGCCTGCGTCTTCGCCGACGATTTCATACACGCCGGCCGGGCAGTAGCGGGTTTCCGGGCTGGCGTACTCGTTGTAATTCACGCTGATCGCCACCTCGGGGTTGAGGAGTTTGAGGTGGGCGGGCTGGTCTTCCTCATGGTTGGTGTTCGAGAGGAAGACCGAGGAGAGACGGTCGAAGGTGAGTTTGCCGTCGGGCTTGGGGTAGGTGATCGGCGTGCAGTCCTTGGCTTTTTTGAGCTGCTCGTTGTCTTTGTGGTTTTTGAAGGTCCAGGGGGCCTTGCCGCGGAAGAGGTAGGTTTCCAGGGCGGCGTTCATGAGGCCGCCATACAGGCCCCATTTGCCGAAGGCGGGGCGGATGTTGCGGACTTTGTGAAGTTCGGGCCACACCCAGCTGGCTTTGAGTTTTTCGGTGTAGCTGGTGAGTTCGGCGGGGCGGTCGCCGGCCAGGGCTTCGGCGATGGCTTCAGCGGCGACCATGGCGGATTTCATCGCCGTGTGGGTGCCTTTGATTTTCGGCACGTTCAGGGTGCCGGCCGCGCAGCCGACCAGCATGCCGCCGGGGAAGGTGAGCTTGGGCAGCGACTGGAAGCCGCCTTCATTCAGTGCGCGCGCACCGTAGGCGATGCGTTTCGCGCCCTCGAAATACGGCGCGATGGCGGGGTGGGTTTTGTAGCGCTGCATCTCCTGGAAGGGCGAGAGATATGGGTTTTTGTAGTCCAGGCCGACGACGAAGCTGTAGGCCATGAGGTTTTCGCCGAAGAAATAAATCGCGGCGCCGCCATAGGTGTCGGAGGTTAAGGGCCAGCCGATGGTGTGCAGGGTCAGGCCTTTTTTAAAATGCTCGGGTTTGATTTCCCAGAGTTCCTTGATGCCGATGCCGTAGGTTTGCGGGTCGTTATCGGCGTTCAGGTTAAAGGTGGACATGAGCTGTTTGGAGAGCGAACCGCGGCAGCCTTCGGCGAAGATGGTGTAGGTGGCGCGCAGTTCCATGCCGCGCTGGTAGTTGGGGGTGGGCTCACCGCTTTTGCCGATGCCCATGTCGCCGGTGGCGACACCGACGACGCGGCCTTCTTCAAGCAGGACTTCCGCCGCGGCGAAGCCGGGGTAGATTTCAACGCCGAGTTCTTCGGCCTGCTGGCCGAGCCAGCGCACCACGTTGCCCAGGGAGACGATGTAGTTGCCATGATTATACATCTGCGGCGGGTTGGGCAGGGGAATGGCATGTTTGGGCGTGAGGAAGAGGAAACGGTCGTCCTCGGCCGGGGTGGAAAGGGGGATGAGTGCGGGGTCGCAGTCCGGGAACAGCTCTTTGAGGGCGCGCGGCTCCAGCACCGCGCCGGAGAGGATGTGGGCGCCGACTTCGCCGCCTTTTTCAACCACGCAAACGGAGATTTCCGGGTTGAGCTGCTTGAGTTTGATGGCGGCGGAGAGGCCGCCGGGGCCAGCGCCGACGACCAGGACATCGAATTCCATGGCCTCGCGCGGGGGAAGTTGATCCGGCATTTTTTATACCCTCCTGACTTGTTAGCTTACCTATACGTAAATCTCGCGTCTGAGCTATGTTAGCAGCAATGTGGGGGTTCCGTACATGGACGTAATGGAGGCGCTACGCCTGCAAGTAGAGTGGGGAGCCGATGAGGCGCTGATGGAGACGCCGCAGGATCGGCGCGCGGCGGCGGTGGCGGCACCTGTGGCGGTGGCCGTGGCGCGGCCTGCGCCGCCGGTGGCGGCGGTGGCGCCGGGCCCGGCGGAGGCGGCGCGGATTGCCGCCGGTTGCGCCACATTAGAGGAGCTGCGCGCGGCGCTGGCCAGGTTTACCGGCTGCGCGCTGCGCGACACGGCGACGCAGCTGGTGTTTGCCGATGGCGCCGAGGCGCCAAAGCTGGTGATTGTCGGCGAGGCGCCCGGCGGCGAGGAAGACCGGGCGGGCAAGCCGTTTGTGGGGCCTGCGGGGCAATTGCTGGACCGGATGCTGGGGAGCATCGGGCTGGACCGCACGCAGGTAAGGATTGTGAACACCGTGCCCTGGCGGCCACCGGGCAACCGCACGCCGACGGAGGGGGAAGTGGCAGTTTGCCTGCCGTTTTTGCAGCGCCAGATTGCCCTGGTGAAGCCGCGCGGGCTGCTGCTGCTGGGCGCGGTGGCGGCCAAGGCGATGCTGGCGGAACCGGAGCGGCATCTGGGCATCCGCCGGCTGCGCGGGACGTGGCGGGAGGTGGCGGTGCCGGGCCTGGATGCCCCCCTGCCCTGCCTGCCGAGCTATCATCCGGCCTATTTGTTACGCATGCCGTCAGCCAAGGCCGAGTCGTGGCGCGACCTTATTGCTATTCGGGAATGGCTGGAATGTGAGCCGAGCGGAGCTATTATCACGAAAAAGTGATCAGCCGACCCCCTCGCAACCCTTGGAAACCCCTGGGATCGTCTTAAAAGCTGAGATTCATCTCGTCGATTAGGCTTGCGTCTCCTGGCCGTGCTGTGTACGGGTTTTCACATGCGAGGAGCCCCAAACATGCTCTCCCGCCTGAACGTCACCCGGCTGGCTTTTGCCACGGTGTCCGTTTTCGCACTTGGCGCTGCAATGCCTGCTAGCGCCGCCGCGATGTCCTCGAATTCAGGACAAGGTACGATGGGAGCGATGCCCCCCCAAACAGCAGCGCAGCTTGGCGCAACCAATGGGGATAGTGTGGCCTATGCGGTGCCGCGAAATGCACCGTCCGGCGACGTCGAAATCATTTTACCGGAACCGCTGCCGCCCAGCGATGTCGCCATGTATCAGCGCATCATCGCGCTGCAGGATAACGCGCAGTATCGCGAGGCGGATCAGCTGATCAGCCGGCTGAATGACAGCTCGCTGGTGGGACCGGTTCTGGCCGAGCGTTACCTTACGCCCGGCTACCACGCCACGCAGGCGGAGCTGCTGAGCTGGTACGCGCAGTATGGCGCCCAGCCGGAAGCGGCGGATGTGTATGCGCTGATGCGCGCCAAGCTGCCCGGCAGCGTGCTGCCGGCGGCGCCGCAGATTTCTCTGCTGCCCGAAGCCACCGCGACGGCTGGGGCAGCGGCTGAGCCGGTCTCCGCGCCCGACAGCGATGCTTGGCACCAGCAATTCATGACCGGCGTTGCCGACTGGCAGAATGGCGATCTGGCGGATGCCGCTAATGTATTCAATGCCACAGGGCAGATGGGTGGCATTACCGATGACGACCGGGCGGCCAGCGAGTTCTGGGCGGCGCGCGCGGCGCTGCGGATGCAGCAGCCGGAGCAGTATCTGAACGATCTGCACCAGGCGGCGTGGGCTGCCGATACGTTTTACGGCATGCTGGCCGGGCGGCTGCTGGGCCAGGGCTTTGGCCCGACCGGGATTGCCGCGACGCTGACCGAAGCGGACATTACCGCCGTGGACGCCACGCCGAATGGGCATCTGGCGTTTGCGCTGATGCAGGTGGGCGAGACGGAACAGGCGGCGACCGCGCTGCGCGCACTTTGGCCGGATATTCAGGCGAACCCGGATCTGGGACGCTCGGTGATGGCCGTGGCGGCGCGGGCGGGGCTGGTGGATGTGACCATCGCCATTGCCGGCACGCTGCCGAGCCCGGTGGATGAGATCGCCGGGGCGCATTTGCCCCTGCCCTCTCTGCATCCGGCGGGTGGGTTCACCGTGGACCCGGCGCTGGTTTATGCGCTGACGCGGACGGAATCCGGGTTTAACAGCCAGGCGGTCTCGCGCTGCGGGGCGCGCGGGCTGATGCAGCTGATGCCGGTGACGGCGTCCTATGTGCGGCGCGAAGAGGATATGAGCGGGCAGCTCAGCGACCCTTCGGCCAATCTGGCGCTGGGACAGGCTTATGTGCGGTATCTCGGGCAGCAGCCGGGGATTAATAATAACCTGCTGGCGATCCTGGCGAGCTATAATGCCGGGCCGGGTGCGGCGGCGGCGTGGTATAGCTCCTTGCAGGATGACAGCGATCCGCTGGTGTTTCTGGAGACCATTCCCAACAACGAGACGCGGCGCTTTGTGCGCCAGGTGTTGGCGGATAGCTGGCTGTATGCCGAGGAAATCGGGCTGAAGCCGACGAGCCTGGATGCGCTGGCGGAAGGTAACTTCCCGCTGCTGGATGCTAACGTTTATACCGCTTCGGCCAACTGATGTCCGAAGAGCCGCGCTTTTTGCCGGTGAATATCGCGGTGGCGACGATTTCCGACACGCGCGGGCTGAGTGACGATACCTCCGGCGATGCGCTGGCGGCGCGGATTGATGCCGATGGGCATGTGCTGGCGGTGCGCACGATTCTGCCGGACGATGTGGATGTGATCGAGGCGCAGCTGCGGACGTGGATTGCCGATGAGTCGATTGACGTGGTGATTACCACGGGCGGCACGGGTATCACTGGGCGGGACGTGACGCCGGAGGCTTTTGCCCGGGTGCTGGATAAAACCATCGAGGGGTTTGGCGAGCTGTTCCGCATGCTGTCCTACGCCAAGATCGGGGCTTCGACGATCCAGTCCCGCGCGGTGGGCGGTGTGGCGGGGGGCACGTATTTGTTTGCCCTGCCCGGCAGCACCGGGGCGGTGAAGGATGGCTGGGATGATATTCTGCGGTTCCAGTTAGACTCACGTACGCTGCCCTGTAATCTTGTGGCGCTGATGCCGCGCTTGCGGGAACGTTAAGTAAATTAAATTTTGTGGATTGTCCGTGGGTTAGCCGCTCTGCGGGTGGTATTTCGTGGCGCGTTCTCTTTTTGTTCTTGACGAACCGAGGGTGAAATGATCTTAATGTTCTGAGAACGGAGCATGAACATCATGATGCCAGCAGCGCGGATCGAAATCAATCACGGTGTGCAACATGGCGTCCTTAAAGGGCGCGGGACGGCGTTTAATCCGGCGAACCGGTTTGAACGGACGCGGCGGGAAGCGTTTGATGATGGGTGGGAAGGCCAGGAGGATGGGCCGCCGCCGGTGACGACGCTGATCCGCGATGCGACGCGCACGATTATCGCACGCAATGACAGCCCGGATCTGGGGTTTGGCGCCAGTGTGAACCCGTATCGCGGGTGCGAGCATGGGTGCGTTTACTGTTTTGCCCGGCCCTCACATGCGTATCTCGGGTACTCGGCGGGGTTGGATTTTGAGACGAAGATTGTCTTCAAGCCCGAGGCGGCGCGGCTGTTGGAGAAGGAGCTTTCACGCGCGAGCTATAAGCCCACGGTGATTGTGCTGGGGTCGAATACCGATCCGTATCAGCCGGTGGAGCGTAGCCTGGGGATTACGCGCAGCGTGCTGGAGGTGATGGAGCGGTTTGCCCAGCCGGTGAGCATTATTACCAAATCCGCGATGGTGCTGCGGGATGTGGATATTCTGGGGCGGATGGCGGCCAAGGGGCTGGCGCAGGTGCATATTTCCATCACCACGCTGGACCCGGCGCTGGCGCGGGTGATGGAGCCGCGCGCGGCAGCGCCGGCGCGGCGGCTGGCGGCGATTGCCGGGCTGGTGCAGGCCGGGGTGCCGGTGGGGGTGATGGCCTCGCCCGTGATACCGGGGGTGAATGATGCCGAGCTGGAAGCGATTTTGGAAGCGGCGGCGAAAGTGGGCGCGCGGGATGCGCATGCGCAGCTGCTGCGTCTGCCGCATGAGTTGGGGCCGCTATTCTCCGACTGGCTGGACAAGCATATGCCGGAGCGGGCGAGCCATGTGCTGAGCCTGATCCAGCAAAGCCGGGCCGGGAAGTTGAATGATGCGCAGTTCCATACGCGGTTTTCCGGGACCGGGCCGTATGCGGAGCTGTTGACCCAGCGGTTTATCCGCGCGGCGCGGCAGCTGGGGCTGGAACGGGATATGCCGGAGCTGGATGTTGCGCAGTTCCGGGTGCCGCAGGTGGAGCGCGATGAGGCGCAGATGAGTTTGTTTTAGGGGTAGGGTAAGGAAGCGGTTCTTTTTTGAAAAAAAGAACCAAAAAACTTTTGGGAATCTGGGACATGGGCTGTGATGCGGCCAAAGCCCATGTCTCAGATTCATAAGCGTTTTTTGCGCGCTTTTTTGCAAAAAAGCGCTGCTTTCTTCCTAATCCTTTACGGCAGGATTTCTTTCACCAACTCCGCCGGGCGGCAGACTTTTACGCCGCGCGGAGTGACGACGATGGGGCGGTTGAGGAGGATGGGGTTTGTGGCGATGGCGTCGATGATTTGATCGTCCGTGACTGCGGGGTCATTGAGGGCGAGTTCGGTGGCCAGGGCTTCTTTTTCGCGCAGGAAGGTGCGGGCGGGGAGGTTGGCGCGGGCGATGAGGGCTTTCAGGTCGTCGCGCGCCGGGGGAGTTTTCAGGTATTCGATGATTTGCGGCTCGATCCCGGCCTCACGGATGAGGGCCAGGGTGTTGCGCGCGGTGCCGCAGGAGGGGTTGTAGTAGATGATGGTGCTCATTTGTGGATCATCGTGCCGATGCCGCCTTCGGTGAAGAGTTCGAGGAGCAAAGCGTGGGGGACGCGGCCATCGAGGATGGTGGCGCCTTTGACGCCCTGGGAGACGGCTTCCATGCAGGTTTCCACTTTCGGGATCATGCCGCCGGAGATGGTGCCGTCGGCGATGAGTTCGTGGATCTGGGGGAGGGAGAGGTCGGGCATGAGCTGCTTGTTGGCGTCGAGGACGCCCGGGACGTCGGTGAGCATGAGCAGGCGGTTGGCGTTCAGTGCGCCGGCGATGGCACCGGCGGCGGTGTCGGCGTTGATGTTGTAGGTTTCGCCGTCTTCGCCGGTGCCGACTGGAGCGATGACGGGGATGAGCCCGGCGCCGGTGAGGGCGTGGATGACGCGGGTGTCGATGAAAACAGGTTCGCCGACGAAGCCGAGGTCGAGGACGCTCTCAATGTGGGAATCCGGGTCTTTTTTGGTGCGGTGGAGCTTGCGGGCGCGGATCAGGCCGCCGTCTTTGCCGGAGAGGCCGACCGCCAGGGCGCCGGCGCGGTTGATGAGGCCGGCGACTTGTTTGTTCACCGAGCCGGCCAGGACCATTTCCACGACTTCGACCATGGCGGCGTCGGTGACGCGCAGGCCGTCGATGAAGTTGGATTTGATCGCCAGGCGGGCGAGCATGGCGTTAATCTGCGGGCCGCCGCCATGCACCACCACCGGGTTGATGCCGACTTGCTTGAGCAGCGCGATGTCACGGCCGAATTCCAGGGCCAGGCTTTCTTCGCCCATGGCGTGCCCACCATATTTTACCACGATGGTGGCTCCGGCGTAGCGGCGCAGATAAGGCAGCGCGCGGGCGACGATGTGGGCGCTGGCGGCAGCGCTGGACATGGGTTCAGATGCCATGGTCAATTTTCCTCAATAAACCCTGCGATGCAGGCGCGAAGTTCGTCCATCCCCAGGCCGGTGGTGGAAGAGGTGGTGATGATGTTTTGCACCGCCGCCGGATGTCCGGCGGCGACCGCCCTCACCTGCTCCTGTTTGGTGGCCAGGGCTTTGGCCTTCACGTCGTCGGCTTTGGTGAGGACGAGCTGGTAGGCGACGGCGGACTGGTCGAGCAGCTCCATCACCACCTCGTCGGCAGGTTTCAGCTCGATGCGGGCATCGAGGAGCAGGAAGACGCGGCGCAGGTTCGGGCGGCCGCGCAGGTAGTCCAGCATCAGGCCTTGCCAGTCGCGCTTGATGGCTTTCGGCGCTTCGGCGTAGCCGTAGCCGGGCATGTCCACCAGGACGATGGGGGCGGCTTCCAGCTGGAAGAAGTTGAGCTGACGCGTGCGCCCGGGCTGGTGCGAGACGCGCGCCAGCGCCTTGCGCGCGGTGAGCGCGTTCAACAGCGAGGATTTGCCGACATTGGAGCGGCCCGCGAAGGCGACTTCCGTGCCGCGCGGCTCAGGCAGATGGTCGAGCGCCTGGGCCGCGTAGAAGAACTCGCAAGGGGAGGCGAAAAGCTTCCGCCCGGCTTCCAGCTGTTCTGGGCTGAAAGTACCGGGATTGAAGACTAGGCCTTCGCCGGCACCGTCCGCTTCGGGTTCCCCGCTTGGCGCATGATTAACCATTGTTGTCCTACGGATAAGAGATTGTTCCAGGCCCAGTACAGTACCAGGCCGGAAGGAGAGCGTGCCAGCATGAACGTGAAGATCAGCGGCATGAACTGGAACATGCGCGCCTGCACCGGGTCCGCCGGGGCGGGGTTGAGGCGCTGCTGCAGGAACATGGTGAGGCCCATGATGATCGGCAGGGCGCCAATGTGCAGCGCCGGGTTGATCAGCATCGGGTCGAAGGGGAGCAGCCCGAAGAGGTTGAACAGGTTGGTCGGGTCGGGCATCGAGAGGTCGTGAATCCAGCCGAAGAAGGGCGCCTGGCGCATCTCGATGGTGATGTAAATAACCTTATAGAGCGAAAAGAAGACCGGGATTTGCAGGAGCATCGGCAAGCAGCCGGAGGCCGGGTTGATCTTTTCAGTCTTGTACAGCTCCATCGTGGCCTGCTGGAGCTTGGCGTTGTCGTCCTTGTACAGCTCTTTGAGGGCTTTGATCTTGGGCTGCACCAGTTTCATCTTGCCCATCGAGCGATAGGAGTAGCTGGCGAGCGGGAAGAAGATCAGCTTGACGCCGACGGTGAAGACGATGATCGCCAGGCCGAAATTGCCGAGCAGGGAGTTGAGGTAGTCGAGCGAGAAGAAGATCGGCTTGGTGATGATGTAGAGATGGCCGAAATCCACCGCTTTGTAGAAGTTGGGGATGTTGTACTGGTCCTGATACGCGTCCAGGATCTTCACCACCTTGGCGCCGGTGAAGAGGTGGCTGGTGAGCGAGGCGCTGGCGCCGGCGGGAATGTCCTGCGCGTCGGCGGTGATGAAGGAGGTCTGGTAGGCGCTGCCGTCGCCGTCATTCACCGTGGCGTAGCTCATGCTGCCGGTGAGGTTGGTGGACTGGTCCGGGGCGACCGCGGTGAGCCAGTATTTGTCGGTGATGCCGATCCAGCCGCCGGGGCTGGTTTCAGTGTAGGCCTGACCGCCGGGGGCGATGGTGCCGTCGGATTTCAGGGTTTTGTAGGATTCCTGCTTCAGCGTGTTGTTGAAGACGCCGAGCGGGCCGTCGAACAGGATGTAGCTGGTCTGCTCGATGGGCTTGTAGTCGCGCACGACGCGCGACCAGGGGAAGAGTTTGACGTCGCCCGCGCCGTGGTTGAGCACCTGTTGCTGCACGGTGAACATGTATTTGTCGTCGATGGAGAGCAGCAGTTCGAAGGTCAGGCCCTGGCCGTTATTCCAGGACAGCGTGACCGGGGTTTGCTGCGTCAGCGTGGGCGCGGAGGCGGACCACTGGGTGGTATCGCTGGGCACGGCGACGTTGCCCAGCGCCGTCCAGCCGAACTGGGCGTAAGAGGGCGTGGCGCTGCCGCGGCGGCCCATGATCTGCACCAGGGGGGAGTTGGCGGCCAGGGTGGTGTGGTAGTCTTTCAGCACCACATCGTCGAACACGGCGCCGGTGAGGGCGACGCTGCCGGAGAGTTTCGGTGCGTCAATGAGCAGGCGCGGGCCGGTGACGACCGTGGCCGG
>Ga0181525_10003747_pt1 | contig 11897 bp, 11 predicted proteins | sample PEATcosm2014_Bin_48_FD_121100 | JGI IMG/M metagenome (GOLD analysis project Ga0181525, IMG submission 121100) | Peatland microbial communities from MTU Mesocosm Facility, Houghton, MI, USA - PEATcosm2014_Bin06_10_metaG | ecosystem: Environmental > Terrestrial > Soil > Wetlands > Peat | place... | reverse complement strand
CTCGATTGATCGGCGGAGCTCAGAGATTACCCGGCGGCGGATCAAATGCCCTGATCGGCGGCAGGGGACCATCAAACCGCTCGATTTCGATCCGTGTCAGCTGACCCGCGCAGCCCTGCGCGAGGCGCGAGGTGCCGACATCGCGGGTCAGCACGTTCGGATTGCCATGCACGCAAAGCGGCTTGTTTGCCATCGGGCCATCGTCGCTTGGCCCGGCGTCGGTCGACCAGAGAGGGTCAAACCAGGCGCCGGTCGACAATTGCACCACCCCCGGGCGCAGCGCGTGACTGAGCACCGCACCGGCGAGGCAGGCGCCGCGCTCGTTGTGGAGGCGTACGACATCACCGTCGTTGATACCACGCGCTGCCGCGTCATCCGGGTGGATACGCACCGGTTCGCGACCTTGAACCTTGGATGCGACACTGGTCGCGCCGAAATCAAGCTGGCTGTGCAGCCGGGTCGCGGGCTGGTTGGCCACCAGGTACAGCGGGAATTGCACCGCCGCTGCCTTCTCCGGGTCGTAGGACGGCGTCAGCCAGGTCGGGTGCTGGGGGCAATCCGCGTAGCCAAAGGACGCGATGGTCGCCGAAGCGATCTCGATCCTGCCGCTGGGGGTCGGCAGCTTTTCCGCCTCGGGATCATGGCGGAAGGCACGGACGATGCCGCCATCCCAATCCCGTGTCGGGAGCGGCAGCTCTCCGGCGCCCCAAAACTCGTCGAAATCCGGCGCGGCGCGGCCAAGTTCGCTCAGGCCGCGACGGGTCGGCTCGTAGAGATGGGCGAGCCATTCCCGGGCTGTGCGGCCTTCGGTGAAGGTTTCGCCAATGCCCAAGCGCTGGGCGATCGCGCTAAAGATGGCGTAATCGTCGCGCGCCTCACCATAAGGCGCGGCGACCCGGTGCATCGCCACTAACAGCGGGTCATTGGTCGAGGCACCGATATCGTCGCGCTCGAGCGTTACCGTTGCCGGCAGGACGATGTCGGCATGGCGCGCGGTCGCGGTCCAGACGGATTCATGCACGATCAGCGTCTCGGGACGCGCGAACGCCTCGCGCAGCCGGTGTATGTCCTGGTGGTGATGGAACGGGTTGCCACCGGCCCAGTAGACCAGCCTTATGTCCGGGTAGACGAGGCGGCGCCCGTCGTAATCGAAGGTCTCGCCCGGGCGCAGCAGCAGATCGGCAATCCGCGCGACCGGGATGAAGTCGGCAATGCTGTTGCGACCTTGCGACAGGGTCGGCACTGGCACCGCGACTTCGGGCTTCCCGGTATTGGCGATCGAGCCCAGCGCATAGGCGAAGCCGCCTCCCGGCAAGCCGATCTTCCCGAGGATCGCGGCCAAGACGACGCCCATCCACACCGGCTGCTCGCCATGCTCGGCGCGCTGCAGGGATTGCGAGCAGGTGACCAAGGTGCGCCGCTCCGCCGCGCGACGCGCCAGTGAAGCGATCTGGTCGGCGGGTACATCGCAGATCGCGGCGGCCCAATCCGCATCTTTCGGCCGATTGTCGCTGCGGCCGAGCAGATACTCCTCAAAAACCTCGTAGCCGACGCAATAGCGATCGATAAAAGCGCGGTCGTGGCGGCCTTCCGTGACCAGCGTATGCGCCATGCCGAGCATCAGCGCGACATCGGTACCGGGGCGGATCGGATGCCACGTCGCGTCAACCTCCGGCAGCATGTCGTCGCGCAGCGGGCTGATCAGGTGGAACTCGGCACCACGCGCGCGAGCCGCGAGCAGGCGGGCGCGGGCGATGTGCTGGCTGGTGCCCCCGCCGCCGACATCGTTGTTCTTTAGTGCCATGCCCCCAAAGGCCAGGACTAATTCGGTCTCCCGCGCCAACTCGTCCCAGCCGACATTGTTGCGGCTGGCGGCTTCCTGCGGTCCCAGCACGTGGGGCAAGATCACCGTCGCCGCCCCCGCGCTGTAGCTGTTGACCGAGCGGACATAACCGCCCGCCATGTTTAGGAAGCGATGGATCTGGCTTTGCGCATGATGAAAGCGGCCGGCGCTCGACCATCCGTAGGAGCCGCCAAAAACCCCGCGCGGTCCATGCAAGGCATAGACGCGCTTTAGCTCGCCGGCGACGAGGTCGAGCGCCTGCTCCCACGATATCGGGATAAGTTCGTCGCGGCCGCGGCGGCGATCGGCGCCGGGTCCGTTGTCGAGCCAGCCCCGCCGCACCGCCGGCCGCGCGATCCGCGCGCGATGGGTCAGCGAAGCCGGGAGATTGCCGAGCAACGGCGACGGCGCCGGATCATGCGCGTGCGGCACGATCTCGATGTCGTCGGCGCGGCGCCGCACGGAAAACGCGCCCCAATGCGAGCTATGCGGCAGCAACCCGGAATCAGTCGGCAAGTGTGTGTCCATCGCAACCTGAATTATGGGAGCGGAGTGACGTGTCCAAGCCTCGTACCATGCACGAAGCCGGCCAGCCCCCGGAATAACCGCAACCCCGGCTTGCGACATTCGAGCCGCCAAAATCGGAAATCCCATGCAACGAAATTCAAAAGGGTCCGTCTCTACAAAAGGTGCAAGAGCCTCGGCGGGTCATGGAACGGAAAAAATGGGCGACCGCGATCCGCTGCTTGGAGATCGCCCTGCACCCGAATACGAGCGATGACGAAGCAATCGCCAGTGTAAACGGGTTTCGCCGCATCGCGGGTGGAACACCGTTGGCGCAAATCTGCGCCGAGTTGGCCAATGGCGGTCCCGTGGCCAGCCCGGCCGAGCGGAACGACAAGTTTGACCAGCTAACCCGGGAGAATCTTGAGCTCCGGCAAAAGTTGCAGCGGGCGGAATACGCCCAAATGACCACCGTCAGCCAGCTCGCCGAGATGGAGCGGCGTTTCCGCCAGCTCGATGAAGAACTGCGCGCCGCACAAAATCGCGCGAATGCGGCCGAGAAGCGCCTGACGGGCTTTAGTTCGACCTATGCGGAAATCGCCGATGGCCTGAAGCGCGAGAGCTTCAATCTGCGAATGTTGTCCGAACAGACCCCGTATACGGCGCCGGAACTAAAGGTCACCAACGGGGCACCGCCCTTTAGTGAGTTTCTGGCCACGGCACGACAGGACGCGGAACAAGCGCAAACCCATCCGCCGTTGCGCGCTCAAGGCCGAGAAGGCCGCGACCGGCCGGTTTCCGGCTTTGGGCTACATACCCCTTGGACGGCGTAAAATTCCAATCGACAGCCGGGCTATTGCGCCGCCGCCTCGATCGCGTCTTCGGCGATGGTCTTGTTGCGCTCCGCGCCCCATAGCTTGCGCGTGGCCTTGAAGCGCTGAAGCAGAAACTCGCCGGACTGGATCGGCGCGTAGAGCGCATCGGCACCGGCGATGCCGAGATCGCGCGGATCGACGATCGTGCGGAAATTCGGATTGCAGAACAGCGGCATCGAATAGCGCGGCCTGTTCTGGAGATGGACCACGCGGTGCACCGTCGCCTGAAAGCGGCCATTGGTCCAGCGCTTCATCAGCTCGCCGATATTGATCACAAAACTCCCCCGGAGCGGCGGCACGGCAAACCAATTGCCGTCCCTGCCCATGACCTCCAGCCCGCCCAGGCTGTCCTGCCACAGGATCGTGACGATGCCGTGGTCGGTATGCGCGCCCGAGGCCTGATCGGAGATGTGCAGCCCGGCGGCGCCGAGATAATGATTCACCACCATGTCGGCGACCGGCTTGGTGAAGTTGCGCGTGAAAAAATCCTCGGGCTTACCGAGATAGAGCGCGAAGCCTTCGAGGATCTTCATGCCGAGCCGGAAGGTCTCCCAGTAATACGCCTCGATCGCCTCCCGGAAACCAGGAATGTCGGGGTATTGGTTGGGCGCGTAGAGCGGCGTGCCGGCCAGCACTTCGGGGTCGTCGTCCGTCACCGGGAAGCCGAGATCAAAGCTGTCCCTGGCATTGGGCTTGCCGTTGCTGTGGACGGCGTCCCAGACATCGCGATAGCCGCGATTGTTCTTGTCGGCCTTGACCTTGAGCCGCTCGGCTTCGGGCAGGGCGAAGAATTTGTCGACCATGGCGACGGCGTTGTCGCTGGTCTCCGCCGAGACGTTGTGGTTCACCGCGTAGAAAAAGCCGATATCGTCGCACGCGGCGCCGATCCGGGCCGCGACCGCCTGCTTGGCCGCCGGGTCCGTGGTGTAGAGGGCGCCGATGTCGACCACCGCAATGCTGCTCATCCCCGCCCCCTCGATCTAGCCGCGCCGCGGATCGCCCGTCCGCCAGTCCAGCCGTTTGCCAAGCGCATGCACCAAAGAATATATCAGGAATGACAATCCGGTAGCGACCAGTGCCACGGCATAGACCTGGTCGCCGCGATAGTTCTGCATCGCGTGGTTGATGACATAGCCGAGCCCAGTCGACGAAATCATCCATTCCGCGGCGATCGCGACGATGATCGAGCTGCTGCCGGTGATCTCCTGAGCCGCCACGATCGAGGGTATCGCGTAAGGCAGCCTCACTTGACTAAACGTCTGCCACCAGCTCGCGTTGAGGATACGCATGCGGTCCAACTGGACTTCGTCCGCGGCGTGCAGCCCCTGCATTGTGTTGACGAGGACCGGAAAGAACCCGGCCAATGCAACGATCGCGGTCTTGCTCAGGATCGAATCGCCGAACGCCAGCATCAGCACCGAGATCAGCGCGATATAGGGCACGTTGCGCAAGGTGATCGCGGCCGGCATCAGCATGTGCCGGGTCGGCGGCAGCAGGTCGAACAGCACCGCGAGCCCGATGCCCGCGACATTGGCCCAGACAAAGCCGATCGTCGCCACCTGCAAGGTGCGCAGCAGATTTTCGCAGATAAAGCCGCGATCGACCCAGAGCACGTCGAGCACCCGGCTGGGCAGCGGGATCACAAAGGCCGGCAGACCGGAGAACCATATCGCCAGATACCACAGCCCCAGCACCGAGCCGATCGGCGCCAGCACGCGCAGCGCCATCCAGCCGAACCGCGGCCACACGCGCGACAGCGATGTCGTCGGGCTTCCCTCGCCGGCGAGGGCCGTGTCGGCCGCCACGCTCAGGCCGCCTCCGCCCGGTGCTGCAACAGGCCGCGGACATGCGCGGCGATGGCGACAAACCGCGGATCCTGGCGAAACGAAGCGTCGCGCGGGCGCGGCTGCGGCACCGGAACAATTTCCAGCACGCGGCCGGGCGCGGCCGAAAAAACTACCAACCGGTCCGCGAGCATGACCGCCTCATCGATATGGTGGGTGACGAACAGCACGGTCTTCGGGCGGACGCTGAGCTCGCGGTCGAACCAGCCGCCGATTTCCTCGCGCTTCATCTCGTCGAGCGCGGCGAACGGCTCGTCCATCAGCAGCACGGCGGGGTCGTGCGCCATCGCGGACGCGATATTGACCCGCTGCAGCATGCCGCCCGAAAGCTGGCGGGCGCGTTTGACCTCGTGCCCCTCGAGCCCGAACTCGCGCAGCACCTTGGCCGCGTCGAAACCGACCCGGCCGGCGATTTTCTGGGTAAAGCGGACATCGTCGATCGCGCGCTTCCAGGGCAGCACGGCCGGGCGCTGCGAGACGAGGCCGAGCAGGCGTTTGCGTCGCGCCTCGGCGGCGGTATCCGAACCGATGCGAACCTCGCCACTCGACGGCTCCTGAAGGTCGGCGACGATGCGCAGCAATGTGGTCTTGCCGCATCCCGACGGGCCGACCAGGGCGATGAATTCACCCGCCGCGATCTCCAGATCGACCGGTCGTAGCGCCCAGACATCGCCAAAACGCCGCGACACATTGCGGACCGAGACCGCGGCCGCCATCACTGCGCGCCCGGCTTGGGGAGGTAGTCGTCGCTCATCACGTCAGCGGCCGGGATGATCTTCGATATCTGGTCGCCGTCCTTAAGCACCTCGATCATCTGATCCCAGGTCGCGGGGCTCATCCACAGCAGGCCGTGTTTTTTGGTGTCCTCGCTCTGGAACAACTGGTTCTGCAGCTTGAAACGCCAGGCGAGTTTTTTCTCGTCCTCGATTTGGCCGGGAAATTTGGCGAGGATCGCGGCCGCTTCGTCGGGATGCTCGATCACAAAGTTCATGCCCCGCTGAACGGCAATCAGGTAGTGCCGCACCAGCTCGGGGTTCTTTTTGAGGACGTCGCTCGAAGCGAAGATCACGTCGGCGTAGAGCGGGATGCCGTAATCGGTAAAGCGCAGAGCGTTCCAGGTTTTGCCCTTTATCGCCGCCGGCGCGTCCGGTTTCGCCGCCTCCTGCTCGATCTGATAGGTCTGGTTCACCACCCAGCCGAGAAAATAATCGACCTGGCCGACCATCAGCGGCTCCGCGGTGCCCTGGACATTGATCAGCTTGACCTTCGAATCGTCGACTCCGTTTTTGCGCGCGAAAGCGTGGAACGTGAACTCGCTGCCCGCCTGCACACCGACGATCTTGCCTTCCATATCCTTTGGCTTGGGCGCGGGCGCACCGGGCATGCCGAGGCTCAGATAGCCCGCCGGCGATTGCTGGAACAGCGTGCCGACCGCCATGACATCGACGGGGTCCTTCGCCAGGCGCGCGGTCACGATCGTCATCGCGTTCGATGTGACGCCGAATTGCGCCTGCCCGACCGCGACGATCGGGATCGGGTTTTTGCCCGGCCCGCCATCAAGCGTCTTGTGGTCGATGCCCTCGTCCTTGAAAAAGCCCTGGGCTTCGGCGATCAGGATCGGGGCGTATTCGCCGATGCGCAACCACCCGAGCTGGGTCACGACTTGCGTGTCCTCAGCGTGGGCGCCGGATATCGTCAGACTGGTCGCGGCAAGCACCGTGGCGGCGAGGCATCGCGCGATTTGCTGACGAATCCCCACGGCGACGTCCCCCTAACGCATCGATTTATCGGTAGAACCCACGATCGCACGCTGCAAACGACATGCCGGCCCCAGGGCCTTGCGCGGCGCTCAGTCGACGATAAATAGCCGCGCGCCGGTCGACGTCGAGGAGCGATGCGCTTCCGCGCCGTCGGCAACCTGATAGCTGGTGCCGGGGGTCAGCGTCACCTTGCGGCCGTCTTCGAGCTCGGTTTCGAGCACGCCTTCCAGCACGTAAAGGATGTGCCCCTTCGAGCACCAATGATCGGCGAGGTAGCCTGGCGAATACTCGACGACCCGAACGCGGATGCCGCCAAATTCACGGGTGCGCCAGCGCGCGCTGCCGGTTTCGCCGGGGTGGAGTGTCGTTTCCACCCCGTCCCAATCCGTTGTGCCAAAGGGAATATCGCTCATCTGCATGATTACACTCCGGTTGCCGAACGAGTATAGATCGGCTCGTACCGAGAGCCATCGACGCATCGACGCGGGTAACGCGTTTGCGCAAACCGGTACGGATCTGCCATCGAGTACACTGTGCGCAACCGCGCTGCCAGACCCGGCTTTGAGAACGGCGCGGCGATCAGCCCGGACCCGGCCTCCTGCGCCCACCGCAACCAAACACAACGTTAATGATTTACATCAAAGCGCCAACGGATTCGTTATCGGAGTATCTCGCCGTTCGGCGTCATTCGCACCTTTTTAACCGCACTTGCGTAGCTTCAGGAGAACGGGACGCGAGAGACGGCGCTGCGCCGGCATAAAGACCGCTTCGCCCCCGCGGGTGACGCATGAAAATACTGCTCGCCGACGACCATCCCAGCGACGCGTTCAAGAAGACGGGTGCGCGCAATCGATCGGACGCGGTGCTGAAAGCGGTGAGCGGGCTATGAACTGGCGCTTGGAGATTTGGCAATGAATTCGGTTTTGGTGATCGACGATGACCCGGTCGTTTGCGCGGTCGTCGCGGGCGTACTGGAGAGCGACGGGTACGCCGTGACCTCGGCCGGCGATGCGCAGACCGGCATCAGCCGCTTTTGCGAGCTGAACCCCGACCTCGTCATTGTCGACATCCTGATGCCCGGAAAGGAAGGCATGGCGACCATCCTCGAGCTGCGCGAGGCCAATCCCGAGGCGCGGATCCTGGCGATGACCGGTGGCGGCAATTTTGCGGCCGGTGATGTGCTGCGTATCGCCGAACTGCTCGGTGCCGACAACAGCCTCAAAAAGCCGTTCGAGCCGGCGAATTTGCTCGCGATCGTCCGGCGCTGCTTGGCCGCGTAGGATCCGACCGAACTGGCCCCGGCGGATCTACAAAATCGCCGCCGACCCCATACCGATAGTCTAATTGGCATCGCTTCGGGTGGAGGCTAGATATGCGCCGGTGCGCACCGCGCGGGTTGGGTCGGGTCGATGACCACGATTCACCTCGTCGAACTCGACGTCGCGCTTCAGCTTGCCGCGCGGCGCGTGCTCGAAGGCGCCGGTCTCGCGGTAACCGAGGCCGCGAATGACGATGATTCCGCCGCAGTGGATCTTGCCGTGCGGCGCGTCCTCGAACGCGCCGGCTTCGTCGTGGTCGAAACCTCGGCCGAGATCCCCGCGACCGCGCCGCCCGATCTCGTCATCGCCGACCTGACGGCGACCAGTCTCGCGACGATCCGGCGTCGCTATCCGGCAACGCGTGTGCTGGCCATCCTCAGCGAGGAGACCACAGCGACCGGGGCCACCGGCAGCCTCGCGAAGCCCTTTACCCCGAGCCAGCTTCTGGCCGCGGTACGATTGTGTCTGGCGCAACGCGCCGCCACCACGGGACGGCGATCGCGCTCACCGCGACCGCGCCGCCCGCGAGCCTGAATACGGCGGCAAACGCCGCCAAAAACCCGGCCGGCGCATCGGTCGGCCCGATCTTGTTAAAGATCAAGGTCAGCAAGGCTGCGCCGGTCACCGTGCCGATCGTGCGGGTCAGGATCGACAGGCTGCCGGCGACGCCGCGATCGGCGCGCGGCGACGAGCGGATGACAATGTCAGTATAGGCGACCTGAAAGAGCCCGACGCCGACGCCTTGCACCAACAAGGTCAGCCCCATCACGAGCGGCGTTACGTCGGCGGGCCACAAGCCGATCAGGAAAAGACCGAAGCCGACGATCAGGATGCCCAGCGCTCCGATCCGCTCGGCGGCGACCCGGGCGATCAGCCGACCGGCGAGCGGCGAGGTCAACGCCGTCGCGACCGAACCTGTCGCCAGCACCACTCCCGCCAGCGGCAGCGGCATCGCGCTGAACCGGGCAAAGAAATACGGCACGAACAAGAGCACCGAAAACGCCGCAAGGTTCATCAGCACGTAAACGGCATTGATCGTGGCAAAACCGGTGTCGCGGAATAAAGCGATCCGCACGATCGGACGGGCGGCGCGGCCTTCCCACCAGGCAAAAAGCACCAGGCTCACCGCCGCCGTGACCAGCAGCGCGATTGCCTGCGTGCCGATTCCGACGCGCGACGCGGCGTTAATGCCGAGCAGCATGGCGGTCAGCCCGAGCGCCAGCAGCAATGCGCCGGCGATGTCGAACCGCTCGCCTCTGCTGGTCGCGCCTACCGGGAGACCGCGCAGAAAGAGGAGGCTCGTCAGCGCGATCGGCGCACGGAACCAGAACACCGCCGGCCAGCCCCAGCGTGCCACCATCGCCCCGCCGATCAACGGCCCAAGCGCCGAGCCGAGCGCGAAGATCAGCGTGAACATGCCGACCGCGTAACTGCGCCGCGCCTCCGGATACAACCCGGTGACCAGCGCCGGCGCGCAACTGATCACCAGTCCGGCGCCGATCCCCTGCAGAAAGCGAAAGAACAACAGCCAGCCAAAGCCCGGCGCGACGGCGCATAGCAGATAGGCGACGACGCTCCACGCGAGCCCGGCGCGAAACACCCGCGCATGCCCGCCGATATCGCCGATACGCCCAAAGGCGAGCATCAGCGCGGCATAGGTCAGGACATAGCAGATGACGACCCACTGGATCATCGAGATCGGCAGGCCAAAGCTGCCGGTGATGTCGGGAAAGGCGATATTGACGGCGGTGTCGAGCGGCACGATCGACAGGCCGAGCCCGAGCATGACCAGGCGAAAGCCATGTCCGGCCGCCACGGTGGACCGCTCGGCGATGTCGTGCGCTGCTGGCGGCAAGGGCGGCGGTCTCGCGCTGTTGCAAATGCCGCGCCCGGATTTCGTCCATTGGGTACCGCGACGGCTTAGCATACCTTGCCCGACGACATCGCGGTAAGTTGATTGCCAAAGCAAAGCCGGGACCGCATCTGATGTCCTGCGCGTGGGAGGAGAAAGTGCCGAGCCAACCCGATTGTCGCGACCACGGTTTCGCGCTGGCCCTTCACGGCGGCGCAGGTACCTTGCGGCGCGGCGACATGACCGCGGAGCGCGAAGCGCTTTACCGCGCCGGCCTCACCCGCGCGCTCGAGGCGGGGCGCGACATCCTCGCGGCTGGCGGCAGCGCGCTCGACGCGGTCGTGCAGGCTGTATGCGCGCTTGAGGACGACCCGCTGTTCAACGCCGGGCGCGGCGCGGTTTTCACCCACGACGGCACGCAGGAAATGGACGCCGCGGTCATGGTCGGGCGCGATCGCCGCGCTGGCGCGGTCGCCGGCATTTTTGGGCCGCGCAACCCGGTGCTCGCGGCGCGCGCGGTCATGGAGCGCTCGGCACATGTCCTGCTGATCGGCGAAGGCGCGACCCGATTCTGCCGCGAGGTTGGGCTTGCCTTCGCCGAACCTGACTACTTCTTTACCGAAGCGCGTTGGCGGGCACTCGCCGAAACCATCGCGCTGGAAGCGGCGGGAGGCGCCGACACCGACGAGGCGCGCCGCCACGGTACGGTCGGCGCGGTTGCACGCGATCGAAACGGCAATCTCGCCGCCGCCACCTCGACCGGCGGCATGACCGGCAAGCTGCCGGGGCGGGTCGGCGACAGCCCGATCATCGGCGCCGGAACCTTCGCCGACAACGTGACCTGCGCCGTCTCCGCCACCGGTCACGGCGAGTTTTTCATCCGTTATGCCGTTGCGCACGAGATCGCCGCACGCATCGCCCACGGCAATCAGGCGCTGGCCGATGCGGCGGCTTCCGTCATCGCGGAGCTCGGCCGTATCGGCGGCTCGGGCGGCCTCGTCGCGGTCGGGCGCGACGGTGCCTTGGCCCTGCCATTCAATTGCGCGGGCATGTACCGCGGCTATGTGAGAGACGACGAAACCATGTACACCGCGATCTACGATGAAGGGTTCACCGCATCATGAACCGCCGAAGCTTGATTGCCGGCGGGATCGCCGCCGCCGGCACGCTGTTTTGCGCGGCGAGCGGCTGGACCCAATCCACTGCTCCGGCCAGCGCGATATCCGACCGCATGGTCAAGCTCGGGCTGATCCTCGATCTCAGCGGTCCCTACGCCGAGCTGACCGGAAAGGGTAGCCAGACCGCGGTGCAAATGGCCATCGAAGATTTTGGCGGGAATGTCTTGGGCGCGCCGATCCAGATCGTCGTCGCCGACCACCACGATAATGCAGACCAAGCCGCGGCGATCGCTCGCGATTGGTTCGGCAACCAACAGGTCGACGCGATCATGGATGTGGCCGGCTCGTCCGAGGCGTTGATCGTTCAGGCGATCGGCGGCACGCGCGACAAGATCGTCATCCTCGATGCGCCGGGGGCAAACCGGCTGACCGAGGAGGCTTGCACCTCGACCTCGGTCCACTACACCAACGATACTTACGCGATCGCCCATACGCTGGGCCGGGCGATCGTCGCAGGCGGCGGCGACACCTGGTTTTTCATCACGGCCGACTACAGCTACGGCTACGATCTCGAAGACGAGACCGCCAAGGTCGTGACGGCCAATGGCGGCACCGTTCTCGGCCACGCCCGGCACCCGATCGGCACCGACGATTTCTCGTCTTACCTGCTGCAAGCGCAGCAATCACACGCCAAGGTGATCGGGCTCGCCGATGGCGGCAGCGACCCCGCCAACGCCCTCAAGAAAGCGGCGGCGATGGGCATGATCCCCGGCCCGCAGCGT
>Ga0181525_10003746_pt1 | contig 11899 bp, 10 predicted proteins | sample PEATcosm2014_Bin_48_FD_121100 | JGI IMG/M metagenome (GOLD analysis project Ga0181525, IMG submission 121100) | Peatland microbial communities from MTU Mesocosm Facility, Houghton, MI, USA - PEATcosm2014_Bin06_10_metaG | ecosystem: Environmental > Terrestrial > Soil > Wetlands > Peat | place... | reverse complement strand
GGAAAGCAGGATGCAAACGACAATCAATAGGGCGCGCTTTCTCAGGACGCGCGCAATTTCATGGAGCGTCAAGGCGTCCGCCTTGCTACTGCCAGTATCAAGCAAGGAGGATGCCGTCGAAATCACAACGGGAACCTTCATTATTTCCTTAGTCATAGAAATGAACTCACGCTGATTGTTATAGTTGTGTTTCTCAACGCAATTGCAAGGCGCAGCGACAACTGGTGCTATTACCCCCTCTGGGAGGGGAGGCCCCGAACATGGAGAATACTGATGAAAGATGGTTCAAGTTGTACGTCACCCTCGTTGCAATCCCAATAACTCCTCCGCAAGAACCCGCTTGATATGGAGACAAAGCACACCATTGTCCGATCGCTCAGTGCGAGTAATGGGCGGCGTGCGTCGACACCGCGATGTTGCCCACGGTGACAATCGCCTCCGGAACGAACCACCAGGCGTAGCCTTTCCTCTTGAGGTAGTAGGTAAGGTACGCAACAGCGGCCGCAGTCGGCAGGCCCGCTCTGTACATCGCGCTGGAACTCCGAAAAGCTCGGGGTACAAAGTTGCACGCTCCCGCATGCAAGCAGTTCTGAGTCAGATTGGCGGCGGCAAAAGAAGAACCAAGCATGGTTCCGGTCGCCGTCCAATACGACCAGTTCGCGACGCTGAAATCTACGTTTAAAATGCCGGGGGTGGCCGCTGGTGCTGGGTCCGAGCTGCGGTTCCACCCAAGTTGCCGTGCGCTCAGTACGGCGCTTGGGGCGTTCGGTAGAAAATCCCCACAAAATGTTGAGATGGAATGCACCGATTCCCCAACGGTGAAAGTGCCGGTAGTGGTCCCGTCGGTGACTGTGGCCGTTCCCGACCGGACGACAACCGACCCGCAGTCCAGAATCAGTTTCTCGCCGAAAAATACGAGCGTGTGCGGAGCTATTTCCAGTTCCAGGTCGTCGGCCCAAATCTTCGCTGTCTCGGTAGTGGTCTGGACCCGATCTCCAATACGAACAATAACGCTGTAGTACACGGCGTTGCCGTTCAGCGTAGTGCCCCACCCAGGGTAAAGAACTGCCGGAGAGTCGGCTGGCGCCGATCCAGAAACCACCACATGGCCGCCTTGCGCAAATCCAAATGCGCTCAGCAATAACAACGTGACCCAAAGCATAGAGTATCGTCGAGGCTTACATATTTCCATTGGATACATTCCCTGGTTCTAACCTGCCTGGTGCACGCCGTAAGTCGGCACGGCTCTTCTTCCAAGAGCTTTGTTGGCGGAATCGGGCGCTGCGCTTGCAACAAGCGCCAAGTCGGCAATATCCACCTCGACGCTGATCGATCTCGAAATCAATTCAACCGACAAAACAACACGAATTCCTTGAGTGCCTCGTGACATAATTCCCGATATTCCTGCCAAGGGACCGCGCACAACTCTTACGCGGTCGCCCACCGTTAGAAAACAATGCGGGGATAGAGGGATTCCGTTTGCAACCAAGGTCTGTAATTGCATGATCTCGTGATCGGGAAGTGACACCGGTATTTGGCCATAAGCAACAATCCGCGCTACTCCAGGTGTTTGCAGTACCGGCAACTGTCTCCCTCTATCAATTCGAACGAATAAATAACCGGGGAACAATGGCTCCTGACCACTAAGTTTGCCGTTCTTCCACCGTTTTGCGGTGTGATAGAGCGGTAAAAAGACATCAACTTGCTTACCACGAAGTTGCCGGGCTACCGACTTCTCGTGTCGTGACCATGTGTGTACAGCAAACCATTCGAGGCGTTGCGGCGTATTGTTTGATAACAAACTAAATGTCATTAATCCCTCGAACACCTATATACCTAGCTTCGCCCCCTGAGTTAGGTCCTTCAGTTAATATACAGATAGGTCAACTCGTGTGTACGCGTGTTTAGTCGTGTTGTGGAACGTTAGTAAGGTGCTTAAGACCATCGACGGGCGACGTCAATCTTGATTAGGTAGAGTAATGCTCCAAACACGACCACGAACGATACGAACGAACGCATCCATCCATACTAGTTCATAGGAGCGTTGACTTAGCGGCACTCCCCTGCGTTTTCGTTCTCGAAGGGTGCACACCTAATGCCCGGAACGGGAATGGGAATAAGCGCTAGAGTGAGTTGTGGGATTTCAAGCAACCATTAAATGGATCGATTCGCGGCACTGGGGCTGCGGCTTTGATACCGTGCGGGCGGACGCGGTCAGTGGCTCCAAACGCCCCAATGACAGCGTCCACAGTAGGTGTTATCGGTCGGCTGAGGAACCGCACGAGTCGCTTGATGTTCTGAGCCACCGCCGCCAAGGCGGAAGTAATAAAACAGCGCTTCGGAGCGGTCATGTTGCGTGGAGTGCGGTGGAAGGGGATTCCGACAACCCCACGCCCTGCAGTGCGACATTGAGTGGCGAGCGCCGAGGAACGTCTCCCGGTCCTCGGCGATATGAATGAAGCGCCGCACCACTCATTTCTGCCGATGGTGCCACTGAAACCGGAACTGCACTGGTCAAAACTGCACACTCTGGCAAGAAAGCGCAGAAGTAGAATGCGAGAGAAGGTGAGGTGTTATGCCAGTCTCCCCGCGCCGGAAGCATATTCACCATTGGTACAAGAGCTTGGCGGGTGGGTTTCGTTGCGATTGTGAAGCCTGGCGCTGCGAGTTTTCCGAAGGAATCCAACGGTGTGAGACTGCCTCCCAGCAAGGTCGGAAGTATTGCCTAACCCACCAGGCGTTCGGTCCGACAAATGTGAGCGCAAGCAGGGCGGCCGGAACATCGCCGACGCTTGCAAAGTCCTAGCTAGGCAGACCCACACATTTTTTTCGCGGCGGGGAAGCTTATGGCAAAAACAGGGATCTAGACCGAGAGTCAAGAGACCGCTGAATTCCTGCGGAAGTATTCAAAGGCAAGACGATCAAGACCACGAGACGGCACAAGAACGATAAGTACATCGCGCTAGTTTTTGCCGATGGCTCGAAACTGTACTGGCTGGTGGTCAATCAGTCCCCTACGACTGGCTCATGCTCCACAACGACCGGAGCTGCCAACTGAGCATCAGCGCTGAAACTCATCTGGTCGACTCAGGTATCCCTCGCGATAGAGAAAATGGCTTCGGAAGAACTGGTCTACTTCGCCCTACCTGTTGTTAACAGATTGAAAAACCGCAAATCTCTAGACCGGGTGCAGCGGAACTGGCTTAGCATTGACCTCCCGCCGTTTCCGCTGGTCGTTACCCACCAAAAACAAGCATTCGCAACGACAAACGTGGCCCAGTATCTTCTGGGTTTGCACAGCCGCGGCCATGCAAGTATGAACCCTGTAGCGCCCCCTCGCCGGCAACCGCGTTTCCCTCACGAAGGATGCACACCCATTGCCCAAAACGGGAATGGGAATAAGGGCTAGAGTGAAATTGTGAGATATCCCGTAACTAAGCCGACGAGTGGCGGCACCCCTTTACGGATCGGTGCGTTTCCGCTGCCTGAAACTCCACAGGGTCGAAAAGATGGGGGTATCTACGACTGAAAGGAAACCTACGGTGCCAAGTTTCCTTTCCTTCACCGCTGACTCCCTTGACTCAGGAACAGCAGCCGGTGTGTGCCTCCCAGTTGGGCCGGGCTGTCCATCCCTGGGCGTTCAGAGTGTGAACGGGCAAGGAACGCACGGAAGTAAGTCTCCGATCGACAGATACCGAGGGCCGCTGGAGGCAAATCGCACACCCCTGGTGATCGCGATCGTCGGGTTGACCGTGCTGATAGGCTTGCTCGATTTCTGGACTCCGGCAGAGTTCGTCGGATCGATCATGTTCACCTTTCCGCTGGCCCTATGCGCCATGCAACGCTCCAAAAAGCTGCTCTGGGGCACATCAGCCGCGTGTGTTCTGCCGACTATTGCGGCCGAGTATTGGGGATTCAATCGGGTCGAACCCGTGAACCCATTGGCCGCTTTGGGAAACCGCATCCTTCTTATTGCGAGTCTGCTTATTCTTACCGCATTCATCCATTTCTGGATGAAGAAAAATCAACGAGCTGTGTTCGATGCTTCGGAAATAGAACGCCAAGGCCGCGGCCTGGCAGCCCAGAACCACCAACTCGAAATTCTGGTGACTGCGGCAACCCGTGACCTCAGCGAGCGCCAGGCTGCGGAAAAGCGTCTGGCCCAGATGGAAGGCGGACGTCGGGACGTGGAAGCCGCGCTGCGGGAGAGTGAAAAAAGCTATCGAATGCTCCTCGACGGCGTTCAGGACTACGCCATCTTCATGATGGACCCGCGGGGTCAGATTCTTAGTTGGAATGCCGGTGCCGAACGAATCAAAGGGTACAAAGCCGAGGAGATTATCGGGCGCAACTTTTCTTGTTTCTTTCCTGCGGAAGATGTCGAGCGGGGCCGGCCGGAAGAGGTACTTCGGATAACCGCGGCAAGCGGCCGGCACGAAGAACAAGGCATGCGTGTGCGGAAGGACGGCTCACGATTCCGGGCGAGCGTCGCTTTCTCGGCGCTGCGCGACTCAGCCGGAAATCTGCGGGGATTTTCCGAGTTCAGCCACGATCTCAGCGAGAGCAAGGAGTCGGGGGCGAAGTACCGGGGACTGCTGGAAGCGGCTCCGGATGCCATGGTGGTAGTGAATCAGGCAGGCGAGATCGTTCTGCTGAATGTACAGGCGGAGAAACAGTTCGGCTACAGCCGTGATGAACTGGTAGGGCAGAGGGTGACGAACATCATTCCCGAGGGCTTTGCAGAGCGGCTCATTGCCGACGGTACGCGCAGCGCGGCGGAGGCACTGGCGCAGCAGATCGGAACCGGGATCGAACTCATTGCGCAGCGGAAGGACGGCGGTAAGTTTCCCATCGAGATCATGCTCAGCCCGCTGGAAAGTGCCGAGGGCATCCTGGTGACGGCTGCGATTCGCGACATCAGCGTGCGCGAGCGTGCAGAAAAGCATCTGGCGCAAATGGAGTCCAGGTATCGCGGACTGCTGGAAGCGGCTCCGGATGCGATGGTCATCGCGGATGCACAAGGCCGCATCGTTCTGGTCAACGCAGAGACGGAACGCCTGTTCGGCTACTACCGCGATGAGTTAATCGGTCAGTCCGTTGAAATCCTGATGCCAGAGCGATTTCGAGAAACGCTTCCGCACGAGCGACAGGAATATGCTGCCCCTCCCCACACGCGGATTATGGATGAGGTTCGCGAGCTGCGCGGGTTGCGGAAAGATGGCACCGAGTTTCCCGTCGAGATCGGCTTGAGCCCGCTGGAGACCCCGGATGGGATACTGGTCACTTCCGCCATCCGCGACATCACAGAACGCAAGAAATCCGAGGAACATCTGGTCAAGACGGTGGGGGAACTGAAGCGTTCCAATGAAGAACTCCAGCAATTTGCGTATGTCGCCTCACATGACCTTCAGGAACCACTGCGTATGGTCGCCAGTTTTACGCAGCTCTTGGCCAATCGGTACAAAGGGCGCATGGACGCCGATGCCGATGAGTTCATCACGTATGCGGTCGACGGATGCAAGCGCATGCAGGGATTAATCCAGGATCTGTTGGTGTATTCGCGCGCGGGGACCGACGGAAAGGGGCTCCAGGAGACTTCAAGTGAAAAAGCTCTGCAGGAAGCCCTTACAAACTTGCAGGCCGCGGTTGACGAGAGCCGTGCGATTCTGAGTCATGATTCGCTGCCGGTTCTCCAGTCCGACCAAACGCAATTGGCCCAGGTATTTCAGAACCTCGTTGGAAATGCCATCAAATATCGCGGCGCCGAAGTTCCTCGCGTACACATTTCCGCCAAACAAAACGAGGGCAACGAATGGGTATTTTCCGTTCGGGACAACGGTCTGGGAATTGATCCCAAGTACTTTGAAAAAATCTTCATCCTCTTCCAGAGATTGCACGGACGACAAGAGTTTCGTGGAACCGGAATCGGACTGGCGATTTGCAAGAAAATTGTAGAGCGGATGGGTGGCAGGATATGGGTTGAGTCGCTACCTACGAAAGGCTCAACGTTCTACTTTGCCCTGCCCGAAACCGGAGGAAAACAGTAATGGATTCGATCGCAACAACTACGGCAGCTATCGAAGTTCTCTTGGTTGAAGATAGTCCTGGTGACGTCCGGCTAACGCGCGAGGCATTGAAGGATGCCAAGGTGTTTATCAACTTGAGCGTTGTATCGGATGGCGCACAAGCCATGGCCTTTCTGGGTCGCGAGGGGATGCACGCCAACGCTCCCCGGCCGGATCTGATCCTGCTCGATTTGAATCTGCCTCTGAAAGATGGCCGGGAGGTTCTGGAGGAGATCAAGGAGAGTCCGGGTGCTGATGACCATTCCTGTAGTTATCCTGACCACCTCCGCGTCCGAGGTGGATATCCTGCGAAGCTATAGCCTTCACGCGAACTGTTATATCACCAAGCCTGTGGACCTCGACGGGTTCCTCAAAGTTGTGAAGAGCATCGACAATTTCTGGCTGTCGATCGTCAAGCTACCGGATTCCTTGCTCTCGCTGAGATCGTGGCTGAACTCGGAGAATCCCCGCAGATTTCCGGCCCGGTCGCGCAGCGCCGAGAAAACGATGCTCGCCAGGAATCGTGATCCGTCCTTCCGCACGCGCATGCCTTGCTCTTCGTGCCGGCCGCTGGCGGCGGTCAACCGGAGTACTTCCTCCGGCCGGCCCCGTTCGACATCTTCCGGCGGAAAAAAGCACGAAAAATTGTGCCCAATAATCTGTTCGGCGGTGTAACCCTTGATTCGTTCGGCCCCGGCATTCCAACTGACAATCTGTCCCCGTGGGTCCATCATGAAGATGGCATAGTCCGGGATACCGTCGAGGAGCATTCGATATTCCTCTTCGCTTGCTCGAAGCGCATCCTCCACGTGCTGCCGTCTGTCTTCTATTTGCGCCAGATGCGCTACCGCGCGTTTGCGCACGGTGATGTCGCGAATCGCCGCCGTCACCAGGATTCCTTGCGGGCTTTCCAACGGGCTCAGCATGATCTCGATGGGGGGGAAACTCACTCCCATCCTTCCGCCGCGCAATGAGCTCGATACCTGTGCCGATTTGTTGCGCCAGCGCTTCAGCCGCACTGCGGGTGCCATCCCAATCAGCCGTTCCGCGAAGCCCTCAGGAATAATGTTCTTCACTCTCTGCCCGACCAGTTCATCGCGGCGATATCCGAACTGTTTCTCCGCCTGAAAATTCAAGAGAACGATCTCCCCGCCCGAGTTCACCACCACCATTAGATTTCTTTTCAGTCGTAAGTACCTCCATTTTTGCGACCCTGTGGAGTCTCGAACCGCGATTTGCTCGGACCCAGATCGATCACCGCTGGCCGGGCGGAGGATCGCGGTGCTCTTGATGTAACCGGGGAGCCGAGCGCGACTGTCACTGCAATTGCTGGCGGAGCGGCGTGAGGAGCCTCAGAATGTGCGACGGCCCGGGCGCAGTTGATCTGCCAAGTATTGACGAAGTTCTTGCCGACCCGGCCGCTTCTTTTTGGCTGAAAATGGCGCTTCGCTCCGCCTTGCGTTGCGACCCGGTGGATGCGGCTCATGACTCGGAAATCCTGGCACAATTGCTGGGGCAGAAATGTGACGCGCTCCTCTCGGCGGATTAACTCAGCCGTCCGTGATGCGCCCTTTGTCGCAGCTCAAGTTCAAAACTAATCCACACGTTCGTTGCGCTCTATAATGTCCTTCCCACAATTCCTGTGCCTCTTGTGGCCGTACAACCCAGAACAGGCCATGTCACCGGGAGAGAGGGATGAATATGCCTGATGGAATACCAGGAAATCGGGGACGGAATAGACAAAAAGTCCCCCGCATCGGATCGAAAGAGGCGGCACGAGTCCTTGAACAATGTGAGCACCTGCTAGACAGTTCCTCTGTTTTCGTAGAGAACCTGCGGCAAATGGGCTTCGCTCGCTTCCTGGGCCCATTGAACGAGCAGATCCTTGAACTCGCGGTGCAGCCGGATTCATGGGGCGAGAAAACCAGGGCCCGTCTGATCTCCTACGTCTTTGCTGGCCTCAGAGGGTCTCCCGCGGAATCTGCGACCGTGGAGGAAATCGTGCAAGTTTCGAATGTTGTCGTGCCCTGCTTCCTTCTCGAGCTGGGACGTCGAAGAAAGCACATCGAGATCAAGTTTCCCGACAATCCCTGCGATTCTGGCGCACGCTTTGAGTTCCGCGCTGGACCGTCGCGTCCGGTCTATTCCATCGACCGTGAGCAGCTAGTCCAGCTAGTCGCCGAGGCCGGCGAGGGACTTGTCGGTCTCTGCTATTTCGGAGACCAGCCAAGCCGCGAGCACATTGAATCACAGTTAGCGCTCAAAGGCTCAACGAACGATTCCTAAACGCGGCCGTGCTCTTCTTCGAAAACGGAACCTTAGCCAACTCCGAAAAACTACGTTGCGGATGCCGAGCGACCGTTTCTGTCCTTCTCGCGATCGCGGAACGACTGAATCTGCGGCTTCGATCCCCGAGCCGTCGGATCGCCGCGCGAGTGATTGACGCTGGAAGTCGCTGGAGATGCGAAATCCCGGCTTGAGAAAGCCGCTCAGCGCAATCACTCGCGGGACAATCCCGAGGCGGGACGCTAAATCAGCCCAGACTCCTTGACCGAAGGAGACTCCAAATGAATTTCATTCCTAGCCATGTAGAGGGTGGTTCGCTTTCCGCGGCATCGCCACCTAGCGTTCCAAGTGACAGTCCCAAGCACCAGCAACTGGACGAAGCCTTGCGGGCATTGGCGATTCCGTTTGATTTGGCCGTTATTCAGTGGCGGGTCACAGAATGCAGCGATGACGGAAAGCGTGGGCTGATGCTTCCGTACGCCGACCCCCGCGCTTACAGCGATCGACTCAATGACGTGTTCACTCCCGCCGGCTGGAGCCGCAAATACGCCGTACAGGCCAGCGCCCCCGTTCAACGCGGTAAACGGGGCCCGGCTGCGAAGATCTTGGTTACATGCGAAGTGACCATTGCATGCATTGGGACCAACTCCGGCACTGGAGAGGAATGGTCGGACAAAGAGAATGCTTTGACGGCTGCAGAGGCCCAGGCATTTAAACGCGCCCTGTCTTGTTTTGGACTTGGACGCTATCTATACGACATCGATGGGGAATGGGTTGAGTTGGGCGAGCACCGTCTCCCTACCAAGATCTCGAAGCTGCCGCGGTGGGCGACACCGAACGGCTGGCTTGCCGGGCTCCGGCCGAAGCCCAAGCGAAACCGTCACGCGCTCGTTCGGGCCAATGGGCATGTCGGTAATGCTGGTCACACGGGTCCAGGGACAAACGGCCATCGCCAAAGTCTGGTGGTTGCGATCGAAGCCACGGAGAACAAGATTGGTAAGCGCCTCTATCGTGGCTTGCTGAAGAATGTTGCCCGGGTCTGGAGTCCCCAACAGATCCCAGAGACGGCTGCGCTTGAGAAGATTTTGGCGCAGATGCAGGGCGCGGAGCGAGGCATCGCACGCTTAGAGGCAGCCCAGGCAAGACTCGCACCGGAAGTCGTCCAAAGAGTCATCTCCTCGTTGAATGCGCCACCAGCCAAGGTTGAGGATCTTCAGACTCTGCATACTTTGGTGGTCGCTCTTGAAAAAGAAGTCGACGCGCAGGCGCAGCCATAGATTCCCGTGAGACTTGAGAAAAAAAACCTTTGGAAGAACTTGCGAAAGGAAGAATTGAGCATGACCGACATCGAACCGACAAACCCCAAACCGACAAACTCCCAACCCTTATCTCACGAAGAGGCCCAAGCCAAAGCCGCCATCCTCGCGGAATGCGAGAACCTGGCCGCGGCGGGCATCACCTTCGTTGCCGTTCACTTTGACGGTTACGGAGACAGCGGCGTCACCGAAGAAGTCCGGTGCTTTGATTCGGAATACTACGCCTACGACGAACACAAGCCGGTAGCGCACGACGCAGCTTACCTGCAGGAGCACTTCGAAAGCTTAGTCCCGATGGGTTATGAAGACGACTGCGGCGGCTTCGGCGACGTGGTCCTCGACGTCGCCGCGGGCAAGATCACGGTTGAGCGCAACGATCGTTTCGAAGACTACACGACCTCAAGCTACGAGGTGTAGCCATGTCCCACCCAATGAAGCACGCGGAAAACAGCGCCAGAAAATTTGGGGGCAAGGCCGAGGACTACCTACGAATACATACTTGGTTCGATGAGTCCAAAGCGTTTTTCTCAGATTTTCGACATCGGGCTCTTCGGCACCATGCCGAAGGAATCTTTTTGTGCGAGCGGATCTTTGGTGTCGCCATCACCAACAGCGAAGGTAGGCAAGTTCCAGTGCGTTACATCGGCGAACAACATGTTAAAGAAGATCTGGGACGCATTCCCACGGCACAAGATTGGCTCTCGCAAATCAAGCCTGAACGCTGGATGTACGGTCAGCGGTTTGTGGAGGACGATTCAGAACGTCTCAGCAGCTTGTAGGGTATCGCCTCGCGTTCGTCCTCATTTGTTTTCCCATCTGCCTTCCCGTATTGAAAGCTAGGACGCCCATGCGCCTGCTTCCATTTCATTGTCCAACGAGGTGTTTCTTATGACTGCCGCAATTGCTCGAAGTATGTTTGCCTTTCCTGATCCTCCGATGTGTGAACCCGCCACGTGGTTAAACCTCCTCATCGTGGACGACGACCGCCTTGTTCGCGAAGCCTGCCGGGAAGCCGCAGCCGCTCTCGGATACAGCGTCAGTGCGTCTCAGTCCGCCGAGCAGGCGCTTTGGTTGATCGACTCCCAGGAGATCGATGTTGTTCTCCTCGACTTGAAACTGGCGGGTGCAGGTGGCCTCGATGTCATGCGAGAGATTAAGCACCGACGCCCCGATATCGAGGTCATTATCGTCAGTGGCAACGCCTCCGTCGGTTCGGCGGTGCAGGTCATGAAGAACGGCGCCTACGATTTCGTCGCGAAGCCTTTTGGCCTACAAGAATTGAAGCTCTTGCTGGAACAAGTCAGGGCTCACCTCAAGCTCAAGGTCGAAAATCGCAAATTATGCGAGAAGCTCAAATCCGATAAGGGTTTTGGAAAGATCATCGGGCGCACGCCGGCGATGGACAAGCTCTACCGCATGGTCGGTAAAGCGGCGCAAAGTGCTCACCCGGTGTTAATTCTTGGTGAAAGTGGCACTGGTAAGGAAATGGTCGCCAGAACCATCCACTCCTCCGGCCCGTTTCACGACAAACCGTTTGTCCCGGTGGACTGCGGTTCTCTGGCTCCCACCCTGATCGAGAGTGAACTGTTCGGATATGTGAAGGGCGCGTTCACCGGCGCCGTGCGATCCAAATCAGGATTATTGGCGATCGCCGAAGGCGGTACGATCTTTCTGGACGAAATAGGCGAGCTTCCCCTCGAACTCCAGGCGAAATTGCTGCGCGCTCTGCAAGAGAAAGAGATTCGTCCGGTCGGTAGCACTCAACAAGTTCCTATTCACGTGAGGATCCTGGCCGCCACCAATCGCAACCTGGAACAGGACGTTAGCCAAGGCCTATTCCGCCGCGATCTGTACTTCCGCTTGAATGTTTTGAACCTACAAATTCCGCCCTTGCGCGAGCGCCGTGACGACATTCCACTCTTGGCCGGCAGCTTTCTCGAACGGCTCTCGCGGGCGTCGGGGATGATTCATACACTGAGCGACGACACCATGCGCGCACTATGGGCCCACGACTGGCCGGGAAACGTGCGCGAACTGGAGAACTGTATTGAACGATGCTGTGCCATGAATTCCGGGCCTGTGATCCACATGACCGATCTGCCAAGTTCCATCGCTGCCACGTCGACGCATTTAGTGAACGCTACACCGGCGGGGAGTATTGCCCGCATCTCTGATCTGGAGAGGCAGGCCATCCTTGGGGCCATTGCCCAGCTGCACGGGGACAAGCTGACG
>Ga0181525_10003745_pt1 | contig 11900 bp, 8 predicted proteins | sample PEATcosm2014_Bin_48_FD_121100 | JGI IMG/M metagenome (GOLD analysis project Ga0181525, IMG submission 121100) | Peatland microbial communities from MTU Mesocosm Facility, Houghton, MI, USA - PEATcosm2014_Bin06_10_metaG | ecosystem: Environmental > Terrestrial > Soil > Wetlands > Peat | place... | reverse complement strand
GCGAGCTATCGCCTACAGGCATCATCATGATGCAAGGATCGATTTCTAATCGCATTCGCACCCTGCGTTTCATGAATGGCGAAATGTCGCAGGCCGAGCTTGGTCAGCACATCGGCCTCACCCGGCAGACGATTGCCGCCATCGAGGCGGGGAAATACTCGCCGTCATTAGAGGCTGCGTTCCGTATCGCCCAGGTCTTCAACGTCCCCCTGGGAGAGGTATTCCAGTGGGACGTGAAGGCCACCCCATTGAAGGCGTCGTAGTTGTCAATTGGCGTAACATCGCGTTCACGCCAACAACTCGGTCGTTCAAGTCCTCGAACGCTGGGCGACCCTGGCAGCGGGAGTAAGGTCTGGTAAGCGCTGGATCGGGCGATCAGCGAGTCCGGCAAGAACCGCAGCCAGATAGTCGCGCACTGAGAGTTCCAATCTGCGGCAGCTCTCCACCACCGAAAGAATCGCTGCGATCTTCGGTCCCGCCTGTGGGCTTCCCACGTGTATCCAATTCTTTCGTCCGATTGCGACCGTCCGCATGGAGTGCTCTGCCAGATTATTGCTCAACTCCAGTTCGGGATATTCCAGGAACCGGTTGAGCTTCTCCCATTGGTTCTCGGAAGGCATCGTCGCCCAGGCGTGCGAGCGCAGACAATTGCGCAGCTGACACCGTGAGACCATGCCGAAGATAGCTGGGATCGGAGTTCGTCGAAACGGCGCTCAACAAAATTACCTTGTCTCCAATCCGTCCTGGTTCTAACCTGCATCACGCTCGCAGAATCAAAGAAAAATGCGGATATCACAAGAGCACGAGTGGCAACTAGTGTCCGTGAATGTCGCAAACAAGAAGAGATTGCCGACGGACGATTAATGTGAAGTTCTTCAACCGAGGAATCGCCGAGGACTCGGGTCGGACTTAGGTTTCTGGCCCAAATTCTGGACAAGAATGGCTGTCATTTTCGTGGAACAGATTGAGGAACAGTTCGCGAACAGAACACGCCAAAACAAGGTACAACAACATGAACTAACGATCAGCTAAATCGTTGAGAGGCAAAGACGGACTATTATTCGTTTCGGCTCATAACCCAAAGGTTGTAGGTTCAAATCCTACCCCCGCAACCAAATCCCACCTAATTCTTCCGGGACTTGCGCCTGGTTGGCTGTCGTCGGTTAGAGTTCGTACTTTTTCATGAGGTGGCGAAACGACCGGTAGGAAATCTTAAGCAGATCGGCGGCGCGGGTCTGTACTCCGTTGCACTGCGCGAGCGCCGACTTCAGCAGCGAGACCTCGACGTCGGCAACGTATTTTTCCATGTTCACACCTTCCGGCAGTACCGCCGCGTTGGCGATGACGCTCCCACCTAGGGCGCCTGCGGCCGCGGCCCGCGCTTTCGGTCGCTCGGACGGCAGTTCCACCTGCAACTCTTCCTTCGACTCTAGAGCCACCGCACGTTCAATTGTGTTTTCCAACTGCCGCACATTGCCGGGCCACGAGTAGTCGCACAAGCCAATCATCGAAGCCTCGCTGACCCGCACGATACTCTTGCCTGCTCCTGGGCAATACTTCTTGAGGAAATGATTTGCCAGTAGAGGAATATCCTCGCGCCGTTCGCGCAGAGGCGGAACGGAGATAGGTATTACGCTCAACCGATAGTAAAGATCCTCGCGGAATACGCCTTCGCTCACCTGATGGTCCAGATCGCGATTAGTGGCTGCGATGACACGCACATCAATCGCGATTTCGTCCGTTCCTCCCACTGGACGCACCGACCGCTCCTGTAGAACCCGCAGCAACTTAACCTGCATAGTCAGCGTCATCTCGCTGATCTCGTCGAGAAAAATCGTACCTTGGCTCGCAACTTCGAACAGACCACGCTTATTCTGTGTAGCGCCGGTGAACGCGCCTTTCACGTACCCAAAGAGTTCGCTCTCGAGCAATGTTTCCGGGAAGGCTCCGCAGTTAATAGAGACAAACGGTTCGGCCACCCGAGGGGAACAGACATGCACCGCACGGGCAACTAACTCTTTGCCGGTGCCGCTTTCCCCATAAATCAGGACGGTGCTCTGCGTGGAGGCGACTGTGCGGATCGTCTGTTTCAGTTTCTCCATCGCGGGACTGACGCCCACAATATTGTCCAACGAATTACGCGAGGCCGCATCGCGCTTAAAGGCAAAGTTCTGGCGGCTGAGCGCCACTTTATCCAAGGCGCGGTTAATGGCGAGTTTGATTTCATCGACGAGGGCCGGCGTCTTACGGATATAGTCGGTCGCTCCACCGGCCTTGACCGCCTGCACCGCTGCCTCATAGTCGTCCACTGCAGTGATCAAAATAACCGCTGTGTCGGGCGAAACCTCGTGGGCGTGACGCAAGACCTCGATGCCCGTGACTTTGGGCATTTTGATGTCCGTGACGACGACGTCGTAGAGTGCGCCATCGAGCTTGCGCTTCGCGACTTCGCCTGAGTTTACCGTCTCCACCTTGTGGCCATCGCGCCGCAGCGCAATATCCAACATTTCGCAGATGGAGCGCTCGTCGTCGCAAACCAGGATGTTACCCATGGGCCCCCTGCGCCGCGACCGCCGCTCGTTGCTGATGACTCACCGCTATCTTGCGTGCGCCTGCCTGCGGCCGCGCTGTACTTGCCCGGCGTATCCGTAGAACAAACACCGTACCTTGGCCGGGCTTCGAACGTGCCCACACCTTGCCCTCATGCGCTTGCATGATCTGGTAAACGATGGCCAGGCCCAGACCGGTGCCGCCCTCGAACTGCGATTGAAATGGTTCGAACACTTTCTCGATGAGCTTGGGCTCAATACCCGGACCGGTGTCGGCGAAATTGATCTGCCAATCCTCATCCACGGCCTCAATCGAGACCCGCAAAACGCCACCTCGCGCCATGGCTCGAACCGCGTTTTCACAGATATTCCAAAACACTTGCTTAAGCTTGTCGCCGTCGATCAGCGCGTACGCTTCCGGCACCGCGTAGTTTCGCTGCACTTCGATGCCGGATTTTTCCACTGTCAACCGGTGCTCGAGCAGAGTGAGCGTATCTTCCAACAACGCCAGCAAATCACCATTCGCAAAGGCATAATGCTTTTCGCGAGAGTAGGAAAGAAAGTCGGTAATGATATCGTTCAAGCGATCCGATTCGCGCGTGACGATTTGTAGAAGCTGACGATGCTCCTCACTGAGGTCGGGAACTTCGGCAAGCATGCTGACGGAACCTGCAATCGAGGTCAAGGGATTCCTGATTTCATGGGCGATCGCGGCGGCTAAGCGTCCGACCGCAGCCAGGCGATCCTGCAACCGAACCTCGCGCTCCAGCCGGCGAATTTCTGTCAGATCGTCCAGCGTATAGACGAAGCCGATAATTCCCTGCTCCACCGAGAGCGCCGAACCCGCAATCCGAAAGGTCTTGCGATAGCCCTCCTTGGTGACGAAACGCACTTCGGAATGAGTGTTGCCCGGCTCGAGGCGCGGCATGACGTCCTGAAACAATTCGCTGATCAACAGACTGTGCAGCTCTGATTCGGTGCGCCCCAACTGCTTTTGCGCGGCCGGATTCGCCAAAGTGATGCGGCCATCCAGTCCTGTGGTGATGAGCCCGCTGCTTACCGAATCGATAATGCTGAAGTGCAGAGCCTGCAGGCTTTCGAGCGCGCCGCTGGTGTGCTTGAGCTTGACTCCCACTTGACGAAGCTTCGCCGCCAATAGCCCCGCGAGGTACGCCACCGCCAGATAGGCGCAAAGGTTGACGAAAATGATTGCCTGTAGCGAAGTCATTTCCGGATGAGTCGGCGAGTACGATCGAATCACCCCAAAATAGGTAAGTTCAAGTACCGCGGCGAACAACACGAAAGCTAATCCCGCAAGCGCATAAGTCCAGCGTCGCGGCAGCAGGATGCAACCGACGATGATGACCAGCGGATAAAGGAAATTGAAGGAACTATCGACGCCGCCCGTGGCGTATACCACGAGGGTTACCAACCCAAGATCGGTCGTCACCTGGAGAAGCGACTGGAGGCGGTAGTCGGTCCACAAAGGAAGTAGTAGAGCGTAGAAAATTGCCAAAGCGAACCACAGCAAGATGCTGCCAATAAAAAATCGAAGAGGAAGCGTGCTGGGAGTGAGACGCGAAATTGCCAGTTCAATGCCCAGCAGACAGATCAAGATGAGAATACGTACCTTGACCAGCCATACCAGCCACTGCCGCTCATCGAACATGGATTGCATGAGAGATTCTTTAAGCTCAGGCGGGCAAGTTCCCTTGCCCGCCCGCTTGAGATTTCCGGCCCTAGCCCGCCAATTTGGCGATCATCGCGAACAGTGGCATGTAGAGCGAAATGACGATGCCTCCGACGCTAACGCCCAGCAGACCGATAATCATCGGCTCCAGCATGGCCAGCATGTCCTTGGTGGCCGCGTCGACTTCGTCCTCGTAGAAGTCCGCGATCTTCTGCAACATGGAGTCCATGGCGCCGGTAGCCTCGCCGACTCCGATCATCTGCGACACCATGTTGGGAAATACGCCCGATTCGCGCAGCGGATCGACGATGGTGCGACCTTCTTCGATTGCCTTACGCACCTTCATCAGAGCCTCTTCCAGCACGGCGTTGCCCGACGTACGCGCGGTGATGCTGAGACCCTCGAGAATCGGTACGCCAGAAGTGATCAACGTGCCAAGAGTTCGTGTAAATCTTGCCACAGCGATCTTGCGCAACAACTGTCCAAGCACGGGAAGCTTCAACATTGTGTAATCGAAGTAATAGCGCCCCTTAGGGTTGGCCCGAATCTGCTTCAATCCGAACACCAGGCCAACGATGCCCAGGATACCGAACCACCAGAATTGACCGATGAACGCGCTTAAGCCGACGACGATACGAGTCGGCAGCGGCAGCGTAACTCCCAAGCCCGCGAAGAGATTCGCAAAAATCGGCACGACCCATTTCAGCAGCGCGCCCACGATCAGCACCGCCAAACTGATAACCGACACCGGGTAAATCAGCGCCGACTTCACCGCAGCCTTCAGCTTGACTGCCTTCTCAACATAAATCGCCAGACGTTGCAGGATGATGTCCAAAATACCGCCAGTTTCTCCCGCTTCCATCATGTTCGTCGTCAAGTCATCGAACACTTTGGGATATTGGCGCATCGCATTGGCCAGAGTCGAACCGCCTTCCACTGTCGTCCGGACGCCCGTTAGCACTTTCTGGAAGGCCACGTTTTCCTGGTTCGCCGCAAGAATCTCCAGACACTGCACCAGCGGCAAGCCAGCGTCGATCATGACGGAAAATTGCCGGAAGAAAATGGCGATTTCCTTGACCGCCACCTTGCCGGAACCGAAAGTCGGCATGGAAAATTCCTTGCCCTTTTCGCGCACTGGACCCGGTGTGATCTGTTCGCGCCGAAGCTGGCTGATGACCGCCTGCTTGTTGGGCGCATTCCGTTCCCCGCTGACTTTTTCTCCTGCCGCGGTCTTGCCTGAAAATGTAAATACCGGCATGTTAGGCTCTCCTCGATTTCTGCTTTGCCATTCTCGTTCTGTGTCCAGCGAGCTTCATGATTTGGTCAGTGCTTGGCCGGCGTCGCCGCCTTCGCCATCGGAGTCGACTGGTTTTTCGCCAGCAAACCCGTTCCGCGGTTGATCATTTCCTGCAACTCGTCCGCATTACTGGATCGCGCCAGAGCCACTTCCAGCGTGATCTGTTTCTGCAAATAAAGAGTGGCCAGGCCCTGATTGAATGTCTGCATCCCATACTTCTCTTGACCCGATTGCATGGACGAATAAATCTGGTGAATCTTATCCTCGCGAATCAGGTTGCGTACAGCGGCGTTGGGAACCAGAATCTCCATGCACATCGCGCGGCCTTTGCCATCCGCCTTTGGCAACAAGCTTTGGCACATAATGCCTTCCAGCACCAGCGACAGTTGGGCCCGAATCTGCGCTTGCTGGTGGGATGGAAATACGTCAATCACACGGTTGATGGTCGATGACGCCGAATTGGTGTGCAAGGTGCCAAAGGTCAAGTGGCCGGTTTCCGCAATTCGCAGTGCCGATTCGATAGTTTCCAGATCGCGCATTTCGCCGATCAGCACTACGTCCGGGTCTTCGCGCAGTGCCGCCCGCAATGCGTCCGTAAAACTCTTGGTATCGGAGTGCAATTCGCGCTGGTTAACCACGCAATTCTTGTTCATGTGCACAAATTCGATCGGATCTTCGATGGTCAAAATATGATCGTGCCGTTCGGTATTGATCTTGTCGATCATCGCGGCCAACGTCGTGGACTTTCCTGACCCCGTCGGGCCGGTCACCAGCACCAGTCCGCGTGGCTTGTCGCACATCTTCGCTACAACGTTGGGCAATCCAAGTTGGTTAAACGACTTAATCTCAAATGGAATGACGCGGAACACAGCCGAAGTAGCGCCGCGCTGATTGAAGACGTTGGCACGGAAGCGAGCGAGTCCCTTCAAGCCGAAAGAGAAGTCCATCTCGAGGTTCTCTTCGAAGCGGTGCTTCTGCGAATCCGTCATGACGCTGTAAGCCAATTGCTTGGTCTCGGCTGGCGTCATCTGCGGCAAATCAAGCGGCACCAAATGCCCGTGGACGCGAATCTGCGGCGGCGAATTGGTCGTCAGATGGAGATCGCTTCCACTCATCTCCAACATCCGTTTCAACAAATCACTCAGTGATAATCCCATAGCTCCTCTTCCCTTCTTGATCTTCTAAAGTCTTAGTGAATCGTTTCGCGTGCCACTTCCTCGAGCGTCGTCATGCCCGCGGCAACTTTGATAAGCCCACTGCGCCGCAACGTAATCATGCCCCGTTCGATCGCTTTCTTCTTCAGTTCCAAAGCCGATGCGCCGACCAGCACCAATTCTTTAATCTCATCGTCCACTTCCATCACTTCATAAAGTCCGCAACGGCCTTTGTAACCGCTGTTGCCGCAAACGGCGCATCCCTTACCCTTTTGCACCTTTACTGTTTTGGCTTCCTCAGGCGAAAAGCCTTCATCGATCAACGCCTGGATAGGAACTTCCACCGGCTCCGTACAGTCTTTGCAAATACGCCGAATGAGGCGCTGGGCGACGATCAAGTGCACCGAAGTCGCAACCAGAAATGGCTCGATGCCCATGTTCATCAAACGAGTAATCGTTTCCGGCGCGCCGTTGGTATGCAGCGTGGACAACACCAAGTGACCCGTCAGCGCGGCTTTGATGGCAATTTCCGCAGTTTCAAAGTCGCGGATTTCGCCGACTAGAATCGTATTGGGATCCTGCCGCAAGAACGCACGCAGCGCGGCCGCAAAATTCAAGCCAATCTGCTCTTTCATCTGCACCTGGTTGACGCCAGCCAACTGAAATTCCACCGGATCTTCCGCGGTCATAATGTTCGTATCAGGCTGATTGAGTCGCGAGATCGCGGAATACAGCGTATTCGTCTTTCCCGATCCGGTCGGCCCCGTCACCAGCACCATGCCGTAAGGCTTCAGAATCGCTTTCTCGAATTTCACCAGCGATTCCGGCTCGAAACCCAGCTTGGTCATGTCTAGACGAAGGTTTTCCTTGTCCAACAAACGCATGACGATCTTTTCGCCCCACAACGTCGGGAGTGTGCTGACACGGAAGTCGAGTTGCTTCTTCTTCCCGTTCAGCGCCATCTTCAGCATGATGCGTCCGTCCTGCGGCAGCCGCTTTTCGCTGATGTCCAACTTCGACATAATCTTCAGGCGCGATGTGATCGCATCTTTCAACTTCAGCGGCGGCGACATGATGTTCTGCAACACTCCGTCAATACGGAAGCGCACGCGAAATTCTTTTTCGTACGGTTCCATGTGAATATCACTGGCTCCCCGCTTCACCGCGTCGGTCAGCACAAGATTCACGAGCTTCACAATCGGAGCGTCTTCCGCGGCCCGCTCAAGATCCGCCTGCTCCATCTCCGCTTGCTCGGCCTGCAATTCGACGTCAGCCTCGTCCATGTCCGACATGGACTGCATAACCGTCTCGAGATCTTCTTCTTTTGTCGTCCCGTAAGCTTTCTCAATCCCCTCAAGAATCGAACTCTCGGACGCCACCACCGGCTCGATATTGAAGCCGGTCATGAACTTGATATCGTCCATGGCGAACACGTTGGTCGGATCAACCATCGCAATCGTCAGCGACGCGCCCACGCGGCTCAGAGGAAGTATTTGATAGCGCTTCGCAGTTTCGTACGGAATCAGCTTGACCACGCCCGGATCAATCTCGAAATACGAGAGGTTGATGGCAGGCACGCCATATTGTCGCGACAAGAAATTAGTTACGTCTTCGTCAGTGAGAAAGCCTAGCTTGACGAGCGCAGCGCCCAGGCGGCAGCTAGTTTCCTTCTGCACCTTGGTCGCCTGCTGTAACTGCTCTGGGGTGATGACCTTTTCTTTGACGAGAAGATCACCCAGCCGTTGAGACATCCGCTTGCTCTCCGTTCGCTATTAAGACAGAGTGATGGCGCCGACAAATCGCCCGTCCGCCGACTGCCGCATTTTGTCAGGGGACATGCGGTGGTCCTGCGTTGACACAAATTGTCATGGCAAACGCGTTACCGCACCAGTAACTTTGGTACTTGTACCGCGCGAGGAGACGCCCGAAGGGCGTTGCAGCGATGAGGATTACGCTTTAGACGCGATTTTCGCGCATTTATGGGGCGAGGGGCCGTGTACTTCGGTGCGGAGGGACGGCTTTGCTGCTAAGGCCATGCCTCCGAGTGGCTGCGGTGTAATTTTCAAGTTCACACCCGAGAGATCACATCGCGGGCGTTATCTCGAACACAATTCCCCAGCCCGTCGGCCCTCCAAACTCAGTCGTTCCAAAAATATTCCCATTGCTGTCGATGACGAGAGGCGCGACCGGATTCTGGCCGTCGGGACCACTGAAATCGTGGAGATCCGTGTAGCTATAGGCGCCGGGCACTTCGGCGCTCGGCGACAACTCAAAAACAGACCCGAATCCATAAATCCCGTCGGACACTGTCGTGCCATAAAGATTGCCTGAACGATCCATCAAAAGGGTCGGCGCCGGCCCGGGATAGTATGAGTCCGCACTGGTATTCAGAAACGTGTAAATAGCACCATTGCTCCAGCCCGAACCTTGCGGGCTTATTTCAAATACGGTTCCGCCCTCGGATGAGCCGCCATTTGAGCTGCCACCAAAAAGATTGCCTCCCTGGTCGCGAATGACTCCTGCGGTAATCGTGTCCGGAGTTTCGAGAATAATATTGTAGGTCCAGCCCGAGGCGGACGGTACGAGCTGATAAACGTTCGAGGCGGTGGTCGTACCGTAGAGATTTCCCTGGGGATCGAAAATGACTCCGGCTGTTGGATTTTCCCCGACGGCATTGGCTCCGAAGGAATACAAGACATTCTCGGTCCAAGCGCTGTCCTTGGGCATCAACTCGAAAACCACTCCGCAACCGTATACGCCAGCACACTCACCTTCCATGTACCCGCCATTCTCAGTCGTGCCATAGATGTTCCCACCCCTGTCGAAGACGATTGGCGCGTCGAACCCCGGGCCGTACCCGGCGCTCCCACCTGTGAAGCGGTAGAGCACCGTCTCGCTCGCTCGGCAAGCTCCGACGCAGGCAGCAGAACTTGAACTCAGCTCGAAGATCGTACCCCCGCAGGAAATGCCACCAGTGCACTCAGTTCCTCCGCCCCCGCCCCCAGTGGTTCCGTAGAGGCTCCCGTCGGGCCCGAAGGTCATCGACGCGCGAGGGTAGGCCCCGTCAGGTGAGTTCGTGAACCTATGCAAAACGGCGAAATGCCAACCCGATCTAGCGTTGGAAAGCTCGTAAATCGTGCCGCATCCTTGGTAACAGTATCCGCGCGCCGATATGCCGTCATTCCCGCCCGCGCTTGCCGCTCCGTAAAGCCTTCCATCTGCCCCCAACGTCAGACCTTCCGGCTCGGCACCGTCCGCTCCTCCGGTGAAGGCATGAAGAATGTTAAAAGTCTGCGCTCCAGCCGCAGGTGCGCAGACAACAGCAACAAGAAGGGCCATGAGGGCCGCGCAGACCGAGTAGGCTTTTTTCCAACGCATGGCAGTAACTTTCGCGCAGCCTTGCGATTTCCGGGATCCGGTCATACATTCATCTGTCATAGGAGCTATAGCGTAGGCGCACGATCGTGCGCCGACAACTGTCTGATGCAACTGTCAGAAGATGCGGCGGTCTTCCTGTAACACAAAATTGTTGGCGCGGACTGGGTGCCAACACCTTGCAAAAAGAGCGACGAAAAGGCAGTCTCATCTGATAACCATGCCCGAATTGCCCGACATTACCGCCTACATCAGCGGATTGGAGCCCCGTATCGTTGGCCAAATCCTAAGCCGCGTGCGCCTCAATAGCGCCTTCTTGTTGCGCACCTCGGAACCACCCTTGGCGAGCGTGGAAGGCCACACGGTTCGCAAGCTTCGTCGCATCGGCAAGCGTATCGCTATCGGCTTAGAAGGCGATCTCTGGCTCGTTCTTCACTTGATGATTGCTGGACGCTTGCACTGGCGTCCACCAGACGCGAAGCTTTCAGGTCGAAATAATCTGGCGGCGTTTGATTTTCCAAATGGATCTCTTGTCCTGACTGAGGCCGGAACCAAACGTCGCGCATCTTTACACGTCCTGCGCGGAGAAGAAAATCTGAGCTCGCTCGACGCCGGAGGAATCGACGTCTTCTCGAGCGATCACGATGCCTTCCGCGCCGCGCTGACCGCAGAAAATCACACGCTCAAGCGCGCACTTACCGATCCTCGTCTACTCAGTGGGATCGGTAACGCCTATTCCGACGAGATCCTGCACGCCGCACAACTATCGCCGATTCTGCTCACTCAGAAGTTAACGCCGCAGCAGTGGGAGCGCCTTTTCGCAGCAACAAAAGACACGCTTAAACTTTGGATCGACCGGCTCCAAGTCGAAGCAGAAAAGCGTTTCCCTGAAAAAGTCACTGCCTTCCGCCCAGAAATGGCTGTCCATGGACGCTACGGCCAACCCTGCCCAAGATGCGGCGAAGCCGTTCTGCGAATACGCTACGCCGACAAAGAAACCAACTACTGCGCCCGCTGCCAAACTGGAGGCAAAGTTCTCGCCGATCGCAGTCTATCCCGCCTGCTCGGATCCGACTGGCCGCGCACGCTTGACGAACTAGAGGCTCTCAAGCGTCGCTAGACTCCACTCACCGCTTACGTTACAACTAATGAGTCCCATCGATGCCAACCGATAGCGCAGATGCGAAGTCTGATGCTTCTCCAAAGATGCCTCTATGGGCTTCGCCAGCCTTCATCTTCTATATTGCCTTGGCAGTCCGCATCCTCTGGATTCTCCTCGCCCACACCTACAAGCTCAAAACCTCCGACGACAACTTCAGCTTCGGCTTCGAGATGGGACGCATCGGCCGCTCCCTCGCATCGGGACAAGGCTTCAGCAGTCCATTCTCCGGCGACACCGGCCCGACCGCATGGGAACCCCCGCTTTATCCGTTCTTGATCGCAGCCGTGTTCCGAGTTTTCGGAATCTACACCACGGCGTCGGCATTTGCGTTGCTCGCCATCAATAGTTTCTTCTCCGCGCTCACCTGCATCCCAATCTTTCGCATCGCAAAGCGTTGCTTCAACCAGTCCGTCGCGGTCTGGAGCGCCTGGAGCTGGGCGCTCCTGCCTCCCATCGTTTTCTGGTGTACGCGCTGGATATGGGAGACGAGCCTCGCAGCCCTGCTGCTGGCGCTCATATTCCAACTCGCTCTTAGACTCCAGGACGAAGAACCTCGCTGGAAGTCATGGGTATTATTCGGTTTACTCTGGGGACTCACCGCGCTTACAAATCCCTCGCTGCTCATCTTCCTGCCAGCGTCAGGTCTATGGGCGTGGCGAAAAAGATTCCAGCG